>Ga0209148_1000579_pt1 | contig 33716 bp, 28 predicted proteins | sample AraplaCol_mMF_r2_2_FD_184288 | JGI IMG/M metagenome (GOLD analysis project Ga0209148, IMG submission 184288) | Arabidopsis root microbial communities from North Carolina, USA - plate scrape CL_Col_mMF_r2 (SPAdes) (version 2) | ecosystem: Host-associated > Plants > Roots > Endosphere | place... | reverse complement strand
GCCGGTGCCGCCACTGGCGACCAGCCGGGCAAGCTCGGCATAGGCAGCCTGGCCCATGATCTGCGCGGGTTGCTGGATCACCACGGTCGCGCGCTGCGCCACCGCATAGAGGCCGGCCGCCGCCGGCCCGAGGATCCAGCCGACGAACAAAGGCGCGATCCGGGCGGCGAGCTCGGTCAATGTAACGTCGGCATTGGCGGCGAGCATGAAGCGCCACAGGCCGGGATTCTCCGCGATTGCGCCGCGCGCGCTGCCGAGCAGGACCGGGTTGCGCAAGGTGCGTCGTACTGCGACGATCCCGAGCACCCACATCGCGATCCATTCGGCGAGCGCCGCAATCAGCCAGGCGACGAGGAAGGCCTTGAGCCCGAGGTGGAAATAGGCCGCGATGCCCGCACCGATCAGCCGCACCGCAGGCGGCACGATATTGTGCAGGCCAAGCAGGTCGAAACGGCCGAGCAATTGGAGATAGCCCGCGGGCGTCGCGCGGATCGAGGCGAGGACGGCAAAGCTGTAGGGAATCGCGAAGGCGATCGCGGTTTGCGACCAGCCAAGCGCGGGGCCGATGATCGGCGCGAGGATCGCGGCAGCCAGGATCGAACAGATGCCGCCCACGGCCTCGACCATGCCCGCGAAGCGCAACAGCCGCAGCATGCGCGGATGATCGTCTTCAGCCAAAGCCTGGGCGCCGTAACGGACGATCGCGTGCCAGCCGGGAAATTCGACGATGCCGCCGACCGTCATCGCAAAGCCGTGGACCAGCACCAGCACGCCATAGTCGACCGGACCCAACGCATGGGTCGCGATCACCATATAGCCCAGGCCCAGCACCGCGGAGGCTGCCTTGCCGCCGAGGAGCCGCACGAGGTTGGCGTAGATGCGCGAGACCAGACCGCTCGCGGCGGTGTCAGGCATTTGTGTCAGGCATTGACGATGCGGCGCGCCGTTTGTGCCTGGGGTACGGACAATTCGAAGCCGGTGACGCGCGCCACCACCTCTGCCGCCCGCAGCGAGGAGGGCGTGTCGGTGAGGTCGAAACTGTCCTCGAACAATTGCTTCTGCGCGGCGGCATAGCGCCCGCCCGGATCGCGGATCGCCTCGGACAGGGCATCGTCGAGCCATTCGGGATCGTCGATCACCGGACCGGCGCGCCAATGCGCGTAATTCTTGTCGTCCGCCCACTCGGTCTCATGCGCGTCGAGGAACACGCAGGGGCGCGGATTGAGCAGGAATTCGTAGATCTGGCTGGACACGTCGCCGAGATAGATATCCGCTCGGTTCGTATATGTCATGTTGCTCGATGCGCGGCTGCCCAGATCGATGTGGATATTGGGCGCGCGCAGATAGCGTTGGTCGATCCGGCCGGGGCGATCGATCCGCAATTTGTCGATCGTGAGCGCGAAGCTGCGTTCGAACAGCATCACGTGCGGCGCGAAGATCAATTGATATTCGTCATGCTCGACGAACCAGTCCAGCACCTTGTGCCCCAGCTTGTACCACGAGGACAGATGCGGCGAGACGTGCGGATTGTAGAGCACCACCGGGCGGGTGCTGTCGATCAGCGCGTGGGGGCGGCTCATCCCGTGCAGGTCGAACTTGGGATAGCCGACCACGCTGATCTTGTCCGGATCGACACCGGCGTCCGCGATCAGCCGACGGCGGATCTTCTCGCCCGAGACGAGCACATGGTCGAACTGCGCGCTGACGGGATTGAAGCCGATCGCGCGATCGCCGGCACCATGGCGGGTGTGGATGATCTTGAGCCGGTCGAGCCCGTAGCGCGTCTTGAGCATCAGAGACGTCTTCTCCGCCACGACCAACGTGTCGAGCGAGCGGAAGAAATCGAGATTGTCGCCGTAGACGAGCAATTTCTGCGCAGGCGCGAAGGGCTCGGTCAGTGCGGCCAGGAAGCGCGAGCGGCGGCGGTGCATGCTCAATGGGTGCAGGATCAGATTGTCGCGCAACCTGCTTCCGGCCAGACGCACCACTTCGGCCTGGATGCGCGGGTTGGTCGGCGCGAGGATGACCTGGACGTCGGGGGCCTGTTCCGCCAGCGCCAGCGCAATCGGCAAGCTATGGGCGACCTGGTGGACCTGGTCGTGGTTGAAAAGGAAACAAACCCGCATGCTCGCTAGACGCCGCCGCGGCGCCCATCCCGCACTTGAAGCCGCGCTCTTATCCATCTCGTTTGCGATACCTTGATGACGGGCTTCCGCAAGGCAGGCCTCGGCGGCTAGAGGACAAGCGGCATGATCCGCATCACCGACCTCAAGCTGCCGCTCGGCCACGCGCCCGACGCGCTCCGCGACGCGGTCGCCGCGCGCCTCGGCCTCGCATCCGGTGCCGCGTTTGACTTTGCCATCGCCCGGCGCGCCAACGACGCGCGCCGCAAGTCCGCCATCCTGATGGTCTATTCGGTCGACGTCGCGGTCGAGGGCGAGAAGGCCATCCTCGCCCGGTTTGCGGACGATCCGCATGTCCGGGAAACCCCCGATACGGCCTATCGTTTCCCGGTCCTGGCGCCAAAGGGGTATGAGGGGCCTCGCCCGATCGTGATCGGTGCCGGGCCGTGCGGGCTGTTCGCCGGGCTGATCCTGGCGCAGATGGGCTTCCGCCCGATCATCCTCGACCGGGGCAAGATCGTGCGCGAGCGGACCAAGGATACGTGGGGTCTGTGGCGCCGGCGCGAGCTCGATCCCGAATCCAACGTCCAGTTCGGCGAGGGCGGGGCGGGCACCTTCTCCGACGGCAAACTGTGGAGCCAGGTCAAGGATCCGCGCTTCCTTGGCCGCAAGGTGTTGAGCGAGTTCGTCGCGGCGGGCGCGCCGCCCGAGATATTGACCGAGGCGCATCCCCACATCGGCACCTTCCGCCTGGTCTCGATGGTCGAGCATATGCGCGCCACGATCGAAAGCCTCGGCGGCGAGTATCGCTGGCAGAGCCGGGTCGACGATCTGGTTATCGAAACCGGCGCGGACGGAATCCGCCGGCTCACGGGAATCGTCCTGCACACAGGCGAGGTCATTGAGGCCAGCCAAGTCGTGCTCGCGGTCGGCCACAGTGCGCGCGACACGTTCGAGATGCTCCACCGACGGGCCGTGCATATCGAACCCAAGCCTTTCTCGATCGGGGTCCGGATCGAACATCCCCAATCCTGGATCGATCAGGCGCGGTTCGGGGCCTGCGCCAAGCACCCGGATCTTGGGGCGGCGGCCTATACGCTGTCGCATCATTGTTCGAACGGACGCACGGTTTACAGTTTCTGCATGTGCCCGGGCGGGCGGGTGGTCGCCGCGACGTCCGAACCCGGGCGCGTCGTGACCAACGGTATGAGCCAATATTCGCGCGCCGAGTTCAACGCCAATTCGGGTCTGGTGGTCGGGATCGACCCCGAGCGCGATTATCCGGGCGACCCTCTCGGCGGCGTCGCCTTTCAGCGCAAATGGGAATCGTTGGCGTTCGAGGCGGGCGGGGGCGACTATTCGGCGCCGGGCCAGAAAATCGGCGATTTCCTGGCGGGCCGCCCGTCCACCGAACTGGGGGAGGTCGAGCCGTCCTACAAGCCGGGCGTCAAGCTGACCGACCTGGCGCGATGTCTGCCGCCCTTCGCGATCGAGGCGATCCGCGAGGCGCTGCCCGTGTTCGGGCGCCAGATTGCGGGTTACGACCATCCCGACGCGATGCTGACCGGGGTCGAGACGCGCACCTCCTCCCCGATCCGGATCACGCGCGGCACCGATTTCCAGAGCCTCAACACACGGGCGCTTTTTCCGGCGGGCGAAGGGGCCGGTTACGCGGGGGGCATCCTTTCCGCCGCGATCGACGGCATCAAGGTCGCCGAGGCGGTGGGCAGGAGCATCATGGGGCCGCCGGCTTAAGCTTCCGGACGTCTTTGGGAGGGCTACAATTGGTGGGCGAGCTGACGCGCGTGGTCCGCGTGACACCATGACCGCGCCTGCAATCCTGTTCGTCTGTCTCGGCAATATCTGCCGGTCGCCGCTGGCGGAGGCCGCATTCAGGGCGCGGGCGGCGGATGCCGGGCTCGACGTAAAGGCCGATTCGGCGGGTACGGGTAACTGGCATATCGGCGAGCCGCCTGACCACCGTGCGCAGGCGACCGCCTTGCGCCATGGCATCGACATTTCGCGCTATCGCGGGCGGCAGGTCGAGCCCGCAGACTTTCACCGCTTCAGCCATATCCTTGCGCTCGACCTCGACAATCTGGCGGCGCTGCATCGCCTCAAGCCGGTCGACACGACCGCGAACGTCGGGCTGCTGCTCGACCTGGTCAGCGGGATGGAGGGGCAGCCGGTCGCGGATCCTTATTACGGCCCCGAAAACGGGTTCGAGCGGACATGGGAACAGGTCGATCGCGCCGCACAGGCGCTGGTCGTGCGACTCAGTATCGGGGGCGGCTGAAGGCGACTGCTCGCGCATTTGCGTCAGTTCGGCGATTTTTGTGCCGATCCGGCAGGAACCGCCGCCTTGGCTGCCGGTTGCCGATTCCGCAAAGCGTTCAATGGGTTCGCCCCAACGCTTGCATGCACTGCATCATAAAAAGCGGTCGTTAACCAAAAAAGCTAACCACCAAAGATGGTTAATGGGCTGTTCATTCGCGCTGCAGTGCACTATTGGGGCGACGAGTTTCTTTTTCGAGGTGCGTTTTATGAAGTACTCGTATGCCTATCTTGCCAGTGCCGCCGCCCTGCTGGCCGCTTCGGCGGTTCCGGCCCATGCCGCGACCCAGACGTTCGGCCAGTTCATCCAGAAGACGCCCAACCAGCGCGGCTTCACCTATACCAACCAGGATAGCGGCGCGAACAAGAAGGCGACGATCGCCGGTGCCGGCATCCCGATCTATTTCCAGTTGGGCGTGAACGGGCTACCGGCGGATCTGATCGGTCTGCAGGACGCACATGTCTCGGTCGATTTCGTCTCCAACCTCGGCACCCAGTCGGGATCGAGCGCCGGTTCGCGCGTTCAGCTGTTCGATACGGCGACCAATGGTACGATCACCTTCACCCGTGACGCCGCCGCCGCCGAGGGTAACGGCACCCGAACCAACCTGCTGACGGTGAGCTTCAGCAATGCGGAGCTGGATGCGAGCCAGGGCAACGGCTCCTTCACCTTCAAGAGCAATGCAAATTCGGTGATCACCTTCAGCTCCGATTTCCTCGACTTCAGCAACGTGCTGGACAAGGATTTCTCCTTCTCCTTCTCGGGCGCCAGCCCCAGCTTCAGCTCGACGCTCGGCAGCTCGGGCCGCAACACCAGCTTCTCGGGCTCGGGATCGTTCGCGTCCGATCCGGCGCCTCTGGTCGTAGGCGGCGTGCCGGAGCCGGCGTCTTGGGCGATGATGCTCGGCGGTTTCGGTCTGCTTGGGCTTTCGCTGCGCACGCGCAAGGCAGGCCGTTCGGTCACCTTCGCCTGAGGTTTCGGGGCGCCTCCCGGGCGCTCCTGCAAACAGGAAAACGCCGCCGGACGCACCCGGCGGCGTTTTTCGTTTGCGCAAGACTATAAGCGGCGGTTGATGCCGCCGCGCTTCGCGACTATCGCGGAGCCGCCGGGGCGATTAGCTCAGTTGGTAGAGCATCTCGTTTACACCGAGAGGGTCGGCGGTTCGAGCCCGTCATCGCCCACCACGGCCTGTCCTTAAGCACAGTCAAGAGTGGCTCATTAGGCAATAAGGCTGTCTCGGCACATGGGCGCCTCGCCGCGCGCGTCGATATTCGCAAATGCTGCCGGTTAATTCCTGCTACAGCGGCAACGGATATGCCCCGACGACCCGGAACGTGGCCGACACGGTGGGTATGCCGGGCGCCGGCTGCCCCCCGCCGACCGTAAGCCGATACGCACCAGGCGTTACGGATCGTGTTCCGGCTGCCGCTACGCTGGACAGATCGCGCGCATCCAGTTCGAAATGCACGCGCTGGCTCTGGCCTGTCGCCAGGCTGACCCGGCGGAAGGCGCGGAGTGCGCGGATCGGCATGCCGGGCTGGGACGGGAAGCTCAGATAGAGCTGAGCTACTTCGTCCCCTGCCACGGCCCCGTCGTTCCGGATCGTCACATCCACGCCCAGCGGCTGGCCCGCCTTGAGGGTGCTTCGGGAAAGGGCGAGCCCGGAATAGCCGAAGTGCGTGTAGCTGAGACCGTAGCCGAAGGGATAAAGCGGCACGTTCTTGAAATAGCGATAGGTTCGATTGGCCATCGAATAATCGCTGAAATCGGGAAGCTGGTCGATGCCCGTATAGAAAGTGACGGGCAGGCGGCCGGACGGGTTGTTCGCGCCCGACAGCGTCTGGGCGATGGCGGTGCCGCCCTCCTGTCCCGGATACCAGGCCTCCAGGATCGCATTGGCGTGGTTTGCCGCCCAATTCACCGACAGCGCGGAGCCGTTCATCATCACCAGCACCAAAGGCTTGCCGGTCGCCTTCACCGCTTCGAGCAATTTTTCCTCGTCGGCGGGCATGTCGAGGCTGGTGCGGTCGCCACCCTTGAAGCCGGGCAGGTTGACCGGCATTTCCTCGCCTTCCAGCGCAGAGGTGATGCCCATCACGGCGATCACGATATCCGCGTCGCGCGCCGCGGTGACGGCCGCGTTGAGCGCATCGGGCCGGACCTCGCTCCATACAAGGCGGGGCGGGAAGCGGCTCGGCCCCTGATCGACGCGCAGGCTGTGGCGTTCGCCCTTGCGCAGCGGGAGCTCGACCATCGTGCCGGCGGGCGATTGCTGCTGGCCCGCATCCACGACCAATTTGTCGTCCAGCCAGAGCTTCGCGCCGCGGCCCTGCAGCCCGATCTTGTAGGTGCCATCGTGCGGCGCCGTCAGGAACCCGGTCCAGCGTGCGGACGTGGTCTGCGCGCCGGGGATCACCGCCGGGGCATTGCGATCGAAGGCGAGCTTGGGATCGGTCCGGGCGACGGTCGGCTCGCCCGAGAAATCCCCATTGGACCAATATTGGCCATGCAGGCCAGGCTGGCCGTCGGGCGTGGACAGGGCTTCAGCCGGAACCGGCTCGGCCTGTCGGAGGAAATCCGTGCCGGGCTCGAAGCGAATCTCCGCCTCCGGGAACTCTGCCTTCAGGCCCTGGAGTGCCGTCACCGGATGGAGCGGCGTGCCATGATAATTGCCGCTCAGCACATCCGTCTGGTCGGCTAGCGGACCGATCACCGCGATCCGCTTCACCGCATTCGGCTTGAGCGGCAGCACGCCGTCATTCTTGAGCAGAACCATCGTCTCGCGCGATAGCTTGAGCGCAAGCGCCCGGTGCGCGTCCGAATTGAGAACCGAATCCGGAATCTTGTTGAAGGGGACCGAATTCGGCGGATCGAACAGGCCAAGCTTCATGCGCGCGGTGAAAAGCCTCCGCAGCGAATTATCGACGTCGCTCTGGGGCAGGAGCCCTTGCCGCATCGCCTCGAGATAGCGGTCGTAATCGGAGGTCGGTCCGGCCGCGCGCCCGAATTCGGAACAGTCATTGTCGACGCCGAGCTTCATCGAGACCGCCGCTGCCTCGGCGAAGGTCTTGGTGTAGTGATGGCCGCGTTCGATATCGGCGATGGCGTCGCAATCGGACACGACGTGGCCCTTGAAGCCCCATGCGTCCCGCAACCTGTCCTTGAGCAGGAAAGTGCTCGCGCAGGCCGGCTGTCCGTTCACGCGGTTGTACGCGCACATCACGGATTCGACCTTCGCCTCGGTCACCAGCGCCCGGAAAGCGGGCAGGTAGGTATCCTCCATGTCGTGGAGGCTGACCTTGATGTCGTCGACATGGCGGCCCGGCTCGGGCCCGCTATGCACAGCGTAATGTTTCGCGGTCGCGGACACGCGATAATGAAGCGGGTCGTCCCCCTGCATGCCGCGCACGAAGGCGGTTCCCATCTTTGCCGTCAGATACGGGTCCTCGCCATAGGTTTCCTGGCCGCGCCCCCAGCGCGGATCGCGGAAGATATTGATGTTGGGCGACCAGAAGGTGAGCCCCTGCATGATCTTGTGCTCGTCGCCGGCGCGTTCGATCTGGTTCCACTTCACCCGGCCCTCGTCGCCGATGGCCGCGCCCATTTCGTGGATCGTGACCGGGTCGAAACTCGCGGCAAGGCCGATCGGTTCGGGAAAGACCGTCGCGTAGCCATGATTGGCGACGCCATGCAGCGCCTCACTCCACCAATCGTAAGCGGGAATTCCCAGGCGCGGAATCGCACGCGCCTGGTTGACCAGTTGCGACGCCTTTTCCTCCGGCGTGAGGCGACCGACGATATCGTCGACACGTTGCGCGATCGGTAAGGCAGGGTTGCGGAACGGCAGATCCTGGCCCGGTGCCTGAGCGGTCGCCGCTGTCGCGAGCAATATCGTTCCTAATGCAGCCCTGCGCATCCACCCACTCCCCGGTCTGTTTCGTTCAGCGGCCAAGCGCCGCAGCAATATTGGAGGACCGACCGCGCCTATTGGCGCCCGCCCGACCCAACCGAGTAATTGTGAAGGCCGTATGGATAGGGATTGATCGCGACGCGCGTGGCGACCTGGCCGACCGGCCCGCCAAAGCTTGCGCGGTGCCACCGCCCCTGTGCCGCCAGCACGATATCGCCCGGCGCGGCGGTGAAAAACGGAACGCCCTCGATCTGGTAATCGACATTGCCTTCCATGATGAACCAGAATTCGTCGTGCCCGAAATGGAAGTGGCCGAGATTGCTCGGCGGCGGCGTGGGCGTTCCCTTGCCGCGAATATTGTTCACGAACATATGGTCCGCCGAAATGAAGGCCCCTGCGCGGGCGCCTCCCTGGATCACGTCCTTGAAGTAATCGAGATAGGGCTTGTTGACGTCGTCATATTTACCGTCGCCGCCCATCAGGATGGTCTGCTGATAGGTGAAGCCGGGGACGTCCTTGGGCTTGGTCGGCATGCTGGCCACGGGATAGATCGGAAGGTCCCCCGCTGCGTGAACCTCGAACCAGAGCGCCGGCTCGGTCCCGACGGATTCCAGGGTGAAGGGCAGGCGGAACGGAACGTCGATCTCATATCCCTTGCTGGCGACGAATGGCTCCTGGCCCTTGATGCTGACCCTGATCTGACCGCCCCAGACGATGATGCCGGTGCGGTTGTCAGGATATTCGAGCTCGGGCGTGCGTCCACCCGCCGCCATCTGATGCCAATCGGCCATCAGATCCTTGTTGCGGATGATCGGCTGCGACCAGGTCTGCTGTCCCTTGTGCATCGCGAGCACGTCGGCCAGCTTCCACCAGGGACGATTGGGCGCCGTATAGACTTGATAGGGCGTCTTCTTGGGCGACCATGCAATCTGGACAGGCGGGCGGCCGCCGGTGGCGGGTACCTGCGCCAGGACGGCTGATCCCATCAAGACGCCGGCACATAAGGATAACAAGAGCTTGGCCCGGTCCATCATTCTCTCCCGCCGGGGCTCTCCACCCCTTTTCTTCGTATCGTATATGATATGATGCATTTGAAGCTGTCAAATCGAATTGACTGGCAAGCGCGCCGCTTTAGCTACCCTTGTCAGGCAGTTGCCGGAACAGCGATCGGGCTTGGCTCCGCGTGCTCGGACAGGAGCGGTCGGGTCGGATCCACGATCGCCCAGGCCCCCACACCGAGCAGCACGATCGCCGCTCCGGCCCCGAATGCAGCCGTCCAGCCGAATTGCGCGGCGATCCAGGGAGTGAGCGACGCGGTCAGCGCGCCCCCGATCTGGCACCCCATGTTCATGAAGCCCGAGACGATTCCGGTATGCTTTCCCGCGATGTCGGCCGTGACCGACCAGAAGGAGCTTTGCGACAGATAGATGGCGCCGGCGCCGCCGGCGAGCGTGACGACCGCCAGCAGCGTATCGTTCACGGTCGATCCCAGCAGCAGGAAGATCCCGGTCAGAACGAACGATAGCATCGCAAGGCCCGACCTGCCCCAATAGAGCCCGCGGCGGCGGGAGATCAGGTCATTGAGCATGCCACCCGCGAGGCAGCCCACCGTCATGCACAGGAACGGCGCCATGGCATAAGCCGCGCTCGACTTGAGATCGAGGTGACGCGCTTCGGCCAGATAGATGTAGAACCAGCTGAAGAAGATCCAGATCACATAGCCGAATGCGAAATAGCTGAGGAACAGCCCCCACACGTTGCGGCTGGTCAGGATCGCCCGCCACGGCACCGGCCCGGGCACGCCGGTCGCGGCGGGTGCCAGGCCCTGTTCGATATGCGCGAGCTCGGCCTGGTTGACGAAGCGGTGTTCCTGCGGCGTGTCGCGGGCAACGGCATACCAGATCAGGCCGGCGACAAGGCCGATCGCTGCACAGACGTAAAAGGAAGCGCGCCAGCCTTCGGCGAGGATGATCGCGGTTATCAGCGGGGGCGTGATGCCGGATCCTGCCCCTACACCCGCGAAAATCCAGCCATTCGCCTTGCCGCGCTCCTGCGCGGGAATCCAGCGAGACAGGAGCTGATTGCCCGATGGATAAACGACGGATTCGCCGATGCCCAAAGCGAAGCGGACGATCACCAGCAGGAGCAGCGCATGTCGGGCGTTCGGTGGAACGAGCGCGGTCAGCGCGGAGAACAAACCCCACCAGATCAATGCCGCCGTAAGGACGCGCCGCGGGCCGAAGCGTGCCGCTAGCCATCCTGCCGGAACCTGAAACAATGCATAGCCGATCAGGAAGGCGCTGAAGACCCAGCCGAGGCGGACCTGGTCGACCCCATATTCCCGCCGCATCTCGACGCCAGCGACCGAGATGTTGGTGCGATCCAGAAAGGCGATCGCGCTGATCAGGAAGAGAAGAAAGATCAGCCCGAGCCGAATCTTTGAACGCGCCGTCGTCGCCATTTCAGTCCTCCAGGCGCGACTCTAGTGGCCGCATAATATCCTATATGATTTCTGTTACGGCCAATGTATGGAACGGTAAAGACCGGAAACATCGGCATAAGAGAGAGGAACCCGGATGAGGGGAAGAGGCCGTTCGGCGATTGGGGCGATTGCGCTGGCATGCCTGTTTGCGTCGGGTGCCGCCGCCGCGCCGTTGGCGCAACGGATCGGGCACAGCGATCCAGCAAAGTTTCACCATTTGACCGCGGTCCACGACGGCGCGGGGACGATGGATTTCGGCCAGATCCTTGGCGCGGATGCGCTCCGTACCAATCTCCTCTTCCTGCATCGCGGCGTGATCGCGCCACACAGCGGTATCGGCCAGCATTTCCATAATCAGTGCGAAGAGATGTTCGTCATCCTCGACGGCGAGGCCGAATTCACGATCGACGGGCGAACCTCAGTCCTGAAGGGGCCGGCCGGCGCGCCCGATCGGATGGGCCACGCCCATGCTATCTACAATCCGACCGACAAACCGCTGCAGTGGCTGAACATCAACGTCGGGATGACCAAGGCCTATGATGCCTTCAACCTGGGCGACCCGCACACGGACCGGACGATCGACAAGATTCCACAATTCATCAGCATGCGGCTCGACCGGTCGCTGCTGAAGCCCGTGACGGCGATGGACGGCGGCACTGGAACCGTACTGTATCGCCGCACGCTCGACCCCAACGTCTTTTCGACGCCCTGGGCCTATGTCGATCATCTTATGTTGCCGCCCGGCACCTCGGTCGGCCCGAGCGCAAAGGCGGATCTGAGCGAAGTCTATTATGTTTTGTCGGGCGATGGCGAAGTAACGGTCGGCGGCGAAACCGCCGCCATCCATGTCGGTGACGCGGTGCCGGTCGACCTTGGCGAGACGCATGCGCTCAAGGCTGTCGGATCCCAGCCACTGGAAGTGATGGTGATCGGCGTCGCGCGCGATCTTGCGGCCAAGGCCGCGTACCGCGCCCAGATGGCGGCGCTGCGGCCCGCACGATAACCCGGAGAATCGAACGATGAGCAGCAAGTTTCTTGGGTTGATAGCTGCAGCGAGTCTGGCCGGCCTGTGCCCGTCGATCGCTATCGCTGCGGATCAATCCCCGACAATCGACCGGATCGATCCGGGCCTCGACCGGGTGATCGCACCGGGAACGAAGGTGGAGCGGGTCGCGACCGGCTTTGTCTTTACCGAGGGGCCGATGTGGCGACAGGGCCGGCTCTGGTTCTCCGATCTGCAGAAGGATCAGATGCTGACGGTGACGCCCGCCGGCAAGGTCACGGTGCAGATCGAAAATTCGGGTGGTCTGCGTAGTCATCCGGCTGGTGCGAACATCGGTTCGAACGCAATGGCAACGGACAAGGACGGTTCGGTGCTGATGGTCCAGATGGGCGCGCGGCGCATCGTTCGGCTGGACGCTCGCAACGGTATCCATCCTTTCCTGTCCACCTATCGCGGGAAGCGGCTCAACAGCCCCAACGACCTGGTCTTCGCACGCGATGGATCGCTGTGGTTCACCGATCCTCCGTTCGGCCTGTTCAACGGCATGGACCAGGACCCTGCCAAGGAACTGCCGTTCAATGGTGTGTTCCGTTATGCCGGCGGAAAACTGCAGGCGCCGATTACCGACATGACGCAGCCCAACGGCATCGGATTTTCCCCCGACGGCAAGACGCTCTACGTCAGCAATTACGGACCGGACATGTATGTTCGCGCTTATTCGGTCGGCGCCAACGGCGCTCTGTCCCACCCCCGAACGCTGATCCACTATCCGCCAAACAGTGGAGACGGCGGGCCTGACGGGCTCAAGATCGACACGGCCGGTAACTTGTGGAGCACCGGACCCGGCGGAATCCGCATCATCACGCCGCAAGGCAAGGTGCTCGGCCAGATCAAGCTGCCGGAAGTCGCGGCCAACATCGCTTTCGCGGGCGATGGCCACACGGTCTACATTACCGGCTCGACCAGCATCTATCGCCTGCACTCCCGGATCGCGGGCGAACTGCCTTTATATCGGCGCTGAAGCGCAATCGTAGCGGCTCGAACCCGTCCTTGCGACCTTAGCGAGACAAGGACGGGATTGAGGTTGGCGGATCAGTGCGCGGGATCGACCAGGATCGCCTGATAGGCGATCTTGCCGCCGCGAACGACGAAGATGTCTTCGCCCGAAACCTGTTGCGGGGTTCCCTTGAACTGGACCCAACGCAACCGCGCGATATCCGGACCGTCCGCTGCGATCCGGGTCTCCATGGTCTTTACGCCGGGATGGTGCCCCTTGTCGGTCAGCGTCGCGAACACCTTGCGGGCGTTGCCCGCGCCGACGAATATTCCGCGCTCCTTGGCCGACTGGCCCGCAACCAGGCCGGGCGGGGAGATGACCACGGTGTTTGATGCATAATCGCTCATGATCGCGGCAAGATCGCCCTTCTTCATCATTGCGACGTGATGTTCGACGACCTGTACGGGGGTCGCCGCGGTGGCGGCGACGGCGATGCCAAGCGCGAGCGGCAGAGTCCAAAATATCCGGTTTGTGCGCATATATCCTCTCCCTGAATTCCGTTGATCGTTGTGTCCGTCCGCCTCAGTCGAGCTTGTCCAGGCGCCGCAGGCCCCGCGCGAAGCGTTGCTGGCGCTCCGCATAGCCCGCAGCCGACTTCCTGATCCCGTCGATCGTTTCGGGCGTAAGCTCCTTCACTGCCCTGGCGGGGGAGCCGAGGATAAGGCTGCCAGGCGGGAAGTGCTTGCCTTCGGTCACCAGGGCACCCGCGCCGATCAGGCAATCCTCGGCGATGACCGCTTCATTGAGTACGATCGCGCCCATCCCGACCAACACCCGGTCGCCGATCGTGCAGCCATGGAGGATCGCATGGTGGCCGACGGTACAATCCGCACCGATCGTGAGCGGCACGCCGGGATCGGAATGAAGCATCGCGCCTTCCTGGATGTTGGTGCGGTCGCCCAATACGATCGGCGTGTTGTCCGCACGGATAACCGCCCCGAACCAGATGCCGACCTGCTCGCCCAGCTGGACATCGCCGATCAGGTCGGCGGAGGGCGCGACCCAACTATTGTCGGGAACCGTGGGCCTAAGGCCATCGATCTCGTAAAGCGGCATCAGTTATGCGGTGCGGGCGCTGGCGCAGGCGAAGCCGCGGGCGTTTCCGCTGCGCCGTAATTCTTCGCGAGATAATCGACGATCACCTTCATCTCCTCGGGGGAGAGCTCCGCACCGCGGTTCGCCATCTGCTCCACCGTTGCCGACCATGCCTCCGGCGTCTTGCGCTGGGAAAAGACTTGTACGGTGTTGTGACAGAAGACGCAGCGCTGATTGATCAGGTCGAGACCCGGGCCGGCCGGCGGTGCCGCGGGCGTGGCATCTGCGGCCAGTGCGCGCGCACCGAAGATCGCCAAAGGGATAATGGCGGCAGCGGTCAGAAGAGCGTTACGCATATGATGTCCTATTTCAGCGCAGCGAGAATGCCACGACGGCATCGCTGGTTGGCGGCGAACCCGAAAAGCCGCCGGTTGCCACGACTGCCACAATCTGGCGTCCGGATCGATCGCGATAGGTTATCGGCGTACCATAGTTCGAGGCGGGCAACGTCGCTTGCCACAGCAGTTTCCCGCTCTTCGTATCGAATGCGCGGAACTTGCCGTCCGTGGTCGCGCCGATGATCGTCAAGCCGGTCGCCGTCGAGATCGGTCCGCCGGCGCTCCGCCTGCCGGCATCCTTCAGCGCCGGCTCGTCATTGTCGCCCAGCGGATGACGCCAGGCGATTGTGCCCTTGTTCACGTCGACCGCAACCAGTTCACCCCAAGGCGGCTTCTGGCAGGGATTGCCGCTTTCGGGATCCTCGAAATAGACGTAGCCGGCCTTCATTCCCCAGGTTCCGTCCGGCTGCTGGGCAAGTTGTTGCGGACTGGCGAGCGCGTTCACATTGACGACATACAGACCCGTCTTCGGATCGAACGTGCCGCCGCCCCAGTCGACCCCGCCCAGGCTGCCGGGGAAGAAATTGACCGCACTGTCGGCCCGCAGCGGCTGGAATGGCTTGCTGGGGACAATGTGCAGATCGTCCACGAGTTTCTGGCAGGCGGCCTTGAGCGCCGGCGTAAGGTCGTTGAGATCGTCCGCGCTGTAGGACAGCCGCGCCAGCGGCGGCGGTGCGACCGGCATCGGCTGGGTCGGCCAGGGCTGTTCGCCTGGCACGTCGGTGTCGGTCGGCACCGGCGTCTCGTGCACGTCGTAAACGGGCTTCCCCGTCACGCGGTCGAGGATGAACATGATCGCCGTCTTGTTCATCACCGCGATCGCCGGGATGGTTCGACCGCCGCGGCGAACCTCGATCAGCGTCGCGGTCGGCAGATCCAGGTCCCAGATGTCATGATGGATCGTCTGGAAATGCCACAGATATTTGCCGGTGTTCGCATCGACCGCGACGATCGAGTTGGAGAAGAGATTGGTGCCGCGGCGATCACCGCCCCAGCGATCGAACGTCGGCGCGCCGATCGGCAGATAGGCGATGCCGCGCCGGTCATCGACCACCACATTCGTCCAGACGTTGGTGCCCGACCGGGCCTTCCAGCTATCCCCTTCCCAGGTTTCATGGCCATATTCGCCGGGCTGCGGCACCGTATGGAAGGTCCAGACCAGCTTGCCCGTCCGCACGTCCCACGCGCGCACGTCGCCGGCAGCACCCTTGACCGGCATCTCCTGCACGCGAGAGCCGGTGATGATCAGGTCGCGATAGATGGTCGGCGGGCTGCTGAGGCCGAGTGGCGACGCATGGTTGCCGTTCATGACCTCGGGCGTTTTCATATCGATCACGCCATTGACGCCGAAGTCGCCGGCCGGCTTGCCGGTGGCGGCGTCGAGCGCAATCAGCTTGCCCGATCGCGTGCCGAATACGATCCGCGCCGGCGTACCCTTGCTGCCCGGCCAGTAAGCGACGCCGCGCGTGGCGGCCTGATCGCGCGGCGGCAGTGCATAGGCCCAGAGTTCATGACCGTTCGCCGCATCGACGGCGACCACGCGGCCATAAGGAGTCGGCAGATACATTATGCCCCGGATCACCAGCGGCGTGGCCTCGGATGGCGAAAAGCCGGTGGCAAATCGCTTGCGCATCGCCTCGGGGATGCCCGGGAATGTCTCCGCCGTGGTTCCGGCGGGGCGCATGTGATAGACCCAGGTTTGGTGCAGCTTGCTTACATTGGCCGGCGTGATTTCGCTGAGCGGCGAGAAGCGCGCGTTGCCGCCATCGCGACCATAATCCTGCCAGTCGCCAGGCGCTGCCGCCTGCAATGGCAACGCAAATGCCAGGCAAGCCACGATGGCGTGCAGTGTGTTCGGGGCCCACGGAAGACGCCCCTTTTGCTGCGATTTCAAACCTGTTCCCTCTCACGGATTTGGCACTTTCCCCGGTCAGCCGGGTAGCGCCATTGTGCTATAGCGAGGCGAATGCTAGCAGCCGCCAAAATCATATACAATATGATCTGCGGTGAGTTGTCGAGCTTATGCAGGGCGATTCCAGGCGGATAATGCCGACAAGGAGGAATGAATGGCGACGTTGCCGCTCGCGGGATTGAGGGTGCTGGATATCTCGCAAGTCATGGCGGGTCCCTTTTGCTGCATGTTGCTGGGCGACATGGGCGCGGACGTGATCAAGATCGAGCCGCCTAAGACCGGGGATTCGACCCGCCATTCGATGGGCTTCCGCTTGAAGGGCGAAGACAGCCCGGGCTTTCTCGCGCTCAACCGCAACAAGCGCAGCATCACGCTCAACTTGAAGGACGAGGCCGACCGCGAAGTTCTCTATGCGCTGGTCAAGACCGCCGACATTCTGGTTGAGAATGCGCGTCCCGGCGTGGCGGGGCGTCTGGGCATCGATTACGACACGCTGGCCGCGATCAATCCGCGCCTCGTCTTCGCCAGTATCTCGGGATTCGGCCAGACCGGGCCATGGTCGCAGCGGCCCGGATTCGATCTCATCGCACAAGCGATGTCCGGCATCCTGAGCTCCAACGGTTTTCCCGGGATGGAGCCCGCCAAGAATTCGATCGCGGTCGCCGATCTGGGAGCGGGGCTCTTCGCCACCTATGCGATCCTGAGTGCGATCATCGGCCGCGAGAAGAGCGGTAAGGGCCAATATATCGACGCGTCCCTGCTGGAGTCGGCGCTTGGGCTCTCGGTCTGGGAGACCACGGAGCTTTGGGGCACGGGCAAGTCGCCTACGCCGATCGGCTCGGCCAACCGCATGTCGGCGCCTTATCAGGCGGTACAGGCGTCGGATGGCTGGTTCGTCATCGGCGCCGCCAACCAAGGGCTGTGGCTTACCTTCATCCGCGTCATCGGCCGGGAGGAACTCCAGGAAGATCCGCGTTATTCAACCAATGCCGCGCGCGTGGCGAACCGGCTCGCATTGATCGACGATCTGGCTCCAACCTTCCTTACCCGCACCAAGCAGGAGTGGATCGATGCCCTGCTCGCGGCCGGCGTACCTGCCGCGCCGATCCTCGATTATGGCGAGGCGGTCGAGAGCGAGCAGGCGGTGGCGCGCGACATGGTCATGCAGATCCCGCATCCGGTCGAGGGCGAGTTCAAGGCGCTGGGCTTTCCTGTGAAAATGCGCGGCACGCCCCAGCAAGTGCGTTTTCCCCCACCGTTGCTCAACGAACATAGCGACGAGATACGCCGCGAGTTGGTCGAAAAAGGCCTGCTTCCCGCCGGTGGGGAGACTGCGGCATGAGCGAGGCGCGGCTGGTCTATGAGAAGACGGGCGATGCGGCGCATGTCCGCTTCGACAATCCGGCGGCGCACAATGCGCTGACCAGCCAGATGTGGCACGATCTGCGCGATGCCGCCCGCGACATCGCCGCGGACAGGTCGATCCGCGTCGCCACATTTCGCGGTGTGGGCGGAAAGGCCTTCATTTCCGGCACGGATATTTCCAAATTCGCCGACTATCGAACCGGCGAGCAGGGCGTCGATTACGAGCGCGACATCGACATCTGCATGGGAGCGATCGACGACATTCCCTGTACCACCATCGCGATCGTCGATGGCTGGGCGGTGGGCGGCGGGCTCAACATCTCCTCGGCCTGCGATTTCCGGATCGCCACGCCGAATGCGCGTTTCGGATCTCCGATCGGCCGCACGATCGGCAATTGCCTTTCGGCCAGGAGCATTGCCCGTATCGGCGGGGCGATCGGCGTTCAGCTTGCCAAGCGCATGATCCTGCTCGGAGAGCTGGTCCCGGCTGCGGACTTGTTGGCGAGCGGTTTCCTGCATCAGATCGCGGAGCCGCACGAGATCGACGCGGCTGCGGAGGCGCTATGCCGTCGCGCGGCCGAGAATGCGCCGCTTACGACGCGCGCGACCAAGGAAACGCTGCACCGCATGCGCGATGCCGGTCTGCCCGACATCGAGGACCTGATCGCGATGGTCTATGGAAGCGCCGATTTCCAGCGCGGCGTCGCGGACTTCCTGGCGGGCACCAAGGCTGTTCCTGCCTGGACCGGGGAATAAACTTCCGCCGCGGTCCGTGACGTGTGTCAGTTCCCCGGTTTTGTCGCGAGGATCTTCACATTGGCCATCATCGGCTGTGCCGGCGGCAAGGCCGTCTGGCCGGCGGGAAAGCCATTGGCCTGGAAGAGATAGGCTTCGATATCCGAAACCGTCTTGCCGCTCAGGCTTCCGGGATTGTTCTGCGGCATGGTCGAGTGGATCCGATCGAACAGATCGCCGGCCGAAGTGCCATTCCAGTTATTGAGGAACGTGCTGCCCACGAGCGGCGGAGACATGTCGACGCCGGCGAGCGTGGCGCCATGGCAGGCCGCGCACTGAGCGGCATACGCCGTCTTCCCGCGCTCCGCCTGATCGGTGGTGTAAACGCCGCTCCAGACCGTCCGGTCGGTGCCTTGGGCGTGCACGATCGCACCGCCCAGCAGCAGAAGCGCCGCACCCATTGCGGACATGCCCAAGAGATGCGTTCTTGCGTGTCGGGGCATCATGCGTTTCCTGGAAGTTTGTAGGCGACGAGCTCGGCGCTATAATTGCCGCCGCCGATCGCGACCACAATAAATTGTTTTCCGCCAAGCATATAGGTCATCGGTGAGCCGCTCTGCGGGGCGGCCATGTAAACCGCGCCACGTTCTTCGCCGGTGGCTTTGTCGTAAGCCCGCAACATCGCGCCGCGAACGCCATATTCGTTGGTGTAGAATCCAGCTTCACCACAAATGATCAACGTCTTGGTCGCGAGCGGCCCCAGGTTTCCGGGGCGGCCAGTACGCGGAATCTTGAGCCCCTTGAGCGCGGGATGGTTGCGGACATTGTCGGGCGTTTCGCCGTGCGCGACCTGCCAGCGAATGTCGCCCTTGGTCAGGTCGATCGCGGTGATGCGTCCGTAGGGCGGCTTGATCAGCGGCAAACCCTGGATCGAGAGGAACCCCGGCGGCGGGCCGCCTTTCTGCCCAGGCTTTGGCGGCGGCGGCGGTTTCATCTCACCGCCACCCGACTCCGAACCCATCATCGGCATCTTCCGCGGCGCCGCCCCGTAGAGGCCGTGCACATAAGCGAATTGCGATACGGTGCTGTCCGTGTTCGGGACGATGCCGATCACGGACGGCTGGGTCTTGGAGTAGACGTAGATGATATGGCTGTCGGGGTCGTAGGCGCCGCCGGGCCAATTCGTGCCGCCCTGAATGCCTGGCGCGGTGATTGTGCCCCACCGTCCGGGCTTGCTCATCACGGGCGGCGTGAACAGCGGGCCCGTTTTGTAATTCTTGACAAACTCCACCGCCTGCGCGCGCAGTTCGGGCGTGAAGTCGATCAGGTCGTCGACCGTGACGCCCTGCACGTCATAAGCGGGCGGTTTGGTCGGGACCGGCTGGGTCGGGGAATACCATTCGCCCGGAACGTCGCCCGCCTCCACCTTGCGCTCGATGATCGGCCAGATCGGTTTGCCGTTGGTCCGGTCGAGCACGTACAGGAAGGCCTGCTTGGTCGGCTGGGCAAGCGCCTTCACGATCCTGCCATCGTGCGGGATGTCGCACAGGATCGGCGCGCACGGTATGTCGCGATCCCACAGGCCGTGGTGGACCGTCTGATAATGCCACTTGCGCCGTCCGGTCTCGATATCGACCGCAACGAGTGATTCCCCGAAGAGCGCATTGCCCCGGCGATACAGCCCGGTTTCGTCCCCCGTCGGCAGCTCGACCGGAATATAGACCAGGCCCAGTTCCTCGTCGGCCGACATCTGCGCCCAGGCGCCGCAATTGCCCGCCTTGTCGGCATCGCCGCCGATCCAGCTATCGTACCCGAACTCGCCCTTGAGCGGGATGGTATGGAAGATCCACTTCCTGCGGCCGGTTCGGGCGTCGAAGCCGCGAACATACCCCTTCACATTGTCCTTCACGATCGGCACGTCGCCCGCGGTATGCGCGGCGCCGATCACCACCACGTCCTTCACCACCATCGGCGTGGAGTGAAGACCGACATCCGCATGGACCACGTCCAGATCCTGATCGAAGTCCCGCTTCAGATCGACCACGCCGTTATTGCCGAATTCCGGGTCGACTTTCCCGGTGGCTGCGTCGAGCGAGACCAGCTGGTACCCGGTCGTGACGTAAAGGATTCGTTCCCTGGTGCCGTCGGTCCAATAGGAAACACCATGGCCCGAAAGCTGGCGGGGCGAATTGAGCGCGCGCTCGCCTTCATCGAGGCGGTGCATCCACAACATCTCGCCGGTCTTGGCGTCCAGCGCGATGCAATCGCGGCGCGAGCCGGCTGTCGTGAATAGCCGCCCCTTGATCAACAGCGGTGTGGTTTCGAACTGGTATTCCTTCCGATCGCCCAGTGCGTCCGTCTTGAAGGTCCACGCGACTTCCAGGTCGCTGAAATTGGCCGCGTTGATCTGATCGAGCGGCGAGTAGCGCGTGTTCGCCTGATCCGCCGCATAATAGCGCCATTCCGTGTCAGGATGGGTCGCAGAGCTATTTGCCGGCGCGGCGACGGCGGCCGAGCGGCCGGCCCCGGCCAGGCCCGAAAGCACGAAGGTCGAGGCGGTGCCGGCCAGCAGCCTGCGCCGTGAAATGCCTTTCATATCATCCTCATCCGGTCTGGTTTTCGACCAATATGTTTTTCCGCGCCGGCACGCTGCTTACCAGCTGACGGCTATGTATTTGGCTTCGCAATATTCGAGCAGCCCGTGATGCGAGCCTTCGCGCCCAAGCCCGCTCTGCTTGACGCCGCCAAAGGGGGCGGCTGCGTCGGAGACGAGCCCGCGGTTGACCGCGATCATCCCGCATTCGATCCGCTCCGCGATCCGCAGCGCCTTCTTCAGATCCTCGCTGTAGACATAGGCCGCCAGTCCGTATTCGGTCGCATTGGCGAGCGCGATCGCTTCTTCCGGATCGTCGAACGGGATGATTGCCGCGACCGGCCCGAAAATCTCGTCGTGCAATATGTCCGAGCCCGGCTGCACGTTGGCGATCACGGACGGCGGATAGAAGAACCCGGCCCCGTCCGGTCGCTTGCCGCCGAGCCGGATATCGGCACCCTTCGCGACCGCATCGGCAACCAGCCGCTCGATCTTGTCGATAGCCTCGCGGTTGATCATTGCGCCGCACTGGGTGCTGCCGTCCATGCCGGCGCCCAGTTTCATAGCACCCATCCGCTCGACCAGCTTTCTGACGAAGGCATCGTGAATGCCGCGCTGAACATAGAAGCGGTTGGCCGCCGTGCACGCTTCGCCACCATTACGCATCTTTGCGATCATCGCCCCTTCGATCGCCTGATCGAGATCGGCGTCGTCGAGCACCAGGAACGGCGCATTGCCGCCCAGTTCCATCGAGGAGCTGAGTACCGAATCCGCCGCCTGGTGCAGCAGGATCCGTCCGACTTCGGTCGATCCGGTAAAGGACAATTTGCGCACGCGCGGGTCATGCAGGATCGCGCTGCAGACGGGTCCGGGATCGCTCGTGTTGATCAGGTTGACCACACCCGCCGGCACGCCCGCGCGCCGCATGATCTCCGCAATGGCGAGTGCGGTGAGCGGTGTTTCCTCGGCGGGCTTGAGGATGCAGGTGCAGCCTGCCGCCAGCGCCGGTGCGATCTTGCGGGTCGCCATCGCGGCGGGGAAATTCCACGGCGTGATCAGGAGCGCGATGCCCATAGGCTGATATTGCACCATGATCCGATTGGCGCCGGACGGTGAAACCGCCAGCTCTCCGTTGATGCGGACCGCTTCCTCGCCATACCAGCGGAAGAATTCGGCGGCATAGGCCACCTCGCCCCGCGCGTCCGACAATGCCTTTCCATTTTCGGTCGAGATGATCTGGGCCAGCCATTCCTGCTCGGCCATGATCGCATGGTAGCAGGCCTGCAGGATCTCGGCACGCTTGCGCGGCGGCGTCGCCGCCCAGGCCGCTGCGGCGCCCGCGGCCGCATCGACGGCGGCGATCCCTTGCTCGACCGTGGCATCCGCAACCGAAGTGAGAACCTCTTCGGTCGACGGGTTGATGATGTCGATGCGCTTGCCGCTGGCACCGGCCTGCCACGCATCGCCGATCAGCAGATCGGTCGGGATCGCGAACGGGCCTTGCTGACCGTTAACGGGAGGGGCGGTGTAGGTGTTGGTCGTCATCGAATGGCCTGTGCTTTAAAGGGCGCGAAGCGCCGAGCGCTCGCCGGAGAAGGCGGCGCGGGTAATGCTCTGCATCGCGGAGAGATCGAGCGGACGGGGATTGTTCTTCACCAGCCGCGCCGCGTTCAACGCATTCTCGGCGACGAAATCCTGCTGATCGGCCTTGAGCCCGAGCTCGGCCAGCGAACGTGGGATCGCAATCCGTCCAAGCAGATCGGCCGCGGCATCGATGAAAGCCTGCGACATTTCGTCAGCCGAACCTTCCGCTATTCCGACTGCCCGCGCCAATTCCGCGAAAGCTTCGACGCAGGACGGGCGGTTGAACTGCATCACGAACGGCAACAAAGTCGCCACGCCGTCGCCGTGCGCGGTATGGGTAAGATTGCCGACGGGATATTGCAGCGCATGCGCCGCCGCGGTGCCCGCGGTGCCAAAGGCGCAGCCCGCGGCCAGCGCCGCCAGCATCACGCCTTCGCGCGCTTCCATGTCGCTGCCGTCGCGATAGGCGCGTTCCAGGTAGCGGAAGATATTGACTACCGCGAGCTTGCCGAAATGATCCGACAGCACATTCTTGCCGACGAACACGTGCTGTTCGGTCATGAGCGGGTCCGCCGCGCGTGCAAGGGTGGTGAAGGCCTCGACCGCGTGGGTGAGCGCGTCCGCCCCCGAACAAGCGGTGAGCGCCGGCGGGCAGGTAATCGTAAGCTCCGGGTCGCAGACCGCGATCAACGGGATCAAATGCGGGCTGGCGATGCCAACCTTGGCGCCACGCTGCTCGTCGGCGACCACCGCAACGGGCGTCACTTCGGATCCGGTGCCCGACGTGGTCGGCACCGCGATCAAGGGAATGACCGGACCCGGTACCGCGAACTCACCATAATAAGAGCGCACGTCGCCGCCATGCGTGAGCAACACTGCCACGACCTTGGCCATGTCCATCGAGCTGCCGCCGCCGATGCCGATCACCATGTCGGGTGCGAAATCCCGGACCTGCGCGATACACGCCTCGATCGAGCTGATCGGCAGATCGGGAATCGTCTGATCGAAGATCCGGGTCTCGATGCCGTGCGCTTCCAGATCGGCGACGATTTCCATGAAGACGGGCTGGGCGCCTTGCCAAGCGTCCGTACACAGGAGCGCGCGCTTGCCGATCTTGGCGGCGGCCGAGCCTAATGCCCGGCGCTGTCCGCGGCCGAACAGGATAGAGCGGGGGAGGCGCAGGGCGCCGAACATGGGAGGCATCTCAGTCACTTCTTGCTACCGTCCGCGCGGTATTTTTTGAGGTAGGACACGACGTCCGCCTGATCCTGGGGATCGGCGAGGCCGGGGAATGCCATCTTGGTTCCGGGCACGGTCTTCGCCGGCGCCTGCAGAAAGCGGGCCAGCGTGGTCGCCTCCCAGGTCAGGCCTGACTTCGCCATTGCTGCCGAATAGATATAGCCCGGCACCGAACCCGCTTTGCGGCCGACCACGCCGTTCAGCGGCGGGCCCATCTTGCCACCGCTCGCACCCAGGGTGTGACACACCGAGCAGCGCGCGAAAATCTGCCCGCCATGCGCCGGATCCGCCTTGGGTGCCGCCGCGGTCGCGCAGACTGGCATCGCCAACAGGGTCAGGCCGATACTGAGCCTAATCTTCTTCACTGCCTTTATGCTCCTTGGCTGCCGACCCGGACCATCGTCCTCGCGGGCAGGATTGATGGGAATGCGGCTCATGCCACCAGGTCGTCGCGGTAGAAGCGACGCGACGCGTCGATCGTGAATGTGAGTCCGCCCGCGATCGCGGCCAGGGCCGCAATCACCGCGAAGGCCGATTCCCAGCCCCAGGTCGAGGCGAGCCGCGCGGTTACCGCCACCGCCATTGCGGCGCCGATATTGCCCATCGTGTTCATCACGGCGGATACCGATCCCGCAAACTCGCCGCCGACGTCGAGCGTGACCGCCCAGGATACCCCGACCGTCAGTTCGAGGGCGAACAGCGCGACCGCGAACCAGGCGAGACTGACCATCGGGTCCGCTGCCCAGGCGGCGCACAGGACCGTCGCCGCCGAAATCCAGAATCCGGTGATCGAAACGATCCGCCGTGCGAAGCGAAGGTTGCTCGTCCGCTTTACCAGCGCATCCGATACGACCCCGCCGGTAACGTCGCCAAGCAGGCCCGCCAGGAACGGCAGGCTGGCATAAAAGCCCATCTGCTTCAGATCGACGCCGCGCGCCGCGTTCAGGTATTTCGGGAACCAGCTCAGGAAGGCACCGATGTCGTAGGCGTAGCAGAAATACATCGCGCTCAGCAGCCACATCTGTGGATTCGACAGGATCTGCTTCCAGGGCACCTGTCGTTTCACGCCATCGCGAAATCCAAGCGCAGATTTGATCCGGTCCCGCTCCGCGGCGTTTACCAGGCGATGCTCGGCCGGGCTGTTACGATAGAAACGGTACCATAACAGCGCCCATACGACCCCGATCACTGCAAACAGCAGAAACGGCAATCGCCAGCTAAGCAAGGTGGCGCCGACTAGAGCCACGACCATGACGGGTGTCAGCGCGCTCCCGAGCCGCGAGCCAGCGTGCGTCGCCCCCTGCGCGATCGCGCGCTCGGACGGGAGCATCCAGCGCGACAATGCCCGATTGGCGATCGGGAAGGCACCCGCTTCGCCCATGCCGATCAGGAACAGGCAGACCGCCATCGACGCGGCCGACCACGTGAGCGAGGTAAGCGCGGTGAACACCGACCACCAGATTACGACGCACGTCAGCGCCAGCCGGGGCCCGACCTTGTCGCCGAACCAGCCGCCCGGAATCTGGAAGAGAGCATAAGCGATACTGTAGCTGAACAGCACCCATCCCATCGTGATGGTCGAAAATCCGAAGCTCTTCTCGATGAAGGGCTCGGCGACCGACAGCAGGACACGATCGACGTAGGTAATGAAGTAGACGGCAATGATGAAGCACAGCACCAGGTACCGCGCGCGTGTCGGCCGCGCCGTTACCGACGCCGGTTCAGGCACGCGACCTTCCACAACTTCGCTCACTCAGCCTTGCCGCAAGCATCGGTCGGACGTCCGGTGCAGATCTGCCAGATGGTCGGCACCTTGCGCCCTGCGACGAAGACTTCGTGGATCGTCCGCGTATTGCGAATGTCGGCCAGCGGGCTCTTGTCGAGCACGAGCAGGTCCGCCCATTTGCCGGCCCGCACGGTGCCGATATCCCGGGCGCCCAGGAATTCGGCATTATGGCCGGTAGCGGCGGTGATCGCCTGCAACGGCGTGATCCCGGCCCGGACCATCAGTTCCAATTCCCAGTGCGCAAAATAGCCGGGGAAGCGGGCGGACGGCCCGCTGTCCGTCCCCATGCCATAGCGCACGCCCGCTTTCGCCTCGGCGGCGAAATTGGCCATCGCGTTGCGCAAGGTGGGCGCATATTTCGAGAAGTTGGGCGCGGCGGCAAGCTTCTTGACCCGCTCGGGGCTGCGCAATTCGGCCAGTACCTCGGGCGTCACGCCCCGTGCAAAGAATGGGTCATCGAGAAACGGCAACATCGTGTAGGTGAAAGACGCCTCGCGGCTCAAAGTCGCCGCCATCTGCCATACGCCCTTGGCCTTCATTCGACTCAGCAGCGCCGTATCGATCGGACGGTCACGCACCTCGTGCGCGAACGCGTTGATGCCCTCGCGCGTCAGTTCGGATGCGTTGTCGTAATAGAATATGTGGGCGATCGACTTCTTGCCGTCCTTGCGCGCTTCTTCGATCACGGCGCTGCTGATCGCAGGCGGCATCCGGCTTGAAAGCGTGCCGAATTCGTCGTCGACCCAAAGCTTGATGGCGTCGGCACCCTTGGCCACCTGCGCATCGACCATGCGGCGCGCTTCCTCGGGCGTCGCGACCGACTGGTCGAGCCCGGGCACGCCGCCATAGCTTCCCTTGAAAACCACGCCCTGGCCCACGGTGAAGACGCGCGCCATGTCCGGCCGGCCGGCGCGCTCCGCATTGCGCAACGGGAAAATCAGATCCTTCTCGGTGCCAAGCGTCTGTACGCTGGTGATGCCGTAGGCGGCGTAGAGATGGAGCTGCTTCTCGATACTCTCGGGCGTCTGATATTTGATATCCTGCGCGATACCATTGACCAGCCCGAGATGGACATGGCTGTCGATCAGGCCGGGGAGAACATATTTGCCGCGCAGATCCTCTACCCGGGCGCCGGCAGGGAGCTTCAGCTTCGCGGCGGGGCCGACCCAGCTCAGCCTTCCATCGGTGATGACGAGCGCCTGATCAGCGGCGGGCCCGCGGCCCGTGCCGTCGATCAGGGTGAAATGACGGAGCGCAACGGTCTCGGCACTGGCTGCGCCGGCAAGCGCGCCGCACAGTATCGCGGCGGCAAGACCGAAAATCCGACTGGATGACAATGATCTGGAATTCCGCCTTGCGCGCATGCCGCCAGACCCTCTCTTTCATATCATATATGATTTGTTCGATTAAGTACGAGGCAGAGATCGGGCCGTCAAGCGCTCCGCTGGATTTGCGACGAGAGTGAAAGAACGGCGGTATGGGACCTGTTTCGCAGGGCGAAAACCACTGGCAGGGACTGATCAGACGTGCTGGTCGGCACCCTGGGCCGCAACGCGGTCGAGCCGCTCTTTCGACCGCTCAAGATGCTCGCGCACCGCTGCTTCGGCCGCGGCAGAGTCGTGCTTGAGCAACGCGTCGATGATTTTCCGGTGCTCGGCAGCCGCCTCTTCCGGCGCGTTGGTGCTGTACAGCGATCGGAAGATTTGCAGGTGCGCGTGCAGGCGATCGATAGTCTCGAGAATGAGCCGATTGCCGCTGCCGGTGGCGATCAGGCGATGCAGACGCGCATCCGCCTCCGCGAACCGGGCGAGATCGCGATCCTTATTGGAAACGCCCTGCATGTCGCGATCGATATCTTGAAGAATCGCAAGCGACGCATCGTCCATCCGCTCGGCCGCGCGCGCCGCGGCGTAGGGTTCGACCAGCAGCCGCAGCGCATACAGGTCCTGCACCTCATCGCGCGTCATACGCGGGCTCGCCCGGTATCCCACGTTCGGCATCTTGTAGACCAGCCGCTCGGCTTCGAGTTGGCTCAACGCTTCGCGCACGGGCGTCTGCGAAATCCCCAATAGCCGGGCAACCTTGTCGATCGCTATCCGCTCGCCGGGTTCGATCTGCACCGTCATCAGCATCGAGAGCAGATGGTCGTAAGCCCATTCCACGAGCGTCGTCGCGGCCGGCGGGCGCGCGCTGTCGCGGACAGGGGGCGCGGACGACACCTCGTTAGGCGATAATTTCGAAGGGTAAGACAGCGAGGGCATCTTCACGCGATAAAGATATAGGATATTAAAACCAAGCGGAAGACGGGGCCTCATTTGCGCCGAGGGGGGAAGGCTAAGTCGCAATCAGCCTACCCCCGGCCGGCATAGGCAGACTGCCTTAACGCGTCGGCCGCTATGCGCCCTGGTTTCGGCCATGCAGGCCTTGCCGCCAACCCGGCATGTCTTGGGTGAGACAATCCCGGCATTGCAGGGCACTGCACCCTGATTGCTGGCGGGAACCTCGGTGAATCAGGCGCCCGATCGCGCGGTGCCATGCAACAAACGCAATAGGCGTCGCGCATCCTTGACCAGTTGGCTTTTGTCGAAGCAAGCTGCGGCACCGCGGCCGACAGCTTCCTTGGCAACCAAAGAACCCGGCGGAGTGGAACCTGAGACGACGACAACGGGAGGATGCGAAATCCCCTTGAGCTCGTCCAGAAACGCCATTCCGTCCATACCTGGAAGCGCCAAATCGAGAGTGATCACATCGGGGTGGCAGTCACGGAGGAATCGCCGAGCCTCTTCCACGTCCGCTGCAGGCCCGATCACACGGCAGCCGCCATCACCCGCGAGCACGCTTTCGATTATTCCGCGGATCGTCAGGGAATCGTCGATAACCAGCACATTTAACATCAGCTCGATCCTTCATACGCATACAAGGGGCAACGCCCCGCAACTCGACCGACCTGTCGAGTGAATGAGTAATCATCGCCCGCCCACGCAATGCAGACGTTGGGGTGAGATGCGTCGCGTACCTGCGGGGCAATTACCGCAAGCATGGCTTTAGCGCCCTTGGCCGGCCGATATGCTCGGACGACCTGAGGCTTTTGCTCGGTCGTCTCAACCGCAGGATCGGAGATGGCGCGCGTGTCCTGCAGCACGGGAAGGATCGAATATTCGATAAACGCGCGCCGCTGTCGGCTCAGGCGCGGGCGGCGGAGCCGGGTCACCAAGAGCGCCTCAGGGTCCCGATCCGGATGGCACGTGACTTCTGCGAGGGCAGCAATCGCGCCTCGCGGTTCAGCATGAACATCCTTCAGTTCATCAAGCATACGCAATCTCAACTAAACAGACAAAAGGATGTAGGCGAAAAGCGTTAACCGCAGGTTGTCTGTCCATCCAAAATGGCGGGATAATATATTTGCGCATCGATCGCTTTTAGGCGCCGTAAGCGGAATTGGCGTGAGCCGGGAATGCGGATTTCGCCGCTATATTATGAGCCGCTATTCTCTGTGCTCATCAATCCGCGCGCAGATGCGATCGCCGGATCGAATAGCCGAAATAGATGACCGCACCCCCTGCCATCCAATAGGCGAAGAGGCGGAACGTATCGCCGGGCAGGCCCCAGATCAGGTAGAGGCAGAAAGCCACGCTCAGGATCGGCAGCACGGGGTAGAGCGGCACCGAATAGCCGCGCTTCAGGTCCGGCCGCCGCCGCCGCAGGATGATCACGCCCGCCGACACGGTCGCGAAAGCGATCAGCGTGCCCATGCTGGTGAGATTCACGAGGACGTCGAGCGGGACCAGAGCCGCGAGCAGCGCGACCGCGATCGCGACCACGATCGTATTCTGGCGCGGGACCTGCCGCACCGGATCGACCCGGCGGAAGAAGGCGGGCAGCAAGCCGTCGCAGCTCATCGCGTAGAGAATGCGCGTCTGGCCGTAGAGGACAACCAGGGTCACGCTGAAGATCGAGGCGATCGCGCCCAAGCTTAGCACCACCGCGGGCCAGGCCGCGCCGGTCAGGTTGTGGAGGATCACCGCCAGACCCGCCTCCTGGCCGGCAAATGCGGTCCAGGGCTGCGCGCCGACTGCCGCCAGCGCGACCAGGATATACAGGCCGGTCACGATCAGCAGAGACAGGATCACGCCAAGGGGCAAGGTCCGGCGCGGATCCTTGACCTCCTCGCCCGCCGTCGAAACCGCGTCGATGCCGATATAGGAGAAGAAGATCGACGAGGCGGCCGAACCGACGCCCTTGAGGCCGTGCGGCGCGAAAGGGTGAAAATTATTCGAGTGGAAGTGGGCGAAGCCGATCGCGACGAACAGGATCAGCACCGCTATCTTGGCGACAACCAGGGCCGCATTGGCGCCCGCCGATTCCTTCGCACCGCGCAGCAGGAGCAGGGTGCAAAGCAACACCAGAAAGGCCGCCGGCAGGTTGACGATGCCACCTGCAGCGCCGGGCGGGTTGGCGAAGGCTGCCGGGATTTTCCAGCCGATCGTGTCCGACAGCAATTCGTTGAGATACTGCCCCCAACCGACCGCGACCGCCGACCCCGACACGCCATATTCGAGCAGCAGGCACGCCCCGATCAGGAAGGCGGCAAGCTCGCCCAGCGTCGCATAGGCATAGGAATAAGAGGAGCCGGCTACCGGCACGGTCGAGCAGAGTTCGGCATAACAAAGCGCGGTCAGCGCGGCGGTGATCCCCGCCAATACGAAGGACAAGGTCACCCCCGGCCCGGCCTCGGGCACCGCGGTTGTCAGCGCCACGAAGATACCGGTACCGATCGTCGCGCCGACGCCCAGCATGGTGAGTTGGAACAGTCCGATCGACCGCGCCAGCCGCGGATGCGCGGCATCGCCGCCGCCCTCCACGAACTCGACGACCGGCTTGCAGCGCAGGATATGGTCCAGTGGCGATCCGCTCATATCCGCGCCCTCCCTTTGGTGACGCGGTGAAGCATCCTCAGCGGCGCGAGGCAAGCCCGCGCCGGCAATGGGTCAGGGCGCGGTCGAATTGCTCTGGTTGAGGTCGACCGGGATGCCGTCGCCCGTCGCCGGTCCGTTCGCGCGGACGCGCTTGGCGCAGTTGGTCGCGGTGATCGCGAGCGCCGCCATCGCCATGATCGTCAGGATACGTCGCATCTTGTTCCCCGGTCCGCTTTCGCATTGCATAGCGCGAACCGCGCGGTCGCGCCATTGATTGGCGTCAGTCACGAAAAAGCCCGGCCGGATGGTCCGGCCGGGCTCGCTCGTCCTTGGCCGCCGATGCTTACCAGCGCACACCGGCACGCGCGTAGAGATATCGGCCGTTGAACCCGAACGGCGAATAATAAGGGAAGCCGACCACGCCGGTCGTGTCGAGATAAGCGGGCGTCTGCTTCGGGTAGACGTCGAACAGGTTGCTGGCCCCGAGTGCCAGCTGCACGCCCTTCTTGGGCTGGTAGCGGATTTCCAGATCGGAGATCGCGCGCCGCCCGGTCTGGATGTCGTTGGTCATCGCGACACCGTTGACCAGGATCGTCGCGGTCGTACCGGGCTGGGTGACGTTGCCATAATAGGTCACGCGCGCGGTCGCGCCGAAATCGTTCAGCGACCAGTCGATCGTACCCGTCACCTTGGTAGCGGGGGTGCCGTCCTCGAGCGTGAGGATACGGCTGCGCGCGAACAGGGTCGGCTGCGGGCTGAGCGGCGAGATCGAGGTTGGGACCTTGGTCACCTTCACGTCGTTGAGGTTGCCCGCGACGGTGAAGTCGAAGATGCCCGCACCCCCCGAACGCCAGCGATAATGGCCGACCGCGTCGATGCCCTTGGTGGTCGATGCCAGCCCGTTGATGAAGAAGCGCGCTGCGGAGACGTTGAACGGGGCGAGCAAGGCCGCCACCTGCGGGCTGAACGTCGCCGCGATATTCTCGGACAGACCCAATTGGTTGCGGATGTGGATCCGGTAGGCATCGATCGTGAGATCAAAGCCACCCGCACGGATCACGGTGCCGGCCGACAGGTTGGTCGACTTTTCGGGCTGGAGCGCCTTCCCGCCGAGCGCCTCCGACACCGGCTGGGTCGAAGGGAAGGTGCCGGTCAGGACCGGCGATCCGTTGACGATCACCGAGGCGACCGAGGTGAAATATTGCTGCTGCAGCGCGGGAGCCCGGAAGCCGGTCGAGGCAGTGCCGCGCAAGGCGAAATTGGGGGTCAAGTCGTAGCGTAGCGACAGCTTGCCGTTGCCGGTCCAGCCGAAGTCCGAATAATCCTCGACGCGGCCCGCGAGCCCGGCCAGGAACTTGTCGGTCACCTGCGCTTCGAGGTCGACATAGGCGCTGCCATTCTGACGATGCTTGTCGATCGCGTTGACCGGCGAGAAGCCGCCGAAGCCTTGCGCGCCTGAGCCCGTATAGGAGGCTTCTTCGCCCGGCGTGATCTTGAAGCCCTCACGCCGGCCTTCGACACCGAAGGCTACGTTCAGCGACTGGAAGACATCATATTTGCGCGACACGTCGATCCCGCCGACCAATTGGTCATAGGTCATCGCGCCGTCCTCGAAATTGGTCGGTGAGGCGTTGCCCAGCGTATAATTGGCGGAGTTTCGCGTCTCGTAAGCGAGGCGGTTTCGTCCGTAGCTGATGTTGGCATCGACGTTCCACCCGCCGACATCGCCCTTGATCCCGATCGCGCTGTTCAGATCGCGCGAATTGCTGTGGATGAAAGGCAGGAAGCCGTTTGGATAGATGCCGCTTACCGCGGTCGCGGCGGTTGCGAGACGCGGGAAGGCCGCGCTTTCGCTGTTGCGCTGCTGATAGCCGAACCAGCCGTAGAGCTGGAGGTTATCGGTGATCGACGTGCCTGCATTCACCCAGCCGGTATATTGCTTGACCTCCGGATCGCCGAAGCGGCCGGTGATGCGGGTCGGTGTGACGCGCGGATCATAATCGGCGCGGTTGGTCGGGCTGCGGTCCTGATATTCGCCCGAGACGGTGATGTAGCCGTCGCTGCCGAAGCCGATGCCCTGCCAGGCCGAGGCGTTGAGCGTATGCTCGCCCGAGACGTGGCGGTCGCCGCGCGCGGTATCGACGTCAGTGTCGTAGAAGCCGTAATCGAGCGTGGCCGCACCGCCCGAGCGCGCCTGACGCAGGCGCAGGTTGATCACGCCCGCGATCGCGTCCGAACCATATTGCGCCGAAGCGCCGTCACGCAGCACCTCGATCGTGTCGAGCGCCACGCCGGGAATGGTGTTGAGATCGACCGCGGCGGCGCCGCGCCCAACCGAACCGTTGATGTTGAGCAGGGCCGAGGTGTGCGCGCGGACGCCGTTGATCAGCACCAATGTCTGGTCAGGCGAGAGACCACGCAGCGTCGCGGGCCGGATCGCATCGGTGCCGTCGACCGCCGACGGGCGGGGGAAATCGATCGAGGGGGCGATGGTCGCCAGCGCGGCGCCGACTTCGGTGCTGCCCTGATGGGTCAGCGCGGCGTTGCTCAGCACGTCGACCGGCGAGGCGGTGTCGAGCCGCGACCGGCCCTGGGTTCGCGTACCGGTGACCACGATCTCTGCCGCCGGCGCCTGCGCATCCTGTGTGGATGTCGGATCGGCGGGCTGGACGTCCTGCGCATAGGCCGCATCGGCTGTCGCGAGGGCGAAAGTGGAGGTCGCGAATAAAACCAAATGACGGACGGTCATCTGTTTTCCCCTTTGGTTTGAGTTTGTTGTCGGCTGGAACGCACGACGCGATGTCTCGTTGTTGCGGCTCTGCAACGGCAGGGAAAGAAAGAATTCCTACTATGCTCATAGGGAATTTTCGGGAAGGTGGCGCGGGATTGCAGCAGGTTGTCGCTGCGCTGCAACACTGCGCGCAATGAGCGCGCCGATGCACGCTTCGCAATGGCGCGGCGCGTCAAGCTTCGCTAGATTCGCGGCCATGCAAATTGGTCATCGGGTCGACGAAACCGGCCTCCTGCTGCGCGATGGCGGCAGTTTCTACCTGCGCCGCGATGCTGGCGGACGTTTCGCGCTCGACCTCCGGCGCACGCCGGTCGACGAGGTCGAAAAGCGCGTGCGGCTGGTCGGCACCTATGTAGGATCCGACCTAGTGGATGTAGATGGGGTCTCGCTGATCTGATCCCCAATCCGCGGGCGACATCGGCTTGTCGGGCCCGCAGAAAAGCTATGTTGGG
>Ga0209148_1000578_pt1 | contig 33857 bp, 31 predicted proteins | sample AraplaCol_mMF_r2_2_FD_184288 | JGI IMG/M metagenome (GOLD analysis project Ga0209148, IMG submission 184288) | Arabidopsis root microbial communities from North Carolina, USA - plate scrape CL_Col_mMF_r2 (SPAdes) (version 2) | ecosystem: Host-associated > Plants > Roots > Endosphere | place... | reverse complement strand
TCGGCGATCAGCTCTTGCGTGCCCTTGAGGAACACGAAGCGCACGTCGTCGCGCCCGCGCAGCAGCACCTGGCGATAGGTGTGCTTGAGCGCCGAACAGGCGATGATGATGTGCTCGCCCTTGTTGCAGACCTTTGCGATCTCGTCGGCGATGGCGTTGAGCCAGGGCCAGCGGTCCTCGTCGGTGAGGGGATGGCCGGCCCGCATCTTCTCGACATTGCTCTTGGGGTGAAAGCTGTCGCCGTCCTCGAATCGCCAGCCGAGCCGCCTGCCGAGCAATTCCGCCACCGTGCTCTTGCCCGAGCCCGACACGCCCATCACGATCAACGCACAAGGTGCTTTAGTGCCCGCCACGAATCCCCTCCGGAAGCGCGGCCCGGTCGACCAGCCAGACGGTCTCACCATGCGAGCGCGCGCGTAACGCGGGCAGATTCTCGCCATTGAAGAGGCGCGTCAAGATCGGCTGCTTATCGTGCCCTGATATCTCGAACAGCATCTCGCGGCAGGAGGCCAGCGCAGGAAGCGTCAGCGAGACCCGCGGCACGAAAGGCGCGACATTGGCCTTGGGCACGCCGACGACCCAGCGCGTGGTTTCCTCGATACCGGGATAGCCGGGAAACAGCGAGGCGGTGTGGCCATCAGGCCCGGCGCCCATCAGGACGAGGTCGAACAGCGGCCGTGCCGGATCAAATCGGTCAGACCCGTAGAAGGCCTGAAGCTCATGCGCATAGGCCGCGGCGCTCTCGTCCGGATTTTCAACCAGGGTCGGGATCGGATGGATATGGCCTGATGGCGCGTTGCGATCGAGGAAGGTTGCGCGGGCGACAGCCATATTGTTGAGCGGATCGCTCTCGGGCACAAAGCGCTCATCGCCGATGAACCAGTGCACGCGGTCCCAGGGGATCTTGCCGCGCCAGGCCTCGCTGCCGAGCAGCTGATACAGCTTCTTCGGGCTCGAGCCGCCGGTCAGGCAGATCGCGATACGGCCGGGATTGGCTGCGATCCGGGCCATCGCCCGCTCTGCTGCGGCCAATGCGAGCGCTTCGGCATCGAGCGCGACGATCAGCTTCGGCTCTGTGGCCGCCGCCATCACGAAAACTTCCGCCAGCTGCGGCCGTCGCGCCGCAGCAGCTCGTCTGCGCAGGCCGGGCCGTCGCTGCCGGCTTCATAGGTCTCGATGCCATTGTCGCCCGCGGTCTTCCAGGCGTTGAGGAACGGCTGCACCGCCGCCCAGCCGGCCTCGATGCCGTCGGCGCGCTGGAACAGGATGTTGTCGCCGATCATGCAGTCGTAGATCAGCGTCTCGTAGCCTGTGGAGGGATCGGCGCGGAAATAGTCGCCGTATTTGAATTTCATCTCGACGCCGTCGATGGTGATGCTCGGGCCCGGGATTTTTGCGTTGAACTGAAGCTCGATGGTCTCGGTCGGCGCGATGCCGATGGTGAGGAAGTTCTGCGAGAGCCGGTCGACCGTCGTGCCTGAAAACATCGACAGCGGCGCCTGCTTGAACTTGATCGCCACCTCGGTGCGCTTATGGCCCAGCGCCTTGCCGGTGCGCAGGTAGAACGGCACGCCGGCCCAGCGCCAATTGTCGATCATCAGCTTCAGCGCGACAAAGGTCTCGGTGGTGCTATCAGGCTTGACGTCCTCGGTCTTGCGATAGTCCGTGACCTCCTCGTCGCCGATACGGCCCGCGAGATATTGCCCGCGCACCGAGTTGCGCAGCGCTTGCTCGTGGTTCGGTTGCTGGATCGAGGTCAGCACCTCGGCCTTCTCGGAGCGCACCGAATGCGCATCAAAACGCGCCGGCGGCTCCATCGCGACCAGCGACATCAGCTGGAACAGATGGTTCGGCACCATGTCGCGTAGCGCGCCGGTGGCATCATAGAAGCCGCCGCGATGGCCGACGCCAAGCTTCTCCTCCACCGTGATCTGGATGTGGTCGATATGGTTGCGATTCCAGATCGGCTCGAACATGCCGTTGGCAAAGCGCAGCACCAGGATGTTCTGCACCGTCTCCTTGCCGAGATAATGATCGATCCGGTAGATCTGGTGCTCCTCCATGATCTTCAGGAGCTCGGCATTCAGCGCCTTGGCTGATGCGAGGTCGGTGCCGAAAGGCTTCTCGATCACGAGGCGCCGCCACGCACCGTTCTCCTTCATCATGCCGGTGCGGCCGAGCTCGCGCGCGGTCGGCGCGAATGCGGCCGGCGGGGTCGCCAGGTAGAACAGGCGGTTGCCGCCGGTGTCCTGCGCGCATTCCAGCGAATCCAGGTGTTCGCGCAAGCGGTCGAACGAGGGCGGATCCTTTGGATCAGCCTCGACGAAGGTCACGCATTCCAACAGCTTCCGGGCGATGTCGTCATCAATGGGACGCGTCGCGAATTGCCGCAGGCCCTTCAACAGGCTGTCGCGCAGTTCGTCATCGGACTGGCCCTTGCGCGCCACGCCGACGACGCAGAATTTTTCCGGCAGCAGGTGCTCGGCCGCGAGATTGTAGAGCGACGGCATCACCAGGCGATGGGTGAGGTCGCCGGTGACACCGAAAATGACGAAGGCGCAGTTTTCCGGCTTGCGCTTTGGTTGCGGGTCTTTTGTCACGAACTGTCGGCCTTCGCTTTGTCAGGTTCTTATTTGGGCTTCGAAGCGTCCGGCTGCTTCGGCTCCTTGTGGCCGCCGAAACCCGCGCGCATCGCGGAAAGAATTTTTTCGGCGAAGGTGTGTTCCCTGCGGGAACGGAAACGTGTGTAGAGCGCAGCGGTCAGCACTTCGGCCGGCACGGCCTCGTCGATCGCGGCATTCACGGTCCAGCGTCCTTCGCCGGAATCCTCGACGAAGCCGGAATACTCCGCAAGCTGCGGGCTGTCGGCGAGAGCGGTCGAGGTGAGGTCGAGCAGCCAGGACGGGATCACGCTGCCACGGCGCCAGACTTCGGCGATGTCGGCGAGATCGAAATCGTAGCGATGATCCGCGGGCAGCGCGTCGATGTTGGCGTTCTTGAGGATGTCGAACCCTTCGGCATAGGCCTGCATCAGGCCGTATTCGATGCCGTTGTGGATCATCTTGACGAAATGGCCGGCGCCCACAGGGCCGGCGTGGATGTAGCCCTGCTCGATGCGGGGATCGCGGCCGTCACGTCCCTCTGTGCGCGGGATGTCGCCGGCGCCGGGGGCGAGCGCTGCGAAGATCGGATCGAGCCGGTCCACCACCTGCTTCTCGCCGCCGATCATCATGCAATAGCCGCGGTCGAGGCCCCAGACGCCGCCCGAGGTGCCGACGTCGACATAATGGATGCCGCGCGCCTTCAGCGCCTTGCCGCGGCGGACGTCGTCCTGCCAGAAGGTGTTGCCGCCGTCGATGATGACGTCGCCGTCCTGCATCACCTTCGCGATCGTCTCGATCGTGGTCTCGGTGATGTGACCGGCCGGCAGCATCACCCAGGCCGTGCGCGGCCGCTCCAGCTTCGCGATGAACTCTTCCAGCGTCGCCGAGCCGACCGCGCCGTCCGCGGCAAGGCCGGCGACAGCCTTGGCATCCTTGTCGTAGACCACGGTCGAATGTCCGTGGCGCATCAGCCGGCGAACGATGTTGCCGCCCATCCGGCCGAGGCCGATCATGCCGAGTTGCATGTGAGAGATTCCCTTAATTCAGCGCGTCGTTGAGCGCGGCATTGAGCGCCGCGAGACCTTTCTTGAGCGGCCCCTTCAGGTGCACGCGAAGCGCGCGCCGGCCGCGCTCGGTGAGCACGTCGAAATCGCCGCGCGCTTGCGCCGCCTTGATCACGCCGAAGCTCGCCTTCTGGCCCGGCACCGGAAGGTCCTTGGCGTCATCGGCGGTGATCTGAAGGAACACGCCGCTGTCAGGCCCGCCCTTATAGGCTTGCCCGGTCGAGTGCAGGAAGCGCGGGCCGAATTCGGCCGCGGTTGCCAGATGTTGCTTCTCCAGCACGGCCGTCCGCATCTCCTGCAGCGCCGCGATATTGGCCTTGTCGCGCGCGATATAGCCGAGCAGGGCGAAATAATCGCCGCGCCGCGAGCGGGTGATGTGGGCCCTCAGCCAGGAGGTGAGGTCGCCATTGGCGCCCATCGTGCGCAACGCAGCGGCGTTGTGGTCGTCGGTGTAGAGATCGAAGTCCTTGGTGCTCACCACCGGCTCTTCGGCCGGCAGCGCGCCGGTCTTCTCAAATGCCGACGTCAGCTCGCGGGTCTTGATCTTGGCCGCTTCCACGTCCGGCTGGTCGAACGGATTGATGCCGAGGATGCTGCCCGCAACCGCGGTTGCCATCTCGAAGCGGAAGAACTCTTGGCCGAGATGCTCGATCGACTTCATCACGATGCGCACGACCGGATGACCGGCCGCTTCGATCCCGGCGAGGGCCGAGTCATGGGCGGCATCGGTTTCGCCTTCGGTGCGGATGTCGATGAAGAAACGGTCGTTGCCGTAGGCCGCGGACTCGCCCAGCGGCTCGCCGGCGATCGGGATCAGGCCCTTGCCCTCCTTGCCGGTCGATTCCGCGATCAGCTGCTCGGCCCAGGCGCCGAAATCGGCGATCTTCTTCGACGATAGTATCGTCACCTTGTCGCGGCCTTCGAGGCCGGCGAGGCCCATGGCGAGACCGAGCTGCACGCCCGGGTTCTCGGCTGGCGGCACGTCCGGTCCGCAGGAGCGCGCCATCGCCAGCGCATGCTTGAGGAAGGTCCTGACGTCGATGCCCGCGGTGGCCGCGGGCACAAGGCCGAACGGCGACAGCACCGAATAGCGGCCGCCGATCGAGGGCTCGCCATGGAAGATGCGGGCGTAGTTCAGCTTCTTGGCCGCCTTCTCCAGCGAGGAGCCGGGGTCGGTCACCGCGATGAAGCGGAAGCCGGTCTTGGCCTTGGGGCCGAGCGCCTGCGCGACGCGCTCGTGGAAATAGTCCTTCATCGCGTTCGGCTCGGTGGTACCGCCTGACTTGCTGGAGACGATAAACACCGTGTTGGCGATGTCGATCTTGGCCTCCATCGCCCGTACCTCGGCCGGATCGGTGGAATCGAGCACATGCAGCTTCGGGAAGCCGGCCTTCCGCGCAAAGGTCTCGGCCAGCACCTCGGGGCCGAGGCTCGATCCGCCCATGCCGAGCACGACGGCATCGGAGAATTTCTGCCCCTTCACGCGGCTGGCATAGTCCTCATAATCGGCGACATCGGCCTTCGCCGCGCTGTCGAGCCAGCCCAGCCATTTGTCCTCGTCCGTCCCGGTCCAGACCGACTTGTCGCGCTGCCACAGCCTGCGGATCTTGGCAGAGGCGCGCCATTCCTCGGTGCTCTTGGCCACGGCCTTGCCGAGGCCGTCGCCGAGCGAGAGAAGCTGGCGGTCGATCGCCGGCCCGAGCACGGTGGCGCGCTTGTGGGCGACCGCGCCGTAGAGCTTGTCGGCGGCATCGGCAAACTGCTTGACGCCGTCCTTGACCAGCTCCTCGGTGATGGCGTCCAGCGAGACGCCGGAGCGCTCCAGCTCGTCCAGCACGCGATAGGCATCCTCGACATTCTCCTCCAGGCTGTCGCGCGGCTTGCCATGGTCACGGAACGCATCGAGCGTTGCCGGCGGCACGGTGTTGATGGTGTCGGGGCCGATCAGCTCCTCGACATAGAGCACGTCGCTGTAGTCCTTGTTCTTGGTGCCGGTGGAGGCCCACAGCATGCGCTGCGGCTTGGCACCCTTGGCGGCGAGCTTCTCCCAGCGCGGACCCGAGAACAGGCGCTTGTAATCCTGATAGGCGACCTTGGCGTTGGCGATCGCGACCTTGCCCTTGAGCGCTGCGAGGCGCTCCTTCTCGCTGGGGTCGTTGGCGCGCGCGATCTTCTCGTCGAGCTGCTTGTCGACGACGGAATCGATGCGGCTGACGAAGAAGCTGGCCACGCTCGCCACATGCGAGGGATCGCCGCCGCCGGCGACATATTTTTCGAGACCGGCAAGATAGGCCTCGGCGACCTGGAGATAGACGGCCTTGGAGAACAGCAGCGTGATGTTGATGCTGATGCCGTCGCCGATCAGCGTCCGGATCGCTGGCAGGCCTTCCGCCGTCGCAGGCACCTTCACCATCAGGTTCTTGCGACCAACGTCCTTCCAGAGCCGGCGCGCCTCAGCAACCGTGCCTGACGTGTCCATCGCGAGATAGGGCGAGACCTCGAGGCTGACATAGCCGTCGCCGCCCTTGAGGCGGTCATAGACCGGGCGCAGCACGTCGGCGGCGTTCTGGATGTCCTCGACCGCGACCGCCTCGAACAGGTCGGCCACGGTCCGGTCGCCGCGCTTCAGCGCCTTGCCGATCGGGGCGTCATATTCGTCCGAGCTGCCGATCGCCTTCTCGAAGATCGAGGGATTGGAGGTGACGCCCTTGACGCCGTCAGTGTCGATCAGCCGCTTCAGGTCGCCCTTGGCGATGAAGCCGCGGGCCAGGAAGTCCAGCCAGACGGCTTGTCCGTGCTTTTCCAGTTCTTTGACGGGATTCATGTTGCTTATTTATCTCCAAGCCTGCGGGCGGAGGGGGTTTCCGCGCCGGTCCTGACGCGCTATCCTTTAGCCCACATGCTCCCGGGAGGGAACCAATCAAGGGTATTGGCGTCATTCTCTCAGTTTAACTCCGTCGCGATCATGGCGATCCAGGCGGGAGTCGTGCTTTTGCGTAATAAAAATTTGGCCGGGATGGTCGGCCGACGTCTTGTTGCGTGAGGACATCTGTCGCGTCGCGGAGTGTCGTCAGCGGTTGTCGATCCGTCTGATTGTCATGGGCTCGGTCGCGAATGGCCATGCTTGGGGGAAAGCATGCACGCACGTCCTGACGGCGCTAACGCCGCCATTCGCCGGCCATCGGTCGCGTCGGCCGTCTGCATCGGCGCATTCCATGATCTCGACATCGATCGATCCGTGATGCGGCTGCTGGCCGCGGCAGGCGGCGCGACAACACGGCTTCGTGCAAGCCTTGCTTTCCAGTCAAGCCTTGCTTTCCAGTCAAGCGCGGCAGCGCGAGCCGCCAAACAGAACGACATTCTCCCTTCGGAGGGTTTGACGACCGATTTTGATACAGCCCTGCGCGCTTGCCGCGCTCTGATGCTGCATGCAGCCCACGCATCGCATTGCAGCAGGAAGATGAACGCGGCACCCAAAGCTTCGCCCCGCAAGCGTCATAAGTTTGCCGCTCGCCAATCGTCATGTTGCAGTGCCGGAGGGTCTCGCCCCGGTATTGCCCGGATGTGGCGAGCCAGTGACAATTTCTGGAAATACGCCAAGATAGATAGAGATTCGCACAAATTACAGGCAAGTGCCTGTTCGTAATTCAGCGAGTGCCTACCTTGTGCGTTGCGTCGTGTCGGCACCCGGGTGTCCAATGATCGTCATGTGCTCACGCTGATTCGAAAAGCGGCCTGAGGAACGGTCCAGTAACTGCTTTCGTTTCAGCTTGTAGCGGAACTCACGCGGAGAGGGATCATGTACAACGATTCTTTATTCAACGCTTTCGCTCGGTCGTTCGAGGCGAGAAGCCAGCACGACATGTCGATGGCGGAATACCTGGAATCGTGTCGAAGCGATCCCATGAAATACGCCAACGCGGCCGAACGACTACTTGCAGCGATCGGTGAGCCTCAGACGATTGACACGGCCAAGGACCCACGCCTTGGCCGTATTTTTTTGAACCGCACCATCAGGACCTATCCGGCCTTCGCCGGCTTCTACGGCATGGAAGAGACCATCGAGCGCATCGTCGGATTCTTCCGTCATGCGGCGCAGGGCCTGGAGGAGCGCAAGCAGATCCTCTATCTGCTCGGCCCGGTCGGCGGCGGCAAATCCTCGCTCGCCGAGCGGCTCAAGTCGCTGATGGAAGTGCATCCGATCTACGTGCTCAAGGCCGGCGACGAGCTCTCGCCGGTGTTCGAGAGCCCGCTCAGCCTGTTCGACCCCGATCAGCTCGGGCCGATGCTGGAAGAGAAATACGGCATTCCGCGCCGGCGTCTCACCGGCCTGATGAGCCCGTGGTGCTACAAGCGCCTCGAGGCCTTCGGCGGCGACATTTCCCAGTTCAGGGTCGCGAAGATCCAGCCGTCGCGGCTGCGCCAGATCGCGATCGCCAAGACCGAGCCCGGTGACGAGAACAACCAGGACATCTCTTCGCTGGTCGGCAAGGTCGATATCCGCAAGCTCGAGACCTACGCGCAGAACGACCCCGACGCCTACAGCTATTCCGGCGGCCTCAACCGCGCCAATCAGGGCGTGCTCGAATTCGTCGAAATGTTCAAGGCGCCGATCAAGATGCTGCATCCGTTGCTGACCGCAACGCAGGAAGGCAACTATATCGGCACCGAGAATATCGGCGCGATCCCGTTCACCGGCGTCATCCTCGCGCACTCCAACGAGGCGGAGTGGGCGAGCTTCAAGTCGAACAAGAACAACGAAGCCTTCATCGACCGTATCTGCGTCATCAAGGTGCCCTACTGCCTCCGGGTCACCGAGGAGCAGAAGATCTACGAGAAGCTGATCCAGGGCTCGGAGCTCGCGGCCGCACCGTGTGCACCCTCGACCTTGGAGACGCTGGCGCGGTTCTCGGTGATGTCGCGCCTGCGCAAGCACGAGAACTCGACGCTGTTCGGCAAGATGCGGGTCTATGACGGCGAGAGCCTGAAGGAGTCCGATCCGAAGGCGCGCAGCGTCCAGGAATATCGCGATGCCGCCGGCGTCGACGAAGGCATGGACGGCGTCTCCACCCGCTTCGCCTTCAAGATCCTGGCTGCGACCTTCAACCACGATCCGCAGGAGGTCGCCGCCGACGCCGTGCATTTGATGTACGCGCTCGAGCAGTCGATCCGGCGCGAGCAGCTGCCCGAGGAAGTCGAGAAGCGTTATCTCGAATTCATCAAGGCCGACCTCGCGCCGCGCTATGCCGAGTTCATCGGCAACGAGATCCAGAAGGCCTATCTGGAATCCTACTCGGATTACGGCCAGAACCTGTTCGACCGCTACGTCGATTACGCCGATGCCTGGATCGAGGATCAGGACTTCAAGGATGCCGACACCGGCCAACTGCTCGATCGCGAGCTTTTGAACCAGGAATTGACGAAAATCGAGAAGCCGGCGGGCATCGCCAACCCCAAGGACTTCCGTAACGAGGTGGTCAAATTCTCGTTACGGGCGCGGGCCCAGAATGGCGGCAAGAATCCGACCTGGATCTCCTATGAGAAGATTCGCGATGTGATCGAAAAGCGGATATTCTCTCAGGTCGAGGACCTGCTTCCGGTCATCTCGTTCGGTTCGAAGAAGGACGGCGAGACGGAGAAGAAGCACGGCGAGTTCGTGGCACGCATGGTGGAGCGCGGCTACACCGAGCGTCAGGTTCGCCGACTGGTCGAATGGTACATGCGCGTGAAGCAAGCCGGTTGAGGCGGATGAGAAAGTGGCCATTCACATTATTGACAGGCGCCTGAATCCAGGCGGCAAGAGTCTTGAGAACCGCCAGCGGTTCTTGCGTCGGGCCAAATCCCTGGTGCAGGGCGCCGTCAAGAAGACCTCGCAGGAACGCGACATCAAGGATGTCCTGGAGGGTGGAGAGGTCACAATCCCGCTCGACGGCATGCACGAGCCGCGTTTCCGCCGTGAAGGCGGAACGCGCGACATGGTGCTGCCGGGCAACAAGAAGTTCATCGAGGGCGACTATCTCCAGCGCCAGGGCCAGGGCAGCGCCAAGGATTCCGGCCCCGGCGAAGGCGACAGCGAGGATGCCTTCCGCTTCGTGCTGAGCCGCGACGAGTTCGTCGATCTTTTTCTCGACGATCTCGAGCTGCCTGACCTCGCCAAGCGCAAGATCGCGCAGACCGAGAGCGAAGGCATCCAGCGCGCCGGCTACACCACCTCGGGCTCGCCCGCCAACATCTCGGTCAGCCGCACCGTGAAGCTGGCGCTCGCCCGCCGCATCGCGCTCAAGCGTCCGCGCAAGGACGAAGTCGAGGAGCTGGAAGCCGAGATCGCTGCCTGCACCGACGAGGGTGAGCGCGCCGAGCTCGTCGCCCGGCTCGAAAAGCTGAAGGCGAAGACCAAGCGCATTCCCTTCATCGATCCGCTCGACATCCGCTATCGCCGCTACGAGAAGGTGCCGCGGCCGGTGGCGCAGGCCGTGATGTTCTGCCTGATGGACGTCTCCGGCTCGATGTCCGAGCACATGAAGGATCTGGCAAAGCGTTTCTACATGCTGCTCTACGTGTTCCTGAAGCGGCGCTACAAGCATGTCGAGATCGTCTTCATCCGCCACACCGACCGCGCCGAAGAGGTCGACGAGCAGACCTTCTTCTACGGCCCGGCCTCAGGTGGCACGCTGGTCTCCAGCGCGTTGCAGGCGATGCACGAGATCGTGCGCGAACGCTTCAGCCCGGCGGACTGGAACATCTACGCCGCGCAAGCCTCCGACGGCGACAACTCCTATTCCGACGGCGAGCTCACCGGCCTGCTGCTGACCGAGAAGATCCTGCCGGTCTGCCAGTTCTTTGCCTATCTCGAGGTCGGCGAGTCAGGCGGCAGCGCCTTCGATCTCTCCGATTCCTCGCTCTGGACCCTCTATGAGCGCCTGCGCAACTCTGGCGCACCGCTCTCGATGCGCAAGGTCTCCGAGCGCAGCGAGATCTTCCCGGTGTTCCACGATCTGTTCCAGCGCCGCGAAACTGCCCAGGAGAAAGCCGCTCCATGACGGAACGCTTGTTCGAAGGCGCCGATTGGGATTTCCACACCTTGCAGCGCATTACCGATGCCTGCGAAGAAGTGGCGCTGAAGGATCTCGGGCTCGACGTCTACCCGAACCAGATCGAGGTCATCACCGCCGAGCAGATGCTGGACGCCTATTCGTCCGTTGGCATGCCGCTGTTCTACAAGCACTGGTCGTTCGGCAAGCACTTCGCCTATCACGAGGCCTCGTACCGCAAGGGCCTGATGGGCCTTGCCTATGAGATCGTGATCAACTCCTCGCCCTGCATCTCCTACCTCATGGAAGAGAACACGGCGACGATGCAGACGTTGGTGATCGCGCACGCCGCCTTCGGCCACAACCACTTCTTCAAGAACAATTATCTGTTCAAGCAGTGGACCGATGCGGAAGGGATTCTCGACTATCTGGATTTCGCGAAGAACTACGTCATGCAGTGCGAGGAGCGCTACGGCCGCATCGAGGTCGAGCGCACGCTGGACGCCGCGCATGCGCTGATGTCGCACGGCATCGACCGCTATCCCGGCAAGAAGCAGCTGGATCTGCGCGAGGAGGAGAAGCGGGCAGGGCGCCGCCGCCAGCACGAGGAGGAAGTCTTCAACGACCTCTGGCGCACCGTGCCGAAGGGGGCCTCGAAGGCCCGGACCGCGATCTCGCTCGAACGGCGCCGCAAGCTGCTCGGCCTGCCGCAGGAAAACCTGCTCTACTTCCTGGAGAAGAGCGCGCCGCGGCTGGCGCCCTGGCAGCGCGAGCTCCTGCGCATCGTGCGCCACATCGCACAATATTTCTATCCGCAGAGCCAGACCAAGGTGATGAACGAGGGGACGGCGACTTACGTCCACTATCGCATCATGACCAAGCTGCATCAGCAGGGCCGCATCACCGACGGCAATTTCCTCGAATTCCTGGGGTCGCACACCAACGTGGTGTTCCAGCCTGAGTTCGACGATCAGCGCTTCTCCGGCTTCAACCCTTATGCGCTGGGCTTCGCCATGATGCAGGACATCGAGCGCATCGTCACCAATCCGGAAGACGAAGACCGCGAGTGGTTCCCTGACATAGCCGGCAAGAACGACGTGATGGGTGTGCTGCGCGACGTCTGGGCCAATTACCGTGACGAGAGCTTCATCGGCCAGTTCTTGAGCCCGAAGCTGATGCGGCACTTCCGCATGTTCCACCTTCATGACGATCCCGAGGAGCGCGCCGGCATCCGCGTCGACGCCATTCACGACGACCGTGGCTTCCGCCGCGTCCGGCGCGAATTGGCGCGGCAGCACGACGTCGGCTATATCGATGCCAATATCGAGGTGGTCGATGTCGATCTCTCCGGCGACCGCCGGCTGATCCTGCATCACCGCGTCATCAAGGGCTCGCAGCTCAACGAGACCGACGCCAAGCGCGTGCTGCAGCACCTCGCCGATCTCTGGACCTACGACGTCGCGCTGATCGAGGTCGATGCCAACGACAAGGTGCTGCGCGAATACGTCGTCAGCCCGCGTCCGATCGCGGCCGCGGTGGCCTGAGGCGGATTACGCCTGAGGGGTGGCCCAGCAATAGGTGCCGGTTGTTGACGGTGCACCGCGGTCGGCGCGTCACCGAAAGAATCCCCGTGTGGCACCCCCCTCCCTGACCCTCCTCCACAAGGGAGGAGGGAACGGAGAGAGTGTCGCGGTCGGTCGATTTTCGGCTCATCAGGCTTTCTTCTTTGCCGGCTTCGCCTTCGACGCATTCAGCGCCACGGCCGCGCGGATCAGCGCTTTCAGCGCCTTCTCGTTGATCTTGGCACCCTCGCTGATATCGATCGCGCGACGCACATTGCCGTCGAGGCTGGAATTGAACAGCCCGGCCGGGTCATCCAGTGCCGCGCCTCTGGCAAAGGTCAGCTTCACCACCGCCTTGTAGGTCTCGCCGGTGCAGATGATGCCGTCGTGCTCCCAGACGGGCACGCCGCGCCACTTCCATTCCTCGACGACATCAGGATCGGCCTCCTTGATCAGCGCGCGGATCCGCTTCAGCGTCTCGCCGCGCCAATCGCCGAGCTCCTTGATCCGGCCGTCGATCAGTTTCGAGGGCTCTCCAGCGTCCTTCGCGCCGGTTGTCTTTGCGGTCACGGCCTTTTTCATGAGCGCGCCTCAGCGCGTCCGCCGAGATAGGGCAGTGCGAACAGATAGAGCCCGGTCGCGAGCAGCGGGATCAAGGGCACGAAAGCCATCAGGCCGATCCACGTCGCCTGAATCTGCATGGTCAGTGCAACGATGTTGGCGATCACGGCAAGCGTGAAGGCAATCGACAGCCAGCGATGGATCTGCCTGATCCGCATGTTCGAGCTCATTTCAATCTCCTGTAGGAAGGGTGGGAATGGGCTGTGGTGGCCAGGCTATTCGGCCCGCGCCAGCAGCTCGTCCAGCTTGGTGAAGAACTGCTTCCAGCCGGCATGCGCGCCGCCATAGGCCTGCTTCTGGCTGGGGCGGAAGCCCGCCTGCTCGACACGCAGATGCGTGCCTGATCCTTGCGCCGTCAGCGTGAACGTCACCACGCTTCTGAGGTCGTAGGCCGCGTCCTCATGGGTGAAATTCCAGGTGTAGGCGAGGGAGCGCTGCGGCTCGATGGCGAGCACCTCGCAATCCAGCACGCCGCCCCATTCGCCGCGCAGATTGAAGCGGTGGCCGACTTCAGGCTTGAAGTCGTTCTTCATCAGCCATTCCTCGATCAGATGCGGCTGCGTCAGCGCGCGCCACAGCCTTTCAGGCGGATAGGCGAACTCGCGCTCGATGACCATGGAACGTGTTTCGGTCGCAGCCTCAGTCATTGGTCCATCCTCTTCAGAAGATCGTCGAGCGCATCGAGCCGGTTTTGCCAGAAGCCGGCCATCTGGCTGGTCCAGTCGATCAGCGGATCAAGCGCGCCCGGCTGCGCGCTGTAATGGGTCTGGCGTCCCTCGTGGCGGTCGCGCACCAGGCCCGCCTGCTTCAGCGCGCCCAAATGCTTTGAGACCGCCGGCTGGGAAACGCCTGACAGCGCCGTCAATGCGCCGACCGTCTGCTCCCCCTCGCGGCACAGCCGCTCGAAGATCGCCCGCCGGGTCGGGTCGGCGAGCGTCCTGAACAGAAGGTCGGGGGTAGCGGACATGGGGAATCCATAACTCTTAGGTTATGGATTAATTCATAACCGTAGGGTTATGGGTATGTCAAGTGCGATGGAGATGAGCTGGGAAGCAAGGCTCCGCGGGCTCCTCTTACCTCTCCCGCTTGCTTGCGGGAGAGGTCGGCGCGTTCCGGGCGATGCGAAGCATCGTCCCGCGCGCCGGGTGAGGGTTCTTTCCTCTGGGGGATTGTCCCATTGCGGAGACACCCTCTCCCCAACCCACCCCCGCAAACGGGGAGGGGGCGCACCTCGCACGCGGCAACCTCAGAGCCTCACGGCCGCAAATACAAATACCCCTGCGACTGCAGCTCGGCCAAACGAACCACGCCGCCCTTCTCGGCACTCACGAATCCCGGCAGCAGATCCGTCAGCGTGATGTTCTGCGCCTTCATCGTGTTGCCGCAGGCGGCGAGCTCGACGCCGTCCTTGGCGAAATTGCTGATCCGCCCGCTGACATCGGGGTTGGCCTGCGCCCAGTGGAACGACTTCAGCGCCGGCCCGTGGATGACAAGCGCAAGGGTGATGTGGTCGGGGCCACCGACGCCGTCGATGTGGTTCTGGATATTGCCGAGCACGAAATTGACCTTGTCGGCGTCGGCGAGGTGATAAACGACCTTCAGCTTGTCCGACTTGATGGTCTCAGTTGCAGCCTTTTCAGTCGCAGCCTTGGCGCGCGAGGCGGCAAAGGCCGCGCCCAGCGCCGAGACGGTGCTCCACAAGATGTTCCGGCGGTTCATGATGATCTCCTGCAATTTGCCGGAGACATATCACTTGTGGCGCAGCGCGGCGAGTTCCTTGCGATCGGTCGCGAGCGCGGCGCACTCGCTGTTGTCGGCCCGGTCAAGGCGGAACATCCCGTCGTCGCTGCCCGCGACCAGCGTTCGGTCCTCGTCTTCAGTCGGCTGGTTGTGCAGCCAGATCCTGACGCTTTCGAGCCGCACGATGGCCGATTTGTCGTCCTTCGACAGCGCGATGCCGATGCCGCCGCCCTCGCAATCGACGCCGCAGCCGAGCCTGATCTCGTTGCCTTCCTTGGTGAGCACCGTGTGGTGACAGGAGCCGCTGGAGTCGAAATCGCCGCTGCGGTGGCGATAGCGGAAGCCGATCCGGAACGAGTTGTGCAGCTGCTTGTCCTCGTTGTCGGTCTCCGCCGAGACCAGCAGCTTCATCGAAGCGACCTTCTGTTTCGGATGCCGCGCCAGATGCTCGGTATCGTAGCGGCGGACGAAGCAGGCATAGGCCGTCTTGCCCGGCGTGCCCGCATACATCCGTGCGTTGAAAGTCTCGGCCTCGGTCTTGCTCGCCTCGCGAAAGTCGTCGGCCTCCTCGGCCCGGGCGACACCGATGAAGGCCATGAGGGCAAGCGGAAGGAGGAGCGCTAGCTTCATGATCATACCGCCGGCGTCAGCTATTTGGGCCCGCATCGGATGGTGAGGGGCCAACCAGCGGTTAGTCGCAAGCAGCACCGCGCGCGTTCAATCGCACGCCCGGACGGCAGCCTCGCGCAAGGTTCCAGGCTTACCCCTTGCGAAGGGGCGTGGAAAAACCCCGGGTTGTCGCAAATGGCTGGAGGCGGTTGAACATGTCCGAAAGTCAGAACTTGCCCAATCTTGCGATCGGCTATTCCCTGGCGAGGTCGTTGAAGGTGCTCGGCGCCGGCCTGCTGTTGACGCTGCTCTGTGCGGCCGTCGCCTTCAACTGGCTCCACGGCAAGGAGATCAGCTCGTTCCAGATCGTGATCTGCTCCGCCGGCGTTGCGCTGTTCGGCTTTGCGACCTGCCAGGCCATCTGGCGGCTGGTCTCCGCCCGGGAGCCGGTTATCTTCATCACCCGCGTCGGCATCCGCGACACCAGGATCGCCGACGACACCATCGCCTGGCGATCGGTGCGGGACATCCTGGTCTGGCAGCTTCGCACCCAGAAGATCGTGGTGCTGAAGGTTGATCCCCTCGTTGCCGAGCAGTTTGCCGGAGGCATGCTCAAGCACATCGTGACGCTGATGAACAAGGCGCTTGGCGCCGACGGCGTGATCGTCAATGCCGGCGGCCTGACCATGGACGCCGAGACCTTGTGCGAGACCTGCAAGCAATATTGGACGGCCAGCCGGCTCGCCTCTTTGCGCCGTGCGACGCCGGCGCCCGAGCCGGTCGGCTAGAGCCCGACCGATCGCCCGGCCGGTCCGGTCAACGCGTCAGCGCAGGCTGGCGTTGATCTTGTCCAGCACCGACGAGCCCGGGCACAGCGTATCCGCTTCAAGCGTGTTGAGCGGCGTCTCGACCGTGTTGAGATGGGCGTGCAGATCGTCGGCATCGGGATCGACGTACAGCAGCCCGGTCACGATCTGGCCCTTGGCGGCGTGCTTGGCGAGGAAGGTCTGGGCGCCCAGCCGGTCATGCGGATCGTAATCGGCGTCGATCTTGCGCAACGCGATCTTGCTGCCGTCATGCTGCTCGACCACCTGCACCGTACCCGGTGCATAGTCGACCGCGATCGGGTCGCGTCCCACCAGCACGTCGAGCCGGTTCACGGCGTCGTTGTGCTCGCGGACATAGTCGAAGCTCTTGGTCGAGCCGGCGTGATTGTTGAAGGCGATACAGGGGCTGATAACGTCGATGAAGGACGCGCCCTTGTGGCCGATCGCAGCCGCGATCAGCGGCACCAGCTGGCTCTTGTCGCCCGAGAAGCTGCGCGCCACGAAGGTGGCGCCAAGCTGCAATGCGATCGCGACGAGGTCGATGGCGTTGTCGGTGTTGGTCACGCCCTTCTTGCTCTTCGAGCCGCGGTCGGCGGTTGCCGAGAACTGGCCCTTGGTCAGGCCATAGACGCCGTTGTTCTCGACGATATAGGTCATGTTGACGCCGCGCCGGATCGAATGCGCGAACTGGCCGAAGCCGATTGAGGCGCTGTCGCCGTCGCCGGAGACGCCGAGATAGATCAGGTCTCGGTTGGCGAGGTTGGCGCCGGTCAAGACGCTGGGCATGCGGCCGTGCACGGAGTTGAAGCCGTGCGAATTGCCGAGGAAATAGTCCGGTGTCTTCGACGAGCAGCCGATGCCGGAGATCTTCGCCACCCGATGCGGCTCGATCGAGAGCTCGTAGCAGGCCTCGATGATCGAGGCCGTGATCGAGTCGTGGCCGCAGCCGGCGCACAGCGTCGAGATCTTGCCCTCGTAGTCGCGATGGGTGTAGCCGAGCTCGTTCTTCTTCAGGCCCGGATGATGGAATTTCGGCTTTGCAATATAGGTCATGACACGGCCTTGCGGAGCGGGGTCACCTTGAGGTGATCCTGGTGGTCGCCAATGGCTTTTGCGATGTAGCGGGCGGTGATCGGGGTGCCGTCATAATGCACGATCGGCACGAGGCGGACGGGATCGATGCCGTTCTCGTTGACGATGAGCTGGCGGAGCTGGCTGTCGCGGTTCTGCTCGACGACATAGACGAAGTCGTGCTCGGCGAGGAAGCTCGCGACGCTGGAGTGGAACGGGAAGGCGCGGATGCGCAGGCGGTCGAGCTGATGCCCGCGTGCCTCGAGCAATCCAATCGCCTCGTCCATCGCCGGCGAGGTCGAGCCGAAATAGATCACGCCATATTTGGTCGGCCGTTCTGCATTGGCCTGCAGCGGCCGCGGAACGAGGTCCTGCGCGGTCTCGAACTTGCGCACCAGCCGCTGCATGTTGTCGGCATAAACCGAGCCTTCCTCGGAATAGCGCGCATAGCGGTCGCGCGAGGTGCCGCGGGTGAAGTAGGAGCCCTTGGTCGGATGCGTGCCGGGATAGGTGCGGTAGGGGATGCCGTCGCCGTCGACGTCGAGATAGCGGCCGAAGTCGCGGCCCTCTTCCAGCATCTCCGCGGTCATCACCTTGCCGCGGTCGTATTGCCTGGAATCGTCCCACTTCAGCGGTCGGCAGAGCCGGTGGTTCATGCCGATGTCGAGATCGAGCATCAGGAAGATCGTGGTCTGCAGCCGCTCGGCGAGATCGAAGGCGGCGGCCGCGAACTCGAACGCCTCGGCCGGGTCCTCCGGGAACAGCAGCACATGCTTGGTGTCGCCATGCGAAGCATAGGCGCAGGCGATGATGTCGCATTGCTGCGTGCGGGTCGGCATGCCCGTCGAGGGGCCGGCGCGCTGGATGTTCATGATCACGGCCGGGATCTCGGCAAAATACGAGAGGCCGATGAACTCGGTCATCAGCGAGATACCGGGGCCTGAGGTCGCGGTGAAGGCGCGCGCGCCGTTCCAGGAAGCGCCGATGACGATGCCGATCGAGGCGAGCTCGTCCTCGCCCTGCACGATCGCGTATTTCGCCTTGCCCGTTTCAGGATCGTGCCGGTACTTCTTGCAATGGGCAGTGAACGCCTCCGCCACCGAGGACGACGGCGTGATCGGATACCACGCGCACACCGTGGCGCCGCCATAGACGGCGCCGAGCGCGGCTGCGCTGTTGCCCTCGATGAAGATGCGGTCGCCGACCTTGTCGGACTTCTTGATGCGCAGTCCGATCGGGCATTTCAAATTCTGCAACGCCCAGTCGCGGCCGAGATGCAGCGCGTGGACGTTGGAGGAGAGCAGCTTCTCCTTGCCCTTGTACTGCTCGCCGATCAGCTGCTCGATCAGCTTCGGATCCATGTCGATCAGCGCCGAGAGCGCGCCGAGATAGATGATGTTCTTGAACAGCTGACGCTGGCGCGGGTCGGTATAGGTCGAGTTGGTGATCGCGGTTAAGGGCACGCCGATCACGGTGATGTCGTCGCGGAATTTGGTCGACGGCATCGGCTTGGTGGAATCGTAGAACAGATAGCCGCCGGGCTCGATACCGGCGACGTCCTTGTCCCAGGTCTGCGGGTTCATCGCCACCATCATGTCGACGCCGCCGCGGGCGCCGAGATGGCCGTCTTCGGTCACCCGCACCTCGTACCAGGTCGGCAGACCCTGGATGTTGGAGGGGAAGATGTTGCGCGGGGAGACCGGCACGCCGTGGCGCAGGATCGCGCGCGCGAACATCTCGTTGGCGCTGGCCGAGCCCGAGCCGTTGACGTTGGCGAAGCGGACGACGAAGTCGTTTACGCTGCTGATCGGCTTTTTGTCGGACATGTCGAACCTGCTTGAGTCATCTCGATCAAATATTTCTGCATGTCCCAGGCTCCGGTGGGACAACGCTCGGCGCACAGCCCGCAGTGCAGGCAGACATCCTCGTCCTTGACCATGACGCGACCGGTCTTGAGATCAGAGGACACGTAAAGATCCTGGTCGGGGTGCAGCGACGGCGCCTTCAGCCGCTGGCGCAGATCGGCTTCCTCACCATTGTCCGTGAAGGTGATGCAATCCATCGGGCAGATGTCGACGCAGGCATCGCACTCGATGCAGAGCGAGGTCGAGAACACCGTCTGGACGTCGCAGTTCAGGCAGCGATGCGCCTCGCCCAGCGCCAGCTTGACGTCGTAGCCGAGCTCGACCTCGGTCTTGATGTCCTTCAGCGCGATCACCTTGTCGCGATGCGGCACCTTGAAGCGCTTGTCGATGGAGATGTCGTTGTCATAGCTCCATTCGTGGATGCCCATCTTCTGCGAGGAGACGAGCACCTCCGGCAGCGGCCGCTCGGTGATGTCCTCGCCCGAGAGCATCTTGTGGATCGACAGCGCGGCATCGTGCCCCTGCGCCACCGCCCAGATGATGTTCTTCGGGCCGAAGGCGGCGTCGCCGCCGAAGAACACCTTTGGATTGGTCGAGACGAAGGTCTTGGGATCGACCTTCGGCATGTGCCATTTGTCGAACTCGATGCCGCAATCCTGCTCGATCCAGGGGAAGGCGTTCTCCTGGCCGACCGCGACCAAGACGTCGTCGCAGGGAATGGTCTGATCGGGATCGCCCGAAGGCACCAGATTGCGGCGGCCCTTGGCGTCGTATTCAGCCTTGACGTGTTGGAAGGTGACGCCGATCAGCTTGCCGGCCACATGCTTGAATTCCACCGGCACCATGTAGTTGAGGATCGGGATATCCTCGTGGATCGCGTCTTCCTTCTCCCAGGGTGAGGCCTTCATCTCCTCGAAGCCGGAACGCACCACCACCGTGACTTTCTCGCCGCCGAGACGGCGCGCGGTGCGGCAGCAATCCATCGCGGTGTTGCCGCCGCCGAGCACGATCACGCGCTTGCCGATCTTGTCGGTATGGCCGAACGACACGGATGACAGCCAGTCGATGCCGATATGGATGTTGGCGGCGGCCTCTTTCCGGCCGGGAATGTCGAGCTCGCGGCCGCGCGGCGCGCCGGAGCCGACGAAGATCGCGTCGTACTTCTCCGCGAGCAGCGCCTTCATGCTGTCGATGCGATGGCCGCCCTTGAACTCGACGCCGAGGTTGAGGATGTAGCCGGTCTCTTCGTCGATGACGGAGTTGGGCAGGCGGAATTTCGGGATCTGCGTGCGCATCATGCCGCCGGCCTCAGGGTCGCCGTCGAACACGGTGCAGTGATAGCCGAGCGGCGCGAGATCGCGCGCCACCGTCAGTGAGGCCGGACCGCCGCCGACGAACGCAACGCGCTTGCCGTTCTTCGGGCCGGGATGCGGCAGGCGCTGCGTGATGTCGTCCTTGAAGTCGGCGGCGACGCGCTTGAGGCGGCAGATCGCAACAGGTGTTTCCTCGACGCGTCCGCGCCGGCATGCCGGCTCGCATGGACGATCGCAAGTGCGTCCCAGGATTCCGGGAAACACGTTCGATTTCCAATTGATCATGTAGGCGTCGCTGTAGCGGCCTTGCGCGATCAGTCGGATGTATTCGGGAACCGGAGTGTGCGCAGGACAGGCCCACTGACAATCGACCACTTTGTGAAAGTAGTCGGGGGCCGCGATATCGGTCGGTTTCATTCCTACCCTCGTCCGCGCAGGCTCAAAGACCCGGCGGCCTTTTCTTTGAGCTTGTCGACGCTTAACGCGCGGCGATCTGGTTTCTGAATGACGTCATTGGGTTAGCTTATTAGAACCATTCCCAAGCACAACGGCAAATTTGGGTGATCACCGGCTTTCATGGGAGCCAAGCGCGCACAGCATTAACGGCCGCGGTCAATCATTGCGGCGGTGCAATATGTTGCGCTGCGCTCCATCCCCATCATTGCGAGGACGAAGCAATCCAGACTGCCTCCACGGATCCCGCTACATCAGCCGTTTGCGATGTCGCTCTTCGCGAGGTCCCACATCAGGCTGTAGGTGCCGACGGAGACAGGTGGCGGGAAGGGCGCCGCAGCAGGGCCGGTGAAGCGTTCGGCGATGACGGCCGAGACCGCGCCGACATGCGTGCCGTCGATCAGCACGAACCAGTCGCGCGCGCCTTCGTTGCGCACCGCTGGAATATCGGCCGTTGCGCCCGACAATTCCGGCTCGCTTTCGAGCAGATGCATCGAGATGATGCCCTCGCGATCCGCAGGCGCCAGCTTTTCTTGCAATGCATCACGCCATGCCGCCGCATTGTCAGGCGTTGGCCGCAGCCGCACCAGGCCGAGTGTGGCGCCGCGGCCGGCGCCCTTGCTGATGGTGATGCGCGCGACCACGCGCAGCATGTTCCTGAAATGCGCCATGGTCCGCCGCGACCATTCGGTTGGGTTGGCGAGCCGCGCGCGGTAGGCAGGACTGTCGAGCACATCTAACGTCGCGGTCGAATAGAGCGACAGATATTTGGGATTGGCGGCGTGCGCGACATAACGGCGCGCTTCCAGAAAGCCCTCGATCGCGACGCGCTCTTCCAGATGTTCGCGATCGTACCAGCGATTGAAATCGGCCTCGTCAGCTGCGTCGATATTCATCGACGTCAGCAGGATGCCTGTTCCGGCGAGCGGCATTGTTCTTGTTGTCCTTGTTTCGCGCGTTAGCGCGGGACCTTCGAGGCGAGGTCGGCGATCGACTTCATCACGGCGTCCCGCACGCCGGCATCATAGAGCGAATGTCCGGCTTCTTCCACGATCCTGACCTCGGAACCCGGCCAAACCAGCGCGAGCCGCGCCGATGTCTCAGGAGGGCACAACAAATCGTAGCGGCCTTGCACGATGATGCCGGGAATCCCGGCGAGCCTGCCAGCGTTCCGCAGCAACTGGTCTTCGCTCATGAAGGAGTTGTTGACGAAATAATGCGCCTCCATGAACGGCGTCGCCGGCAGCGTGCGCCAGACATTCAGCGAGGCAAGATCGATGCGTGTCTTGGCTGCCTTGTGCTCCGACAGCGCGCGCTCGGTGTCGTGCCAGGCGCGGGAAGCAGGGCCGTGCACGGCCGGATCAGGGTCGAGGATGCGGCGATAATAGGCTTGCACAGGTTGCGCGCGTTCCTCCGGCGGCAGCACGCTCAAAAAGTCCTCGTGCAGCGCCGGATAGAATTGCGCGAGGCGCGCGGTGAACGCCGTCTCGACCTCTCCTTGCGTGCCGAGAAAGGTCGCGCGGAGCGCAATGCCGGAGACGCGCTTGGGATGAGCCTCTGCGTAAGCCAGCGCCAGCGTTGCGCCCCAGGAGCCGCCGACCACCATCCAGCGGTCGAAGCCGAACTTTTCGCGGATCTTCTCCATGTCCGCGATCAGATGCGCCGTGGTGTTGTGCTCTCGCGATCCCTTCGGACGGCTGCGGCCGCAGCCGCGCTGGTCGAACAGCACGGCCTGCATGCGCTCGGGATCGAACAGCCGGCGATGATCCGGCTGGCAGCCAGAGCCTGGCCCGCCATGCAGATAGATCGCGGGGATGCCGCCTTCGCAGCCGACGCTCTCGACATAGAGCTCATGGCCGTCGCCGACATCGAGCATGTCTGATGTCAGCGGCGCAAAGGGATCGGCATGCCTGGCGGATGCGGCAGCGTCGGCGTCAGGCATCATTCCCGGATTCCAGGGTGCCGCCGGCGAAATTGCGATAGAGGAAGCGGTTGGTCTCGCCCTCGGCCTCGCGCTCGGCCTGCTTGAAGATGGTTTCGTGCAGCGGCGACAGCGCGCAGGCCGGATCAGTGTTGGCGGCATCGCCGGTCAGCGCAAAGGCCTGGCAGCGGCAGCCGCCGAAATCGATCTCGCGGAATTCGCAGGATTTGCACGGCTCCTTCATCCAGCCGGTGCCGCGATAGCGGTTGAAGGCCTCGGAATTCTGCCAGATCCAGGCGATCGAATGGTTCGAGCGCACCGACAGGAAGTCGAGCCCGGTGATGCTCTCGGCGGCATGGCAGGGCAGCACCTTGCCCGCGGGCGAGATGTTGAAGAACTGCCGCCCCCAGCCGCCCATGCATTTCTTCGGCCGCAGCGCGTAGTAATCAGGGACGACGTAGTCGATGGTCAGCCGGCCCTTCAGCCGCTCGCGCGCTTGCTCGACGATTTCAGTGCACTCATCGAGCTGCGCCACCGTCGGCATCAGCGCGGCGCGATTCTTCAGCGCCCAGCCGTAATACTGGACGTTGGCGACCTCGAGCCGGTCGGCGTCGAGATCGATGGACATCTGGATGATCTCGGGGAGCTGGTGCAGGTTCTGCCGGTGCATCACCGCGTTCACGGTGAGCGGCAGGTCCAGCTCGCGCGTCCATTTCGCCACTTCGAGCTTCTTGCGGTGGCCGCCCTTGTAGCCGGCGACGCGATCGGCGAGGCCTTCCTCGATGCCCTGGAACGAGATCTGCACATGGCAGAGCCCGGCGTCCGCAAGCTCGCCTAGCTTCTCGCGCGTCAGCAGCACGGCCGAGGTGATCAGGTTGGTGTAGAGCCCGACGTCGTTGGCATGCTTGACCAACTCGACCAGGTCCTTCCGCGCCGTCGGCTCGCCGCCGGAGAAATGCACCTGCAGCACGCCGATCTCGGCGAGCTCGCTCAAGACCTTCTTCCATTCCTCGGTGGTCAGTTCCTTGCCCGAGCGATCCAGCTCGACCGGATTGGAGCAATACGGGCATTGCAGCGGGCAGCGATGGGTGATCTCCAGCAGCACCGCGAGCGGAATGCCGAACGTCTCCGCTGTCGAGCGCTGTTTCTCCAGCACCGCGAGGCTATCGCTGGTGTCGGGCGGGATGGTCGGGAGCACATCGCTCATGGCGTTTTCTCCCGGGCTTCGGTCAAAAAGCCCTTGTCAGCGAGATCCTGCAGCATGGCGATGACATCGGTCAAAATCGCCTCGCGCGGTGCGGCATATTTCGCCGCCAATTGATCGGCGACGTCTCCGACATTGCGCTCGCCATCGCAGAGCTGCAAGACCTCGACCGCGATCTCGTCCGGTGCCAGCACGCGTTCCGGCGCCAGGATCACCCAGACCTTTCGCGTCTCGTCATATTTCAGCTTGGCATGCCGCGGCAGCACGGGGCGGCTTGCCTCGCTGACGCTGATGTTCCGCGGCCCGGCCATTGCTGGATCCCTTAAGCCGCCTTGGGCACGAACGCGCCCGGCGGAATGTTGCCTTCGACATAGGCGTGCTGCAGCGCATCGAGCTGCACCCACAGCACGTTGGTCTTGAAGATCAGCGCGTTGCAAACCTGCGCGCGCTGCTCCGGCGTCGTCGCATGCGCCTTGACATAGTCGAGCGCAAAGCCGGCGTCGCGCGGTGCCTGCGTCAGGCGGCGCTTGAAATAGCTCATGATGTCAGGATTGACGAAATCATAATGCTCCAGCATGCCGGAGATACGTTCCTCGTGCAGGTTCGGCGCAAACAGCTCGGTGAGCGAGGAAGCGATCGCCTCCAGCGGGCTCTTTTCGCGGCAGTAGTGCACATAGGCTTCCACCGCAAAGCGCGTCGCCGGCAGGATACCTTCCGTCGATTCAACATACGCCGTGTCGAGCCCGAGGCCTTCGGTCAGCTTCAGCCAGCGCTCGATGCCGCCCTCGCTACCGACATCGCCGTCATGATCCTCGATGCGGTGGCGCCATTCCAGGCGCGTCGCGCGGTCGCGGAAGCGCGAGATCACCACCGCGTCCTTGATCGGGATCGTGCTCTGGTAATAGTAGCGGTTCAGCGCCCAGGCCTGCACCTGGCCCTTGTTCAGCTTGCCGCCGTGCAAGAGCTTATGGAACGGATGCAGGCTGTGATAGCGGGTGGCGCCGATATGGCGCAGCGTCGCCTCCAACTCCTCCGCGCTCGTGAGCTTGATGTCCCTGCCGACAGAGAGCGCAGTCATTCCAGCCATGTTCAGTCCAGTCATGGATGCGGCATTCACAGCACGATCTCCGTTCCGTCGGCAGGTATCTGCCAGCCCGCCGCTTCGGCCGTCTTGCGTTCAGGCGTATCAGGCAGCAGCGCCGGGTTCGAGTTGTTGATATGTAGAAATATCTTTCTTCCGATCGAGAGGTCGGCGAGCCGCGCAATCGCGCCGTCGTCGCCGGACATCGCCACATGGCCCATGCTCTTGCCGGTCTTGTGGCCGAGGCCGCACTTGATCATCTCGTCATCCTGCCAGACCGTGCCGTCGAAGAACACAAGCGCGGCGCCGTCGATCTCGGCCTTCAGTGCGTCGGTCACCTCGGCGCAGGCGGCGATGAAATAGAAGCACTTGCCTGAAGACTTGTCGGTGATCTTCAGGCCCAGCGTATCGCCATCGCCGCTCTCGCCGCCCGGATGCGCCTTGCCTTCGAGATACCAGGCCGATTTGCCCGGCACCGCGAAGGGCAGCACCTCCAGCCCCGACCGTGTGCCATCAGGCAATCGCGGCTCGAAGGGCTCGCTGATTCCGATCGGCTGGCGCTTGACGTTCTTCTCGTTCAGCACGTTGAAGATGCTGTTGCTGGCCAGGATCGCCAGCACCTTCTCATGCGCATAAACCGTGAAGGGCGAGCCCTCGCGCATCGAGAGCAGGCCGGCGACGGCGTCGACTTCGCTGTTCGTCAGGATGACGCCGGCAACGGGCGTATGGCGCAGCGCGCCTTCCTTGGGATGCAGCTGCCGCGTGGCATTCAATTGCTGGCGCAGGTCAGGGGAGGCGTTGATCAGGAACCAGTGCTCGCCGTCGCCACTGAAGGCGACCGAGGCCTGGGTTCGACAAAGCTCGTGGCCGTTTGCACGGGCCGCCCGGCAGCCCTCACACCCGCAATTCCATTGCGGGACTCCGCCGCCAGCCCCGGCGCCCAGGACGACGACGCGAAGCATGATCCGTCTCCTGGAAGCACGTCGCGAGGTGGATCCTACGAGGACACAGTTTCCATCCGTCGGAAACCGATCGTGACCGAAAGACCCACCTGCGCAGAACGCATACTCACCAACCGCTTATTTGCGGGTGGCGCTCACATACATGTTGATTTCCATGCCGCACGGCACTTCGACGATCTTGGGGGCTTTCCAGGCCATTTTGGCTCTCCATTTTCGCGATTTCGGACGTATCCGCCCGGAGTTAAATTACTGCGGGCGAAAAAGTTCGCCAGTGAAATTTTCCCGAGCACAGCCATATTGCGCCGCGATAAATGCCCGGGGAACAGTACTTTCTGGTGATACGGCCTTGCGCCTGGCGCATTCGGTCGCGAACCCTGTCCTGATAAAGCAGTTGTGAGTGCAGCGCAGCTTTCAATCCGCCACAGGCCGCTTTAGCTGGATCCCGTGATGCCCAAATATTTCTTCAACACCCGTATCGGCGACGAACTGATCGTGGACCCCGACGGCGAGGATCTGCGCAATCCCGATCGCGCCTGGGAGGTCGCCCGCCAGATGATCCTGGAGGTGGTGAAATCCGAAGGCGCCCAGCCGGCCTTGCTCGAGGCGGTCATCGAGGTGACCGACGATGACGGGGAGATCGTGCTCGAATTCCCCTTCACCGAGGCGCTGCTGGACATCCCGGACGAGTCCGCGACCCGACACTGAGAGGGGCCCACGCTCCATCCCCGTCATTGCGCGCAGCGAAGCAATCCAGAGTGTCTCCGCGGAGCGCAGTTCTGGATTGCTTCGTCGCAAGGGCTCCTCGCAATGACGGAGAATGAGGCGCCAGTCGGGGCCAAACCCGCCTTCCAGCCTGCGAAATCCGCATGGCTTTGCTGCGATCCCGGCGCTAAAAGACGCCGGTCATACGGAGCAAGTCATGCAAGATCTCTGGCGCCTGTCGGCCGCCGACCTCGCTACCCTCGTGAAATCCAGGAAGGTGTCGGCCAAAGAGGCCGCCAAGGCCGGCCTCGACCGCCTGGATGCCGTCAATCCCAGGCTCAACGCCGTGATCGACCACCGGCCCGAGGACGTGCTCAAGCAGGCCGACGCCGTCGATGCCGCCATCGCCCGGGGCGAGGACCCAGGCGTGCTGGCCGGCGTGCCCGTCACCATCAAGGCCAATGTCGACCAGGAGGGCTTTGCCACCACCAACGGCCTCAAGCTCCAGCGCGACCTGATCGCGCGCGAGGACAATCCGGTCGTCGCCAATTTCCGCAAAGCCGGCGCCATTCTCCTCGGGCGCACCAATTGCCCCGCCTTCTCCTATCGCTGGTTCACCACCAACCTCGTTCACGGTGACACCAAGAATCCGCGCGACGCCGCGCTGACCCCGGGCGGCTCGTCGGGGGGCGCCGGCTCGGCGGTCGCGGCCGGCATCGGCCACATTGCCCATGGCACCGACATCGCCGGCTCGATCCGCTACCCCGCCTATGCCTGCGGCGTGCACGGCCTGCGCCCGACGCTTGGTCGCATCCCCGCCTTCAATCCGGCGCTGCCGGAACGCCCGATCGGGCCGCAGATCATGGCGGTATCAGGACCGCTGGCGCGCACCGTCAACGATTTGCGCATCTCGCTCGCGGCCATGTCAGCGCGCGATGTCCGCGATCCCTGGTATGTGCCGGCGCCGCTGGAAGGCCCGGCGCGGCAGAAGCGCGCCGCGATCTGCCTCAACCCGGACGGCCTTGCGACCACTCCAGAGGTGAAGGCCGCCGTGACCGACGCCGGCAAGCGGCTGGAGCGCGCAGGCTGGACCGTCGACGTGATCGAGAACACCCCGCCGATGCGCGAGGCGGTCGAGTGGCAGATCAAGCTCTGGCTCGGCGACGGCTACGAGGCGCAGCTCGAGATGGCCGAGCGTGAGGGCGATCCCGGCGCGCTGGCCTGCCTGCGCGGCGTCAGGGCCAGGGTCACGCCGACGGACCAGGCGAACTACGCCAAGGCGCTGACCCGAAGAGCCACGCTGACGCGCGACTGGATGCTGTTCTTCGAAAAATATGCGGTGGTGCTGACGCCTGTTTCCGGCGAGCTGCCGTTCCCGGATCATCTCGACCGCAAGGACGACGCCTCCTTCAAGCGGGTCTGGGAAGCCCAGCTGCCGCAGATCGCCATTCCCTTCATGGGCCTGCCGGGCCTCGTGGTCTCGACCGGCCTCGTCGGCAAGACGCCCGTTGGCGTGCACATCGTCTCCGGCCGCTACCGCGAGGATCTCTGTCTTCTCGCCGGCGAAGCGATCGAGGCGGGCGGCGTGCCGGCCTCGCCGATCGATCCCGTGGGTTAGCGATGCCTGAGATTTACGACTTCAGGGCCAATTCGCTTGCCGGTGAAGAGGTGCCCATGCGTCGCTTCGAGGGGCAGGTGCTGCTGATCGTCAACACCGCGAGCAAATGCGGCTTCACGCCGCAATATCGCGGGCTTGAGGATCTGCACCGCGATCTGTCGCCGCGCGGCTTCTCCGTGCTCGGCTTTCCCTGCAACCAGTTCGGCGCGCAGGAGCCGGGGCAGGGATCCGAGATCCAGGCGTTCTGTTCGACGAACTACGACGTGACCTTTCCGCTGTTCGAGAAGATCGACGTCAACGGCGCCAACGCCCATCCCTTGTATGAGTACCTGAAACGTCAGCAATCCGGACTACTCGGCGCCTCCATCAAATGGAATTTCACCAAATTCCTGGTGGACCGTGCAGGCCGAGTGATCGCGCGCTACGCGCCGACCGCCCGGCCGGAAGGATTGCGGAAGCAAATCGAGACCCTGTTATGAGCGAGACATCCATGAGCGACGAATTTCCCGACCGCCTGTCGGTCGACCCCAACAGCCCCTATTACAACGCGGACATCCTCCAGCGCGACGTCGGCATCCGCTTCAAGGGCATCGAGAAGACCAATGTCGAGGAGTACTGCATCAGCGAAGGCTGGGTCCGCGTCACCGCCGGCAACGCCAAGGACCGCTACGGCAACCCGCTGACCATCAAGGTGCACGGACCCGTGGAGCCGTATTTCAGGGATAAGAAATAAGCGCGAGGCGCTCTCTCCTCGTCATTGCGAGGAGCCCTTGCGACGAAGCAATCCAGACTGCCTCTGCGGAAAGATTCTGGATTGCTTCGCTACGCTCGCAATGACCAAAGGCCACCCCATGTCCGTCCGCATCGTTGACATCCGCGAAATTACAAAACCGATCTCCTCGCCGATCCGCAACGCCTATATCGACTTCACCAAGATGACGACGAGCCTCGTTGCCGTCGTCACCGATGTGGTGCGCGACGGCAAACGCGTCATCGGCTACGGCTTCAACTCCAACGGTCGTTACGGGCAGGGCGGCCTGATCCGCGAGCGCTTCGCCTCGCGCATTCTCGAGGCCGACCCGAAATCGCTGCTGAACGTATCAGGCGACAATCTCGACCCCGACAAGGTCTGGGGCGCGATGATGACCAACGAGAAGCCGGGCGGCCATGGCGAACGCTCGGTCGCGGTCGGCACCATCGACATGGCGGTGTGGGATGCGGTGGCGAAGATCGCGGGCAAGCCGCTGTTTCGCCTGCTCGCCGAACGTCACGGCGTCAAAGCCAATCCGCGCGTGTTCGTCTATGCCGCCGGCGGTTACTACTATCCCGGCAAGGATCTCTCGATGCTGCGGGCCGAGATGCGCGGCTATCTCGATCGCGGCTACAACGTCGTCAAGATGAAGATCGGCGGTGCTGATATCGACGAGGACCGCACCCGTATCGAGGCGGTGCTGAAGGAGATCGGCAAGGACGCCCAGCTCGCCGTCGACGCCAACGGGCGCTTCAATCTCGAGACCGGCATCGCCTACGCCAAGATGCTGCGCGACTATCCGCTGTTCTGGTACGAGGAAGTCGGCGATCCCCTCGACTACGCGCTGCAAGCCGCGCTCGCCGAATTCTATCCCGGCCCGATGGCCACGGGCGAAAATCTCTTCAGCCACCAGGACGCCCGCAATCTGATCCGCTACGGCGGCATGCGCCCGGATCGCGACTGGTTGCAATTCGACTGCGCGTTGTCCTATGGCCTGTGCGAATACCAGCGCACGCTCGAGGTGCTGAAGACCTATGGCTGGTCGCCGAGCCGCTGCATCCCGCACGGTGGCCACCAGATGTCGCTTAACATCGCGGCGGGGCTCGGCCTCGGCGGCAATGAGAGCTACCCAGACCTGTTCCAGCCTTACGGCGGCTTCCCGGACGGCGTGCGCGTCGAGAACGGACACATCACCATGCCCGACCTCCCGGGCATCGGTTTCGAAGGCAAATCCGATCTCTACAAGGAGATGAAGGCGCTGGCGGAGTAGGCCCGTTTGCGTCCACGCCCTCCGTCATTGCGAGCGCAGCGAAGCAATCCAGAGTCTTTCCGCAGAGGCAGTCTGGATTGCTTCGTCGCCTGCGCAAAATTGCTACGCAATTTTGTCGCGGGCTCCTCGCAATGACGGTGGTGAGAGCGGGGGTCACCGCGCCACCACCATCGGCTGCCTCACCCCATACATCAACGACCGCCACAGCCATTCGAGCGGGCCATAGCGGTAGCGGCGCAGCCACCAGGCGCTGAACAGCACCTGTGCGACATAAACCGCGATCCCGATCGCGAGGGCCTCGGTGATGCCGAGGCGCCCGAACAGGCCAAGGCCGTAGCCGTAGAAGATCCAGCCGAAGATGACGGATTGCGCGATATAGTTGGTGAACGCCATCCGCCCCAGCGGCGCGGCCCAGCCGAGCAGCCGCTTGCCGCGTTTGAGGCCGGCGATGCCGAGAATGGCCGCGCCATAGCCCAGCGCCAGCACGATGGTGCCGAGCGGCTCGCGGTCGCGATAAAGCAAGGCCGCGCCGAGGCCGATCGCGGGCAGCGCGATGACGAACAGGCCGCGCGTGTTCTGTGCAATGCCGCTGCGCCAGGCCAGCGCTCCCAGCAAAAACAGCCCGATCGTGCGCAGGAATACGAAGGCGTGCAGCGAGGCGATGAGAGGGAGTTCGCGCAAGCGAAACGCCAGCACGTCCAAGAAGCTGCCGGTCGCATAAATGCGATTGGCATCCATCACATCGCGCCAGATCACGGTCCTCGAGGGAAACAATCCCTCTGGCGGAAAGTCCTGCATGACCAGATACAGCGCCAAGGACACCAGCGCGGTGAGAGCGATCAGCCAGCGCGGGCCGAACAGCAATGGCAGCACGATGAAGCCGGCCAGCGCATATTCGGTGAGGATGTCGCCGTTCCAGATCAGGCAGAGGTGAACGACGCCGAACCCCAGCAGCACGGTCAGCCGCCGCGCGAGCAGCACGGTGCGGCGCCCGCTCTTGGCGAGCCGGTCGAATTGAATGGCAAGGCCCGCGCCGAACAGCAGCGAGAACAGCGCAAACGCCTTGAGCTCGATCGCCTGCGCCAGGACCGTCTCGACGGCGCGATCGATCGGCGAGGCGAGCGTCTTCGGACCCAGAAACTGCTCGAAGATCGAAACGCGAAATTCCATCACGAGGTTGATGGCCATGACGCCGAACAGCGCAATGCCCCTGAGCGCGTCGATGGCGTCGATGCGCTCGGAGGAGGACGTAGGAGCTGCGAGGCTGTCGGATCTCATGGCGGTCGGCTCAGGCGCGTTGGATCAGTGGGCGCTTGCAACCGCGTGTCTAGCGGCCGGTGAACTCTCCGCGACGTCGTCCTGGACAAGCGCAGCGAAGCGGAGCGCTGATGGATCCATTACCACAGGATCAGGTGTGACGAGGACTCGCGATTACCTGCGTTGAGCCGCAACTTCTTTCGGGGGTATTGGGTCCTGGCTTTCGCCAGGACGACATTGAGCTCCGGATTGGCGTTTTGAACATCCTCGACGCGGTTCACGGCGTTCGCCCTTGAGACTGCGTCTTTTTCGCTCTCAAGCTCGCAGCATTGACAGCGGCAACCCAGCGGCTCGCGCTCGACCAGGAGACGAGTCCTGTTCTCAGGAAGTAGCCGTTCACTGGTGCCGGAGGGCTTCTCAGCACAAACATGAGCTGATGTCCCGGTAGGCCAGCCCAGAACGTACTCATGCCGACGGTTTCGACGTACGACACGGGAAAACTGTTTTCCTTGAAGAGATTGCGGTGGGTGATGATCTCTCCGTCAAAGCTGAGCTCGACCAACGTAAGATACACAATCGTAGAAGCAGCGATCAGTCCCAGCACGGCGGATGCAACAGGCCCGACTTTGAAAACCTTGTAGCCGATCGCTGCGACGACGATTGCTCCCACGAGGACGAGGGTCTCCTCGAAGCTGTAATACTTGATCATGGGGCCTCGCCGGACCTGCGCCCCCTACGACAGCCGCATGTCCAGCAGCCTGCGTCCTTCGCCCTTCAGCAGCTTCTTCACGGCGCTCGAGGCGACCACCTCGCCGTCATTGGCGTAGGCTTCGTGGTTCTTCTCGATGTCGTCGAGGCGGTAGAGGTAGTTCACCATCACGCCGGCGGATTCGCGCACGCCCTTGGGCGAGAGGTCGCCGAGCCAGTTGATGCGCTCCAGCCGCGCGCCGTTGCCGAGATGGAAGCGGGCGACGGAATCGATCAGGCGGCCCTTCGGCGTGCGCGCCTTCAGGAAGTAGTGCGCCGCGAGCGGCTCGATCAGGCTGCGCAGCTGTGCGGTCGTCTCCGGGTTCTCATGCCATTTGGGATCGTCGAGGCGCTTCATGACCTCGCGGTCCTCGTCGGACAGCGGCAGGTCCTTGTCCTGCTTGATCCATTGCATGAAGCCCGGCACCGGCGACAGCGTCACGAACGTATCGAGCTTCGGCGTTTCGCGGCGCAGCTCCTCGACCACCTGCTTGATCAGGAAGCTGCCGAAGGAGATGCCGCCGAGGCCGCGCTGGGTGTTCGAGATCGAATAAAAGACGGCCGTGCGCGCCTTCTCGATCGGCAGATGCTGGCGATCGACGGCGAGCAGCGGCGCGATCGCGCCGGGAATGGTTTCGGTCAGCGCCACCTCGACGAAGATCAAGGGCTCGTCGACCATCGCGGGATGGAAGAAGGCGTAGCAGCGGCGATCCGCGGGATCGATGCGGCGGCGCAGATCGTCCCAGTCGGAGATCTCGTGCACGGCTTCATAGCGGATGATCTTTTCGAGGATGTTGGCCGGAGTCGACCAGTCAATCCGGCGCAGCACGAGAAACCCCCTGTTGAACCAAGACGAGAGAAGATGCGAGACGTCGCGGTCGAGCGCGGCGAGGTCGGTGTGTCCGTTCATCATGCCGAGCAGGTCGGCGCGCATGGCGACGAGATCGCCGGTGCCGCCAGGCGCCCGGTTGAGCCGGCGGATCAGCTCCTGCCGCCGCGGTTCCGAGGCGAAATGCAGCGCGCTTGCGTCCTCATCATCAGGCTGGGTGCGCCATTTCTCGATCGCCCTGCTCAGGCGCTCGCGGTCCGGGCCGAAATCACGCACCAGCCCTTCGAAGAAGGCGCGGCGGCCTGCCGCATCCAGTTCCCCGTAGATGTCGAGCACCTCGCGCGCCATGGCGGTGCCGGAGGCTTCGCCGCGGCCCGACAGCAGCGCATCGCAGAGCGCGATCAGCCCGTCGGCATCCTGCTTTGTGTCAGTGGAATCCCCCCGGCGCAGCAGCGTGCGGCCGCGCTCGGAAATTGTGGCGAGCAGGTCGGAGAAGAAGGCATTGGCCATCTGGGCTTTTCGAATCCGGGTTTGTGCGGTGCGGAAGCTTACACGGGATTTAGGCGGAAGCCGATCACAATCAAGCAGGGGAATGCGGCATCTTTCGTGGGGCCGTGCAGCAGGGTGGAGACTGGCATGTGCGCCGGTTCAACCGGTGCCGTAGGGTGGGCAAAGGCGCACTTGCGCCGTGCCCACCACCTCTCTCGATTGCGAAAAATGCGTGGGCACGCTGCGCTTTGCCCACCCTCATATGGG
>Ga0209148_1000577_pt1 | contig 33949 bp, 33 predicted proteins | sample AraplaCol_mMF_r2_2_FD_184288 | JGI IMG/M metagenome (GOLD analysis project Ga0209148, IMG submission 184288) | Arabidopsis root microbial communities from North Carolina, USA - plate scrape CL_Col_mMF_r2 (SPAdes) (version 2) | ecosystem: Host-associated > Plants > Roots > Endosphere | place... | reverse complement strand
GATCACCAGCGCGAGCGCGAAATTCGTGCCCGACATCGCGCGCAGCGTCAGAAGATAGAGCGCCAGTGTCGCGGTCGTGAACAGGAGATAGCCGACGCCGACCGGAAGGAATGCGAACGGCGCGAGTAGGAGACCGTATTGCGGCGGATAGGTCCAGGGCATGAAGCTGGTCACGCCGCCGGCGGCCTCGATCTGCATCTTCAGCAGCGTCTCGAAATGATAGACTTGGTCGAGGTCGCCGCGCCAGACGCGCTGCGCGACAATGTGGAAGGCATCGAAATCGGCGAGCTCTCGATCCGCCCAGCCGCCCCAGCGCGCGAACCAGAATGTCTTGAACGCCACGATCACCGCCAGCGCGGCCAGCACGAAGCGCACATAGGTCGTCCGCTTCGACGGCGAGAACTGAACCTGTTCCAGTGTTGCGGCGAGCATGGTGGCGGCGACCTCGAACCTGTCGGATTGGCGGTGGCGTGGGCGGGTCCGCAGATTTCTGCCAAACTGCCATTGGAGGCTTAAGGGACGGTAACGGATAGGGAAGGATTTTGGCGGGCGGCGCCCGACTGGGGGGAATGGATGCGCGAGGATCGAGGCCGCTCGGTCACCGGTTTTGTGCGGAGGCGGGCGGTTTTCGGCCGGTCCCTGTGAGAGGTCGCGCGGTCTTTTCGAAATCGCCCGCGCGCGCCGGCTGGACGTGCTTGCCGGTTGAGTGACGAGCGAGCTAACGTCTGCAAAGTTCCTTATATGTTCGATGTGTGGCGATGATCGACCGTGGGACGAAAGGCGCTCTGGTTGCGCTCGGTTTGTTGGCCTTGCCGGCATTGAGTGTCGCGCAGGACAAGCTTCAGGACGCGCCGAGCGGCCTGTCGCTGCAAGTCACCACCGATCCTTCCACGATCGAGTGCCGTAAGTTGGAAGCCGTTAATCCGTCTTCGCTCGAGTTCCTGCCGCTGCGTCGGACCTTCAACGACGATTTCGACGAGCATCCGCTCGCGCACGGACGCTGGGTGCCGCATTACGCTGGCGGTGCGGCGTGGCCGGAGGCACGCTATTGGGGCGGCGACGGCTCTGATTTCAAGCGCAAGACCAGCGCCAATGGCGAGCAGCAGATCTATGTCGATCCGCGCTACGCCGGGCGTGCGGGGGGGCCGCTTGGGCTCGATCCGTTCAAGGTCAACAACGGCGTGCTGTCGATCGTCGCCAGCCGCACGCCGCCGGAATTGAAGCCGGTTCTGTTCAACAACGAGTACATCTCGGGAGTCCTGACGACGCAGGGCACGTTCGCGCAGAAGCACGGCTATTTCGAAATCCGCGCCAAGGTGCCGGTCGGCCATGCCGTGTGGCCGGCATTCTGGATGCTTGCGGACGACGGCGGCTGGCCCCCGGAGGTCGACGTACTGGAGGGCCGTGGCGAACGGCCCGGCGATCTCGTCATGACCACGCATTGGCGGATTCCGTCGACCCAGAAGATCCAGTCCTGCGGCTTCGATTTTGCGGTCGGCAATGCTTCCAGCGCCTTCCACAATTACGGTGTGCTGTGGGAAGAGGATCGCCTGGTCTATTTCATCGATCGCAGGCCGGTCTCTGACATCAAGGTGCCGATCGGCTTCGACGATCCCATGTATATGATCGTCAATCTCGCAATCGGATCGAAATTCTTTCCCGGGGTCAGCCCGGTCGATGCGGATTCGCCAGAGAGCGTCGCGTTCGAGATCGACCGGATTTCCGCCTATCAGATCGACACAGAGCAGGCGCGGAGATAGCGATGCCGATCGATGTCTCACGGCGCGATTTTGCCAAACTTGCGGGCCTGGCCGCGCTTGGCGCAGCGACGGGCGCCAAGACTTCAGCTTTAATGGCTGCGGACAATGGAACATCCGCGTTGGCGGAGCGCGGCGCGCCCTTTCCGAATGATTTCTTGTGGGGCACGGCGACCTCGTCCTATCAGATCGAAGGTGCGGTCGATGAAGATGGCCGCGGCAAGTCGATCTGGGATACTTTCAGCCACACGCCGGGCAAGATAGAGGATGGCTCAACCGGTGACCGCGCCAACGAGCATTATCACCGTTACAAGGACGACGTCGCGCTGATCAAGGCACTCGGTGTCAAGGCCTACCGCTTCTCGATTGCATGGCCGCGCGTGTTTCCGGACGGGACAGGCCAGCCTAACCCAAAGGGCCTCGATTTCTACAACCGCCTCGTTGACGAGTTGCTCGCAAGTGGCATCGAGCCCTATGCGACGCTCTACCACTGGGACCTGCCACAGGCGCTCCAGGATCGCGTCGGCGGATGGTCGTCGAGCGATACGTCAAAGGCGTTTGCCGATTACGCCGGCTATGTCGCTGCGCGTCTGACCGATCGCGTCAGAAACATTTTTACCGTGAACGAGGTCGGACGTTTCGTGAATTTCGGCTATGGCTGGGGCATCGACGCGCCCGGGCTCAAGTTGCCGACCGCGCAACTGAACCAGGCGCGCCATCACGTCGCGCTCGCGCATGGGCTTGCCGTGCAGGCGATCCGGGCCTCCGGACGCGCCGGTACCCGTGTCGGCGCGGCCGAGAACATCGCCGCCTGCGTGCCGGCGATCGCGACGCCGGATAACATCCGCGCCGCCGAGATCGCAACGCGTGAGCTCAACGCCGGCTTCCTCGGCGTGGTGCTGGAGGGCAAATACACCGACGGCTTCCTCGCCTATGCCGGCGCGGACGCGCCGAAGTTCACGGCAGAGGAATTGAAGATCATCGGCACGCCGAACGATTTCGTCGGGCTCAACATCTACGCGCCGCAGTTTTACGTCACGGCCTCCGACAAGGCGCCGGGCTTCCACGTGCTGCCGTTCCCGACCTCGTTCCCGCACATGAATTCGGAATGGCTGCGGGTCGGCCCCGAAGTAATCTACTGGGCGCCGCGCCTCGCCGCGAAAATCTGGAACATCGAGAACATCTACATCAGCGAGAACGGCACCTCGTCAGAGGACAAGATCTCTGCCGACGGCCAGGTCTACGACCTCGACCGCATCATGTTCCTGCGCAACTATCTGACCCAGATGCAGCGCGCGGTCGCCGAAGGCGTGCCGATCCGCGGCTATTTCCTCTGGAGCCTGATGGATAATTTCGAATGGATCTTCGGCTACGGCAAGCGCTTCGGCCTCTACCGGGTCGACTTCGAGACGCAGGCGAGGGTGCCAAAGCTGAGCGCGGCGTTCTACCGGGACGTCGTGACCAAGAACGCAATCGGAGTGTGAGGCCAGCCCCTACGGATCCAGCTCCGTATCCCAGTAAAGGTAGTCCAGCCAGCTATCGTGCAGATAGTTCGGCGGGAACAGGCGGCCGTTGCGGTGAAGCTGATGCACGGTCGGCGCGAATGCGCTCTGGCGCGGAAACATTTTTGCCTGGGCCGGCGTCAGATTGCCCTTGCGCAGGTTACAGGGCGAGCACGCCGCGACCACGTTCTCCCAGGTGGTCTGGCCGCCTTTGCTGCGCGGGATGATGTGATCGAAGGTGAGATCGTCCGGCGAGCCGCAATACTGGCAGGCGAAACGATCGCGCAGGAAGACGTTGAACCGGGTGAAGGCGGGATGTGTGGTCGGCTTGACGAAGGATTTCAGCGAAACCACGCTCGGCAACTGCATTTGCAGCGTCGGACTGTGAACCGCCTGATCGTAATGCGCTACGATATTGACGCGGTCGAGGAACACCGCCTTGATCGCGTCCTGCCACGACCACAGAGACAGTGGGTAGTAACTCAGCGGCCGGAAGTCCGCGTTCAGGACCAGCACCGGCCAACTGCCTTGCGAGACATGTGCGTTCAAGTAACGCTCCCGGCCTCCAATATACGCTGCGAAGCAGCATGTACTGACATACTACATGCAGCGTGACGGGATTGTGAAGCCCGTTGAGCGACTTATTCAGGCGCAAGCAATACGGCAGCGGGGTGGCAAACGCTCAAAAACGCCGTGATTTGGGAGTGCGGCTGGGGAGCCGGCGCGGACCAGCCTTTCTATTGGGGCTTTGCCGCCGCCGCTATTCCGCCACCCGTTCCAGCTTCTGCAAGCACCGCGTCGCGCGCACGGTGGGCGGCATTTCCTGGTCCGGAAAACTGGCCCTCCAATTGGTGACGCCGACTTCACCGACATAGATGTCGCCCCGCGAATCCAGCGCAATGCCGTGCGGCGCGAGGAACTTGCCACTCGCAACGCCCGGACCTTCTTCGCCGCCGAGCCGCGCGATGCGCTTTCCCTTGGCATCGACGATTGAGAGCCGCGGGCCAAGATTGGGCACATTGCGGTTGACGTCGAGGCCAGGGCCGAGTTCGCCGATCACGAAGGTCGGGCTCTTGCCTCCGCCGCAGCAGCATAGCGCACAGGGCCGATGCAGATTGTTCCACTGCGCCTCGTATTGGCCCTCGCCGTTGAACACCTGCACGCGATGGTTCTCGCGGTCGGCGACATAGACCCAGCCATCGGCATCGGTCGCGATATTGTGCACGATGTTGAACTGGCCGGGATCGGTGCCGGGCTCGCCCCAGCTTTTGATCAGCTCGCCGTCCGGCGTGTATTTATGCACGCGCGCATTGCCGTAGCCATCGGAGACGTAGATCTCCCCCTTCGGCGACAGCGCGGTGTGGGTGCAGCGGTGGAACGGCTCGCCGCTCATGAACGGCGCAGGCTTCCTGGGGATGCCGATTGTCATCAGCACCTTGCCGTCGGTGGTGCATTTGCGCACGGTGTGGTCGCCGTCATCGGTGCAATAGAGATTGTCGTCGGCATCGATGTGCAGGCCATGCGCGCGCGAGAACAGGCCTTCGCCAAAGCTGCGCAGGAAATTGCCTTCGCGATCCAGCACCACCATCGGATGCTCTCCGCGGTTGAAGACGTAGACGCGGTCCTTGCTGTCGACCGCGACCGACGCAACGTCGCTCAGCTGCCAGCCGTCGGGCAGTTTCGCAAAGTTTTCGACGACGCGGTAGCGGTGCTCGCCGGTGCCGAGAATGGTTGGCATGGGGTGTCCCTTCCTTCAGTTGTGTCTGTTGCGCTTGTCTGTGTCCACATCGTCATTGCGAGCGCAGCGAAGCGGGCCGCGCTTCGCGCGGACCCGTTGGCTCGCAATGACGAATGGGCCTAAGCTGTCCCCACCTCACGCATCCAAAATCCCTTCCTCGATCGCCTTGATCTGGAGCGCGAGGAATTTCGAGTTGATCCGGCATTGCGCCAGGCTGCCGGCGATGAACCACAGGCCGGGTTGCTTGGTGCGCGCGTACATGTTGCGTAACTCAACGCCATCGCCGAAGCCCCAGACCGGGCCGACGCGGTCGGCGATGGCATCGCCGAACAGCTTTCGCACCAGATATTCCTGCGGCTTGTAGCCAGTGGAGAGCACGATGAGATCGGCTGCGACGGTCGTGCCGTCCTTCATTTGCGCGCCACCTTCCGTGAAGCTCTTGATGTCCTCGAATTGCTTCAGCTTGATCGCGCCCTCGACGATCAGGTTGGAGCAGCCGACGTTGAAATAATAGCCACCGCCACGGGTGAGGTATTTGAACTGCCAGCCGGTGCCGGCCTCGCCGAAGTCGAGCCTGAAGCCGACGCGGCGAAGGCCCTCGAGCAATTCCTTGTCGAGCTCCTTCGACTGCTCGGTCAGCATCACATGGGTCTTTTTCGCCAGCGGCGTCGGCATCGAGGCCGCAATCAGATCATTGTCCTCAAGCGTGCCGTCATTATAGGTCGCGTAGGCCAGTTGCGCCGACGGCTCGATATTGGTGACCAGGGTTGGCGATCGCTGCACCAGCGTCACCTCGGCGCCACTGGAATAGAGATCCTGCGCGATGTCGTGGCCGCTGTTGCCGGTGCCGATGACGACGGCGCGCTTGCCTGTCCAGTTTTCGCCGTCCTCGTAGCGGCTCGAATGAACCAGCGTGCCCTTGAAGCGATCGAGCGTCTCAATATCGGGGATGTTGGCGATGCCGCTGACGCCCGTCGCCATGATCACATGGCGCGGATGCATGGTGCGTTGGATACCATCGGCGCGGCGCAGCGTCACGGTCCACTGGCCCTTGGCCTCGTCATAAGCGCCGCCCTCGAACTCGGTGCCGGTCCAGAAGTTCAGCTCCATCGCATCGACGTAAGCCTCGAACCAGTTCGCGAGCTTGTCCTTGGGGATGTAGGTCGGCCAGCTCGGCGGGAACGGCATGTAGGGCATGTGATTGACCTGCACCTGGTTGTGCAAGGTCAGCGCGTGGTAGCGCTTCCTCCAGACATCGCCGATCCGCTTCCCCCGATCGACGATCAGCGTATCGACTTTCAGCTGCTTCAGCCGCGCCGCGATCGCAAGTCCAGCCTGGCCGCCACCGACCACCAGGACGGCGGGATCGCGATCGCTGTAGTCGCGTGAGGCGTTGCGCAGATCGAGCCAGTTCGGCCCGCGGAAATCGCGCGAATAGGCTTGTCCCCGCGGCCGCGCGCTGCCGAGTTGCTCCTCAAACCCCTTGAGCTCCTCCAGCGCGGTCAATAGCGTCCACGCCTTCAGCCGTTCGCCGTCGGCGGTATCAGGGACGAGCCGCACGATGCCGCTGCCGCGGCCGAGCCCGGTCTCGAAACTGAAGATGGCCTCGATGTTGTTGGTCCCGGCGCGCGTCACCCAGCGCGGCGCCGCGCGGTTCGGTGCGATCTTGAAATTCGCCGGTGCGGCCGTGGGCGCAAGCGCAGTCAGCGACTGGGCAACGACATCACGACCCGCCAGCGTTTGCAGGTTCCAGCTCAGCGCCAGCGCATCGCGCCAAAAGCAGTCAGCGAGGAAGAGACGGTCGAGCGCGGCGCGATCAGGCCGGCCCAGCGCGCGCTCGAACTCATCGAGCCAGGTTTGCGCGGAGACGGCGATATCCTCGGTGCGATCCAGCATGCGCAACCTCCCCTGACAGGAAACGCTATACCGGATCAGCTCACGTCAAAAGCGCTTTACCCGAGCAGCGAGAGCATGTGGCCCTGCTCAGGCGGAATGCGCCCCTTCAGCGTGTCGAGATAGACCTGCCTCACGGCGTCAGGACCGCGGCTCTCGACCACGCTCAGGCATCGCTCCAGCATCGGCGCGAAGCCGGACCACGCCACGCCAAACCGTTGCTCGATCCCGCCGGGACCCCAATCCTTGGCGCGCTTGCGGATGTGGTCAGGGGCGAAGAACCAGCGCGGCTTTGCGCCAGGCAAGGCGCCTTCGTCCGCGTCGGTCGCGCGATGCGTCAAACCGACACGCACCGAGCATGTCATCTGGTCTGCGAAATGCCGGTGAAGTTCGGCGCGCAGCGCGCTGTTGCCGGCCATATCGACAAAGGCGACGGGCGTGTCTGATGGCAACGACGTCACACGATCATAAGTGACGACCTCGTCATAGCAGCCGAGCGAGCTGACGAAAGCGGTGTTGCCCGCCGAGGTCAGCCCGATCACCCTGCGGCCGCGGCTGTGCAGGAGATGAGCGAGCCCGAACGCGGTCTTGCTCGACGCGCTCGACAGCAGCACGCTGCGTGCGCCGAAATCGTCGTTCTCGGCAAGGAAGTCGTCGACCAGGAACGACAGCATGAACAGCGGCCGCAGCAGCGCCTGAAGGTCGCCCTGATGTCCGGCGAAAGCGGGATCGCCGGTGATGCGGGAATAGAGATTGTAGACCGGCGAGACTTGGCTGCGATGCGCGGCGCCGTCACGAAGCGCACGCTTGCTGACGTCCGCGGCTTCGATGACGAGATGCGTCGCCATCGGGAAATAGCCGAACAGCCGTTCGCCTGCGGCGATGTCAGGATGTTTGGAGGCGATGACCTCGCCGAAACCCCACACCGGGATGTTGCCAAATCCCTGCGGCACCGGAAAGATCTGCCAATATTTCAGCGCGTCGCCCATCACGGCATAGGTGATGTTGTTGGCGGTGAATGCGAAGCGCTCGACCTTCACCAGAAGCGCGTCCGCGGGCAGGTGCGCTGCATCGGGAAGTGTAGTCTCGATCAGCTTGCACTGCTCGAGATCGTTGCGTGCGACGACGAAGTCGGTCGATGTCATGGTGAAGGTCCCGGCCTTTTCCGTGCCGGCCTCTTCTCCTTGACAGCTGCGCGTTTTGCAACAGCAACATTGTTTGAAACGGCGTTCGCTTCGCCGGCGATAACGCCCTCGCGTTTCTTCACCGCGCGGTAATAGCTCCACCACAGATGTGCGGCGGCGCCGCGTAGCGGACGCCAGGGTTCGGCAAGCGGCGCCATCTGCTTCTCCGTCGGCCGCGCCTGAAGGCCAAGGCCGATCTTGATGCCCTCCTGCACGGCGAGGTCGCCGGCGGGCCAGGCGTCGCCATGGCCGAGGCAGAACAAGAGATAGACGTCGGCCGTCCACGGTCCGATGCCGGGCAGCGAGACCAGCGTGTGATGCGCGGCATCGGCGTCTTCTTCCGCGAGCACGTCGAGGTTCAGCCGCTCGGCGATGATCTCGCGCGCGAGATGTTTCAGCGTCTTGATCTTGGCTGCGGACAGGCCAAGCCGCCCCAGCCGGTCGGTGCGGGCGCGGCGCACCGCCTCGTGGTCGAACGGATCGAAGGCTGCGGACAGCCGTCCCCAGATCGCCGCCGCACTCGCGGTCGACAATTGCTGCCCGCACACGATATGCGCCAGTCCGGCAAAGCCCGGCTCGCGCCGCCGCAACGCCGGCATGCCCGCGACCTCGAGCACGGGCTTGAGGCGCGGATCGCGCTTGACCAGCGCGTGAACAGCGTCTTCGAGGTCGGACTGGGTTTCGAGATGGATGGTCATGGGCGCTCTACTTGTCATGCGGGCTTGACCCGCGCATCCATCTCCTATCGTAACAGAGTCCCGGAAGATGGATGGCAGGATCAAGCCGGCAATGACGAGTACCACGAAAGCGATGCCACCCGTTTTCCGATTTGCCCCCAGCCCGAACGGCCATTTGCATCTCGGCCATGCCTATTCGGCGCTGCTCAATTTCGACCGTGCGCGCGAGACCGCTGGGCGACTATTGCTGCGCATCGAGGACATCGATGCGACGCGCTGCCGGCCGGAGTTCGAGGCTGCGATCTACGAGGATCTCGCTTGGCTCGGGATCGCCTGGGAGATCCCGGTGCGGCGGCAGTCCGAACATCTCGGCGACTATCGCACAGCGCTGGAAAAGCTCTTCGCGCTCGGCCTCGTTTATCCCGCATTCGAGAGCCGCGCCGAGATCGCGCGGCTGGTTGCTGCACGCGAGGCCGATGGGCCATGGCCGCGCGATCCCGATGGTGCGCCACTCTATCCTGGCGATGCGAAATCACAGGCTGCCGGCGAACGATCGCGTCTGATCGATTCCGGCGCGCCCTACGCCTTGCGCCTCGACATGGCGGCGGCCTGCCGGCAGGTCACGGGCCTGACCTGGAACGAGCTGGGTGAGGGGCCTGACGGCGAGCGGGGCCTGGTCGCCGCGCGACCCGAGGCATGGGGCGACGTGATCCTGGCCCGCAAGGAGACGCCGACCAGCTATCATCTGTCCGTGGTGGTCGACGACGCGCTCCAGGACGTGACCGAGATCGTGCGTGGCCAGGATCTGTTTCACGCCACCTCGGTCCATCGCCTGCTTCAGGCCCTGCTCGGCCTGACCGAGCCCATCTATCGCCATCACGGCCTGATTCGCGGCACCGATGGCCGGAAGCTGTCGAAATCGAACCGCTCGACCGGCCTCCGGGAGTTGCGTTCGGCCGGCATCTCGCCCGCCATCATCCGCACGACCGTGGGATTAGGCTAAGTTTCTCTGGGGGTTAGCACAGCTGCGCCGTGACTCCGGGGTGGCCGCCGTGCCATGCTCGCCTTTGAGCCCGGGGGTTCGAAGCGATACTTCGAAGGGGATTTATGGCGGCGAAAACGCGCACAACGCGCACCACGCGAAAGTCCAGGCAACCGCCTCGGAAGCGGTCCGGGACGGTCGGCAAAGTGCGCAAGCGCAGCACCGGGAATGTCGCTCCTGATGTGATCCAGGCAGCGCTCGCAGCCTTTGCCCACGAGGTCCGCACGCCCCTGACCGGCATTCTGGCGATCAGCGACCTGCTTTCGACCTCCGACCTCGGCGAGCGGGAGCGGCGCTGGGCCGACACGATCAAGGCCGGTGCCGAGCATCTGGCGAACCTCGCCACGCTGTTCGTCGATGCCGCCAAGACCGGCAAGGGGGCGGCGAACAGCGGCAGCACGCTGCGGCAGGATCTGTTCGATCTGCGCGCGCTCGCCCGCAGCACTGGCGATTCGCTCGCCGGTCGCGCCGCTGCCAAGGGCCTTCGGGCCGAGGTCGAGATCTCCGACAAGCTTCCGGGCCTCGTGGTCGGCGATTCCGTTCGCCTCCGCGCCGCGCTCGAGAACCTGATCGACAATGCGGTCAAATTCACCGAGCAGGGCGGCGTCGCGATCTCGGCCGCGCCATGGCGGCCCGCGAAGGGCAAGGCCGGCAAGGGCAAAGAGAAGGACAAGCGCCGGGTCGGCGTCGCCTTCTCGGTCTCCGACAGCGGCATTGGTCTGACCATGGCCGAGATCAAGCGGCTGTTCCGCCCGTTTACACAAGCCAATGTCACCATCGCCTCGCGCTTCGGCGGCGCCGGGCTCGGCCTGTCCTCGGTCAAGCAGCTGGCGCGCGCGATGGGCGGTGACATTACGGTCGCGCCGCGGCGTGGCGGCGGCGCCACCTTCACCCTGACCGTCACGCTCGATGCGGCCGGGCCGGCGAAGGCACGCAAGACCGAAGCCGGCGAAGCAGATGCGCTGGCGGCGCTGCGCGTGCTCAGCGTCGAGGACAATCCGTTCGGCCGGGTCGTGCTCAACACGATCCTGACCGAGCTCGGCCATCATGCCGAGTTCATCGGGCGCGGCGAGGATGCGGTGAACCGGCTCGCGCAGGGCGGCTTCGATGCGGTGCTGATGGACATGGTGTTGCCGGGTATCGACGGTGTCGAGGCCATCAGGCGCATCAGGACAATGCAGGCGCCGCTGGCGCGGATCCCGATCATCGGCGTATCAGGGCGTGGCGAGGACGAGGCGGCCTCGCGCGAGGCCGGCGCCGACGCCTTCCTCGTCAAGCCTGTGTCTCCGCGCGCTTTAGCGACTGCGCTGCTTGAAGCGACACGCCGTGAGGAAGTCGCGACTTGATGATCGCCGCGTTGAGCTCGCCGCCGAATACGAAGATCGCGGCAATGAAATACAGAAACACCAGCGCGATGATCACCGAGGCGAGCCCCGCATACATCGTGACGTAATTGTTGGCGAAGCGCGCCAGGTATTGGCCGAACACGATGCCCGAGATCAGCGATGCCACCATGGTGAAGACGATGCCGGGCAGGATCTGGAAGAAGCTGCGCCGTCCCGACGGCAGCCAGGCATGCAGGATGAACAGCGCCACCACCAGCGCGCCGATCGTGATGCCGTAGCGCAGCCAGGTGAGGATGCTCTCGTTGGACTCGACGAACAGCGGAATGTGGCGCCGCGCCGCCTCGATGAAGAGTGGGCCGAGCACGATCAGGAACGCCATTGCGAGCGCCGTGAAGGCCGCAACCAGCGTGTAGCCGATCGATTCCAGCCGCAGCCAGTACCAGCGCCGCATCTCCACCACCGCATAGGCGCGGTTGAGCGCGACGCGGAGCGCCTCGACGCCGTTCGAGGCGAAATAGACCGACAACACCGCGCCGATCGTCAGCACGCCGGTGCGGGTCGTGGTCAGCACGTCGTGGATCTCGCCGGACAGGGAATCGGCCACTTGCTTCGGCCAGATCTCGAGCAAAAGCCCGACCGCCTGGTCGGCGAGCTCCTTGGAGCCGAAGAAGCCGGCCAGCGAGGTCAGCACGATCAGGAACGGGAACAGCGCCATCAGCGTCGACAACGCGATATGGCTTGAGATCGCCCAGCCGTCATCGGCCAGGAACGTGTAGAACGCGTCCTCCACGACGATGTAGATGGTGCGGATTGCCTTCACGATCAGCCCAGTACTGCTCTCTCCCCCCGAAGACAGGGAGAGGCGAAGACGGCAGCCGATCGGGCCAAATCGTAAATCATGGCGCTAGCTTCTGATATTCTTGGCCCAAAAGCCAGATCGCGAAGCGCCCCGCCGTCGTTCCGGGGCGCGCGCACGCGAGCCCGGAATGACGGCGGGGGAGATGGCGGAGCGCCGCACACGGTGTTATCACCCCCAAATGGCATCTCTCCTGAGTACTTTCATCCTGCCGATCGCCGTGGCCGCCGTGGCGGTCGTGCTGCTGCTCGGCCTCGTCAACATGATGCGCGGTGGCTCGCCCAACACTTCGCAGACATTGATGCGCTGGCGCGTGCTGCTTCAGTTCATCGCGATCGTGATCGCCATGGCCGCGGTCTGGGCGATGGGGCGGTAATCATGGTCGTCTTGAACCGCATCTATACCAAGACTGGTGACGACGGCACGACAGCGCTCGGGTCAGGCGAGCGCCGTCCGAAATATGATCTGCGTATCGCAGCCTACGGCACTGTCGATGAGACCAATGCGGCGATCGGCGTGGTGCGCCTTTACACCAAGGATGCGCTGGTGCTCGATGCGATGCTCGGCCGCATCCAGAACGATCTGTTCGATCTCGGTGCTGACCTTGCGGTGCCCGAGCGTGAGGGCAAAGCGGAACGGCTGCGGGTGGTGGCGAGCCAGGTCGAGCGTCTCGAGCACGACATCGACGCGCTTAACGACAAGCTCTCCCCGCTCACCTCTTTCGTGCTCCCGGGTGGCACGCCGGCCGCGGCCTACCTCCATGTCGCCCGCACGATTTGCCGCAGGGCGGAACGCGTGATGGTGGAACTAGCGGCCCAGCCCGGCGAGCCCGTCGGCGCCGCTGGCATCCAGTATATGAATCGCCTGTCGGACTTCCTGTTCGTGGCCAGTCGCGCTGCCAACCAGAACGGCGCCGGCGACGTGCTCTGGGTTCCGGGCCAGAATCGCTGACCCATTGAGGTCAGCATTTCCCGGGGCTAAAATTAGGCCCCTTCGCGCGTTGACCCGGCCGGATCAGGCCTTTAGGTTCCGCGCCAGTTGAACAAGCCCCCTCCCAAATTGAGTGAAAGAGGATCGATGAAGGTCTTAGTGCCGGTAAAGCGGGTGGTCGATTACAACGTCAAGGTCCGCGTCAAGGGCGATGGATCGGGCGTTGAACTCGCCAACGTCAAGATGTCGATGAACCCCTTCGACGAAATCGCGGTCGAGGAAGCGCTGCGCCTGAAGGAAGCCGGCAAGGCGACCGAAGTCGTGGTGGTCTCCATCGGGCCCGCGCAGGCGTCGGAGACGATCCGTACCGGTTTGGCCATGGGCGCCGATCGCGGCATCCTGGTGAAAGCCGAGGGCACCGTCGAGCCGCTCGCCGTCGCCAAGATCCTGAAGAAGGTTGCTGAAGAAGAGCAGCCCGGCCTGATCATCCTCGGCAAGCAGGCGATCGACGACGACAGCAATCAGACCGGCCAGATGCTGGCTGCGCTGCTCGGCTGGTCGCAGGCGACCTTCGCCTCGAAGCTCGAGGTCGAAGGTTCTGACTTCAAGGTCACCCGCGAAGTCGACGGCGGCCTGCAGACCGTCAAGCTCAAGGGGCCGGCGATCGTCACCACCGATCTCCGCCTCAACGAGCCGCGCTATGCCTCGCTGCCCAACATCATGAAGGCCAAGAAGAAGCCGATCGCGGAGAAGACTGTTGCCGATTACGGCGTCGACGTCACCGCGCGCCTGGAAGTTCTGAAGACGGCTGAGCCCGCGGGCCGCAAGGCCGGCGTCAAGGTGAAGGACGTCGCCGAGCTGGTGTCGAAGCTCAAGAACGAAGCCGGGGTGCTCTGATGACGACGCTGTTGATTGCTGAACACGAACACGAGGTCCTCAAGGACTCCACCAACAAGGCGCTGACCGCGGCCTCGCAGCTTGGCGGCGACGTCCACGTGCTGGTCGCCGGTGGCGGGCAGGGCACCAAGGCCGCGGCCGAGGCCGCCTCGAAGCTCACTGGCGTCGCCAAGGTGCTGGTCGCCGAAGGCGAGGCTTACGCGCACGATCTGGCCGAGCCGCTGGCCGCGCTGATCGTCTCGCTGGCGCCGTCCTATGACGCGATTGTCGCGCCCGCGACCTCGCGCTTCAAGAACGTGATGCCGCGCGTTGCCGCGCTGCTCGATGTCATGCAGGTCTCGGAGATCACCAAGGTCGTCGCCCCCGACACCTATGAGCGCCCGATCTATGCCGGCAACGCCATCCAGACGGTGAAGTCGAAGGACGCCAAGAAGGTCATCACGGTCCGTACCTCGACCTTCGCGGCGGCCGCTGCCGGTGGCAGCGCGCCGGTCGAGAGCGTTGCGGCTGCGGCCGATCCGGGCCTGTCGACCTTCGTCGGCGAGGAAGTCGCCAAGAGCGACCGTCCCGAGCTGACCTCGGCCAAGATCATCGTCTCCGGTGGCCGCGCCATGCAGAGCCGAGAGAATTTCGCCAAATACATCGAGCCGCTCGCCGACAAGCTCGGCGCCGGTGTCGGTGCCTCGCGCGCGGCGGTCGACGCCGGCTATGCGCCGAACGACTGGCAGGTCGGCCAGACCGGCAAGGTCGTCGCCCCCGAGCTCTACGTCGCGGTGGGCATTTCCGGCGCGATCCAGCATCTGGCCGGCATGAAGGACTCCAAGGTGATCGTCGCGATCAACAAGGACGAGGACGCGCCGATCTTCCAGGTGGCTGATTACGGCCTTGTAGCCGACCTCTACCAGGCGGTTCCGGAGCTGACCGCCGAACTCGGCAAGCTCGGCAAGTAAAATCCGATAAAAACACCGGCCGGAGGTATAAACTCCGGCCGGTGTTTCATTTCTGAGGCGTTTTCTTTGGCGTGGGGCACGCCTTTGAAGCGATCCAATCTAGGTTTCGAGCCAAGGTTCTGATTAAATCGGGCTTCTGGTCAAATCAGACCTCCCGGCTCAGGGGATAGGCAGGGCGCGATATGCGCGCCGTTCCGGTGGATGACATTATGGCGGCAGTGATCAAGAAGGTCGGCGTGATCGGCGCGGGGCAGATGGGCAATGGCATCGCGCATGTCGCGGCCCTGGCCGGCTTCGACGTGGTGCTCAACGACGTCTCGGCTGACCGCCTGAAGTCAGGAATGGCCACCATCAACGGCAATCTGGCGCGCCAGGTCTCCAAGAAGGCGGTTTCCGAGGACGAGAAGGCCAAGGCGGTCGCGCGGATCAAGCTCGCCGAAAAGCTGGACGATCTTTCCGATTGCGATCTCGTGATCGAGACCGCGGTCGAGAAGGAAGAGGTCAAGCGCAAGATCTTTCACGAGCTCTGCGCCGTGCTGAAGCCCGAGGCGATCGTCGCCTCCGACACCTCCTCGATCTCGATCACCCGCCTTGCCGCCGCCACCGACCGGCCCGAGCGCTTCATCGGCATTCACTTCATGAATCCGGTGCCGCTGATGGAGCTGGTCGAGCTGATCCGCGGCATCGCCACGGATGATTCGACCTTCGAGGCCTCCAAGGAATTCGTCGCCAAGCTCGGCAAGCAGGTCGCTGTTTCCGAGGATTTCCCGGCCTTCATCGTCAACCGCATTCTGCTGCCGATGATCAACGAGGCGATCTACACGCTGTATGAAGGCGTCGGCAATGTAGAGGCGATCGACGCGGCGATGAAGCTTGGCGCTCACCATCCGATGGGCCCGCTCGAGCTTGCCGATTTCATCGGCCTCGATACCTGCCTGTCGATCATGCAGGTGCTGCACGAGGGCCTCGCCGACTCCAAGTACCGGCCGTGCCCGCTGCTGGTGAAATACGTCGAGGCCGGCTGGCTCGGCCGCAAGACCCAGCGCGGTTTCTACGACTATCGCGGCGCCAAGCCGGTTCCGACAAGGTAAGACGCTGCGCAGCGCGTCAGTGCCGTAGGGTGGGCAAAGCGAAGCGTGCCCACGCATTCTTTGCTGCATGGAGAGATGGGGGGCACGGCGCAAATGCGCCTTTGCCCACCCTAGGGCACCTCGGCTGTGGCTCCGCCGTGTAACGATTCATGTCGCGTTAACCCATCACCCCTAGGCTCTCGCCGGTACGAGGGTCTGCGTAATGGACACGATGGCGATGGTCAGCTCAATGCTGGCCTCTCAGCAGGGCGCGCTGCAGTCGAATATCGCAGCGACACTGACGAAGCAGAACATGGATGCGGAGAAATCCGCCGTCCTGACGCTGCTGGGCGCCGGTCAGCCATCCCTTGCCAATGTCGGCCCCGGGGTCGGCGGCAACCTCAACGTCACCGCCTGAACGTCCCTAAAGCGACGCAGCAGCCGGGCCTAGTGCGGCCCGAAGCAGCTTGAGCGCGTCATCGCTCGCCCATTCCGCCGGACCCGCGATCGTCGCGATTTCGCAGCCTTGCGGGTCGACCAGCACCGAGGTAGGCATGCCCAGTGCCCGACCTATTGACTTAAGATCCTGGAAAACCTTGGCTTTCTGGTCCGTGAAATAGCCGAGCCGGGTCAGATTGGCGTCCTTCAGGAAATTCTTCGGCTTCTCGGGATCGCGGGTGTCGATATTGATCGCCACGACCTCGAAGTCAGGGCCCGACAGCTTGGTCTGGAGCTGGTCCAGCGCCGGCATCTCCTTCCGGCAGGGCACGCACCAGGTGGCCCAGAGGTTGACCAGCAGGGTCTTGCCGCGGAAGTCGGACAGCTTTTTCGGCTTGCCGTCGGCGTCCTCGAAGGTGAGGTCCGGCAGCTTCAGGGGCGCGCTCGCCATGGTCAGCGCCGCCACCTCGCCATGGGCGAGCGGGGCGATCTTTTGCGCGGTCGCGACCGCCGCCCGGCAGGCTGGATCGCCAGCCGGCTCGCGTTTCAGGCCCAACCCGTACAGCGCGGCGAAGCCGACCAGGCCCCCGACCGCCACGGTGGCGATGACGAGGGGGATCCGGCGCGTGGCAGACTGCGCCTTCCGCTGGTCGAGCATGTCGTTGGGGTCGAGCATATCGTTTGTCATCCGGTCGCAGATATGGCTATCAGGGGCCTCTTAATACGGCTGGCCTCCGCCAGCAAACATGCGGCAAAGCAAGGCGCGAGCAGGGGATCATGAGCAACAAGATGTGGGGCGGCCGGTTCTCGGAACGTCCCGATGAGATCATGGAAGAGATCAACGTCTCCATCGACGTCGATCGTCACCTCTACGCCCAGGACATTGCCGCATCCAAGGCCCACGCCGCGATGCTGGCCGCGAACGGCATCATCACGGCTTCTGATGCGAAAAATATCGGCAAGGGTCTAGACACGATTTTGTCAGAGATCGGCAAGGGCGGCTTCGAGTTCAAGCGCGCGCTCGAGGACATTCATATGAATGTCGAGAGCCGCCTGTCGGAGCTGATCGGGCCGGCCGCCGGCCGCCTGCACACCGCGCGCTCGCGCAACGACCAGGTCGCGACCGACTTCCGTCTCTATGTCCGCGACATCGTCGACGAGACCGATGCCGCGCTTGCCGCGTTCCAGCAGGCGCTGGTGGAGCGCGCGCTGGAGCACGCCGGAACCGTGATGCCAGGTTTCACCCATCTGCAGACCGCGCAGCCCGTGACCTTCGGCCATCATCTGCTCGCCTATGTCGAGATGGCCGCGCGCGACCGCGGCCGTTTCCAGGATGCGCGCAAGCGGCTCAATGAATCCCCGCTCGGTGCCGCCGCGCTCGCCGGCACCTCGTTCCCGATCGATCGCCACGCCACAGCGAAGGCGCTGGCTTTCGACCGTCCGATGGCGAATTCGCTCGATGCGGTGTCCGACCGCGACTTCGTGCTGGAGACGCTGTCGGCGGCCTCGATCTGCGCCGTGCACATGTCACGCTTTGCCGAGGAGATCGTGATCTGGACCTCGCCGCTGGTCGGCATGATCCGTCTCAGCGACAAGTTCACCACCGGCTCGTCCATCATGCCGCAGAAGCGCAATCCTGACGCCGCCGAGCTCGTGCGCGCCAAGACCGGCCGGGTCATCGGCGCGCTCAATGGCCTCCTGATCGTGATGAAGGGCCTGCCGCTCGCCTATCAAAAGGACATGCAGGAGGACAAGCAGGGCGCCATGGAGGGTTTTGCCGCACTGTCGCTGGCGATCCGCGCCATGACCGGCATGGTCCATGACCTCGTGCCCGACGAGGCCAAGATGAAGCTTGCGGCTGGTGAGGGCTATGCCACCGCCACCGATCTCGCCGACTGGCTGGTGCGGACGCTGAAAATGCCGTTCCGCGAGGCCCACCATGTCACCGGCCGCATCGTCGCCAAGGCTGCTGAGGGCGGCGTGGCGTTGCATGAGCTGCCGCTGAAGGAGATGCAGGCGATCGAGCCCAAAATCACCAAGGATGTGTTCGGCGTGCTCTCGGTCGAATCGTCGGTCAAGAGCCGCACCAGCTACGGCGGCACCGCGCCGAAGAACGTGACATCGCAGGCCAAGGCCTGGGCCAAGCGGCTGGAAAAAGAGCGAAAATTGGGCTGAGGACCGGAATTTCGCCGGCCTTTCGTGGCCTTCCGGCACTCGCCAGCAGGGGCCAACCTCTGTATGGTGCGGCCGCATAGTGGGGATTTCGTCGTGACGTCAAAGTTTCGCCCGGCCGGCTCGGGGTGGGCCATCATTGTCCTTAGCCTGACGGCGCTTGCGCTCGCTGGCTGTGGCCGCAGAGGCCCGCTCGACCTGCCGCCAACCGCCTCCAGCGCGTCCACGGCCAACGTCGCCGCGCCTGGTGACACCGAGACCGAAGCCCAGAAGACGCCGAGCGTGTTCAATCCGACTTATGGCGCCGATGCGCCGCCGGCGGCGACCAAGGGCAGGAAGAAACCGTTTATCCTCGACCCGCTCCTGGACGCACCACCCGGCAGATGACACGCCGGCATAGTTGAGCCAACGCCATGAACCATTTCGACTACCGCAACGGCGTGCTGCACGCCGAGGCGGTGAACCTGTCCGAGCTGGCCGCGACCGTCGGCACGCCGTTCTACTGCTATTCGACCGCGACGCTTGAGCGGCACTACCGCGTCTTCGCCGATGCATTTGCCGGCGAGAAGGTGCTGGTCTGCTACGCCATGAAGGCGAACTCCAACCAGTCGGTGCTGCGCACGCTCGCCAAGTTAGGCGCCGGCGCCGACGTCGTCTCGGGCGGCGAGCTGAAGCGCGCGCTCGCGGCCGGCATCCCCGCGAGCAAGATCGTGTTCTCCGGCGTCGGCAAGACGGAAGACGAGCTGCGCGCCGCGCTCGCCGCCGACATCCTCTGCCTCAACGTCGAGTCCGAGCCCGAGCTCGAATTGCTGTCGCGCCTCGCAACCGAAATGGGCAAGACCGCGCGGATCTCCATCCGCGTCAATCCCGACGTCGATGCCGGCACGCACGCAAAAATCTCGACCGGCAAGTCCGAGAACAAGTTCGGCATCCCGATCGTGCATGCGCGCGAGGTCTACGCTCGCGCTGCGAAGCTGCCCGGCATTCAGGTCACAGGCACCGACGTGCATATCGGCAGCCAGATCACCGATCTCTCCAAGATGGAGACGGCGTTCCGCATTCTCTCCGAATTCGTGCAAACGCTACGCGCCGACGGCCACAATATCAGCCATGTCGATTTCGGCGGCGGGCTCGGCATTCCCTATTACATGGACCGCGAGGCGCCCCCGGCGCCTGATGCCTATGCCGCCATGGTCAAGCGCGTCAGCCACAATCTCGGCTGCACGCTGATGTTCGAGCCGGGCCGCATGATCGTCGGCAATGCCGGCATCCTTGTCGCCAAGGTGATCTATGTGAAGCACGGCGACGGCAAGAATTTCGTCATCATCGACGCCGCCATGAACGACCTGATTCGCCCGACGCTGTACGAGGCGCATCACGACATCCTGCCGGTGACGCAGCCGGCGAAGGGCGCGGCGACCATCATGGCCGACGTCGTCGGCCCGGTCTGCGAGACCGGCGACTATCTCGCGCTCGACCGGACGCTGCCGACGCCGAAGCCCGGGGATCTCATCGCCATCATGACAGCGGGCGCCTATGGCGCCGTGCAGGCCGGCACCTACAACACGCGGCCGCTGGTGCCGGAGGTGCTGGTCAAGGGCGATCAATATGCCGTGGTGCGCCCACGCATCGAGGTCGAGCAACTGATTGCGATGGACACGCCGGCGCCGTGGCTGTGAGGACGCCGGCGAGCATGGGCTCGCCGACGCAGCCTATGTGTTACGGCCCGTATTTTGGAGCCGGCTTCTGATTGAAGTCGTTCTCGTCGGTGACGCAGGTGAAGTTCGCTGCGTTGGTGGTGTCGCCGCTGCCGTTGTACTTCGCGACCTTGGGGAAGACGCAGAGCTGGCGGGTCATTTGTACCGTCGGCGGCGTATCGGCCACGAATTTCGTGGCGAGGATCGTCTCCGGCGCGATGCCACCCTCGACCCATTTGACCAACGGCGTCAGCGCATCGAACGTGTTGGGACCGGGGCCGCCGGAGCAGTGATACATCCCGGGCACCATGAACAGCCGCGCATAGCTCTGGGTCCGTCGCAGCGCCGGATTGCCGCCGAAGAAGCCGACCGGTTGCGCGCTCTGCCCCTCATTTCCGACCAGAGCCAGGAAGTAGTTGATGCTGCTCTGTGAGGGGATCAGCGGGTCGGCCCAGCCGTGGTACATCAAGAGCTTGCCGCCATGTGCGCGGAAGTCGCCGAGATCTGTACTGGTCGCGTTGAGCACCGCGGCGAGCTGATCGTCGACCTTGTCGATGTCTCGGTGGAAATCGAAATTGGTGAAGTTGGTCGCGCTTGAAGGATAGCCAAAGCTCGGGCCGAACACCCAGTAAAACAGGCCGTCGAAGGCCGGCTCGGGCAGTCGCTCCTGGAACGCCAGGCCCAGCGCAAGAATGTTGTCGGTCTCGTTGCCGCGCTCGGAGCCCGGATTGACGAGCTGTCCGTTCACCGGATCGATCGTGCCGGCGTAATAGCGCTGCATGGTCGTGACCTGATCGGAGGTCAGGCAAGCCGGCGGCGTGTTGCCGCCGGTGCAGAGCAGTACCTTTGGATCGAAATGACAATCGCGCGGATCGGTCAGGAACTGATCGGTCTTGGCGCCGCCGTCCTGCCCGACGCATTGCTTCAGCACGGCCTGGTTGATCAGCGTCATCTGGCCGGGCTGGATGAACCGGCCGGGGCTCGCATGCGCGTTCTGCCAGCCATAGAGGCCCGCCATATGCAGATGCGTGCGGTTGAAGGCGGGCGCACCGGCAAGGATGCCGTCATAGTCGTTGGGGAAGCGCTGCGCCTCCATCAAGGCGTTCTGGCCGCCGGTGGAGCAGCCGGCAAAATAAGCCCGCTGCGATCGATGGCCGTAGAACGCACTGGCGATCTCCTTGCCCCGCTCGGTCATCAGATGGATCGCGCGATAGCCGAAATCCTTGATCCGCTCGGGATGCCCGAACAGGCCCGTCGACGGGGCCGCCGGATCGCCGAACTCGGTCGCGAGCACATTGCCCATGTTGCCGGCCGAACCGCAGAACAGCGGATTGCAGCCCGACGACCCCGTGCCGAGATCGCTGTTGGTCGAAGCAAAGCCGCCCTGGATGCCGAGGGTGAGTTCGTTGTAGTTGATCACGCCCTGGAAACCGCCGCCGCCGGTGCCGAGGAACCTGCCGTTCCAACTCGTCTCAGGCAGCCAGACCTCGATCTTGATGGCGGAGTCCGAGCTGGGAATCAGCGTCGCAGTGACGCGGCAGAATGCGGGAAGGCCGGTGATCGGGCTTCCGCCAGGCGGCGTGAAAGTGCCTGTCGTGTTGTCGTCAGCCGAATTGATGACCGTGTGCTGGAGTTGCAGGGATCCAAGATTGGTGCACGCCGTCGCCATGGCAGGCGAGGTATCAAGTGCGACACAGGCAAACAGGGCCGTGGTCGCACCGACAAGTAAGTGTCGATGACGCTTCATTCCGTCCTCCCTGATTTTTTTGCAGGCTTGTAGTGAGGACAGGATAGCGCACAAGGAGTACAACTCAAGGATGAAGCATCGTGTCGCGAGATGATCGACATTTTCGCGCGCCGGTTGCGTCGACCCAGGCTGGGAGTGAGTTATTTTCCCGCCAAGCCGCCGCCCTTTCCACCAACCACGACGCCTGCCTTCTTCTCGATCGGCTTGATCGCCGCGGTGAAATCAGACTCGGCGCCTTCCGCGGATATCACGGTTTCCCAGAGACGTCCGACCGCGTCCGCGACCTCCATCGACAGGCCGAGCTGCTTCATCTCCTCCAGCGCCAGCCGCACGTCCTTCACCATCAGCCCGGTGGCGAAGCCGAAGTCGAAGCTGCGCGGCAGCACCGAGCGGGGAAACTTGTCGCGGCTCGCAGTGTTCATGCCCGAGCCGGCATTGATGACGTCGATCATCACGGCGGGATCGAGCCCGGCCTTCACGCCCATCACCACAGCCTCAGACGTCGCCACGATCGCGGTGGCCGAGAGGAAATTGTTCGCAAGCTTCATGGTCTGCGCCGCGCCCGGCTTCTCGCCGATGAAGAACACCTTTCCGATGACGTCGAGCGCCGGCTTGAGCAGCTCGAACTCGGTCTTCGGCCCCGAGACCATCACCGCCAGCGTGCCCTTCTCGGCGCCGCCGACGCCGCCCGACACCGGGCAGTCGATCTGCACGATGTTGCGCTTTGCGAGCAGGCCGTGGATCTTCGCGGCCATCGCCGAGCCGACGGTGGAGAGATCGATGAAGCGTTTGGCGCGGCTGCCTTCGATCACGCCGTTCGCGCCGGTGGCGACCTCGAGCGAGGCTTGCAGCGACGGCAGGCTTGCCATCACGGTCTCGACCTTGTCGGCGACATCCTTCGGCGAGGTCGCAGCCGTGGCGCCGCGTGCGACAAGCTTGTCGACGGCCTCCTTGCGGGTGTCGAACACGACGAGCTTGTGCCCGGCCTCGATCAGCCGCCGCGCCATCGGGAACCCCATGTTGCCGAGGCCGATGAATCCGATGTCCATGGTGTTTCCTTGTGCTTGTTCTTCGTTGTTTGTCGAACTGCGGGTGCCCCCCCGGTGTCGTCCTGGCGAAAGCCAGGACCCATTATCCCAGGGAGGAGTCGTCGAGCGCGGTAGTGACCACCAGCCTTCGCATCACATCCGACGGTGGCTATGGGTCCTGGCTTTCGCCAGGACGACGGTGGGGAGGGGCGGTGCCTCCCTCACTTCCTCGCCTCTCACTCACGTTCCCTCATGCCTTCCCATCGATCTCCGCGAAGACCTCGCGCGCGATGCGGAAGCTGTCGACCGCCGCCGGCATGCCGCCATAGATCGCGACCTGCATCAGGATCTCGCGGATCTCGTCGCGGGTGACGCCGTTGGTGAGCGCGCCCTTCAGATGCGCGCGGAATTCGTGCTGGCGGTTGAGGATCGCGATCATCGCGATGTTGAGCATGCTGCGGGTCTTGCGCGGCAGCTCCTCGCGGCCCCACACCGTGCCCCAGCAATATTCGTTGAGCATCTCCTGGAACGGACGGTTGAAGTCGTCGACGTTCTTCAGCGCGTTGTTGACATAGGCCTCGCCCAGCACCGCTTTGCGGACCTCCAGGCCCTTGTCATGCATCTTCTTGTCCATGGCGTTTCCTTTGGCTTTTCCCTTGTTTCCCTCAGGTGACGCCGCGGAAATTACGGGGTTGCGCCGGGCCAGTCACGTCCTCGTGTTATGCGGGAAAAGGGGTGTCTCCCGTACAGGAACGGATGCCTCAGTGCTGCCGTTGTGCTACGCTTCACTCTGCCGGGTAACCTGGAGAGTTGATTGAACGGCGTCACCCCCGACCCGTCAGACCCGATCCGTGATGGCGATGCTCTGTCGCGGTTGAAGCTGGCGCAGGCCCTCGAGCGGTCCACCTATGCCATCGCGTGGGAGCGTGCCTGGCCGGGTTTGGCGCGTGTTATCACCGTTGTCGGCCTGTTTCTGGTGGCGTCCTGGGCCGGTCTCTGGTTGGCGCTGCCATCCGTTGCCCGTGCTGTCGGCCTCGTCATTTTTGCAGGGTTAGCAGTTGCCGCCCTTTTCCCGCTGATTCGGTTTCGCTGGCCGAGCCGCGAAGAGGCGCTCGCCCGGCTCGACCGTGGTTCGGGCATCCGTCATCGCCCGGCGACCACCCTCACAGACACGCTGACCTCGCAGGATCCCGTCGCGCAGGCGCTCTGGCAGGCCCAGCGCGAGCGCACGCTGGCCTCGCTCAAGCGCATCCGTGCCGGTCTGCCGCACCCGCGCCTCGCCATCCATGATCCCTGGGCGCTGCGTGCGCTGGTGATGGTGATGCTGGTCGCGACCTTCTTTGCGGCCGGTGACGAGCGCGCGATGCGGCTCGGCGCGGCCTTTGACTGGAACGGCGTGCTCGCACCGACCAATATTCGCGTTGACGCCTGGGTCACGCCACCGCTCTACACCGGCAAGCCGCCGGTGATCCTGTCGGCTGCCAACAAGGAGGCCGCAGCGCTTCCTGCGAGCGGCCCGCTCTCCGTTCCCGCCGGTTCGACCCTGATCGTGCGCTCCTCCGGTGGCAGCCTTGATGTCGTGGTCTCCGGCGGCCTCAAGGAAGCCGAGCCCAAGGAAGCTGCGCCCAAGGGCACCAACGAGAAGCATTTCACCATCACGGGCGATGGTACCGCGCATGTCCGCGCGCCGTTGGGCCAGCCACAATGGGCCTTTGCTGCGACACCGGACCGCCCGCCGACGATCGCGCTCGCCAAGGATCCGGAGCGCCAGGCGCGCGGCGCGCTCCAGCTCGTCTACAAGATCGAGGATGATTACGGCGTCACCGGCGCCGAGGCGCAAGTTGCCGCGCGCAGCAATGATGCCGGCAAGGACAGCGACAGCAAGACCGCGGCAAGGCCGCTGTTCCAGCCGCCGCAATTCCCGCTGGTGCTGCCCAATGCACGCACGCGTAACGGTGTCGGCCAGACGGTGAAGGATCTGAGCGAGGATCCCTACGCCGGCGCCGATGTCACGCTGACGCTCACCGCCAAGGACGAGGCCGGCAACGAGGCGCGAAGCGAACCGTTCAACATGCGCCTGCCCGAGCGTCTGTTCACCAAGCCGCTCGCGCGCGCGTTGATCGAGCAGCGTCGCATCCTCGCGCTCGACGCCAACAAGAATTCCGACGTCTACACCGCGCTCGACGCGCTGATGATCGCGCCTGAACTGTTCACGCAGGAGACCGGGCAATATCTCGGCCTCTACAGCGTCACCCGCCAGCTCGAGGCGGCCCGCACCGATGACGCGCTGCGCGAGGTGGTGGCGAGCATGTGGGCGCTCGCGGTGACGATCGAGGACGGCAACATCTCCGATGTCGAGAAGGCGCTCCGCGCAGCGCAGGACGCGCTGAAGCAGGCGCTGGAACGCGGCGCCAGCGACGAGGAGATCAAGAAGCTCACGCAGGATCTGCGGGCGGCGCTGGACAATTTCATGCGCCAGCTCGCCGAGCAGTTCCGCAACAACAAGGATGCGCAAAATCTCGCGCGGCCGCTCGATCCCAACACCAAGATCCTGCGGCAGCAGGACCTGCAGAACATGATCGATCGCATGGAGCGTCTGTCGCGCTCGGGCGACAAGGATGCGGCCAAGCAGCTGCTCGACCAGCTCCAGCAGATGCTGGAGGGGCTGCAGATGGCGCAGCCGGGACAGTCCGGCGAGAGCGACATGGAGCAGGCGCTCAACGAGCTCGGCGACATGATCCGCAAGCAGCAGCAATTGCGCGACAAGACCTACAAGCAGGGCCAGGATTCCCGGCGCGATCGCATGCGCGGCAAGCAGCAGCAGGGCGACCAGTCGATGTCGGACCTGCAGCAGGACCAGCAGGCGCTGCGCGATCGCCTGAAGAAGCTCCAGGACGAAATGGCCAAGCGCGGCCTCTCGCAGAAGGGCCAGAAAGGCCAACAGGGACAGAAGGGCCAGGAGGGGCAGCAAGGCGACCAGGCGCAGTCCGGCCAGGACGGCGATCAGGATGCAGACCAGGGCGATGATGATGGCGGGCTGGATTCCGCCGACAACGCCATGGGCGATGCAGGCTCGAAGCTCGGCGAAGGCAATGCAGACGGCGCGGTGGATTCCCAGGGCAAGGCGCTCGAGGCGATGCGCAAGGGTGCGCAGAAGATGGCCGAGGCGATGCAGCAGGGTGACGGCGACGGCCAGGGCGACGGTCCCGGCAACCGTGCCGGGCGTCAGCAGAGCGGCGGTAACCAGACCGATCCGCTCGGCCGTCCGCTGCGCGGCCACGAATTCAGCGACGATTACACGGTCAAGATCCCCGGCGAGATCGACGTCCAGCGCGTCCGCCGCATTCTCGAAGAACTCCGCCGCCGCCTCGGCGACCCCTCGCGTCCGCAGATCGAACTCGACTATATCGAGCGGCTGCTGAAGGATTTTTGAGCCCGGCCGTCTCCCCAATGTCGTACTGGCTTTCGCCAGGACCCATTACGACAGGGAAGAGTCGTTGCCCGCAGTGGCAGCTGCCAGTGTTCGCACCACATCTGCCGGTGGTTATGGGTCCTGGCGTTCGCCAGGACGACACCGAGTTTGTGGAGGCGGCGTCGTGTCACGGTGACGCCGATGCCCGTTACCCCTTCTTCGCCGCCAGCGCGTCCGCCACGGCCGTGCGGATATCCGCCACCGAGAACGGCTTGGTCACGACGTCATGCACCAGCGCATTCAAATTCGATGCGCGCTCGCGCTGGTCGGCAAAGCCGGTCATCAGGAGAATAGTCAGGTCGGGAAAATCGCGCGCGGCGGAGAGCGCCAGCGCAATGCCGTCCATCACGGGCATCTGGATGTCGGTGAGCAACAGATCGAACGCGCCATCCTCGCGGGTCAGGATTTCCAGCGCCTCGGCGCCGTCCTGCGCGGTGACGGTCTCGTGGCCGTCCATGGCGATGGCGCGCGCCACCAGCTGGCGCATCGAATCCTCGTCATCGGCGATCAACACTTTTGGCATGGGACCAACCCCGTGCGGACTCGACAAGGCCTGATTATACGCTGCCGCCGGCAATGTCGCGCCGGTTGAAGAAGCGAACGTCGATATTGCGGCCTTCCGGCGGCGGCGAGGCGAGGCGCGAGCGGAAGAAGGCGCGCTCGCCGGGTTGCAGCACGGTCTGCTCCAGAACCGAATTCCAGGCGTAGATCTCGGCGCCCTGGGCGTCGCGCACGGCAAAGCGGAGCCTGGGGATATCGAGCGGCTTCTTGCCCTGGCCGACGATCACGCCCTCGATCACCAGCACCTGCTTACCGTCCACGGTCTCGGTCGAGAGCTTGACGTCCTTGAAGGCGAGCCCGCGCAGGTTCACCTCCAGTCCGACCAGCTTGTAGAACGCCGCGGTCTGCGGCAGCAGGCGGACCATGTCGCCGCGCCAGATCACCAGTGCCAGCACCAGCGCGCCCATGGCGGCGCAGGCCATCGGCAGGCCGTAATAGGATTTCCGCGGGGTGACGGCGGGTTTCGGCCGGCTCACCTTGGCCCCACGGCGGCTGAACAGGCCGCGGAACCAGGATTGATGCTGGACGCCGACCACTTCTTCCTCCGCGGCCCGGGCCGCAGCAGACCATTCGTCTTCGGTCTCCGCGGCATCTTCGGTCGGCCAGTCGCTGGCGATCGAGGGACTGTCGACCACCGGCGTCTCGGTGGCGTTGTCGTCCTTGGCGTAGCTGTTCCACTGCTCGGCGAGATCGGACTGGTCGTCGGCCTGGCTGGCCGCGGCCATGGCCGGAACGGCGGCCTCCTCGATGGCGTCCTCGGGATGGGCGATCCAGGTTTTCTTGCAGCGGGAGCAGCGGACCGTCCGCCCATTGGCCCCAAGGCTGGCAAGCTTGATGGCGTAGGATGTCATACAATGGGGGCAGACGATATGCATGGACGGCCTCGACGATGACCTTGTCGCGGGGAACCTGGCGGTTCTCCAGAGAAGGGACTTCTAAGGATGCTGCCGGGGATGCTACAGGGCGACCGTTAACGAACCGGAAACCATAACGGTCGCACAACCCCTTGATCGCATGCGGCGAAGCCTCGCTGGCGATGCGGCCGTCGTCCCCCTCGAACGGAGCTGAGCTTTGGTTCGGTTCGAAAATGTCGGATTGCGTTACGGTCTGGGGCCTGAGATCCTGCGCGACCTCAGTTTCCAGATCCCGGCGCATTCCTTCCAGTTTCTCACCGGCCCGTCCGGCGCCGGCAAGACGTCGCTGCTGCGCCTGTTGTTCCTGTCGCACCGGCCGACGCGCGGCCTTGTCAATCTGTTCGGCCACGACATCTCACAGCTCGGCAAGGACGAGATCGCCGATTTGCGCAAGCGCATCGGCATCGTGCTGCAGGACTTCCGCCTGCTCGATCACATGACGACCTATGAAAACGTGGCGCTGCCGTTCCGCGTCATGGGCCGCAGCGAATCGAGCTATCGCAAGGAGGTCATCGACCTCCTGCGCTGGGTCGGTCTCGGTGACCGCATGGATGCGCTTCCGCCGATCCTGTCAGGCGGCGAGAAGCAGCGCGCGGCGATCGCGCGCGCGGTGATCTCGCGGCCGCAGCTCCTGCTTGCGGACGAGCCGACCGGCAGCGTCGATCCGACGCTGGGGCGACGCTTGCTGCGGCTTTTCATCGAGCTCAACAAATCAGGCACCGCCGTCATCATCGCCACCCACGACATCGCGCTGATGGACCAGTACGAAGCGCGCCGCTTCGTGCTGCATCAGGGACGGCTGCACGTCTATGAGTAGGACCGACGAGCGCGGCGTGCTGGTCGACCTCGGGCAGGAGCGTCCGCCGCTGCCGGCCAAGGCGCGCAATACGTCGCCGATCGTGCCGCGCGCCTCGATCCACGGCCGTGCGCTGGTCGCCGTCGTTGCCATCATGACGTTCCTTGCCTCGATGACGACGGGCACGGTGCTCTTGGTGAGTGCTTCGGCCGCCGAATGGCAGTCGGATGTTGCGAGCGAGATCACCATCCAGGTCCGCCCGCAATCCGGACGCGACATCGAGCGCGACACGGTCGCCGTCACCGAGGCGATGCGCGCGCAAGCCGGCATCGTCGAGGTCAAGCCCTTCACCAAGGAGGAGAGCGGCAAGCTGCTCGAGCCCTGGCTCGGCACCGGCCTGTCGATGGACGATCTGCCGGTGCCGCGCATGATCATCGCGCGCGTGCAGCCGGGTACGGCGCTCGATCTCGGCGCGCTGCGCGCACGCGTGACGCAGGTGGCGCCGAGCGCCAGTGTCGACGATCACCGTGCCTGGATCGAACGGATGCGCTCGATGACCAACGCCACCGTCTTCGCCGGCATCGGCATCCTCGCGCTCGTCATCGTCGCGACCATCATCTCGGTCTCGTTCGCCACCCGTGGCGCGATGGCGGCGAACCGCCCGATCGTCGAAGTGCTGCATTTCGTCGGCGCCGGCGACCGCTACATCGCCAATCATTTCCTGCGCCATTTCCTCCGGCTCGGCCTCGAAGGCGGCGTCATCGGCGGCGGCGTCGCCATGCTGCTGTTCGGTTTCTCCGAGTCGATCGCCGGCTGGTTTTCCGGCACCCCCGTCGGCGACCAGTTCGCAGCGCTGCTCGGCACCTTCTCGCTGCGTCCATCCGGCTACGTCGTGCTCGCGGTGCAGGCCGTGCTGATCGGCGCCATCACCGCGGTCGCCTCGCGCCAGACCCTGTTCGCGACGCTGAATGACGTGGATTGATTCCGATAAACCGGACTCCACTTCGCCTCAAAACGTCTTAAAATCATCCGGGGAAGGGACCGCCGACATCACATGACCTCGCCGACCGACGATCGATCGCCGAAACTGCCGCGCGGCTGGCTCCGCGCGACCTTGGTATTGACGATCGCGTTCACCTTTGTCGGCGCGGCGGCGGGCTTCGTCGCCTTCCTGTCGCAATTGCGCGGCGCGGAGGTCGCCCCCAGCCGCAAGGCTGACGGCATCGTGGTGCTCACCGGCGGCTCCTCGCGGGTCTCGGACGCGATGGAGCTGCTGGCGGCCGGCTACGGCAAGCGGCTGCTGATCTCGGGCGTGCACCCGACCTCGACCGCGAGCGACATCTCCCGCACGTTGCCGGAGAACCAGTCCTTCATGACCTGCTGCGTCGATCTCGATCGCACCGCGCTCACCACACGCGGCAACGCCGCGGAGGCGCGGCGCTGGGCCGAGGGGCGCGGCTTCAAATCGCTGATCGTGGTCACCTCGAATTACCACATGCCGCGCGCGCTCGTGGAATTCTCGCATGCGATGCCGGAGACGACACTCGTTCCTTTCGCCGTGGTCGGTGACAAATGGCGCGAGGAGCCGTGGTGGACCTCGGCCTCGACGCTGCGTCTGCTGATGTCCGAATATGTCAAGTACGTCGCCGCCGAACTGAGGGTGCGGCTGGAAGATTTCGGGATTGACCTTTCGCCCGAGATGTCGGAGCAGCCTCTTGGCCTGCAATCCAGGCGGCCCGCCACCGCACAGGCCAATTGATCGGATTGTTGATGTTCCTGATTTTCCTGCGCTCGCTGCTGTTCAACGTGCTGTTCTATACCGTGCTGGTGTGCCTCGCGATCGTGGCGCTGCCGACCTTCGCGTTGCCACCGCGCGCCATGCTGACGGTTGCGCAATGGTGGGCGAAGGCGACGCTGTTCCTGATGCGCGTGGTCTGCAACATCAAGGTCGAATTCCGCGGCGTCGAGAAGATTCCGCAAGGGCCGCTCGTGATCGTCGCGAAGCACCAATCGTTCTGGGAGACCTTCGTGCTGCCGGGCTTCTTCAACCATCCGATCTTCATCCTCAAGCGTCAGCTCATGCAGATTCCGGTGTTCGGCCAGTTCCTGGTCAAGACGGGCATGATTGCGATCGACCGCAAGGCCGGCGTGAAGGCGCTGCTCGACATGACGCGGCGCGCGCGCGAGGCCGTGCGCGCCGGCGGCCAGCTCGTGATCTTTCCTGAGGGCACGCGCCGCGCGCCGGGGGCGCCGCCCGATTACAAGACCGGCTTTGCGCAGATCTATTCGTCCTGCGGCGTGCAGTGCCTGCCGATCGCGCTCAATTCCGGCCTGTTCTGGCCGCGCCGCACCTTCATGCGCTATCCCGGCACGCTGGTTGTGGAGTTTCTCGACCCGCTGCCGCCGGGCCTGCCGAAGGATGAGTTTCTCTCGCGCGTGCAAGCCGTGATCGAGGATGCGACCGGCCGCATCGTCGAGGCCGGACGCAAAGAGCAGGAAATGCTGATCGGCTCTGCGCCGAGCTACGCGCCGTCGGAGAGCTAACGGTTCTTTCGATCTTCCGCAAGAGTCGGCGTGTGCGCACCATGCAGCATCATCGCGAGCTGGTGCAATTGCGTGTCGCGAAAGCCTTCGGCCTCGATCGCCTTCACGGTCGCGGTCACATAGTCGCGGTTGGCGCCGGACTGGCCGTGGCCCTGGAGCACATGGCGATGCTGATCGGCGAGCGAGAGGCGTCCGGCATATTGGACGTGGCTGCGGTCGACGACATAGGCCAGCGCCGAGACACGCTCACGCGCTTCATTCTCCAGCCAGACCGAGCGCATCACCTCGCGATAGACCGAGGTGACCTGCTCGCGCGCGCGCAGGTAGGCGACCACGTCGGCGCGGTTCTTCTCGGTGACGCGGAAGGCGATGCCGCGGCAGGCGCCGCCGCGGTCGAGCCCCAGCACCAGGCCCGGCTGCTCCGGCGTGCCGCGATGCACGAAGGAATAGACGCAGAGCGCGCGGTGCTCGCCGACCAGCCGCGCCGGGACCCGCTCCTCGAATTCGAACCCCGGCCGCCACATCAGCGAGCCATAGCCGAACACCCAGAGGTCGCCCTTGGCTGATGTCACGGTGGGAAGGGTGATTTCCGACATTTCCGGCACGGCTACCAGAACGGCGGTCTCAAGCGAAGCGAATTCTCCGCCTTTCGTCGGGGCTCAGCCTCGCTTACATTTGCCATCATCTGGGGCCAAAGGGTCGCCGCATGTCCGATATGACCATTGCCGCAGGCCGGCGCTCCCGTTGGGGGCTTTTCATTGCTCCCGTCCTCCTCCTGATCCTCGCGGTCGCCTGGAGCGGCTTCTGGTTCTATGCGGCCTCGCAGGCCGAGATCGCCGTCGATGCCTGGCGCGCGCAGGAGGCCAAGGCCGGCCGCATCTATGATTGCACCAAGCGCTCGATCGCGGGCTTCCCGTTCCGCTTCGAGGTCCAGTGCTCCGGCGCCAGCGTCGCCCTGGTCTCGCAGAATGCGAGCAAGACGCCGTTCACGGCCAAGCTCGACAACATCCTGGTCGTGGGACAGGTCTACGATCCCAAGCACGTCATTGCGGAATTCACCGCGCCGGCAACCCTGGTCGACGGCGTCACGCAAAACACCTTCGTGGTGAACTGGAGTAAGGGCCGCAGCAGCGTGATCGGCCTGCCGGCCATTCCCGAGCGCGCCTCCATCGTGTTCGACGATCCCAGCCTCAACAGGCTCGACGGCTCGGTGCAGGTGCCGCTCGCGCGCGCCAAGCAGATCGAGCTGCATGGCCGCCTCGCGGATGGATCGACGTCGGCTCATCCTGTGATCGAGACCGTGCTCCAGGTCTCGCAAGGCAGCATCCAGGGTGTGCATCCCTTGCTCGCCGAGCCGTTCGAAGCGGACACGCGCGCCAGGATCACCGGCCTGTCCGATCTCACGCCAAAGCCCTGGCCGCAGCGCTTCCGCGAGATCCAGGCCGCCGGCGGCCATATCGAGATCGTGCAGTCGCGGATCCAGCAGGGCGAGATGATCGCGGTCGCGGCCGGCACCCTGGGCCTCTCGGCCAATGGCCGACTGGACGGCGAATTGCAGATGACGGTGACCGGCCTCGAGCGCGTCATCCCGGCGCTCGGCATCGAGAAGATGCTGGAGGAGGGCGTGCCCCAGGCGACACTCGATCGCGTCGCGCCCGGCGTGAAGTCGCAGGACCTCAACAATCTGTTCGGCGCGCTCGACCGCGCCGTTCCCGGCCTTGGCAAGGTCATCAAGCAGAACGCCAATGCCGGCGTTGCCGCCGGTATCAACTCGATCGGCACCGAGAGCACGCTCGAGGGCAAGAAGGCGCGCAGCTTCCCGCTGAAATTCGCCGACGGCGCCGTGCTGCTCGGGCCGTTCAAGGTCGGCCAGATTCCGCCGCTGTTCTAACTGTCGTTTTCCCGTAGTCCGAACGGGCGTCACGATCTCTTCGCTGGATCGTGATCAGGCAACGGGAATGCGGAGCCGCAATGCCCGGTCTCTCTCCATGTCGGCCGCACCATGAAACGGGCCGACCAGGCAGGAGAGAGCACCATGACGACGTCCAGACTGTTCGTTGCCGCCACCGCTGTCACGGCCGCGCTTGCGACGCCTGCGTTCGCGCAATGGGAGTCGCGCGGGCCGGCTGCCATCGATCGCGCCATCGCGCGTCCTGCAGCGCGCAACACCCTAGCCAATTTGCCTTCTGCGACATCACCGCACCCCACGGTGATCCGCGCAACCAAGGGCCAATAGCCGCCATCCCCCTTGCGATCCTGCGTGTCGCGGAGTTGGGCCCGGCCACGTCCCGGCCGGGCCCAATGCGCGTTGCGTCAGGGCGCGCAGTCGTCGTGCGCGTGCGGATCGCTGAAGCCACCAAAATATTCCGAACGTGATCGTCAGGAAAATGTGATGCAGAAGATGCACAGGCCCGCGAATAACAGCTCACCCATTCGCATCACTCCACACCAGGGAAGCACGCACGCGCCGGGGGCGCGACGACCAGAACCTGCTTCCCAAGTGGAGGGAGGCTTACGTGCGGATCATCACTCGCGGACTGATGCTGGGACTACTGGCTGCCTGTTCGGGACAGGCGCGTGCCGACGACAATGTCGCGTCAGAAATCCAGGCGCTGAAGACGAAGCTGAAAGAGCTGCAGCAGAAGGTGGATTCGGAGGCGCGTAAGACGCGCCAGGTCGAGGCGGCGCAGTCGAAGGTCGTTGCGATGCCCGCAACCTACAAGGCGCTGCCGGTCGAT
>Ga0209148_1000576_pt1 | contig 34082 bp, 28 predicted proteins | sample AraplaCol_mMF_r2_2_FD_184288 | JGI IMG/M metagenome (GOLD analysis project Ga0209148, IMG submission 184288) | Arabidopsis root microbial communities from North Carolina, USA - plate scrape CL_Col_mMF_r2 (SPAdes) (version 2) | ecosystem: Host-associated > Plants > Roots > Endosphere | place... | reverse complement strand
AAGCCGGGCGCGCCCGGGCCGCCTGGGCCGCCGTCCATGCGCGGGCCCGGGCCGCCGGGACCGCCGTCGCGGCGGACGCCGTCCGGCGCCGGCGCGCCGGGCGGACCGAAGCCCGGTCCGGCGCCGAACCCCGGCTGGCCGGGACCGTTCATGCCCGGCATGTGCCAGGCGCGCGAGGCGAAGGCGAGGTAGTGGCGGCCGTCGGCGCCCGTCAGGCGGGTGACGGCGTGCGTGGGGCCGTCGCCGTTCAGGTTGCTCTCGACTTCCTCGCGCAGCTTGGCGGGCACGGGGCGGTCGAGCAGTTCATGGCCCTGCTCATCGAGCACGTATAAATGCATGCGGTGGCTGGTGGCGGCCAGGTCGCGCAAGGCATCGATGCCGCCGTGCTTCAGCGTGGCGGCCGCGGCGTCGAGCATGATCGTCGCGGGCGGGCTCTTGTCGAGCGTGGGTTCGCTGCTGCGCTGGCGCCCCTGGTCGCGCAGCCACAGGGTGCCGCCGATGCCGGCCGTGGCGGCCGCCTGGGCCAGCAGGATGGACAGGAAGAACTTCCAGAACAACCGTCCCATCGCTACTCGCGGATCAGCTGGTAGCCGAGACGGTAGACGGTCTGCAGGCAGGAACGGCCGTCGGACAGCGTGCCCAGTTTATGGCGCAGGCTGGACAGGTGGACGTCGATGTTGCGGTCGAAGCGGGCCAGCGGGCGGCCCAGGCCCTGCTCGGACAAGTCGTTCTTGGTGACGGGGCGGCCGGCGTTGCGGGCCAGGACTTCGAGCAGGTTGAATTCGGTGCTGGTCAGGTCCAGCGGCTGGCCTTCCCACATCGCGCGGCGCTGTTCCGGCAGCATGGTCAGCTTGCCGACGGTGAGCGTGATGCCGGGGCCGTCGTGCGGCGAGCTTTGCGTGCGGCGCAGGATGGCGCGCACGCGGGCCGTGAGTTCGCGCGGCGTGCAGGGTTTCGTGACGTAGTCGTCGGCGCCCAGTTCCAGGCCGAGGATGCGGTCGGCGTCGTCGCCGCGGCCGGTCAGCATCAGGATCGGCATGCGGCTGGCGACGCGGATGCGGCGCAGCGTCTCGATGCCGTTCATGCGGGGCATCATCACGTCGAGGATGGCGATGGCGTACTGGCCGGACAGCGCTTCGCGCGCGCCGGTCTCGCCGTCGTGGGCGCAGGCGACGCGAAAGCCTTCCTGTTCCAGGTATTCGGAGAACATGCCGACCAGTTCAGTGTCGTCGTCGATGAGTAGGACTTGGTTCATGCTCGCATCTTAGCGCAGCGTGGCCGCGGCGGCGACGGCGGCCGGATTCTCTTTACTTCGATTTACACGGCGATAACACTTTTTAACGCGGGGGAATCCGACAATGGCGTCTCCAAACAACAAGGATGACAGACATGAAACTCACAAGCCTTTCCGCGGCGGCCGCGCTGCTCGCCGCCTGCGTCGCCACTACCTGCGCCGTGCCGGCGTTCGCGGCCGGCGAGTCCGATGCGCCGGCGGCAGCCGGCCAGCCGGTTCCCGACGCCGACCATGAGCGCGGACCGGGCGGCCATGGCCCGGGCGGATTCGGTTTCGGCGGCCACGGACCCGGCGCGCCGGGCCCGGAGATGCCGTTCGGCCGCATGCCGCTGCACGGCCTGAAGCTGAGTGAGGCGCAGCAGGACAAGCTGTTCGCCATCATGCACGCCCAGGCGCCGCAGCGCCGCGAGAACGACAAGGCGATCCGGAAGGCGCACGAGGCCTTGCGCGAACTGGGCCACGCCGACAAATTCGACGATGCGAAGGCCGGTGTCCTGGCGCGCGACCTGGGCCAAGCGGTTGCCGCCGACGCCCTGCTGCAGGCGCGCACGGAAGCGCAGGTGCTGTCCGTGCTGACGCCGGAACAGCGCGAGCAGCTGCACCGGCGCCGCACGCGCGGCCGCGACGCGGGCGAACGCGCGGACGGCCCGGACCGCCGCTGAGCGTGTAGGCGTTTCCCTCTAAACCCCTGGCGATAATGACATTACAATGGGCCTCGTCCTGACTCTGCGCAGCCGCGCCGTTCCCTTTCCGATGCCCCAGCCATTACTCCATTTCACCCACGGGAACAGCTATCCGGCGGGATCGTACGGCCGCTTGCTCGACGCGCTGCGGCGCGATTTCGACGTGCGCACGACCGACATGCTGGGCCACGATCCACGCTATCCCGTGCGCGACAACTGGCACACGCTGGTCGACGAACTGATCGCGCAGCTGGAGGCGCATGGCCGGCCCGCGATCCTCGTCGGGCACTCGCTGGGCGGCGCGGTCGGCATGCTGGCGGCGCATCGTCGTCCGGATCTGGCGCGCTCCGTCGTGATGCTGGATTCGCCCGTCGTCGCGGGCTGGCGCGCGGGGGTGTGGCGCTTCGTCAAGGCGCTCGGGCTGCGCGAGCGGCTGTCGCCCGGCGGCATCGCGCGGCGCCGGCGCAACGTGTGGCCGTCGCACGCGGCCGCCTACGACCATTTCATCGCGAAGCCGATGTTCCGGGCGTGGGCGCCGGGTGCGCTCGACGATTACCTCGACCATGGCCTGAAGCCGCATCCGGACGGCGTCCAGCTGCGCTTCGACCGCGACGTTGAGGCGGCGATCTACGCCACGCTGCCGCACGATATGGGCCGGGCGCTGCGCGCTCCGTTCCCGGTGCCGGTCGGCTTCATCGCGGGCACCGACTCCGCCGAGCTGCGCCAGGCGGGCCTGGACGGCACGCGCCGGCTCGTCGGCGCCAACTTCGTCACCATCGAAGGGACGCACCTCTATCCGATGGAAAAGCCGCAGCTGACGGCGCAGTTGACGCGCGAGATGATAGCGCGGCTGTTGGCGCAGGCCGACGATAAAAACGCCGGACGCTCCGTCGCGCTTTTCGCGTAAAATTGCGGGATTGTTATCCCAATTTTTTAGAAAAGAAGCCCAGCGATGAGTATCAAGAGCGACAAATGGATACGCCGGATGGCGGAAGAAACCGGCATGATCGAACCGTTCTCGCCGAACCAGGTGCGCGAGACGGACGGCCGCAAGATCATTTCGTGGGGCACGTCCTCGTACGGCTACGACATCCGCTGCGCCGACGAATTCAAGGTGTTCACGAACATTAACAGCACCATCGTCGATCCGAAGAACTTCGATTCGAATTCGTTCGTCGACATCAAGAGCGACGTCTGCATCATCCCGCCGAACTCGTTCGCGCTGGCTCGCACGATCGAATACTTCAAGATCCCGCGCAACGTGCTGACCGTCTGCCTGGGCAAGTCGACGTATGCCCGCTGCGGCATCATCGTCAACGTCACGCCGTTCGAGCCGGAATGGGAAGGCTACGTCACGCTGGAGTTCTCGAACACGACGCCGCTGCCGGCCAAGATCTACGCGGGCGAAGGCTGCGCGCAGGTACTGTTCTTCGAGAGCGACGAGGTATGCGAAACGTCGTACAAGGACCGCGGCGGCAAGTACCAGGGGCAGCATGGGGTGACGTTGCCCAAGACCTGATCGGGTCCGCATGAACAAAAAGGAGGCCGCGGCCTCCTTTTTTTGCATGTGCGGGATGCGAACGGTCTGGTGGGCTCCCCGAGCCCACCAGACCGTACCCGTCAATCCTGCCTGACACAATCCACGAAATACCCCAGCTTGCCGTCGACTTCGCGCTTGACCAGCCCGTGCACGTCGGTCTCGAACCCCGGGAAGCGTTCGTTGAAATCGCGCGCGAAGCGCAGGTAATCGACGATCGTCTTGTTGAAGCGTTCGCCCGGGATCAGCAGCGGAATGCCCGGCGGATAAGGCGTCAGCAGGATCGCCGTGATGCGCCCCTCCAGGTCCTCGATGGCCACGCGGTCGATCTCGCGGTGCGCCATCTTGGCGAAGGCATCCGACGGCTTCATCGCCGGAATCATGTCCGACAGGTACATCTCGGTCGTCAGGCGCGCGACGTCGCGCGATTTATAGAAGTCGTGGATCTGCTGGCACAGGTCGCGCAGGCCCCACGATTCGTAGCGCGGATTCGCGGCCGTGAACTCCGGCATGATGCGCCACATCGGCTGGTTGCGGTCGTAGTCGTCCTTGAACTGCTGCAGGGCGGTGACGAGCGTGTTCCAGCGGCCCTTCGTGATGCCGATCGTGAACATGATGAAGAAGGAGTACAGGCCGCACTTCTCGATGATCACGCCGTGCTCGGCGAGGTATTTGGTGACGATCGACGCGGGGATGCCCGAGGCGCCGAACGAACCGTCCAGCGACAGGCCCGGCGTGACGACCGTCGCCTTGATCGGGTCGAGCATGTTGAAGCCTTCGGCCAGATCGCCGAAGCCGTGCCAGTCGTCGTCGGCGTGGATCATCCAGTCGGCCTGCGTGCCGATGCCTTCGGCGCTGAAGTCCTGCGGGCCCCAGACCTTGAACCACCAGTCGTCGCCGTAGTCCTGGTCGACTTTCTGCATCGCGCGGCGGAAGTCGAGCGCTTCGAAGATCGATTCCTCGACGAGGGCCGTGCCGCCCGGCGCTTCCATCATCGCGGCGGCGACGTCGCACGAGGCGATGATCGAGTACTGCGGCGACGTCGACGTGTGCATCAGGTAGGCTTCGTTGAACGCGTCCTGGTCGAGCGCGACGGTCTCGGATTCGCGCACGAGCACCTGCGACGCCTGCGACAGGCCGGCCAGCAGCTTGTGCGTGGACTGGGTCGAGAAGATCATCGACTGCTTCGCGCGCGGGCGGTCGCGGCCGATCGCGTGCATGTTGCGGTAGAAGTCGTGGAACGTCGCGTGCGGCAGCCAGGCTTCGTCGAAGTGCAGCGTGTCGATCTCGCCGTCCAGCAGCTCGCGCAGCGTCTCCACGTTGTAGACGACGCCGTCGTACGTCGATTGCGTGATCGTGAGGATGCGCGGCTTCTTGTTTTTCGCTTCTCGCGCGAACGGATTCGCCTCGATCTTCCTGCGGATCGACTCCGGCGAGAATTCGGCCAGCGGGATCGGGCCGATGATGCCGAGGTTGTTCCGGGTCGGCATCAGGAACACGGGGATCGCGCCGCACATGATGATCGAGTGCAGGATCGATTTATGGCAGTTGCGGTCGACGACGACGATGTCGCCCGGCGCCACGGTCGAATGCCACACCATCTTGTTCGACGTCGACGTGCCGTTCGTGACGAAGTAGCAGTGGTCGGCATTGTAGATGCGCGCGGCGTTGCGCTCCGACTTGGCGACGGGGCCGGTGTGGTCGAGCAGCTGGCCCAGTTCCTCGACGGCGTTGCAGACGTCGGCGCGCAGCATGTTCTCGCCGAAGAACTGGTGGAACATCTGGCCGATCGGCGACTTCAGGAACGCGACGCCGCCCGAGTGGCCGGGGCAGTGCCACGAGTACGAACCATCGTTGGCGTAGTGGACCAGCGCGCGGAAGAACGGCGGCGCCAGGCTGTCCAGGTAGGCCTTCGCTTCGCGGATGATGTGGCGCGCGACGAATTCCGGCGTGTCCTCGAACATGTGGATGAAGCCGTGCAGCTCCTTCAGGATGTCGTTCGGGATGTGGCGGCTGGTGCGGGTCTCGCCGTAGATGTAGATCGGGATGTCCGAGTTCTTGTGGCGGATCTCCTGCACGAACGCGCGCAGGCCCGCCAGCGCGAAGTTGGTTTCCTCGAGGGTGCCGCCGCCGAATTCCTCGTCGTCGATCGACAGCACGAAGGCCGAGGCGCGCGACTGCTGCTGGGCGAACTGCGACAGGTCGCCGTAGCTGGTCAGGCCCAGCACTTCCATGCCTTCTTTTTCCATCGCCGCGGCCAGTGCGCGAATGCCGAGACCGGACGTGTTCTCGGAACGGAAATCCTCGTCGATGATGACGATTGGGAAACGAAATTTCATGGACAGCTCCAAAGCGAAGCGCCGTGCGCGCCGCCCGTCCGGAACTGGAAGGCGGCCGGGCACGGCACCGGAAAAATGAAGAAGCGGATTTTCGCAGAAATTGCGGGGTCCCGTGCAAAAATTTTTAATAGGTTATCGACACGGACGAGATTGTGGCGCACTCTTGTTTAAGCACGGTGACACGCGCGTGGGACGGCGTTCAATGCGACCCCGTCAATGCTCCGATCGGATCCACGTGCAGCCACGCGAACGCTCCCAGCGCGAAGCCGACGACGGCCACGACGTAGGTGACCTGCAGCAGCCAGCGCCGGCGCGTCAGCAAGGTGATCGCGGCCAGCGAGATCGCGATCTGTTCGGCCGTCGTCGCCAGCGCCCACTGGTGGTGGGTGTGCAGCGCGTGTTCCGACTTGTCGTTCCACTCGTCCGACTGCTTGTCGAGCTTTTCCGCTTCCTTGCGGTTGCCGGCCTTGTCGGCGTCGTAGCGGGCTGCCTGCGCCTTGAATCTTTCCCGGTCCGCGCCCGGCAGCGACGCCGCCATCTCGGCGATGTTCTGCTTGATCGACTTGGCCTGGTAATAGTTCCACGCGTCGGCGGCCGCCGTCTTGGCGATGGCCGCGTTGTTCTTGTACAGCGCGGCGTCGTTCTGCGTGGCGCCGCCGAGGTAGCCGAACATCGCGCCGGCGGTGGCCAGGATCGCGGTCATGACCGCGATCTTGTTCGAGAAGGTATCGCCGCCGTGCTGGGCGGCGTGTTCGACCGCGTGGTCGTGCGGTCCATGGACATGAAAGCCGTGTTCGGACATGGCGTTACTCGACTTTGTCGTAGGTGACGATGGCGTAATCGACGTCGGCCGTCGGCGAATGCAGGGGCTCGTTCGACACGGCTGTCCACGCGCGGCTGTCGATCTCGGGGAAGAACGTGTCGCAGTGGTAGACCTTGTCGATGTGCGTGACGATCAGGCGGTCGGCGACGCGCATCGCCTCCGCGAAGATCTGGGCGCCGCCGATGATGCTGGCGGCGTCGTCTCCCACCAGCGCGACGGCCGCGTCGAGCGAGCCCGCCGTCTCCACGCCGGCGTGGTGCCAGTCGCGATTGCGCGTGACGACGATGTTGCGGCGGCCCGGCAGCGGACGGCCGATCGATTCGAACGTCTTGCGGCCCATGATGATCGGATGGCCGAGGGTCACGCGCTTGAAATGCGCGAGGTCCTCGGGCAGGTGCCACGGCAGCTTGTTGTCGACGCCGATGCCGCGGTTGGCATCCATGGCGACGACGAGGGACAGGTGGTTGGCCATGCAGCCTCCTTAAACGGCGACCGGCGCCTTGATGGCCGGATGCGGATCGTAGCCGACGATCTCGAAGTCGTCGAATGTATACTCGAACAGGGACGCCGGCTTGCGCTTGATGACGAGTCTGGGCAGCGGGCGTTCGGCGCGCGACAACTGCAGTTCGACCTGCTCCATGTGGTTCGAGTACAGGTGGCAGTCGCCGCCGGTCCAGACGAAATCGCCGACGTCCAGGCCCGCCTGCTGGGCCATCATGTGCGTGAGCAGCGCGTACGACGCGATGTTGAACGGGACGCCGAGGAAGATGTCGGCGCTGCGCTGGTACAGCTGGCACGAGAGCCTGCCGTCGGCGACGTAGAACTGGAACAGCGCGTGGCACGGCGGCAGCTTCATCCGCGGGATGTCCGCCACGTTCCAGGCGGAGACGATCATGCGGCGCGAGTCCGGATTGTTCCTGATCTGGTCCAGCACCTGGCTGATCTGGTCGACGTGGCCGCCGGACGGCGTCGGCCAGCTGCGCCACTGGTAGCCGTAGATCGGGCCGAGCTCGCCGTTGGCGTCGGCCCATTCGTCCCAGATCGAGACGCCGTTGTCCTTGAGGTATGCGATGTTGGTGGAGCCGGCCAGGAACCAGATCAGTTCATGGATGATCGACTTCAGGTGCAGCTTCTTCGTCGTCACCAGCGGGAATCCGGCGCGCAGGTCGAAGCGCATCTGGTGGCCGAACACGGAGCGGGTGCCGGTGCCGGTGCGGTCGGTTTTGACCGTGCCATGGTCCAGCACATGGCGCATCAGGTCGAGATATTGACGCATCGGTGTGGCTCGCAATGAAGGTTGAAAACCCGCGCATTTTAACCGATGCCGCGCTCCACCGCCGCCGCCAGCAGCGCCACGGCCTCGCGCACGCGCCCGTCCGGTGCGTCGAGTAGGTTGTCGCCGACGTAGATCTCGAAGAACGAGGTGTCCGGCAGCATGCCGTGGTTCACGCGGTTGAACGGCCAGATGCCGTGGTCGCGCGCCAGCTCGCGGCGGATTTCCAGCGTGCGCTCGCGGCTCACGGGCAGGTGCACGTGCAGCATATTGGCCTGCGGCCGGGCCGGATTCACGCGCAGCACCGGATGGTCGCGCAGCACGTCGAACAAGAATTGCGTCCGCTCGAAATACGCGGGCATGGCGGCGAGCCGCTGTTCGAACTGCATCGCGGCCGCCACCACGTACGGCGAGCGGTGGATGACGTTGCCGCCCTGGCGCTTGAACCACTCGGCCGCCTGCGCCACCAGCGCGCGGCTGCCGGCCAGCATCGCGCCACCGAGCCCGCCGATGCCCTTGTACAGCGACGTGTAGACGGTGTCGAAGCCGGCCGCGATCTCGGCCGGCGCGCGGCCGTAGCCCGCCGCCGCTTCCCACAGGCGCGCGCCGTCCATGTGCAGGTGGATATCGTGCGCGCGGCAGTGCGCCTTGATGGCCTGCAGGTCGTCCCAGGCCGAGAGCTGGCCGCCGATCTCGCGCATGGGAATCTCGAGCGCGACGGCGGCCAGGCGCTCGGGGATGTTGACGATGTCGGCCGCAGCCCACGGCCGATACGGGTCGCCGACGCGCAGGGCGTCGAAATGCCCGAGCAGCTGGAAGTTGGAACGCTCGTGGACGAAGATGTGCGCGGTCGGATGCAGCGCCACCGGGGCGCGGCCCCGGGCGTCGGCCGCGAGGCGCAAGGTGGTCACCTGGGCCAGCGTGCCGCTGATGCAGAACACGGCGGCCTCGAAGCCGAGCAGCTCGGCCACGCGCCGCTCGAATCCCTGGATCAGGGCGCCGTCGCCGTACGTGTCGTGGGCGACGCCGTTGGCTTCGCACCAGGCGGCCATGGCGGCGAACATCTCCGCCGGGGTGCGGGCGCGGTGGCCGGGAATAACGGTGGTGCAGCGGGCGAGCAGTTCGGTATCGGTCAAGGGTGGCTCCAGGTAGGCTGGCGCTACTCTACACCGAAGGCGGCGGGGGCGGAAGGGTCCGCAAAGCGTCGTTCCCGGGCTAGGCGCCCCCTTGGCGGGAACCCAATTTCTGCGGCTACGGACGCAAACTTGGGCCCCCGCCTGCGTGGGGACGACGGTCTTGAGTTGCTCAATACCGCGCGAGCGCCGGACGCGCCGCGGGCTGTTGTTGGTCCAGCTTGAACAGGCGCACGGCGCGCGCCAGCTGGTCGGCCTGTTCCTGCATGGCCTGGGCGGCGGCGCTGGCTTCCTCGACGAGGGCCGCGTTCTGCTGGGTGACCTGGTCCATCTCGCCGATCGAGCGGTTGACGTGCTCGATGCCCGTGCTCTGTTCCGCGTTCGCGGTGCTGATGCGGGCCATGATGGCCGTGACCTTCTCGGCGCTGGCCAGCACCTCGTTCATCGTGATGCCCGCTTCCTGCACGATGCGGCTGCCGGCGTCGACTTCCACCGTCGACGCGACGATCAGGCCCTTGATCTCCTTCGCGGCCGCGGCGCTGCGCTGGGCAAGGTTGCGCACCTCGGTCGCCACGACGGCGAAGCCGCGGCCCTGCTCGCCGGCGCGGGCCGCTTCGACGGCCGCGTTGAGCGCGAGAATATTGGTCTGGAACGCGATGCCGTCGATGACGCCGATGATGTCGCCGATCTTGCCGGACGACGCCTTGATCGTGTTCATCGTGTCGATCACCTGGTGCACCATGCGGCCGCCTTCCTGCGCGACCATCGACGTGTTCACGGCCAGCTGGTTCGCTTCGCGGGCGTCGCCCGCGTTGCGGCGCACGGTCGCCGTCAGGTCGTGCATCGAGTTCGCGGTCGAGGCCAGGTTGGCGGCCTGCTGTTCGGTGCGCGAGCACAGGTCCAGGTTGCCGCTCGAGATCTCGCCGGAGGCGCCCGCGATCTGCTCGGCGCCGTGGCGCACCTGGCCCACGACGGCCGACAGGCTGCTGCTGATATTGTTCATGGCCTCGGCCAGCAGGCCGATCTCGTCGCGACGGTCGACGGCCATGCGCACGGTCAGGTCGCCCTCGGCGATGCGGACGGCGGCGTCGCGCGCCCGCACGAGCGGCCGGGTGACGGTGCGCGTCATCACGACGTGCAGGATGGCCGCGAAGATCGCCAGCGCGGCCAGGCCGATGCCGATGTAGCGGTTGCGCAGGCGCGCCGCTTCCTTCGTGATCTCGTCCTCGTACGTGCCGCCGGCGATCAGCCAGTTCCAGTCCTTGAACAGCGTGTACGCGGCGACCTTCATGCGCGGCGCCGTCTCGCCGGCTTCCGCGTTCTGCCACGGATAGGTCATCAGGCCGTGCTGCGTCGCGAGCATCTCCTTGATGAATTCGCGGCCGCTCGCATCGCGGCTGCCCAGGATGTTCTTGCCTTCCTTGATGGGGTGGACGATCAGGTCGCCGTAGTGCTTGCCCGGCGTGGCATCCAGCACGAAGTAATAGCCCGTGTCGCCGATCTTCATCTTCTTGATGCGTTCGCGCAGCGCGGCGATGTCGGCCTGTACATCGAGGCCGATGTACAGGATGCCGATCACCTTGCCGGACGCGTCGCGGATCGGTTCGTAATCCGTCACGAACGGCTTGCCGAACAGCGTCACGATGCCGACGTAGGCCTTGCCGGCGCGGACCGCCGCGTACGCGGGGCTGGCGTGGTCGAGGATCGTGCCCACGGCGCGCTCGCCGTTTTCCTTTTTCACGGAGGTGCTGATGCGGACGAAGTCGTCGCCGCTGGCCGCGAACACTGTCGCGTTGCCGCCGGTCAGGCCGGTGAAGAGGTCGGGTACCGTGAAGTCGAGGTCCAGCGGCTTGCCGCCCACTTTCAGCGTCGGCGCCTGCCGGTCGCCGACGGTGACCGGCGCGTCCGTGTCGAGCGTGAATTCACCTTCGAAATGCGCGGCGAAGATACGGCCGTAGCCGACAACCTGGCTCTTCATCACCTTGTCGAACATCTCGACGGCGTTGACGACGCTCTGCAGTTCGGACTGGACGTTGGCGATGGCGCGCGCGTGCAGCAACGAGGATGTCGTCCAGGTGATGGTAAAGACGAGGCCGGCGAGGATGACGCCGACCAGGGCGAACGTGAACGCGGTGATCTTGGAGCCGACGGTCCAGTTGGCGATGTTGAACGATTTCTTGTTCATGGGAAGTTGGGGATATCTGATGTTGTGTTATTTTACATTAAATATCCACAAGGAAACAAAAATGTGTCACTTTTCGATATGTTCGTGCTGCAACATTTTGTCGGAATGACACGGTTTGCCGCGTAGCCATTCCATGGCTTGCCGGGTCGCTAACTCAATGCTCCACGTGCACGTTATGGAACTGCAACGCCGCCAGGTTCGCGTAAATGCCCCCGAGCGCCACGAGCGACGCGTGGGTGCCCGTTTCGACGATGCGGCCGTCTTCCATGACGATGATGCGGTCGGCACGCTGCACGGTGGCCAGGCGGTGCGCGATGATCAGCGTCGTGCGGCCCACCATCGCCGCTTCGAGCGCGCGCTGCACGAGGCGTTCCGATTCCGCGTCGAGGGCGCTCGTCGCTTCGTCCAGGAGCAGCAGAGGCGGGTTCTTCAGCAGGGCGCGCGCGATCGCGATGCGCTGGCGCTGGCCGCCGGACAGGCGCACGCCGCGCTCGCCCAAGTAGGACTCGTAGCCTTGCGGCAGGCGCTCGATGAATTCGTGCGCGGCGGCCAGCTTGGCCGCGGCGACCACCTCGGCGTCGGTCGCGCCGGCGCGGCCGTAGCGGATGTTTTCCAGCGCGTTGGCCGAGAAGATCACCGTGTCCTGCGGGACGATGCCGATGGCGTCGCGCAGCACGTGCAGGTCGAGGTCGCGGATGTCCACGCCGTCGAGGCGGATCGCGCCGGCTTGCGGGTCGTAGAAGCGCAGCAGCAGCTGGAACAGCGTCGTCTTGCCGGCGCCGGACGGCCCGACGACGGCCACCGTCTCGCCGGGCTTCACGTCCAGGCTGACGTGGTCCAGCGCGGCCGTCTCGCGACGCGACGGGTAGGAGAACTGCACGTCCGCGAGGTGCAGGGAGGCGCCGCCGGCCGCGCGGGCGGGCAGCGGCGTCGGATGCGCCGGGTTGCCGATGCTCGACCGGACGGCCAGCAGTTCCAGCAGGCGCTCGGTGGCGCCGGCCGCGCGCTGGGCCTCGCCCATCACCTCGGACAGCGCGCCGATCGCGCCGGACACGATGGACGCGTACAGGATGAACTGGCCGAGGTCGCCGCCGGTCATGGTCCCTTCCAGCACGGCGTGCGCGCCCAGCCACAGCACGAACACGATGGCGCCGAACACGAGCGCGATGGCGAGCAGCGTGAGGACCGCGCGGGCGCGGATGCGCCGCATCGCGGTCGCGAACGCGCCTTCGACGGACGCGCCGAAGCGCCGGGCCTCGATCTTTTCGTGGGTGAACGCCTGCACGGTCGGCATGGCGTTGAGGATCTCGCCGGCCAGCGCCGACGCGTCGGCGATGCGGTCCTGCGAATCGCGCGACAGCTTGCGCACGCGCCGGCCGAACAGCACGATCGGCACCACGACCAGCACCAGCAGGCCGAGGATGATGGACGTCAGCTTCGCGCTCGTCACGAACAGCATCGCGAGGCCGCCCGCGAACAACAGCGTGTTGCGCAGCGCGAGGGAGATGCTGGTGCCGACGACGGTCTGGATGAGGGTGGTGTCCGTCGTCAGGCGCGACAGCACTTCGCCCGTGCGCGTCGACTCGAAGAATTCCGGGCTTTGCTCGACGACGTGGCGGTAGACGGCGCTGCGGATGTCGGCCGTCACGCGTTCGCCCAGCCACGACACGGTGTAGTACCGGGCTGCCGTCGCGATCGCGAGCACGACGGCGACGCCGAACAGCGCGAGGAACGTCGTGTTGACGCTGGCCGCGCTCGCGCCGCCAGCGCCGTTGGCTCCCGCTGCGCCGAAGCCATGGTCGATCATCTGCTTGAAGGCGGCGGGGATCGCGAGCGTGGCGGTGGCCGCGACGACCAGGGCGATGCCGGCGAACAGGAACTGGCGGCGATACGGCCGCAGGAAGGGCAGCAGGCCTTTCAGGGCGGCGAGGGCGCCCTTGCGCGTCGCGGGTGCGGTGGATTGGGTGTCGGGAGTGGAACCGTTGCTCATGTCGTTATTCGTTGTTCGTGGTGGTGCGGATGCTTGCGCATTCATAGCTTCATGGCCGAAACGTAGCCCGTCAGTTCGAGGTAGCCGCGACCGGCGGGCCGGCCGTCGCGCCGCACGGTGACGGCGCCTTCCCAGTACACCGAGCCGGTCGAGCGGCGCGAATCGAGTTCCTGGTCCGGCAGCAAAGGCTCGATGCGCCACTGCGTCGCGCCCGTCGTCAGCAGGGTCGCCACCGGGTAGGTGGCGTTCGTGCGGGGCGAGGTCCAGGTCTGTAGCGGCTCGAACCGCACCTGGTCCGGCCCGTACTGCGTCACGCGCGCGGCGCTGTCGCGCCAGGTTGCGTGGGCCCACAGTGTACTCCCATCCCTGGCGCGGATCCGGAAGGCCATGAGGGCGCCGCCGTCATCCAGGTTGATGCCGGTCCAGTCCCAGCCGGCGGCGTTCGCGTCCAGCACCTGGCTGGACCATTCGTGGTCGAGCCATGCGGTCCCGGTCACGGCCTGCCTGCGGCCCGCCCGGACGATCTCGCCGTCGACCTGCAGATGCGGCTCGCTGTAGTAATAGCTGGCGTGGCTCGCCTGCGGTCCTTTCTGCGAATAGCCGGCGTCGCCCTGCGCCAGCAGCGGTTGCGTGGGCGCCAGGCGCAGCGTGAATGACAGGTCGCCGGCGCGTACGACGACGCGGTAGCGGCCATCGGGCTCGCGGCGCATGCTCCAGTCGTCCAGCTTGACGTCCGTCGTCCCGGTGCCGGCATAGGCGAGGCCGAAGCCGGCGCGGGCGCTGCGCTGGTCGTGCACGAGGTGGCCCAGCGCCGGGTCGGACAGCGCCGCATGGCCGATGATCAGCTGCTTCGGCGCGAACGCGCTCGGGCTGGCGGGATCGGTCTCGGTGCGGCTGCGGAAGAACGTGACCTGGAAGCCGAGCGGCTTGCCGTCGGGCGTCTGCAGCCATCCGGTCGCGTACCACCATTCCGTGCGGTAGTCCGGATGCGCGCCGTAGTCGGCCGGGAACGTCAACGTGCGCCCCGGCACGACCGGCGCAAACACGGCCGGCGCGGCGTGGGCGCAGGCTACCGCGAGCAGCCACAGGACCAGGATGCGCACGAGCGCCATCACCAGTCCTCCCGCACGGCGCGCACCGGCCCGCCGGACAGCGCGTAGCGGCCCGACACGAGCGCCGTCGCGACGGACGCCGTCACCAGCACGGCCGCCACGCTCGCGAGCAAGGGCCACGGCAGGTGCAGCTGCATCGTCCAGTGGAACGATTGCGGGTTGACGACGAAGACGAGGATCAGGCTGATGACGAGCCCCAGCACGAACCCGGTCAGCACGCCCAGCACCGTGAGCGCGCCGCCTTCGACGGCGAGGATGCCCAGCACCTGGCGCCGCGTGACGCCCACGTGGCGCAGCATGCCGAATTCCTTCGCGCGCGCCAGCGTCTGCGCGGAGAACGTCGCGGCCACGCCGGACAGGCCGATGGCGATGGCGATCGCCTCCAGCAGGTACGTCACGGCGAAGCTGCGGTCGAAGATTTTCAGGCTCATGGCGCGGATGTCGCCGGGGCGCGCCATCTGCAGCGCGGCGCCGAACGGCAGGTGGCGCAGCGCGTCCTCGACCTGTGCGACGTCGGCGCCGGGTGCGGCCCACAGCGCGGCGTCGGTGACGGTCGTATCGCCCGTCAGCGCGCGGTAGTCGGCCAGGCGCACGACGACGGATCCGGTCTGGTTGGCGTAGTCGCGCCAGACGCCGGCGATGAAGAAGGGGCGCTGCCGGCCACCCAGCGGCAACGTCACGGTCTGGCCGGCGTGCAGCCGGTACAGGTCGGTCATCGCTTCCGAGATCCACACGGGGCGGCTGCCGGCCGGGATCGGCGCCGGGTCGCCGACGAGGGCGAGCATGCCTCCGGGGTCGAGCGGGTCGATGTCGCGCGCCACGAGCACCACGTTCGGGCGCGCCGGATCGAGGGACAGGGGCCGCGTGCGCAGGAACGCACTGCGCGCGACGCCCGGCACGGCGGCCAGCGCGGCCTGTTCCCGCGGCCCGAATCCGCCCGTGTTGCCGCCGCCGCTGCTGCGCACGTACAGGTCGGCCGGCAGGATGTGCAGGATCCAGTCGTCGACGGAAACACGGAAGCTGGCCACCATGATGCCCATCGCGACCATCAGGCTGAAGCTCGCCAGCACGCCGCCCAGCGCGATCGACGCCTGGCCCGGCGCGTTGGCGAGGCGCGCCAGCGTCAGCGCCAGCACCGGCGAACGTCGTGCGCGCCGGAGGAACAGGCGGTCGAGCAGGCGGAACGCGGATGCGGCCAGCCGCGGCATCAGGCCGATGCCGCCCACGAGCAGCAGGGCGACGGCGCAGTAGCCGAACAGCGGCAGGCCGAACACGGGCGGCGCGAACGCGCAGGCGCCGGCCGCCAGCAGGCAGGCGAGCGCCGGCCAGACCCGGTTCATGCGTTCCAGCGCCGTCTCGTCGTTGCCGGACTTGAGCGCGATGGCGGGCCGGGCGCGTGCCGCTTCCCAGGCGGGGGCCGCGCAGCCGAGCAGGGCGACGCCCAGGCCCAGGCCGAAGTAGACGAGGGCGGCGCCGGGCGCGAACGCGACGCGCGGCTTCACGCCGGGGAAGTAGCCGGCACCGAGGTCGCCGCCGAACAGCGCCAGCGCCCCCGCCGCGAGGCCGTAGCCGGCCGCGATGCCGAGCAGGGCGCCGAGCACGCCCAGGGTCGCGCCTTCCAGCAGCACCTGGCGCAGCAGCGCGCGCCGTTCCAGCCCGAGCACGCGCAGCAGGGCGAACTGGCTGCGCCGGCGCAGCACGGACAGGGCCTGCGTCGAGAACACGAGGAAGGCGCCGGTGAACAGTGCGACGAGCGCCAGCACCGTCAGGTTCACGCGGTAGGCGCGGCTGAGGTTATTGCTGCGGCTTTCCTGGTTGGCGTCGCCCGGCCGGCCGACCGTGAAGCGGCCGGGATAATCGCGCTCGAGCTCCGCCGCGAGCGCCCGTTCGAACGCGGCGCGGTCGACGCCGTCGCGCAGTTTCAGGTCGATGCGCGACAGTTTGCCGGTGAGATGAAAACGCCACTGCAGCGCGCCGATGTCCATCACGCCGAGGCGCTGGCCGCTGCGCGCGCGCAGGATCGGGCCGGCCACGCGCAGGCGCAGGTCGCGGGTGCCGGCGCGCAGGTCGATGACGTCGCCGCGCGCCTTGCCCAGCCACGCCTGCGCGGCCGGCGACAGGAACACGGCGTCGTCCGCCAGCACGTCGTAGGGGCGCGACGCGTCCGGCACGCCCATCAGGTCGGGCGCGATAGCGCCGGCGCGGAACGCGTCGAGGCCGACGATCTTGAGCGCGCCCGCGGTTTTCCCATTCGCGTCGCTGCGCCCGGCGTCCACTTCCAGCACGGGCGAGGCGACGGTGACGCCTTCGTGCGTGGCAAGGCGCGGATAGATGTCTTCATCGAACAGGGCTTCGCGCCCCGCCACCTGGACGTCGGCCTGGCCGGACAGGCTGTGCACCGCGGCGTTGAATTCGTTGAACGCGGCCGCGTTGATCAGGTGGATGGCAAAGCCCATCGCGACGCCGACGGCGATGGCGACGACGGCCAGCACGGCGCGCATCGGATGCGCGCGCCATTCGCCGAACAGCAGCCAGCGTGACAGCGGGTTGACGGCGGACGTCACGCCGGACATTCCACCGCCAGCGCCGCGCGCGCACGTTGCGCCCTGCGCTGGGCGGCCGCGCGGCTGCGGCCCGTCAGGCGCGCGGCGTCTTCCTCGGCCCACGTCCGGCGCAGGCGCAGGCGTTCGCATTGCTTGTGGTGCGTGGCGGCGGCGCGGGCCGTGCGCGCGTCCGCCTTGTCGCTGCGCTGCTGTTCTTTTTCTCGCGCGAGACGCAGCTTTTCCAGCTCGACGAGCGTGCGCGCATCGCGCGTCGCGACCGTCTCCGCGCCGTCGGGGCGGATGCCGGCCGGCGGCGGCAGCTCGACCGACCGGCCCTGCGCGCAGGGCCGGTCGGCATAGGTCGTCCTGCCGGCGTGCGTGCACTTGTACACGGGTTGGGCGATCGCACCGGACAGGACGCACGCGGCCAGCAGGGGGACTAAGCGTTTCATGAACATCTCCGGGTCACAGGATTTTACCGGGGTTCATGATGCCGAGCGGGTCGAGGGCGGCCTTGACGGCACGCATGAGGTTCAGTTCGACCGGGGATTTGTAGCGCGGCAGCTCGTCCCGCTTCAGCGCGCCGACGCCGTGTTCGGCCGAGATCGAGCCGCCGTGCGCCGCCGCGTTGTCGTGCACGATGCGGTTGATGGGATCCTGCTGCAGAAGAAAATCGTCGTGGCGGATGCCTTCCGGCGGGGCCACGTTGTAGTGCAGGTTGCCGTCGCCCAGGTGGCCGAAGCAGACCACCTGCACGCCCGGATATGCCGCGTCGAGCCGGGCGTCCGTCGTCTCGATGAAGTCGGCGATGCGCGAGATGGGCACGGAGATGTCGTGCTTGATGTTCTTGCCGGCGGCCGCCTGCGCGAGCGGGATGTGCTCGCGGATGGCCCACAGCGCGCGCGACTGGGCGATCGAGGTCGCGACGACGGCGTCCTGCGCGAGGCCGTCTTCCAGCGCCCGCTCGATGGCGCGTTCGAGCAGGGCGACGCCGTGCGCCTCCGATTCATGGCTCGACAATTCCAGCAGGGCGTAGTGCGGATGGCGTTCCGGGAACGGTTGCGGCAGGCCGGGGAAATGGCCGGCGACGAGGCGCAGGCTGACGTCGCTCATCAATTCATAGCCCGTCAGCGTCGGACCGCATGCCGCCTCGACGAGCTTCAGCAGCGCGAGCGCGTCGCGCGGACTGGTCAGCGCGACGAGGGCCGTGATCGCCGCCTTCGGTTGCGGGAACAGTTTCAGCACGGCCGCCGTGATGACGCCGAGCGTGCCTTCCGCCCCCACGTACAGGTCGCGCAGGTCGTAGCCGGTGTTGTCCTTGCGCAGGCCGCGCAGCCCGTCCCAGATGTCGCCCTGCGCCGTGACGACTTCCAGGCCGAGGCACAGCTCGCGCGTATTCCCGTAGCGCAGCACGCCCGTGCCGCCCGCATTGGTCGACAGGTTGCCGCCGATGGTGCAGCTGCCCTCGGCCGCCAGCGACAGGGGAAACAGCAGGCCGTGTTCGGCGGCCGCCCGCTGGACGTCGTGCAGGATGCAGCCGGCGTCCACCGTCATCGTGCGGTTGAACGTGTCGACGGCGCGGATGCGGTCGAGGCGCCGCAGCGACAGCACGATGGCGTCGCCGCTGGCGTCCGGCACGCTGCCGAGCACGAGGCCCGTGCGGCCGCCCTGCGGGACGATCGGCACGCGTAGCTCGACGCAGAGGCGCACGACGGCGGCGACTTCCGCGGTGTCGGCGGGGCGGACGACGGCGCGGGCGCGTCCGGTGAAGCGGCCGCGCCAGTCGGTGAGGTAGGGCGCGGTATCGTGGTCGTCGACGAGGACGTTCGCCTGGCCGACGATGGCGCTGCAACGTGCGATGAAACCTTCAGTCATGCGGCACTTTGACCTTGTCGAGCAATTCCTTGGCCAGCTTCTGCGCCTGCTTCTTGTACGGGCGCAGGTACAGCAGCGCGAACAGGAAGTACGCGCACACGAGCAGGGTTTCGCCCAGGGCCATCAAGCGCGAGAGTTCCGCGCGGTCGCTCCAGGCGCGCACGATGCCTTCGACCAGGTAGATCAGGATCACCATCGACGACCATTGCAGCGTGTACAGGTCGCGCTTGAGGACGCCGCGCAGCGGCAGCAGCAGCGGCAGGGCCTTGAGGGCCAGCAGCGAGCCGCCCGGGTGGAGCGGCGCGACGACGATCTCCCAGGCCAGCAGCCAGGCGAACAGGAGGACCAGGCTGGTCACCGCGCCCGTATGGAACACCCTTAACACTTGCATTGCTTAATCCGTCCCCTGCAATTTTCGGCTTGCCGTCGCGAGGCGCCGGCCGAGCGCGATCGCAAGCCGCTTCTCGTCTTCGGTCACCGGGCGGTTGCCGTCCATACCGGACCAGTGGGTCGCGCCGTAGGGACTGCCGCCGCTGGCGGTGGTCATCAGTTCCGGCTCGGTGTAGGGCAGGCCCATCACCATCATGCCGTGGTGCAGCAGCGGGATCATCATCGACAGCAAGGTCGATTCCTGCCCGCCGTGCAGGCTGCCCGTCGACGTGAACACCGCGGCCGGCTTGCCGGCCAGGGTGCCGGACAGCCATTGCGCCGAGGTGCCGTCGAGGAAATATTTCATCGGTGCCGCCATATTGCCGAAGCGCGTGGGCGAACCCAGCGCCAGTCCGGCGCATTCGGCCAGGTCCTCGAGCTCCACGTATGGCGCGCCGGAGCGCGGGATGTCGGGTGCCGTCGCTTCGGCCACCGTCGATACCGCGGGAACAGTCCGCAACCGGGCTTCCAGCCCCGGCACGCTGTCGATGCCCTGGCCGATCAGTTCGGCCAGCCGGCGGGTCTTTCCATGACGCGAGTAATACAACACGAGGATAATCTGATTGGTTGGGTTCATCGTTGGTATTATAGGGCGCTTTACAAGATGACACGCTCGCGCGGGACGCTTTTTGTCGCGCGTGCGGCGACCCTATCGATGCTTTCCAAGACCGTCACCAATCTTTCCCGTAGCACGACCGAGATGTTCAACACGGGCGTCGACCGGGTGCGTGGGCTGACGTGGAACGAGGCGCGCGACCTCGTGCGTTTCGCGCGCCGCCGCCTGACCGAGGAAAAGCTGCCGCAGGTGGCCGGCAGCCTCACGTTCACGACGACGCTGGCCCTCGTTCCGCTGTTGACGATCGTGCTCGCCATCTTCACGACGTTCCCCATGTTCGGCAAGCTGCGCACGGCGCTCGACAATTACTTCGTCCAGATGCTGATGCCCAAGGCGATCGCGAACACGATCACCGCCAACCTGACGCAGTTCGCCAGCAAGGCGACGGGGCTGTCGGCCGTGGGCGGTATCGCGCTCGTGTTCACCTCGGTCGCCATGATCAGCACGATCGAGCGCGCCTTCAACCAGATCTGGAAAGTGCGCCAGCCGCGGCCGCTCGTCCAGCGCGTGCTCGTGTACTGGGCCCTCGTCACCCTGGGGCCGCTCGCGTTCGGTATCTCGCTGACGCTGACGTCGCAGCTGTTTTCCGCCACCAACGGCCTGATGAGCCTCGTGCCGCTCCTGGGCGCGGTGTTCTACACGGTCGTGTCGGTCGCGCTGACGACGGCCGCCTACGTCCTGCTGTACATGACGGTGCCGAACCGCGACGTCGACTGGCGCGACGCCGTCTGGGGCGGCCTCGTCGCCGCCATCGCGTTCGAGGTGGCGAAACGCGTGTTCGCCATCTTCATCCGTCAGTTCCCGACGTACGCCATCATCTACGGCGCGCTGGCGGCGCTGCCGCTGTTCCTCGTGTGGATGTACCTGTCGTGGATGATCACGCTCGTGGGCGCGCTGCTGACGGCCGCGCTGCCGATCGTCAAGTACGAGCGCTGGTGGTACGAACCGGTGCCGGGCGGCGCCTTCGTCGATGCGATGGCCGTGCTGAAGGTCCTCCAGGGCGGCGCGCGGGTGACGGGCACGGCGATGGTGTCGAGCGCCCAGATCCGCGCATGCACGCGCATCGGCTACGACGAGATGACGTCGCTGCTGGACCAGATGGTGGCGGCGGGCTGGGTCGGGCGGGTGCAGGCCGAGACGGCCGTTCCACTACGCTGGAGTATGGGAAAGAGCGGGGGCGCGCGGGCCGGGACCCAGTGCTGGGTGCTGCTCGTCGATCCGGGCCTCATCCGCCTGGCCGACGTCTACCGCCTGTTCGTGTTCGGCGGCATCGGCAGCGAGGCCGGCCCGGCGGGCGATGCGGCCGCGTCGCCGCTCGCGCTGGACACGGCCGCGCTGGCGCGCCAGGTCGAGGCCGCCGTCGAACGGGGGCTGGACGAGACGCTGGCCGAGCACTTCGACCGCGTGCGCAGCGGCCAGGCTACCAGCTGAGTTTGCCGCTCAGCATCTGCCAGTACATCACCCAGTCGGCGCGGAACGAATACCACGGGTAGTCGAACGTGGCCGGACGGTTCTTCTCGAAAAAGACATGCCCGATCCAGGCGCCGCCGTAGCCCGTCGCCACGGCGACGAGCAGCCACCACGGATTCAGGCTGTCGATATATTGCGCGATGCCGGCGATGGCCGACGACGTCCCGAGGAAGTGGGCGCGCCGGCACAGCCGCTTGTCGTGCTGGGACAGATAATAGGGATAGAACTGCGCGAAGCTGTCGTAGCGTACGGCGGCCATGCCATTTCTCCTGATCGTTGCCCCCATTGCCCAGTGTAGATCAATCCAGGCCGCGCACGAAGTCCGACAGCGCGGCGGTCACGGCGTCCGGCTGTTCCGTCATCAGCGCATGCCCGCAATCGATGGCCGCCACCTGCGCGTGCGGGATCGCGGCCACGAGCGCCCGGGCCGTGCGGGGCGGCGTCATCACGTCGTGCCGGCCCTGCACGAACAGCGTCGGACAGGTGACGGCGCTGGCCGCCGTGCCGCCGTTCGCGTACGTATTGCAGGCCACGAAGTCGGTGTGGAACAGCTGCGCCGGATTCAGTTGCGACAGGCGCTGCATCAGCCGGCGCGAGGCGCCCGGCACCCAGACGCCCTGCGGGCTGCCTGGCGCCGCCGGCGCGATGCCCGCGTGCGACCACAGGTTGACCATGTCGATGGCGGCGGGTTCATCGGTGCGCGCCGTCTCCAGCAGCGCGTCCGACACTGGCATCGGCCACGTGCTGCCCAGCAGGGCAAGGCCGCGTACGCGGGCGGGCGCCCGGGATGTGGCGTCGAGGGCGATCAGCGACCCCATGCTGTGGCCGGCCAGCACGGCGCGCTCGATGCCGGCCGCGTCGAGGAGGGCGAGCAACCAGGCGGCCATCTCTTCCACCGTCGCCAGCGCGGGACCGGCGCTGCGGCCGTGGCCGGGCAGGTCGACGGCCAGCACGTCGTGGCCCTGCCGCGCCAGCGCGCGGGCCTGGGCCGTCCACACCGAATGGTCGTTCTGGGCGCCGTGGATGAACACGATGGCGGAGTTGCCCGCGGCCGGAGTGGTGCCGGCCGTGTAGACGTAGGCGGTCTTGCCGTTCACGTCGATCAGCATGTCAGGCTCCTTTTTGTGCCAGTTTCAGGGCGCGGGCGAGGTCGTCGAGCAAGTCGTCCGCGTCTTCCAGGCCAACCACGAGGCGGACCGTGCCCGCGCCGTCCGCCGTCGCCTGCGAACGGGCGCCGCCGCAATCGGCGGCGCGGCCGAACACCTTGAGCGCGTCGAGGAAGCGGACGGCGGCGGCGTGCCCGCCGCGCAGCGTGAACGCGACGACGGCGCCGCAGCCGCGCGGCAGCAGGCGCTGGGCGATCGCGTGGTCCGGATGGCTCGCCAGCGCCGGATACGCGACGCCGGCGACGGCCGGATGGGCCGCGAGCGCCTCGGCCACCGTGTGCGCGCCGGCGCCGTGCCGTGCCATGCGCACGCCCAGGGTTTCCAGGCCCTGCAGCATGACGGCGGCATCGTGCGCGCCGAGCGTGGCGCCGAAGTCGCGCAGGCCGGCGTGGCGGGCGCAGAGCGCGAAGGCGCCGACCGTCGACTCCTCGGCGAAGACGCGGCCGTCGGCGCGGGGATCGGGTTCGCATAATTCGGCGAAGCGGCCCGTGCGCGCATGGGCCCCGGCCCAGTCGAACGTGCCGCCGTCGACGAGCAGTCCGCCGCCGGCACAGGCTTGCCCGGCGAGGAAGCCGGCGCCATGGAACACGAGGTCGGCGCCGTGGTCGAACGACGCCAGGCACCACGGCGTGGCGAGCGTCGCGTCCACGAGCAGCGGCAGGTCGTGCTCGTGCGCGATGGCGCCCACGCGCGGGATGTCGAGGACGTGCGCACAGGCATCGTCCAGCGCGGCGCCGGCCAGCAGCCGGGTTGCGGGCCGGATGGCGGCGCGCCAGGCGTCGGGGTCGCGCGGGTCGACGAAGGTCGTCGTGACGCCAAAGCGTTCGAGGCCGTGCGCGAGCAGGGCGTGCGCGTCGCCGCGCAGGTTGCGCGCGACGACGACGTGGTGGCCGGCGCTGGCGAGCGTGGCCACGGCCAGGTGCAGGGCGGCCTGGCCGCTCGCCGTGGCGATGCCGGCCACGCCACCTTCGAGGGCGGCGATGCGTTCTTCCAATGTCGCGACGGCCGGGGGCGCAACCGGCGCGCCGGCGGCCGTGTGCAGCGCGAGGGTGGTGAAGCCGGGGTAGCGGGGACCGCTCATGGCGTGCTGTTCCTGAAAGACGAAGACGGCGCATGCTAGCATTCGATAGCGCTAACCGTTTCATTTATTCATCATCGCGGTGCGTTGTGCACGGTTGTAGGGCAGAAAGCTGGATTTTTCGGGACGCTTAGGCTAGAGTCAAATTTATGAATTACACAACGCAGCACGCATCTCCAATCAAGGGGGTCCAAATGAAGGTATCGGAAATCCTGCAGGTCAAGGGCGACATCCTCTACACGGTGTCGCCGGACACCGACCTGGCCAACGCCGCCGCCACGATGGCCGAGCGCGACATCGGTTCGCTCGTCGTGATGGAATACGGCGACCTGGTCGGCATGCTGACCTTCCGCGAGGTCATCAAGGCCTTGCACGCGCACGGCGGCTCGCTGGAGCCCGCGGGCACCGTGCGCAAGCACATGGACGACAGTCCGATCACCGTCACGCCGGACACCGAAGTCAACGAAGTGCGCCGCATCATGCTGGAAAAGCACGCGCGCTACCTGCCCGTCATGAACGCGCGCACGCTGCTGGGCGTGATCTCGTTCTACGACGTCGCGAAGGCCGTGCTGGAAGCGCAGAGCTTCGAGAACCGCATGCTCAAGGCGTATATCCGCGACTGGCCCGCGGAGCAGATGGCCGAGGATTGACGTCCCGGACCGTTTGAGCGATGGCGCGGCGCGACCGCGCCATCGACAGTCGCCGCGCCCGAATCACGCGGCGTGCGTGAGCGCGTCCGCCCCGAGCCACTCGATGAGTGCCTCGGGCGCCAGCGGCCGCGCAAACAGGAAGCCCTGCGCCAGCGGGCAGCCGAGCGCCTGCAGGATCTGCGCCTGGCGCTCGTCTTCCACGCCCTCGGCAATGATCGACAGCCCCAGGTTGCGTCCCAGTTCGATCACCATCTCGGCGATGCTGCTGCCGCGCGCCGCGTCCGTAATTTCGGTCACGAAGGCGCGGTCGATCTTGAGGCGGTCCACGCACAGCCGCTGCAGGTAGGAGAGCGACGAGAAGCCGGTCCCGAAGTCGTCGATGGCGATCGACACGCCCGTGCGCTTGATCTCGGCAAGGCGCTCGATCAGCACGTCGGGTTCTTCCATCGCCATCGATTCCGTGATCTCCAGCTCGACGCGCTCCGGCGGCGCACCGGTATCGCGCAGTGCCTGGCGCAGCATGTCGACGAAGTGCGGGTGGCGGAACTGGACCTGCGAGACGTTGATCGACATCGTGAAGTCCAGGTGCCCGGCCGCGCGCACGCGCACGAGTTCCGCGCACGCCTCGCGCAAGACCCACGCGCCGATGTCGATGATCAGGCCGGAGTACTCGGCGATGGGTATGAAGCGGTCGGGCGGCACGAAGCGGCCGTCCTCCGTGCGCCAGCGCAGCAGGGCTTCGGCGCCGTACGCGCGGCGCGCGGCCAGTTCGACCTGGGGCTGGTAGGCGAGGAACAGTTCGCCGCGGGTGAAGCCGCCGCGCAACGCGTGCATCAGGCGCACGCGTTCGCGGATCTCCACGCCCATGTTGCGCGAAAAATAGAAATGGCCCCCGCGGCGCAGGCTTTTCGCGCGCTTGAGGGCGATGTCGGCATCCTTGAGCGCATCGGCCGCGCTGCCGTCGTGTTCGAGCAGGCGCACGAGGCCCAGCGTGGCCGACACCTGCACGTCCTGGCCTTCGATCGAGAACGGGGCCGCGAACAGGGCTTGCACGGCGGCCGGTTCGATCAGGTCGGCCTGGCCCAGCAGGCAGAAGATGTCGCCGCCGATGCGCGCCAGCGCCAGGCGGGCGTCGAGGCGCGTGCGCAGGCGCTGCGCCACGGCCACGAGCAGCGCGTCGCCGAACTGGTGGCCGAGGGCGTCGTTCGTTTCGGCGAACTGGTCGATGTCGGCGAGGCACAGGGTGGCATCGGCGCGGTCCTGCAGGCTGTCGTCGACGAGCTCGACGAGGCGCGTGCGATTCGGCAGGCTCGTGAGCCCGTCGTAAAATGCGGCACGGTGCAGGGCGGTCATCAGCGCGACGTTGTCCAGACCGACGGCGATGCTGCTCGTGAAGACGTCGACGAGCCCGCGGCGCAAGGCGTCGAGCGGGCGCGCCAGCCGCAGCCAGGCGGCAAAATGGCGCTGCGTCTTGCCGCTGAAGTAGAGGGCGAGGTGGTCGCCCTCGTAGAGGTTGCGGCGCTCGGCCAGCGCCAGCGCGATGGCGGCGGCCGGTCCTTGCGGCGCGGCGGGCAGCATGCCGTCGCATGCCAGGTCGGCACTGGGCCCGCAGCTGGCCAGCACCTGCCAGCCGGCGGCGGCGCCCGGCGGACAGGCGCACAGCAGGCCGTCGGCCGGCTGGCCGGCGAGCGCGGCCACTTCGCGCAGGATGCCGAGGGTCATGTCGCCGACCGAATGCAGGGCCATCAGCTCGGTGTTCGCGCGCACGACTTCGGCCAGGCCCGTGCGGCTGTCTTCGAGCGCGTGGATCTGCTGGTAGGCGCGGATGGCGGCGGCCACGCTCGTGTAGAGCTTCGTGCGGGTGAGTTCGGACTTGGTGCGGTAATCGTTGATGTCGTAGCCGCGGATGGCGTCCATTTCCGGGGCATAACCGGGCTGGCCCGTGCGCAGGATGATGCGGACGTCATGGCGGCCGAGGGTGTCGCGCACGTGGCGCACGAGGTGCAGGCCGGCGTCGGCCTGTTCCATCACGACGTCGAGCAGGATCACGGCGATGTCGCGCTCGCGCTCCAGCAGCGCCATGGCCTGGGCGGCGGAGTAGGCGTGCAGGAATGCCAGCGGCCGTCCATGCATCTCGAGGCTGGCCAGCGCGAACGTCGTCGTCGAATGCACGTCGGCGTCGTCGTCGACGATCAGCACCCGCCATGCACCGCCGCCCTGGCCCGGCGCGACTGCCGGCGTCTCGTCTGCGAACACCAGGTCATCGTCCTGCGCGGCGTCGGCGGGCGTGTTCGGTGCGGGCATGTGCGGCGTCTCCAGGTTGGGCTCCGTGATTGTGAACAAGTATATATGTAATAGTATCAACACAGTGAGAAAATTCCATGAAGAAACATTTTTCTTGATACATATTTAGCGTTTCCCCGCCCGTCTGCCCATGCTGGTAAAATCGTTCATTCCATTCGCACAACCCAACGAGAATCCATGTCCGGCAACACATTTGGCAAGCTGTTTTCCGTAACCACTTTCGGCGAGTCGCACGGTCCCGCGATCGGCTGCGTGATCGATGGCTGCCCGCCGGGACTGGCGCTGTCCGAGGCCGACATCCAGCCGGAGCTGGACCGCCGCAAGCCGGGCACGTCGCGCCACGTGACGCAGCGCCAGGAAGCGGACCAGGTGAAAATCCTGTCCGGCGTCTACGAGGGCGTGACGACGGGTACGCCGATCGCGCTGCTGATCGAGAACACGGACCAGCGCAGCAAGGATTACGGCAACATCGCCGACACGTTCCGTCCCGGCCATGCCGACTACACGTACTGGCACAAATACGGCGTGCGCGACCCGCGCGGCGGCGGCCGCTCGTCGGCGCGCCTGACGGCGCCCGTCGTCGGCGCCGGCGCCATCGCCAAGAAGTGGCTGCGTGAAAAATTCGGGACCGAGTTCGCGGGCTGCATGAGCCAGTTGGGGGACATCGACGTGCCGTTCCAGGACTTCAAGCACGTGCACGACAACCCGTTCTTCGCCGCGACGTCCGACGCCGACCTGATCGCGCGCATGGAGACGGCGATGGACGAACTGCGCCGCGCCGGCGATTCGATCGGCGCCCGCATCGACGTGGTGGCGAAGAACGTGCCGGTTGGCCTCGGCCAGCCGATCTACGACAAGCTCGATGCCGCCATCGCCTACGCCATGATGGGCATCAACGCGGTCAAGGGCGTGGAGATCGGGGCTGGCTTCCATTCGGTCGAGCAGAAGGGTTCCGAGCACGGCGACGAATTGACGCCGGAAGGCTTCGTGGGCAATAACGCCGGCGGCGTGCTGGGCGGGATTTCGACGGGCCAGGACATCACGGTGTCCATCGCGATCAAGCCGACGTCGTCGATCCGCACGCCGCGCCGCTCGATCGACAAGGCGGGCAATGCGGTGTCGGTCGAGACGTTCGGCCGCCACGACCCGTGCGTGGGCATCCGCGCGACGCCGATCGCCGAAGCGATGCTGGCGCTGGTGCTGATCGATCACGCGCTGATGCACCGCGCGCAGTGTGGCGACGTGCACGTGGATACGCCCCAGCTGCGTTAAAAAACACGGAACGGATCGTCGCCCCCGCGCAGGCGGGGGCCCAAGTATTGCGTGGGTCGACGGCATGCTTGCGAAATTGGGTTCCCGCCTCCGCGGGAACGACGGAAGCTTTTAGTCAGCCATTCAGGCCCGGCCCGCCACCGCTTCCACCGGCTGGCGCCGCTCCACGGTCTTCACGACCAGGCCGCGCAATTCGTTCAGCAGCGAGAATTCCGTCTGGCTCAGGTAGACGGACGGGAAGCGGTCGTCCCAGTCGCCGTAAATGAAGCCGACCGGCTCGCCGCGCGTGCACAGCGGGATGATCACGAAGCAGCGTGCCTCGGACAGCGTGGCTTTCCACCATCCCGGCAGCTTGCTCGAGAATTTCGGATCGCGCGCGTTCTCGATGAAGATCACGCGGTCGCTGCCGAGGGCGGCGAAGAACACGTTCGGCTCGTACGCGTCGTCGAAGGCCAGCTTGGGCACGAGCGTCTTGGCGTTGTCGCCCAGGCCGATCTTGGCCGTGTAGCGGCCGTCGCGGCGGTTGCGCAGGAAGCCGAACGCGCGGGTGAACGACAGGCCGTGGTACGCCGTCTCGATCGCCATCGACACCATCTGGCCCGGCGTGGCCTGGGCAGCGGCGTCGCGCATGTCGGCCACGCCGTCCATGAGAATCCGGTTGCCGGCTTCGCGCAGGCGCGTGACGGCGGCGGCGCGGGCGCGCTTCTCGGGCGGATTCGCGAGCGGCGCGATCGACAGGTCGGCGGCCGCTTCGACCTTGGCCTTTTCGATGGCGCCGACGATGTTGTCGGGTGCGATGCCGATCAGCGGCGCGAAGCCGGCCGCGAGCAGCCGGACCTGTTCGGCGCCCGCTTCGTCGCCGTGCCACAGTCTGTCCGCGCACTGGGTCGACATGGTGCCGAGGGCGGCGAGCCAGTCGTCGTGGCCGAAGTCGGCGCCGCGCTCGCCCGGTTCCACGCGGCGCATGCCGGCGATCAGGTTGCGCGGCAGGCCCCAGTGCTCGGCCGTCGCGCGCCCGATCTGTTCCAGCGACATGCCCAGCTGGACGAGGGCAATCGCATCGATGTCGCCGCGGCCGGCGGCCTGCTGCATCAGCGTCCAGTGTTCGGGCAGGTAGAACGTGACCATCATCCGGCCCAGCGAATGGAGGATCGAGCAGACGACGGCCTCTTCCGGATCGCGCGTGGCCGCCTCGCTGGCTACCTGGTGCGCCACCATCCCGGCCAGCACGGCTTTTTCCATCTCGATGTGGGCCTGCAGCGAATCGGGCGTGGACTTCGAGAGTTCCTCGATCAGCTTCAGGCCCAGCGCCAGGTGGCCGATGGCTTCCGTCCCCAGCACGAGGATCGCCTTCGAGACGGTGTTGACGCGCTGGCCGAAGGCCGAGTACATGCCGCTGTTCGCCAGGCGCAGCACCTTCTGGGTGAGCACGGGGTCGGACAGCACGGTCTGGGTCATGGAAAAGTCGCGCTCGTCCTCGCCGCGCATGGTGGCGAGGATGGCGTTGATGGCCTTCGTGAAGCCCGGCATGTCGCCGCGCCGGCGGATCCGCTCCCACAGCAGGGCGAGGGTGGCGTCGGCTTGCGGCGATCGTTCGGTGGTAGCAGTGTGGTTCATGTGAGGCCCGCCCGTAATTCGTCCGGCAGCAGTTCCGTGTACAGGTTTTCCTTGAGCGCGGCCATGGCCACGTGGGCCGGCATCGGCTTCCCGGTCAGGTAGCCTTGTACGTAGTCGCACCCGCGCGACTCGACATAGGTAAGTTGTTCTTCGGTCTCGACGCCTTCGGCCACGACGGACAGATCGAGGTGCTTGGCCAGGTCGAGCACGGCGTTGCAGATCGCCGCGTCCTTGGTGGAGGCGGGCAGGTCCTTGATGAAGGCGCGGTCGATCTTGAGCACCGAGATCGGAAAGCGCTTCAGGTAGGCCAGGCTCGAATAGCCGGTCCCGAAGTCGTCGATCGCGATGCGCGCGTGGCGCTCGGCCATCTTGGTCAGGATGGCTTCGGCGTGGACCGGGTCGATCATCAGCGTGCCTTCCGTGATCTCGAGCACGAGCTTGTCGCCGGGCGTGCCGGAAAACTCGAGGGCGTCGTCCAGCACGCTGAGGAAGCGGTCGTTGCGGAACTGGCGCGGGCTGATGTTGACCGAGATGTACAGGTCGCGCTTGGCCACTTCCTCGAACTGGCGCAACTGCACGAGCGCCGCCTTGAGCGCCCAGGCGCCCAGCAGGTTGATGAGGCCATTCGTCTCGGCGATGGGAATGAAGCGCACGGGCGGCACCATGCCGAGGGTCGGATGCTTCCAGCGCATCAGCGTCTCGAAGCCTTCGATTCTGCGCGTGCGGCTGCTGACGATCGGCTGGTAGTACAACAGGAATTCGCCTTCGCGCACGGCCTGGAACATCGCGGCCTCGAGTGAGATGTCGTGCTGCGGCGGACCGCTTTCGCGCACGCTGTAGACGACCGTGCGGCCCTTGCCCGTTTCCTTGGCGCGGCCCATCGCGGCATCGGCGAGGGCGATCAGCCGGATCTCGTCCTCGGCGTGGTCGGGATAGATCGATACGCCGACGGAGGCGCCCAGGTACACGGTATGCCCGTCGACTTCGAACGGCGCCTGCAACGCGGCCAGGAGGCGGCCGCTGACCAGCTTGATCTGGTCCGGCGTGAAGGTGCCGGGCAGGACGCCGACGAATTCGTCGCCGCCGACGCGGGCCAGCGTATCGCTGTCGCGCAGCGTCTTGCGCAGGCGGCCCGCGGCCTGGCGCAGGATGGCGTCGCCGACCGGGTGGCCGAGGCCGTCGTTGACCTTCTTGAAGCCGTCGAGGCCGATGGTGGCGATGCAGAAGCCCTGGCCGGAGCGGCGCGCGTTGGCGATCACCATGCGGATGCGGTCGGACAGGAGCAGGCGGTTCGGGAGTTCGGTCAGCGCGTCGTGCGTGGCCATGTGGCGCAGGCGCTGTTCGGTGGCGCGCTGGGCCGACATGTCGCGGCCGACGGCCAGCAATTCAGGGCCGTCCGGCAGCGCCCCGATGCGCAGTTCGAACCAGGTGTCCTTGCCGGCGCAGCGCAGCCGCACTTCGACGAGCACGGGGTCGCTGGTCGTGCCGGCGTCGACGAGGGCGTTGCGCAGGGCGGCCTGGTCGGCGTCCACGGCGAGGGTCGTCAAGACCGTGCCGGCCAGCGGCTGGGGGCCGAACGCACGCTGGGCGCGCTGGCTCGCGCATTGGATCAGGCCGGAGGGATCGAGGCGAAACGCGAGGTCGCCCACCGCTTCCATGTAGCCGTCCGGGCTCGCCGCCGGGGCCACATGGCGCGGATCGTTCGGTACTGCGGGTGAACTGGCGCGCATTGTCGAAATTTCTGCTTTCTAATTCTGGCAGCAAAGCCTGGGGTAATGCTGGAGTGTACCAAATCAACAAGCAATGTATCACCGAAAGATGCCGCCGAGCACTAAAAAGCACAATGCCCCGTATCTTTCTGCCCTTGCTTGATACGCCGCAGTTCCCCGCCCGGATGGGTCGCGCTTGCCCGGCACGAGGCTTTAGGCTAGCCTTGTTGCTTAACCGACAAGCTGGAGCTGCGGCTCGAGGGTTTATTGTCGCCGATGTAGTGCAAAGAGGAAACTTTTGCGCCGATAATATGATGCTCAGCTGCAACAGCGCGGCGCGCGGGCTGCAGCGGGCGAACCGGAGGAGGACGCCATGAACCGATTCGATACCCACGAGGTCTTCAACCAGGCGCCGCCGTTCGGTGACGTCAACCTGTTCCGCTGCGACCCTGCGCTGCGCGAAGGACTGGCCCGCGAAGGGGGCGGCTGGGCGGCCTCCGATCTCGAGCGCCTGGGCCGGGAACTGGGCAGCGCGGCCGTGCTCGACCTGGGCCGGCTGGCGAACGAGTTCCCGCCGCGCCTCGTGAATTTCGACCGCGGCGGCCATCGCGTGGACGAGGTCGAGTTCCATCCGGCCTGGCATCAATTGATGCGCCTCCTGATCGCGAACGGCGCCCATTCCTTGCCGTGGGAGGCGGTCCGTCCCGGCGCCCAGGTCGCGCGCGCGGCCGCCTACCTGATGTTCGGGCAGGTCGAGAACGGCTCGCAATGTCCCGTGACGATGACGTACGCGGCCGTGCCGGCGCTGCGCCAGCATGCCGGCATCGCGGCGCAGTGGCTGCCGAAGATCCTCGCGCGCACGTACGACCCCCGCTCGCTGCCCGTCGCCGAGAAACAGGGCGCCCTGATCGGCATGGGCATGACGGAAAAGCAGGGCGGCACGGACGTGCGCGCCAACACGACGCGGGCAACCCGCATGAGCCCGGCCGTCGCCGAGACCCGTTTCGGCGCCGACTGGCGCGACGCGTGGAGCCTCGTCGGCCACAAGTGGTTCTTCTCGGCGCCGCAGTCGGACGCGCACCTCGTGCTGGCCCAGGTCGACGAGGGCGGCAGCGCCGGCCAGGCGTGGCCCGGATTGTCCTGCTTCTTCGTGCCCCGCTACCTGCCGGACGGGACCCGCAACGCGATCCGCGTGCAGCGCCTCAAGAACAAATTGGGGAACAAGTCGAACGCGTCGTCCGAGGTCGAGTTCTGCGACGCCGTCGGCTGGATGATCGGGCGCGAAGGGCGGGGCATCCCGACGATCCTCGAAATGGGCAGTCACACGCGCCTGGATTGCGTGACGGGCACGGCCGGCATCATGCGGGCCGCCCTGTGCCACGCGCTGCATCACGCGCGCGCGCGCAGCGCGTTCGGGCGCCGCCTGGCCGAGCAGCCCCTGATGCAAAACGTCCTGGCCGACCTGGCGCTCGAATCGGAAGCGGCGACGGCGTTCGCCCTGCGTCTGGCGCGCTGCTTCGACGTCGGCGCGGACGGCGCCGTCGATCCGCGCGAAGCGCTGCTTGGCCGGCTCCTGACACCGGCCGGCAAGTACTGGCTGTGCAAGCGCGGCCCGGCCTTCGGCGCGGAAGCGATGGAGGTCATGGGCGGCAACGGCTACGTCGAGGACGGCCCGCTGGCGCGTCTGTACCGCGAATTTCCCGTCAACTCGATCTGGGAAGGCTCCGGCAACGTGATGTGCCTGGACGTGCTGCGTGCCTTCGCCAAAGGGCCCGAGACCCGCGACGCGCTGGCGGCCGAACTGGCGCTGGCGTCCGGTCGCGACGACCGTTTCGATGCGTATTGCGCGCGCCTGCTGGACGGGCTCGGCGCATTCACGGCCGCCGAGTTCGGCGCACGCCGCCTCGCCGAGCACCTGGTCGTGGCCGTGCAGGCCGGCCTGCTGCTGCGCCATGCGCCCGCCGCCGTGGCCGATGCCTTCGTCGCGTCGCGCATCGCGGTGGACGTCGGCGGCGCGTTCGGCCGACTGCCGGACGGGGTCGACTGCGCGGCGATCCTGGGACGTGCGCTCGTCGAATGAAGCGGCGCTGAAACTTCGACAAAGCACGGGACAAACGGACGCGTGGCTGGGATAATGTTCGCCATTCACCAACATTCAGGCCGACACCACAAGTGACGGCCGCCGCATTGATTCCTAAAATAATGAAACAAGATCCGCGTTTCCCGAACCTGTTCATCCTGAACCATCCCCTGATCCAGCATAAGCTGTCGCATATGCGCGACCGCGGCACGTCCACGCGCACGTTCCGCGAACTGCTGAGGGAGATCACGCTGCTGATGGGTTACGAGATCACGCGCGACTTGCCGCTGACCACGCGCCAGATCGACACGCCGCTGATGACGATCGATGCACCCGTGATCGCGGGCAAGAAACTGGCCATCGTGCCGATCCTGCGCGCCGGCATCGGCATGAGCGACGGCCTGCTTGAACTGGTGCCGTCGGCGCGCGTGGGCCACATCGGCGTGTTCCGCGACCCCGATACGCACCTGCCCGTCGAATACCTCGTGCGCCTGCCGGACACGACCGAACGCACGTTCATCCTGTGCGATCCGATGGTGGCGACGGGCAACTCGGCCGTGCATGCGGTCGACGTGATGAAAAAACGCGGCGTGACGGACGACCAGATCATCTTCCTCGCCCTCGTGGCGGCGCCGGAAGGCGTCGCGGTGTTCCACCAGGCGCATCCGGGCGTGAAGTTGTACGTCGCCTCGCTCGACGACAAGCTGAACGACCACGCGTACATCGTGCCGGGCCTGGGCGATGCGGGCGACCGTATCTTCGGCACCAAATGAGCACGAGCGCGGATGCGGAGTTCTTCGCGCGCCTCGGGGAACTGAACGATAAATTTGCGGCGAGCCTGCCGCAGACGCTCGGGCGCCTGTCTGCCGCACGCAACGAATTCGACGCAAGGCATCCGCCGGCG
>Ga0209148_1000575_pt1 | contig 34103 bp, 28 predicted proteins | sample AraplaCol_mMF_r2_2_FD_184288 | JGI IMG/M metagenome (GOLD analysis project Ga0209148, IMG submission 184288) | Arabidopsis root microbial communities from North Carolina, USA - plate scrape CL_Col_mMF_r2 (SPAdes) (version 2) | ecosystem: Host-associated > Plants > Roots > Endosphere | place... | reverse complement strand
CGCAGACGCTCGTACGTGCATACGGTGGACGGATTACTGTTGAAACCAATCATTCTGGCGGCGCGAAGTTCACCATGTCGTTGCCGCGTGCGGGATGACAAACCGTTGTGCACCAGGACGGCATGAGGATGCTGGATTGGCTGCGCATTGGCATCCCAGGCTATCACGCAGACCGGACCCAATTAACGTAGCTTGCGTTCGGCTACATACGGAGTTTTAAGAAATCACCATGGACCATAGTCCGTCTCGGCTGCCGCCATCCTGATGCGTTCAGGGTGGTGGCTAATAAGGAAAAATAATGAGCCTCACCGTCCTGAAAAAATTCTTCGCGGGATTCGTTTACACCCGCCACATCACCCGACACTTCCGTCGCCTTGCATTGCTGGACACCGTGACCCAGAGCGGCGTCAGCAGGGACGTGCCTGCGCCGCTCACCCATACCTTGATCAGCGTGGCCATAAGCGACACCGATGCCTTGCTTGCACGTTTCAACAGCCATGGCGATGGACTGTCCGAAGCGCAAGCCGAAGCCGTCCGTGAACGTGTGGGGCTTAACGAGGTCGAGCACGAAAAACCATTGCCCTGGTGGGTGCATTTGTGGCATTGCTATCGCAACCCCTTCAACCTGCTTCTCACGCTGCTCGCGATCATTTCCTACCTCACGGAAGACATGACGGCTGCGGTTGTGATCGGCACGATGGTGGTGCTGTCGACCCTGTTGCGCTTCTGGCAGGAAGGCAAGTCGAACAGGGCAGCAGATGCGCTCAAGGCGATGGTCAGCAATACCGCCACCGTCATTCGCCGCGGCCCATCGTCGGTGTCCACGGGCGTGGACGTCAATGATGTGGGCGTCAGCATGTATGCCAGAGCCGCGCAACGCCTGGAAATCCCAATCAAATTGCTGGTGCCGGGCGACCTGGTCGTCGTGTCGGCTGGCGATATGATTCCGGCCGATTGCCGTGTATTGAGCGCCAAGGATCTATTCGTGGCGCAAGCCGCGATGACGGGTGAGTCGATGCCGGTGGAAAAATTTGCGATTCAACGCGACGTCACGGCGCTCAGCCCGCTGGAGCTGGAAAATATCCTGTTCATGGGCACTAACGTCGTGTCTGGCTCAGCTACCGCCATGGTGTTCAGCACTGCAAACGACACGTATTTTGGCGCTCTCGCCAGCCGCGTCACTGCGACCGATCGTGCACCGACGGCATTCCAAGCAGGCGTGAACAAGGTGAGCTGGCTGCTGATCCGCTTCATGTTCGTAATGGCGCCACTGGTTTTGTTCATCAATGGATTCACCAAGCATGACTGGATGGAGGCACTGTTGTTTGCCCTGTCCGTTGCCGTGGGTCTTACCCCGGAAATGTTGCCCATGATCGTGACCTCGACATTGGCCAAGGGGGCCGTGTTCCTGTCGCGAAAAAAGGTGATCGTCAAGCGGCTCGATGCGATCCAGAACTTCGGTGCGATGAATGTCCTTTGCACCGACAAGACAGGTACCCTAACGCAGGACAAGATCTTCTTGGCGCGACATGTCGACGTCTGGGGCGAGGACTCCGAGGACGTGCTGGAAATGGCCTATCTCAACAGCTACTACCAGACTGGTCTCAAGAACCTGTTGGACGTGGCCGTACTTGAACACGCCGAGCTGGATCGCGAACTCGAGCCAGCCAGGAATTATCGCAAGGTCGACGAAATCCCGTTCGATTTCAATCGCCGCCGAATGTCCGTAGTCGTGGCCGAACACGACGATCATCACCTGCTCATCACCAAAGGCGCGGTCGATGAGATTCTGGCCGTCTGCACGCAGGTGCGCCACGGCGCGGCGACCGAACCGCTGACGTCCGAGCTGCTGGCCCGGATCCGCAAGGTAACAGCCGCGTTGAATGAAGAAGGCCTGCGTGTGGTTGCGGTCGCCACCAAGGAAGGGCTGCCCACGCAAGAGGTGTATGGCCTGGCGGATGAGCGCGCGCTGACCCTGGTCGGCTATGTTGCCTTTCTGGATCCACCGAAAGACTCGACCGCGCCAGCGCTCAAGGCGCTGGCTGAACATGGCGTCACGGTCAAGGTGCTAACCGGGGACAACGAGCTGGTTACGGCCAAGATCTGCCGTGAGGTGGGATTGGCGCAACAGGGGCTGCTGCTGGGCGGTGACATCGAGCGGATGAGCGATGCCGAGCTGGCTGTGGCAGTCGAAGAAAATAATGTGTTCGCGAAGCTGACGCCTTCGCACAAGGAGCGCATCGTGCGCCTGCTGAAGGCCAACGGCAACGTGGTTGGCTTCATGGGCGACGGGATCAATGACGCCCCTGCGCTGCGTACCGCGGACATCGGGATTTCGGTCGATTCGGCGGTGGATATCGCCAAAGAGGCGGCAGACCTCATCTTGCTTGAGAAGAGCCTGATGGTTCTCGAAGAAGGCGTGCTGGAAGGACGCTGCACCTTTGCCAACATGCTCAAGTACATCAAGATGACGGCCAGTTCCAACTTCGGCAACGTATTCTCGGTGCTGGTAGCATCGGCCTTTATCCCATTCCTGCCGATGTTGCCGATCCATCTCCTGGTGCAGAACCTGTTGTATGACGTGTCGCAGATCGCCATTCCATTCGACCACGTGGACGAGGAAATGCTGCGTGCGCCGCAGCGCTGGCAACCGGCGGACATCGGGCGATTCATGGTTTTCTTCGGGCCGATCAGCTCGGTGTTCGACATCGTGACCTTCGTTATGATGTGGTATGTGTTCGATGCACAGACGCCCGCACGGCAGACGATTTTTCAGTCGGGCTGGTTCATTGTCGGCTTGCTGACGCAGACACTCGTCGTACACATGATCCGGACACCCAAGGTGCCCTTCATCCAGAGCCGGGCCGCCATGCCGTTGATGGTCATGACGGGCGTGATCATGGCCGTCGGCATCTTCCTGCCGATGGGGCCCTTGGCGCATTACTTCAAGCTGCAGGCTTTGCCGCCGCTGTACTTTGCCCTTCTGCCCTTGATCATCCTTGCGTACATGGGATTGACCCAGGCAATGAAGGGATACTATCGTCGCCGTTGGGGCTGGCAATAAGGAAGTAACATGGCCGCTCTCGAAAACATCAACCTCGCTTCGCTACTCGATACGCTCGTGAGTCTAGCGACGGCCTTTCTGCTCGGTGGCCTGATTGGCTTTGAGAGGCAGTACCGGCAACGCACTGCCGGACTGCGCACCAACGTGTTGGTGGCGGTCGGCGCAGCTGTGTTTGTCGACATGGCGAACCGGCTGCAGGGGCATGAAGGCGCGGTGCATGTCGTCGCTTATGTGGTCTCAGGGATCGGCTTCCTCGGCGCTGGCGCAATCATGCGCGAGGAAGGCAATGTACGCGGCCTCAACACCGCAGCGACGTTATGGGGATCGGCTGCAGTAGGAGCCGCGGCTGGCGCCGATCTGATCCTCGAAGCGGCGCTGGCCACCGTATTTGTACTGGCTGCGAACACGCTGTTGCGTCCAATCGTGAATACGATGAATCGCCAGCCTCTCAATGTCGAGTCAGCCGAGGTGACGAACACCGTTTACGTCATTGCGGAGCGCGCGCAGCAGAAGGCGGTCATGGCCCAGCTCGAAGAGGCGCTGGAACGCAGCAGCTACCCAACAAGCGATCTCGACATCCACCCGTTCGGAGAGGATGAGGTCGAAATCGAGGCCACCTTGACTGCAACTTCGGTCGACAGCGCGGAACTCGATAGTGTGGTGCGACGCATCGCGACCTTGCCTGCTGTGCGACAGGCGTTCTGGAGTCCGAGCACAACCGAGTGACATTCCTGTAAATCGTACGGCAACAGAAAATGGCAGCAGCTTCGAGCTCGACCGAGGTAATGGTCAATTCGAGGACAGCAGCCACTCAACTGTAGGTCAGCGATTTTGGCGACGTCTCGACCAACCTAGTTCGCGACTAGACTGAAATCGACCCTTTTCTAGCTCAAAGTTCGTATCGTCGAATCTTCAACTGCGTCGTAACCTGTCGTGTCTCTCTCAGAAATGAATTCATACACTGCTTTTGTTAGAAGCTTGGGATCATCTTCCTCAAGGTAGCGGACGTAAAGGTTTCCTAAATCTGGGCGTTCCGAAAAATACTCACTCACTTTCTTACGCACCACTTCAAAAGGTGGGCTAGGAAGCCCTTCATCGTCCAGCGCATTCAGTCGCTCTTCATAAGTGAACAGAATCTTGGCCAAGAAGCCATCAATACTGTTGTCTACAACATAGTCCTTCATAAAAGGCTCCGTTGACTGCACTTCCCGACAGTAGCGCTTGATTGCTTGCTCCGCTGTATCGGCCATTACGTACACGGGCGGCACTTCAAGTGCTCCATCTTCTGACAATACCAAATAGCGTTTCATCACGATCTCCTCGTAGTGCTCCTGCTGATCTACATTCAACGGCCCTGTCATTATTGAAACTACAGGTAACAAACGGACGCGAGCCGATAGCTGATAGTTCTGGCTGAACAACGCACAACGGTTCATCACTACAAATGAACACTATAGATTGTAGCCCTAAAGTGTTCGTCGTGAGTACATAGTGCCTTTGTCACGGAGGCACTTTGTGGATTTACTTCAACGATTCGGCGTCGGGTTACGCCGAGCTCGGAAGAGCCGAGGCTTAACCCAAGAGGACTTCTCGACAGTGTCTAGCCGGACTTACTTAAGCAGCTTGGAGCGCGGGATCAAATCACCGACAATTTCCAAGATTGAAGAGCTTGCTTCCGTGCTCGGCTTACACCCGCTGACTTTGCTAGCGTTAGCCTACCTCCCAACTGCGCATGATGAGAGAACGCAAATGTGTACAAAGATTTGTACAGAACTCGAATCCATCGGTTTAGAGCCTGTAACCGATTAGCTGGCATATGCTCTCGAACACATTTAAATAGATAGTCTATCGGGGTAGATGTCGGACGACTGCCTGACAGCAACACGTTTAAATTCTTCGCCGGTGCACGGGTAAGACTTGCGGCCTACTTAGCACAACTTGTCTAACTTTTCGGCACCAGTAGAGCCACTTCTCGATACTTGGCGAGTTCTTTGCGAAGCTGCGAAACAGTATTTCGTTCGCGCTTTGCTTCGCCTTCTGCTTTTACACGAGCTTGGAACTGTGCCATTGCTTCTGCCTGATATTTTTTTACCTGAGCAGTCAATTCGGCTTTGTCGAAACGGAGACGTTGAATCAATTCAGTATGAGTTGTCGGCAGAGTCGATTTTCCATTCATCGCTTGCTTGATCAGCTCACGCACCCTGGGGTACCGGCAACCGGTTTCCAAAGCAATTAAGGTGCGCGAACGCCCTGCTTCCACGGCAATATTCGAAAAATTAATCTTGAGCGTACCTTTTGCCTTTTGCGCTCGGAGTTGCTTATGCTTTGGCTGGCCGTCCTGCAACCTTTGAAGAGCGTCCAAGAAATCTCGCTCGATAGTATCCTCGATAGGCGCTTCCGGCTTCAACTTAGGCATGCATTTCCTCCAAATCGGATATGATACGTGCGTTCAACACCGACAAATTCGCGCCGAATTTTTTGAGAATGCTTTTGGCTTGCTCCGCACGAAATCGGACTTCCCTAAAATATCCTAATTCAAGTTCATTTGCGCGAGCCTTTCTTATTGTTTTTTCGTTTTCCATATAACGTTCCGACCAAAACGGCTCATGACTTTTATCCATCACTGCGCAAGCGCAGCCAGCACATAAGTTAGGTTCTCGTGTTGCGTTGTTCGGTGCCTGACGTATCCATATAGGTGTACTTACCGTGTCATGACACCGCATTTCGCTGGTTCGCGTTGGACAGCATGTAGCATGGGAAGAAAAGAACATCTGCAGGTCGTGTGAGTCAGCCCACTCGACGATACGAGTCCATTTTTCCGAAGTAGGCAGATCACCGACCTTAATGCGCAACTGTGTCATTTCTCGCTCCAATTGCTCGCCCATCCGGCCGGCAAGTGATGTTTTTCCAGTCAACGACTCGAAAAGCATGAGATTTCTCTTTTGAATCGAGACAGAATCTAACGCTTCAATTAGCAGAGGGTTGCGGCCGATATATCCTCCCTCCGTCATCGCCAAGCTCAAATGATGAAATTGCATCTGGATTACTGGCAGAAGTCGAGAATCACAAGCCAACGTGAACTGCGCCCAAGTTTTACGAAGCATGTGTGTACTAAAAATTCCTCCTTTGCTCTCTCGCCAGCGCACCAAATCGTTATCCTCGGATTTATGCTTACTCTCGTCAGGCAACTGTGAGAGGTCAACCCATTGTTCGATAAAACGTTTTATCGTTCTATTCAGGGTGTCGTTAGACATAGCTTTGAGCGAAGTGGTTCGCACAGGAAGCATCTGACCAAGTCCTTTGGAGAGAAACAAATATTCGCTCTGCGCATGCTCGCGCCACGGATCATAAATCTTATTCAGGATATGGAGAGCACGAACCGCCAGGGGTATCTCGGCGCTGCCCACTGGTCTCATTCCAAGAATCCAGTCCACCTCCCGAGGCAAACCATCTTCGGTTTTCGAAAGAACGGAATGGAGGATAAACCATTCATACAGGCCAGTAAGACTCTCCTCCAAGCGAACGTTCTTTGGCAAGCTCGTTCGATCATCAATTCCAGCCTCTATGCCCAACAACTCCGATATCCGCATACCCGAAGTCGACTGAATTACAATCGCGGCCGCATCCCGCACAGATTCCCACAATTCCCTTACCCTTAGCATTCTTGCGTTTGAACGTCCAGAGCGTTTCACGAATCGAGTGTCAAGTGGTTCGTGCCACGGATCCTTCTCGCCAGGCGATGTTCCAAATTGGAATTGATTGAGAAATTTTTGGCGGCGCTGTCCAATCGCATTTTTCTTTGTTCCGGCTCTACAATTGGAAACATATTGACTTCTTTTTATTGGGACAATCTCCCCAGCCAGAGGATCTCGAACAACATCCAATAGCTTAATCACATCATCTGCTGGAGCATCGAGGAACCAAGCAGCCTTATTCAATAATGGAATTGCGATTTCATCAGGAAGTGGCTTAATCCAGCCTTGGGCCTTTGTCGCAATTTCCTTTGCGATCGCATGCGCCCCCTTGCCATTAAAAGGATGACTAGCAAGCGAATTGATTCCCATTTTTTCAAGAGCTATTCGCTGATTCCACAAGCGTATCAATGGTGCCACCGCTCGGATGACAATGCTTACACTGACCTCTTCATCGTTACCATGGCGAATAATGAACTCAGGTAGCTGTTCAATATATTGCTGAATCACCGCCGGAGTTAGTTCATAAGGAGCGTGGTACTCGTGCTCGCTCATCCAAGAGAGTAGCCACTTGAACTCTTGCCGAAGGCCGGGCGCCGATCCTGGGGATAATATACGATCCTTTGCGGGCAACACAAAAAGAGTTAGCGTCAGGATTTTAGCCCATCGCAAGCGTACTGCGTGTTGAGCGTCTGTTAACTTGCTCCCATCTAGCAGATCCATGCCCCAATTCAGATCAGAATCTGCCGTTCTCGCGCCAGGAACAGGATTTAAAAACGACCAGACGACGTCCTTAAATTGGCTATATTGACTGACACGATAAAGTCCAAGCTCCTCATCATTTAACTCATAGATTTTCTTTTTACCAAATACTTCAGTCGTATTTTCGAGCAACTGTGAATTGGACTTCATGTTTTACCCGACGTTAGGCAGTTTGATTGAAAGTTTTCGCGACTCATCAAGGACATCTGGCGAAACCATTGCCAGCAACGCTCTCAGGTCCGTAAGGACAGGCACCCACCGTTCAAACCACGTTGTTGTGCTCATCACTGGCTGACTTCTATAGATCGCGGCTTCAAGAGCGGAATAGTATCCAACACAGACAGGATCATTCGGAAACGCAGCAGTCATTGGACAGCCAGGACACCCACCGTAGTCTTTGCATAGCTTTCCTTTCTGCTGGTTTGGCCGTGGTGAATCAAAGGGATCTAAGCAAAGAAAACCTGGAGTTGCCGCTCCCTTCTCCTGCCTTGGCTGGAGTCGTCGAGGATCGATCGTGCCTTCAGTGCCAACCCAGCGCTCGCGTAACAGAATAATCTGACCGATTGTCTCTCTATAGCGCTTTTTGACAGCACTGCTAGTGTAATGCTTCCATGTCGTTATAGGACTCTTATGGTTACCAACACGCTGAGCAGCCTCTAAACTGCCATCCATGAACTGAACTAAATTAAGGACCGTTGGACGGATTTGCTTCAAAGTAAAAGAAGGTAATTTGTTATCTTTGATAAAATTCACAAGAGACCATTTCCACACACTGCTCCCGCCACGCCCGACCTCTTCCCCTAGACCTTTAGGTCGCTTGGTCCCAACTTGCTGTATGCAAAGAAATATAAAATCGGCGCTATCCGGAGCAGCAACTGGTCTAATGCGGCTTGATATATTTTGCAGACACTCGAGTAATCGCTTTAAGCTCAACTCTGAAGAAACGGCACCCTCGGGATCGAGGCGACGAAGCGAATCTTGCGCCGCTCGATCTTTTTCTCCCCAGATCTCAACTACAGGAGTACCTGCGCGATCTTTCTCAGTATCGATATTTGACCATTTGAGCTTTAAAAGTGTTTCCGCGTTAAAAGCAGTGGCAATCGCCAGAAGCATAACAAACGGCACCAAATCGCGTCCCGCGGCGTAAAAATATGAAAGTGCTTTGCGATGTCCGTGTATATGATGCAACGCGTAACCTAGTGGCGGGTGGTCAGCCTGGATAATCTCAAGGTCCGGAATAATGTTGGGATATGTCGCATCAAGTGCCGCCAAACAAACAGCTAAGTCGCTATAGTCATTTCTATTACCAACCCAGGATCGGCCGGGTTCACATGATTTGGCTCGTCCTTCAGCCAAGAGTTCCGCGCTACGAGAAAAACGCTTTTCAATTTCCAAAACTTCTCGCTCTGCGGCGTGCATGATCAATAATAACTGATCAAGACCAAGCACTTCAGTTGGTTCCGACTTGCGACCCGCGCCAGTTGGGCCAGACGGTATTCTTTCGACAATACGCCGTGCATGTATTGCCCATGCACCGGAGTCAACCGCACTTAATATTGACCTCAGGGCATCCAATGATGAGCTTATAGTAGTCGGATGCCATGGCTTTCCTTTCTTTCCTACCTTATTCAGCAAGTATTCTTTGAATCCCACTAGCAATTCATCATCTAATTGCTCAGCAGCTAAATTAGGAGACCAAGTGACATTCAAATACCCGAAGAAACCGCGCCTCAAGCTGCCCACGACTGTTGATCGTGTATTGTTCTTTAAGGTAGCGCCCCATGACAGAATTGCCTCTGCGAACATCGGCTGCAGCTTGGGGTATGTCAATAAGAAACTGAGATCAATCTTATGCACTTCTCCTGGTTCTTGTAACGGAAAAACAGCGATTAAGTTGGGAACCCCGGTAGTTAAATCAAATCCACGTTCCAATCTGGTTTGGACAATCGAATCGATCTGAAATCTTTGTTCGTTTTTCGCCTTAGCTTGCGCAACAACGACGGCTGCAGAAGAAGCCTTTTTACGTTCTCGCAAAGACTTGACCGGTTGAGATACGCGATTTAATTTTTTATTCAAAGCCCAAGCATCCTTTTCACGTCAGTCACTCCTGGTTGATCGTCGAAAATATCAACATAACGCAAATAAGTATCGATCGTTGTTTGAAGGTGCTCGTGTCCAAGCTGGGCTTGAATCTTTTTCCAGGGCTCCGGATTTCCATTCATACGTTCGAAATGATATGTCAGTACCGCATATGTATGCCTTAGATCATGGATCGAATGCTTTGGCACCTTATCTATGAATAGCACCCCGGTGATTGGATCTTTTTTCTCAACCGTGTTAACCAGACCCAGATTAAAGCAAGCTTCTCTCACCATTTTTTGTAGCGCTCCGTTAGTAATCGCTTGCCCGGGCGACCTAGAGCTTTTATGAGAAAGAAGAAGTCGAGTTGGTGAATATCGAGGTTTGCTTCTACACGCTCGAATCGACTCTGATCGTTCACCTTCGATGTATGCAATAGCATCAGTGACTAACCACGTCGGAACAGCTACTTGACGAGTTTTATTACCTTTTCCTCGAATGATCATCGAAAGGCTAACGAATGGCGTTGCGGGGTCAGGACAAAGATTGAGGAACTGCAGCGTAGTCAGATTATTGATTTCATCCAAACGTAGCCCAACCGCCCAGCCCAAGTCAAAGATTAGCCGATCTCGCGAAGGTCGATCGTCGCCCTGTCGGTCTCCCGCTTGCGGGCCGATATGTCGGAGTAGGTTTCGCAAATCTGCGACCCGAATTGGATGAATCTTAGAACCAGGTCTAACTTTAGGCAGCGCCCGGTCTTTCAAACGTGTGTGTGAGAAATGACGAGTGTGCGCGAAGGCGTCTTTGTCTATTTGGAATTGATTTTTTGTGACATGTAAGAGCCCGCCAATGTCGCCGCGATACAAGCCGATTTCAGAACAGTGTTCATAGAAAGCCCGGACTACGACCATGGCATCGCGCACGCCTGCTGTGCCGTACGGCTTTCCGGTCTTGGGGCTGATGGAGACTAGGTATGCGTCGCGGTAGTCGCGACGATCCTGCTCAGAAGCCGCTAGCCAGTCACGTCCAATTGCCTGTAAAAATTGGAACCAGCTCTTGAGAGAATAAGCAGCTTTTGACCAAGTATGAGGACTTGGGGTCGAGCCAGACTGAACGTAGCGCTCGTTCAGGAAGCCTGTTGGCTCTTCAAACAGCCTTTGATGCTCCGGTGTTTCAAGGAAGAACGCCGGCTGGCCCTTTTTGAGTTCCTCATGAGACGTTTCGTTAAAAAAAAGACTTAGCTGAGCTCCGAGGAACATGTTCATTCGTCCAATTCTCGCCCGAAAAAGCGCAAACATTTTTAAGGACGATAGTAGAGCTAAGTTATAGCCGGGGCAACATTTTTCTCTAACTAGATGAACAAATTTTCCGCTCTACCGTTCTTGATGAACTTGGGATGACTCGCGGCATGACGCTACTATGAAAGTAAGGACACTCTGCTTGGTCTACATTTCGTGCTCGCAGCCGCGGTACGGATTCAGCGACACGCTGAACGGGATGTCCGGCGACGTGTTGCGGCTGAGGATCGACTTAGCGATCTCGTCCGTGACGATCGTCTTGAGGGGCGCCGGTGCGTCGTCCTTCGCGCCGGGCACGGTCCAGCCGTCGTCGAAACGCTCGCGGCCGTTCACTTCGTAGCGGCCTTGCATGTTGGTGACGGCGCCGCGGCCTTTGATGGGCCCGTTGATGGGCACGACCTCGGCGGACTTTTGCGGGAACGGCAACACCACCTGGCTGACCGCCCGACTTGCGTTTGCTTTGACCCGGTTCACACGGCGCTCCTTAGTACTGTATGTTTATACAGTATAGTACGCCGATCTCAGGATGGGTTCAAGCGCGAAAAAAGAGCAGCTTGTTGTTGCACAAAACCGTCAAACGCCTGCAGCAGAGGCCGGTAAGCGGCGTCATCGCCCTCCAGCTGGGCCAGCGCCAGCGCGGCCGCTTCCAGCGTCGACAGCTGGTGCGCCGCGTGCGCCTTGCGAATCCGATAAGCCGACGCCGGCACGTCGTGCAGGGCGACGCGCGGCAGCCGCTGCAGCCCGGGATTCATGTAGAGCATCTTGCGGCTCTTGCGCCAGGTGGCGTCGATGACGACGAGCCGCAACCGGCCGGGCTGCGCCGTCAAGCCCGCCTCGAGGGCGGGCGCAGGCTCGCCCGGCGTCTCGGGATACAGCAGCACCGGCACGCGCCCGTCCGCATGCAGCAGCGCGTGCAAGCCGGCATCGGAGAACGCCTCCCCGACTTCCAGCCGGCTGCCGCCCAGGCACAGGTGCAGCAGGCGCGCGCTGTTCTTGGCGTTGCGCACTTCGAGTGGATGTTGCAGGATCAGCAGGTCGACGCGGCTGGACAGCGGCCGCACCCACCGGCAGATGCAGGCGCTCTGCGCGCGCAGGCAGGCGGCGCAGGTGGCGCGCCGCGGCGGTAACGGAGATTGGGTCATGGGTGGCGATTGTAGCGCCACCCGCAGCGCGTCACTGGCTGCCCATGCGCTGTCCCACGTGGGGCGCGTCGGCCGGCGTGACCGGCGCGTCCGGCCGCAGCGGCTTGAGCGCGCGGCTCCACGCCACCACCTGGTCGAGCATCGCATCGACCGCCTGCTCGTGGTGCGCGGCCGGATTGAACGTCGTGTAATTCTCGAAGTCCGTCCGCAGCGACAGCGCCACGTGCGCGCGCACGTCCGCGACCATCAGCTCGCCCATCACGAGACGCAGGCTCTCGATGGCGCGCGAACCGCCCGCGCTGCCGTAGCCGACGAAGCCGGCGGCCTTGTTGTTCCATTCCTTGTACAGGAAGTCGATCGCGTTCTTCAGCGCGCCGGACGTGCCGTGGTTGTACTCGGGCGTGACGAAGACATAACCGTCGAAGCCGGCGATGGCGGCGGCCCAGGCCTTCGTGTGCGGCTGCGCGTACCGGTCCTGCGACGGCGGGACCGGCTCGTCCAGCAGCGGCAGGTCGAAGTCCTGGATGTCGACCAGCTCGAACACGGCGTCGGCGCGCATGCCGGCGATGTCCAGCACCCAGCGCGCCACGTCCGGCGCCTTGCGGCCGGGCCGGGTGCTCCCGACGATGATCCCGATCTTGATCATGCTCCCCTCCTCGTTGATGGCCATGTGGCCGATTCTAGCCGCGGGTGCCGCCGGCCGGCGCCCAGCCGCCGCCCAGCGCGCGGTACAGGTCGACGTGGGCCTGCAGCCAGGCGGCGCGCAGCTGCAGCACGCCGGTCTCGGCGCTGAAGGCGTTGCGCTGGGCGTCCAGCTCTTCCAGGTAGGACGAATAGCCGTTGCGGTAGCGGTTGTGGGCGATGCGCAGGACTTCCTTCGTCGCCACCCGGCGCGCCTCGGCCTCGTCCAGTTGTTCACGCAGGCGCTGCACGGCCGTCAGCGCGTTCTCGGTATCGGCGAACGCGTTGCGCACGGCGGCTTCGTACGCGAACACGGCGCGGTCGCGCAGCGAGGCCGAGATGTCGGCCTGGGCCCGCAGCCGGCCCGCGTCGAACAGCGGTGCCAGCACGCTGCCGCCCACGCTCCACAACGTCGTCGGCGACGACAACAGCGCCGGCAGGTCGTGCTCATACGCGCCCAGCGACGCCGTCAGCCGCAGCGACGGCAGCATCTGGTCGCGCGCCGCCGCGAGACTGGCGTCGGCCGCCGCGACCGCGCGCTCGGCCGAGGCGACGTCGGGCCGGCGCCGCAGCAGGTCGGACGGCAGGCCGGGCTGGATCGGCGGCGCGTTCAGGTTCGCCAGGTCCGCGCCCCGTTCGACCGGGCCGGGATTCGCGCCGGCGAGGACGTCGAGGGCGTTCTCCTGCTGCGTGATCGAACGTTCCAGCTGCGGCACGACGGCGGCCGTCGCGCGGTATTCCGCCTCCGCCTGCGACAATTCCAGGCGCGAGCTGTAGCCGACCTCGAACTGCCGCCGCGCCAGCGCCAGCGAGCGTTGGCGCGACGCCAGCGTGGCGCGCGCGAGGGCCAGCTGGGCGTCCAGGCCGCGCAGGTTCAGGTAGCCGGTCGCCGCGTTTGCCGCCACCGACAGCGCCGTCGCATCAAACGCCGCCTGCTGGGCCGCGTAGTCGAAGCGTGCCGCCTCGGTCACGCCGGCCAGCCGGCCGAACGGATCGAGTTCATAGGCGGCCTGGAAGCTGCCCTGCATGACGGTGGAATCGATGGGCGTGCCGAACGGGCCGATCGCGCGCGCCCGCGCGGGCGAGAAGCCGACCGACAGGTTCGGCTCCTGGGCCGACCGCGCCACCTGGATGCGCGCCCGGTATTCGCGCAGCCGCGCCTGCGCCGTGCGCACGTCGTTGTTGCGTTCGAGCGCCTGCGCCACGATGCGGTCCAGCGCGGGGTCGCCGAACGCGCGCCACCAATCGCGCTCGACGGCCGCGCCGGGTCCGACGTTGCCGCGCCACGCCGCGGGCACGACGAGCGTCGGTTGCGGCGGCGGCTGCACGGGGATGCGGCAGCCGGCGAGCAGCGCCGCGCAGGCGCCCAGCGCGAGGCGGCGCTTCATCGGGCCGGCTCCGGCGACGCGCCGGCGGCGTCCGGCGCCCGCGTGGGCACGGGGCTGCCCACCCTGTCCGCGTCGCCGACATATCCGGGCCCCGGCGGCAACTGGCCTGCGGCCTTCGTGTCGATGCTGGCCACCACCGACATCCCCGGCCGCAGCCGCGCGGCCAGCGCCTGGTCCGGGTCGATGCGGATGCGGACCGGGATCCGCTGGGCGATCTTGACGAAGTTGCCGGTCGCATTGTCCGGCACGATGACGGAAAACTCGGCGCCGGTGGCGGGCGAGATCTGTTCGACGTGGCCGCGCAGTCTTGCGTGGTTCAGCGCGTCGACGGTGAACGTCACGGGCTGGCCCAGGCGCACGTCGGCCATCTGCGTTTCCTTCAGGTTGGCGACGACCCACATCGTCCGCGGCACGAGCGCCGTCAGCTGCGCGCCCGCGTTGACGAACGCGCCCAGGCGCACGCTGACCTGCCCCAGCTGGCCGTCGCGCGGCGCCGTGATGCGCGTGTTGGCCAGGTCGATCTCGGCCAGCCGCACGGCCGCCTCGGCGTTCGCGACGGCCGCTTCCAGCGCCGCGTGGTTGACGTCCACCGTGCGCAGGTTCTGGCGCGCGATCTCCAGCGCCGCGCGCGCCTGCTCGGTCGCGGCGACGGTCTGGGCGCGGGTGGCGCGGGCGGCGTCCCGTTCGCGCGCCGAGAGCGAACCGTCGGCCGCCAGTTCTTCCACGCGGCGCAGGTCGGCCTCGGCGCGGCGCGACTGGGCGGCGGCGTTGGCGACGGCGGCCTGGTTCTGCGCGATGGTGGCGCTGGCCGTGCGCCGGCTCTGCTCGAAGTTCGCGAGCGCCGCGCGCTGCGTCGCCAGCTGGGCTTGCGCCTGGTCCAGGCGTTGCCGGTAGATGCGGTCGTCGATGCGCATCAGGAGCTGGCCCTGGTGCACCAGCTGGTAATCCTGCACGTCGACCTCGACGACGTAGCCGGACAGTTGCGGGCTGATGATGGTCACCTGGCCGCGCACGAGGGCATTCTCCGTCGTCTGCAGCGCGCTGTGGAACGGCGGCAGGTTCCACGCGTACAGCACGATCAGGATGCCGACCAGGGCGATGAAAGCGAACAGCAGGCCGCTGACGATGACGTTGCGGTTCGACGTCTGCTGGGTGGTGGTCGTCGTGGTGGTCGTTGTCGTTTCCGGCATGGCGATGGGCTCGGGTCAGGTTGGGACGGCCGGCGTCGGCTGGGGCGGACGCGGCGCCAGGCGGCGGTCGCCGGACGGCACGGCGATCGGCGAATCGGTCGGATCGGGCGGCGCGGGCGGCGCCGGCGCCGGAGGCGGCGGGGGCGCAACGTAGGTGAGCCACAGCGCGCGGCCGAAGATCCACGCGGCCAGCAGGGTGGCCAGGATGGCGATCAGCAGGAACACGTCGTTGTAGGCGAGGATGTTCGCTTCGCGCGTGGCCGCCTGCGTCAGCACGGAGATGCCCTGGCGCGAGCGCGCGGACGGGTCGGCCAGCAGGCGCCCGTACGCCGCCCCGCCCTGCTGGATGCGCGCGGCCACGAGCGGGTCGAGCGAACTCAGTTGCTCGGCCAGCACGGACGAGTGGTATTTTTCGCGCATCACCTGGAACGTGCCCAGCAGCGAGGAACCGATCAGGCCGCCCAGGTTCTGCGTCAGGCCGAACAGCACGGAAAAGCTGATCAGGTTGGCGGGATTGGCGATCACGGAACCCATCATCGTGAGCAGCAGCGGTCCGAGAAACATCACGCCGCCGAACGCCAGCATGCCCTGGCTCACGTACAGCTGCGCGGGCCGCGTGACGTTGCTGGCATGCGAATCGACCCACGCGCCCAGCGCCATGATCAACAGGGCCACCACCTGCGGCGCCATCAGGTGCGGCGGCCGGATGATCAGCACCGAGACGACGATCCCGAGGATGGTGGACAGCAGGATGACGATGAACAGCGTCTGCATCTCGTCGTTGTTCAGCCCCACGAGGCGCAGGAAGCCGACGGCGCCGATGCTCTGCTCCGACAGCACGACGCGCACGAGCATCAGCGCCAGCGCCAGCCGCACGATCATGCCGTTGGTCAGCCAGCGGATGTTCAGCAGCGGGTTGTCGCGGTTGTGCTCGACGCAGATCGCGGCCAGCAGCAGCACGATCGACACGGCCAGCGCGATGCCGACCCAGGCATTCTCCGTCCACCACAGCACGCGGCCGAACGTCAGCGCGGCGCACAGCAGGGCCATGCCCGGCGCGAACAGCGAAAACGTGAGGAAGTCCATCGGGCGGAACGCCTTGAAGCGGTCGCCCGGCGGCAGTTTCAGCCACAGCACGGCGGCCAGCGTGACGAGCGTCAGTCCCAGCTCGAACAGGTACAGGCCGCGCCATTCCGCCAGTTGGAGCAGGCTGCGCGAAAAAATATAGGCGATCGGCTGCGCCAGTTGCGACATGCCGGTCGAGATCACGATCCCGCGCGGCCGCCACGCCTTCTTGAACGCCTGCAACGTGTAGTACAGGCCCAGCGTCGACAGCGCCGCGCCCACCATGCCGTGGGCCGCGCGCACGGCGATGGCCGAGCCCAGGTCGCCCACGAACAGATGGCCGAACGTGACGAGCGCGTACAGCACGAGGAAGAATTCGGTGAACGCGCGCAGGCCGAACTGCTGGCGGAATTTCACCAGCAGCAGGTTCATCGAGACATTGGTCATCACATAGGCCGTCGGCAGCCAGTTGATCTCGGCCGAGAAGACGCCGAGCGTGCCCTGCAGGTTGACGAGGTTGACGGTGACGAGCGCATTGCCCAGGCCGCCCGTCAGCGTGACCAGCGTGCCGATCAGGAAATAGGCGATGCGCCGCGGCGTCGAGTGACTGGGCGTCGACGGGCTGCCCGGCAGCGTGGGACGCTCGTCCGGATGCCACTGGCGCGGCGCGTAGTCGTCGTCGCTCACGCGTCCTCCAGCAGCCGTTGCAGTTCTTCCAGCACGGCGGCGGCAGCGGCCATCGCGTCCGCGTCGAGCCGCTCGACCGTCGCGCGCCGCAGCGCGGTCGCTTCCGCATTCACCTGCCCCGCGAGCGCGTCGCCATGCGGCGTCAGGGCGATGCGCTTGACGCGGCGGTCGCCCGGCTCGGCATCGCGCCGCACGAGGCCGCTTGCGACGAGGCGGTCGAGCGTCGTCACGAGCGTGGCGCCGTCCACGCCCAGCTTGCGCGCCAGTTCCCGCTGCGACGGCGGCTCGGGACTGTCGGCCACGGCCGTCAACGCATTCCAGCCGGCCGTCGTCAGCCCGTGCGCCTTCAGGTGGCGTTCGAGCGCGAGGCGCCAGGCGCGCGCGCCGCCTTGCAGGGCCTGCAGGAAACGGTCATCGGTATTCATCATGTCAAGGAAACATGGGCATCCCAATCGTTGGCCTTGCAGATTATCTGCCTGTTATGGCAAATGTGGCCACACGCGAAGATTTAATTCGAGAATTGGTTATTCCGATATTGCTCTGAAAAATCACCGTGCTTAGAATCAACTCATTCCGCGAGGCAATCAGTCCTCGGGGAAAACGAGCAAACCCGGTGTCCTTCAGAGTTTCCTATGTTTAGAGCCCGTATTTCCGTTCGCAAGCTGACGTCCGCCTTCCTCGCCGCCCTGGCCCTGCTGCCGGGCCTCGCGATCGAACAAGAGTTGCAACTCGACTATCGGATCAATGAACACATCATCCTGATCCCGGCCGGCCAGGACCACCAGGCCCGCCTGGAGACGACCGTGTTCCAGCCAAACGGTCCGGGCCCGTTCCCGCTCATCATCATCAACCACGGCAAGGACCCGGGCCACCCGAACCTGCAGCCGCGCGACCGCTTCTACCACATGGCCCACGCCTTCGTGGAACGGGGCTATGCCGTGATGGTGCCGATGCGCCAGGGCTTCGCCAACTCGACGGGCTATTACCACGACCACGGCTGCGACATGACGGCCAACGGCTATACCCAGGCCGAGGACATCGTGGCCACCCTCGCCTATGCGCGCGGGCAGAGCTGGATCGACGCCGACCACATCGTCGTCGCCGGCCAGTCGTACGGCGGCCTCGCGACGGTCGCGCTGGGCACCCAGGACCTGCCGGGCGTGCGCGGCCTGATCAACTTCGCCGGCGGCCTGCGCGACGACAGCAACGGCTGCGGCTGGCGTTCGGCCCTCGTCTCCGCGTTCGCCGAATACGGCGCGCAGAACAAGGTCCCGAGCCTGTGGATGTATGGCCAGAACGATTCGCTGTTCTCGCCGGAGCTGGTCGCGCGCATGCACGACGCCTTCGAACAGGCCGGCGGCCATGCCCAGCTCGTCGAATACGCGGCGTTCAAGCGCGATTCGCACGGCATGCTCGCGAGCCGCGACGGCGAGAAGGTCTGGCTGGCGGACACGATGACATTCCTGCAGCAGGTCGGCATGCCGACCAAGGTCGTGTACAAGGTGCCGGAACCGCCGCAGCCGCAGGCAACCAATTTCGCCGGCATCGACGACATCGACGCCGTGCCCTTCCTCAGCGAAAACGGCAAGCGCGCCTACCGCGAATATCTGACCAAGATGACCCCGCGCGCGTTCGCCGTGTCGCCCAGCGGCGCCTGGTGCTGGGCCGAGGAAGGCGAAGACCCCGATGCCCGCGCCCTGGCCACCTGCTCCGCCAAGAGCGACCAGCCGTGCCGCCTGTACTCGGTGGACGAGAACGTCGTGTGGAACCCGGACCTGGCCGAGAAGGCCGCCGTCACGGCATCGAACACCCCGGCGCCCGTCGGGCCCGCCGATGGCGCGGTGGGGAATGCGGCCGGGATGACGGCGGCGAACTGACTGTTTCGCTTTACAGGTAGGGTGGGCGACCTTCCGCCCACGCGGTGATACTTAACGGCTCCGTTTTCGTGCACGAACCGGACGACGCCAATGATCGCCGCGTGGGCACGTTTCATTTGGGGCCCCCGGCCCCAAATGCCCACCCTACGTGTCCGTAATTTTTCGCTGTGCACCATGAGCGGCGACACAGTGCGCGCAAGCGACACCAGCGCCAGTTTGTTGCGTTGCAGCACCCATTTCGTCGCCCCGGTCGAGGCAGCGCAAACTCCTTACCGAATATCAAACCGACAATGGGCTCCGCCACGTCACGGAGAACCCCATGTTGCGACTGACGAAAACCTGCGCCTGCGCGCTGCTGGCAGTCCTTTCGCTGCTGTGCGCGCCTGCCCGCGCCGCCAATAACGACCCCGTCGTGCTCGTGCACGGCGTCCTCGGCTTCGGGCCGGAATCGCATCCGCTCGGCAGCTTCCTGTACTGGGGCGGCTACGGCAACATCGCCGCGCACATGGCCGTCTATCACGGGCCGCACACGATCTTCACGGCCGAGGTCGGCGCGATCGCGTCGAACTGGGACCGCGCCGCCGAGCTGTACGCCCAGATCAAGGGCGGCTGCGTCGACTACGGCGCCCGCCACGTGGCGCGCTACGGCTATCCGGGTCAGCCGCAAAAGCCGCCCGGCAAGTGCTGGGCCGCCGACCCGGCCCACAATCCGGAACAATTTCCGCTCGCGTTCTATCCGCAATGGGATGCCGCGCATCCGATCCACATGATCGGCCACAGCCAGGGCGGCACGACGATCCGCGCCCTGATCCAGCTGCTGGAACACGGCTCGCCGGACGGCGACGAAGGCGGCGGCGATCTCTACCAGGGCGGCAAGGTCGGCTGGGTGAAGAGCGTCGTCACGATCTCGGCACCCCACGACGGCACCACGCTGAGCGACGCCGTGATGGACGTATTGCCGAACCTGCGCAGCCCGTTGAGCGACGTCCTCGACAACCAGCTGGCCCACTGGGAACTGGCGCCCGACGGCGCGCGCGAATTCAACCGCTGGGCGCTGACTTCACCCGCGGTCTATTACTTTTCGCTGGGCACGCTGGCCACGGAGACCGGCGCCTGGTGCTGCAACGGCACCGACCGCCTCCTCGCGCCCGTGCAGAGCACTGAATTCCAGTATCCGCGGGCCGACATGATCCCGTATTTCAAACTGTTCGCCGGCGAGTGGATCGTCGGCGCGCTGGCCCAGGCGGGCATGGGATCGTACACGCAGAACGCGCCGGGACGGGTGCGCATCGACAGCGCCTGGTTTCCGAACGACGGGGTCGTCAACACGGTCAGCATGCGCGCGCCGAGCGGGCATCCGGTGCGCGACTACGACGGCAAGGCCGTGCGGGGAACGTGGAATTTCCTCGGCAATTACCGGGGGTACGACCATTTCGATATCTTGAACTGGCCGAACAACGGGCCGTCGGCCGATCCGGTCTACGAGCGGATCAGCGACATCATTTTTGGGCTGGATTGACCGTGCATGCGGTGGGCGGGGCCGCCCACCCTACGTGTGGAATTCGCCGTAGCCCGAACGATCACATCGCCGAGCGCAACGTCCGCGCCAGGTCCGACAACCGGTACGGCTTGTTGACGAACGCGAATTCGTTGAGGTCGACGCCATGGCGCTGCTTGAGGGCCGGCAGCGGATAGCCCGATGCGAGCATGATCTTGGTGGCCGGATAGTGCTCGCGCGTATAACTGGCCAGCTCGATGCCGTTCATTCCGTTCGGCATCACGACGTCGGTGAACAGGATGTCGATGTCGCTCTGCCCCATCAGGTCGATCGCCTCCTGCCCGCTCGCGGCCGTGACGACGTCGTAGCCCATGCTGGTGAACAGCGACGCGGCGACGTCCATCAGGTCGGGTTCGTCCTCGACGATCAGCACGCGCTCCGTATGGTCGGCGCGCGCCTCCTCGACGCTGTCGACGGCCGCCGGCAGGTAGATGGTCACGGTCGTGCCCTCGCCCGGCCTGCTGTCGATGGCGACCTCGCCACCCGACTGCTTGATGAAGCCGTAGACCTGGGACAGCCCCAGGCCCGTACCCTTGCCGACTTCCTTGGTCGTGAAAAACGGCTCGAAGGCCCGCGCCACCACGTCGTGCGGCATGCCGGTGCCCGTGTCGCTCACCGTCACGCGCACGTATTCGCCCGGCGCCAGGCCGGCCGGCTGGTGGCCGTCGGCCACGACGTTGCCCGTGGCGATCGTCAGGCGGCCGCCGTCGGGCATGGCGTCGCGCGCGTTGACGACGAGGTTCAGCAGCGCCGATTCGAAGCGCGCGCTGTCGATCATGGCGCTGTGGGCCTTGCGGTCGAGGTCGATCACGAAGTCGATGGACGGATTGCCGGCGCGGCGCAGCACGGTCTCGAAGCCGCGGATGATGCCGTTGAGGTTGCGCGTCTCCGCCTGCAGCGGCTGCTGGCGCGCGAACGCGAGCAGTTGCTGGGTCAGGCGCGCGCCGCGGTCGATCGCGCGCCGCATCGATTCCAGCGTGCGCGCATCGCCCTCGCCGCGCTGCAGGCCCAGCACTTCCAGGCCGCTGGACAGCACCGACAAGAGGTTGTTGAAGTCGTGCGCGACGCCGCCCGTGAGCTGGCCGATCGATTCCATCTTCTGCGCCTGGTACAACGCGATATTGGCCTTTTCCAATGCCTCGTCGGCCCTCTTCTTTTCCGTCAGGTCGCGCGTGATCTTGGCGAAGCCGAGCAGTTCGCCGTCGTCGCCGCGGACGGCGTCGAGCACGGCATGGGCCCAGAAGCGCGAGCCATCCTTGCGCACGCGCCAGCCCTCGGATTCGAAGCGGCCCGCCGTGGCGGCCGTCTCCAGCGCGCGCCCGGGCACGCCCGCGAGCTGGTCTTCCGGGGTGTAGAAGCGCGAAAAATGGCTGCCGATGATCTCGGCCTGGCTGTAGCCCTTGATGCGCTCGGCGCCCGGGTTCCAGTTGGTGACGGTGCCTTCCGGCGACAGCATGAACAGCGCGTAGTCCGTCACGCCGTTCACGAGCAGGCGGAAGCGCTGCTCGCTTTCGCGCAGCGCATCCTCGGCGCGCTTGCGCTCGGTGACGTCGCGCGTGACTTTCGCAAAGCCCAGCAGCACGCCGTCTTCGTTATAGATCGGGTCGATGACGACGTGGGCCCAGAAGCGCGAGCCGTCCTTGCGCACGCGCCAGCCTTCGGCCTCGTACTTGCCTTCCGCCAGCGCGATCGCGAGCGCCCGCGCTGGCTTGCCCGCTTCGCGGTCCTCGGGGGTGTAGAAGCGCGAGAAGTGCTCGCCCAGGATCTCCTGGGCGACATATCCTTTGAAACGGTTGGCGCCGGCATTCCAGCTGCTGACGTAGCCGTTGGGGTCGAGCATGTAGATGGCGTAGTCGCTGATCCCGGAGATCAGGTACTGGTAGCGCCGCTCGTCGGGCCAGGGTTGCGTGAGGGTCAGATCGTTCATGTACTGCGGTGGTCTTGGGCCGTGGAAGTGTCGAGATCAGCCCATCATACACGTCAGCAAAAATGCTCGCGCGCGGCTCACGGACACGAATTTTACATTGTCACGATCCTTGATAAAATCGTCAAAAAATAATGCATTTTCGATGCCTTTTTGTCAATAAACCACCGGATTTGATTGGCAAAACCGCAACCATAATTACGTTTCCGAACCAAAACATTTGCGGAACCAGTCTGCCGTCGCCGTATCGGCGGGAAAGAACGACTCCAGGCGCAGCTCGTGCACGGTGACGTCGTGCGGGGTGCCCAGCGTCGTGATCGTCGTAAACAGGTTCAGTTCCACGCCCTCGTGCGCGATCGTCAGCGGCAGGAACGGCAGCGCGCGCCGGTCGAGGTTCGGCACATGCCCCTCGGACACCTGCCCTGCCGCCGCCATCCCCGGCAGCGCGGACAGTTCGGCCAGCAGCGCGGTCGCCTCGCTGCCAGGGCCGTCGGCCATGGCTTCGCGCTGGATCCACAGCAGGCTGTCGGCGCACACGGCCTGCCAGTTGACGAGGCACGGCCGCAGCCCGTTCGGATCGAGCATCAGGCGCAGCACGTTGATGGAGCCGTCGCGCGGGATGGCCGCGTCGAGCGGGAGGCCGAGCAGCCACCGCATGAAGCCGGCGGCGGGTTCGTTGAACATCACGAGATTCCACAACCGGTCCACGACGAGGGCGGGAAACGGGGCCTGCTGGCGCAGCATGAAATCGAGCGCCTGCATCACGCTCGAGAGCTCCGGGTCGGACAGGTTGCGCTCCTGGTAGGCGGGCGCGAAGCCGGCCGCCAGCAGCATCGCGTTGCGCTGGCGCAGCGGCACGTCGAGCACGATGCCGAGCTTGAGGACGAGATCGCGGCTCGGCTGGGCCCGGCCGCTTTCCAGGAAGCTCAGGTGGCGCTGCGACACGCCGCCGTCCAGCGCCAGGCGCAGCTGGCTGTAGCCGCGCCGCGTGCGCCAGTAGCGCAGCGCCGAGCCGAAGTCGCTGAAGTAGCCGTCGGCGCGCGCCTGCGCCGCTTCCACGTGTCCGTCCTGCATCGCGCCTCCTTCAAGATGTAAAGCCATCAATTTAATGGTCCGCACGGACGAACTCAAGCAACTCACCATTGACCTGCTCCACGTGCGTGAGGAACATGCCGTGGGCCGCATCCTCGTAGACGACGAGGCGGCAATCCGGCACGAGGGCCGCCGTCCGGCGTGCCGTCAGGTCGAGCGGCGCGGAGACGTCGCGGGCGCCGGCGATCAGCAGCACCGGCACGTCGACGGCTTCCAGCTCCGCCCCCATGTCGGATTCCTGCACGGCGACGTTGCAGTCGTGCAGGGCCTGCAGCGAGCATTGCAGGGCCATCTGCGCCAGCCAGTCGCGCATGCGCGGACCGGCGCCGGGGACGAAGGGTTCCAGGTTCTCCTCGATCCAGCGCGGGAAGTCGTGCAGGAGCTCCATGCTGCGGAACTGTTCCAGCAGCGCCGGATCGACCCCGTGCGGATTCGACGGGCTCAAGGTGATCCCCGGCGTCATCGCCCCGAGCAGCGCGACCTGCCGCACGCGCGCGCTGCCGTGGCGCGTGAGGTAGCGCACGATCTCGTTGCAACCCATCGAGTGCCCGACCAGCACGACGTCGCGCAGGTCCAGGGCTTCGATGACGGCCGCGATGTCGTCGGCCAGCGTGTCGAGGTCGTAGCCGCCGCCCGGATCGGACGAGCGGCCGTGGCCGCGCCGGTCGAAGGCGATGCAGCGCAGGCCGCGGCGGCACAGCGCCATCATCTGGTAGCCCCAGGAATCGGCGCCCAGCGACCAGCCGGACACGAACAGCACGGGGCGGCCCTTGCCCCAGTCGCGGTAATACAGGTTGACGTCGCCGGCGATGATGGTATTCGGCGCGCTCGTATAGGCGCGGTCGTGGCGGAAGACGGTCATGATGGTTTCCTTCGGTGGTTGACGATGGAACCAGTGTGCCCGCGGCCGTGCGGCGCGGCGATTACCTCCCAGGTAATGGCCGGACGGCGCCGGCGTGGGCCGCCATCAAATTGCCCATTTCGATGATGACAATCAGGCCATTCTCCACTGCAATTCGCCGGATTCGCTTGAAAATCGATGAGGTATCGTTGCAAGATTGCCGCGAGCGCCATGCATCGACGGGCGCCGGTCATCATTGACATTTGACGTTTCATTGTAAAATGCGGGACTTGAAACCCGACGTTCCGAACCCTTTCCCCCCATGACCCAGGCCGCCGCCCCCGTCCTCGACCTGTCGACCTGCGACAAGGAACCGATCCGCACGCCCGGCAGCATCCAGCCGCATGGTTTCCTGCTGACGCTGGCGGCCGACCTGACGGTGCTGCAGGCCAGCGCCAACCTGGGCGATTGGTCGGGCGTCGCGGCGGGCGATGCGATCGGCCGTCCGCTGGCGGACGTGATCGGCGCGGCGGCCGCGCAGCGCATCGCGCCCGAGCTGGCCGCCGGTCTGGGTCCGCGTCCGCTCTACGTGGGCACGATTGCCACCGGCACCGGCCGCCACGTCGACGTGCTCGCCCACCACTGGGACGGCGTCACCATCGCCGAATTCGAAGCGGTCGACCGCGCCGAGCCGGCCGATTTCCGCAACCTATATCCGCTGATCGGCGACTTCCTGCTGAAGGTGAACGACACTGGCAGCATCGAATCGCTGGCCCGGCTGGCCTGCCAGCACGTGCGCTCGGTGACGGGTTTCGGACGCGTGCTCGTCTACCGGTTCGACACCGACGGCCACGGCCACGTGATGGCGGAAGCGCGCGACGAACGCTGTCACTCGTACATGGGGCAGCGCTTCCCGGCGGCGGACATCCCGGCCGAGGCGCGCGAGCTGTACATGCTGTCGCGCATCCGCCTGATCCGGGACGCCACCTACACGCCGTCCGCCCTCGTGCCGCCGCTGAACCCGGCCACGGGCAAGGCCAACGACCTGTCGTTCGCCGCGCTGCGCAGCGTCTCGCCGGTGCACCTGCAGTACATGCGGAACATGAACACGCTGGCCTCGATGTCGGTGTCGCTGGTCGTCAAGGGCAAGCTGTGGGGCCTGATCTCGTGCCACAACGAAGGCCCGGCCGCGGTGGCGTTCGACAAGCGCACCGCGTGCGAGCAGCTGGGGCAAATCCTGGCGCTGTGCATCGAGTCGCGCGAGGACGCGGCCGAACTGCAGTTCCGCCTCGAAGTGCGGCGCACGATGGTGTCGATGCTGGCCGGCCTCACGCAGGGCAGCGACTTCATCGAGAACCTCGCCAACGTCTTCCCCGACCTGCTGCGCTTCGCGCGCGCGGCGGGCGTGGCGATCGTGGTCGACGACCGCATCCTCACCTATGGCGACACGCCGGACCAGGACGACATCCGCTCGCTCGTCGACTGGCTCGCCCAGCACGACCGCGGCGACGTGTTCCACACCGATAAACTGTCCGCGCTGTATGCGCCGGCGGAACACATGATCCGCAACGCCAGCGGCCTGCTCGCGATGCCCATCTCGCGCATCCACAAGCACTACCTGCTGTGGTTCCGTCCCGAATACGTGCACACCATCGAGTGGGCGGGCAATCCGCACGCGAAGGAGGCGACGCCCGGCGCGCCCGCGCAGCTGTCGCCGCGCACGAGCTTCGCCGCGTGGCGCGAGACGATCCACGGCACGAGCCAGCCGTGGCACGGCGGCGAGATCGAGCTGGCGCTGGAATTCCGCACCGCCCTGCTCGGGATCGCGCTCGAACGCGCCGAGCAGATGGCCGAACTGGCCGAGGAACTGGGCCGCGCCAACAAGGAACTGGAAGCGTTCTCGTACTCCGTGTCGCACGACCTGCGCGCGCCGCTGCGCCACATCGTCGGATTCGCCGACCTGCTGCTCGAATCGGCCGGCAGCGAGGACGGCCAGCAGCGCCAGCGCTTCCTCAAGAACATCAAGGACGCGGCGCGCCTGGCCGGCAAGCTCGTCGACGACCTGCTGTCATTCTCGCAGATGGGCCGCGCGTCGCTGCACCCGACGACCGTGGACATGAACGACCTGGTGGCGGCCTGCCTCGACAAGCTGGTGCTGGAAACGCGCGGCCGCAACATCGAGTGGGACATCGGCCCGCTGCCCACGGTCTGGGCCGACCCGACCTTCCTGCACCTGGCCCTGGTCAACCTGCTCTCGAATGCCGTCAAGTTCACGGGCCAGCGCGATCCGGCCGTGATCCGCGTGTCCGCCGAAGACCATCCGGCCGAAACGGTGTTCCACGTGGCCGACAACGGCGCCGGCTTCAACATGGAATACGTGCACAAGCTGTTCGGCGTATTCCAGCGCCTGCACCGGATGGAGGATTTCCAGGGCACCGGCATCGGCCTGGCGAACGTGCGCCGCATCGTCGAGCGCCACAACGGCCGGGTCTGGGCCCGGTCCGTGCAAGGCGAGAGCGCGACCTTCTCGTTCGCGCTCCCGAAACAGACCAATCTTTGAACGTTTTACGAATACAGTCATGCTCAAGCCCATCCTGCTGGTCGAAGACAACCCGAACGATCTCGAACTCACGCTGATCGCACTGTCCAAGAGCCAGCTCGCCAACCAGGTCATCATCGTGCGCGACGGCGCCGAGGCGCTCGACTACCTGCACCGCCGCGGCGAATACGCCGCGCGGCCGGCCGGCAACCCGGCCGTGGTGCTGCTCGACCTGAAACTGCCGAAAGTGGACGGCCTCGAAGTCCTGCGCGAGATCCGCTCGACCGACGGCCTGAAGCCCCTGCCCGTCGTGATGCTAACGTCGTCGCGGGAAGAACAGGACCTGGTGCGCAGCTATGAATTGGGCGTGAACGCCTACGTGGTGAAGCCCGTCGATTTCGCCGAGTTCGTGCGCGCGATCGCGGATCTGGGCATCTTCTGGGCCGTGCTGAACGAACCGCCGCCGGGGTCGCAGCGCTACGTCAAACCCGGCAAATAACCGGCGCCGCGGCCGCCGCCGTTCTACACCATGTCCCGGACGGCGGCCTCGCTGCGCCGCGGCCGCAACAAATGGCGGATGCGTGCGCTGAGCGCATCCGGGTGATACGGCTTCTGCAACAGGTTCACGGACGCTTCCAGCTTGCCTTCATGCGCCAGCACACCCTCCGCATAGCCGGACGTGTACAGGATCTGCGCCTGCGGCAGCCGCGCCCGCACCACGTCGCCCAGCTGCAGGCTGCTCACCGGCCCCGGCATGATCACGTCGGTGAACACGAGGTCGACGTGCTGGCCGCCCTCGACGATCTCGACGGCCTTTGCCGCATCCGGCGCCTCCAGCACCCGGTAGCCGAGCGCGGACAGGATGCCGCACGTCGTGCTGCGCACGTCTTCCTCGTCCTCGACGACGAGGATGGTCTCGATGCCGCCCAGCAGCGGCGCGGCGGACATCCGCTCCGCGCGCACGGGCTCGGCTTCGCTGCGCGGCAGGTAGATGCGCACGCTGGTGCCCTTGCCGGCCTCGCTCCGGAGGACGATCTCGCCGCCGGACTGCTTGACGAATCCGTACGCCATCGACAGCCCCAGGCCCGTCCCCTGCCCCGTCGGCTTGGTCGTGAAGAACGGTTCGAACGCCCGTTCCAGCACGTCGGGCGGCATGCCCCGGCCCGTATCCGCCACTTCGATCAGCACATAATGACCGAACGGCACTTCCGGCGGCAAGGCATCGTCCGGGCCGACATTGGCCGACCGGATCGTCAACGTGCCCCCGCCCGGCATCGCATCGCGCGCATTGATCGCCAGGTTCAGCAACACGTTGTTGAGCTGGCTGGGATCGACGAGGGTGCTGCCCAGGCCGGCCGCGATCTCGGTCACGATGCGCGCGCGCGGACCGAGCACGCGGCGCATCATGTCGTCCATCTCGCGCAGCAGGTGGCCCGGATTGATGACGACCGCCTGCAGCGGCTGGCGGCGCGCGAACGCGAGCAGGTGCGACGACAGCTTGGCCCCGCGCTCGACGCCGGCCAGCGCCATGTCGACGCGCGCGTTGCCGGCGTCGTTCAGGTTGCCTACCAGCTTGAGCAGCTGCAGGTTGCCGCCGATAATTTGCAGGACGTTGTTGAAATCGTGCGCGACGCCGCCCGTCAACTGGCCGATGGCCTCCATCTTCTGCGCCTGGTGCAGCGCCGACTGGCTTGCCGCCAATTGTTCCTGGCTGTGCCGCAGCGACACGAAGGCGGCGTCGCGCTGGCGCCGCGCGATGCACGCATCGCTGTGGTAGCGCACGCGCGCGACGAGCTCGCGCGGATCGGGCCACTTGACGAGATAGTCGTTGGCGCCAACGGCAAAGGCCTTCGCCTTGATCTCGGGATCTTCTTCGGAAGACAGCAGGATGACGGGAACGTGCTCCGTGTCCTTGTCGGCGCGCAGGCGGCGCGTGACCTCGAACCCGTCGATCTCCGGCATGCGCAAATCGACGAGCACGACCGTCGCACCGACTTCCTTGGCCAGCTCGACCGCCATGCCGGGGTTGTGGGCATAGCGCAGTGCATACGAGGCGCACCCCTTCATGCCGTGGGAAATGATGTCCTCGGCAAAGGGTTCGTCGTCGATCAGGAGAACCGAGCAGGCACTGGGATCTTCGTGGTTCATTGCAAAGCGGTGGCGGGCGGCATTGAAAAAAGGAACCGGAATTGCAAAAAAGTAAGCTTTGATTTTACACGAAGGCTGGCGGCGGTGAGGTTCGATTCAATCGTGCGGAGGTCCCAATATTGATCAGCAACGACAGGCACAGCAGCATTTTTCTCATCTCGTCTCCCGGTTGAACAACGAGAGTACAGACGTCAGCGGCTCTTCTTTTTATTCGAAGTAAAAGTCCGCGCATAAAACCCCGGCGGCTTCTTCGCCACCCAATCGATGAACGCGCGCATATCGTCATCGCCCCGCAGCGCTTCCCACGTGTGATAACCGCGCAGTAATTCACGCTCGGAAAAGGTCGCGTGGATCTTGCGGTGGCAGATCTTGTGAATAGGGAATTGCTCCCTGCCCTTCAGCGATTTCGGGATCAGGTGATGGCGGTCGATGTTGACCGTGCCGAGCGGCCGGCCGCACAGTGGACACGGGCTGTCCGCTGCCGGCGGCTCGGGGATATCGGGGAGAAAGGGACGGCGCGCCATGTTCCCCATATCGCGGCGGCCGTGCCCGTCTAAAGAGCCTTCAGCCGCGCACGCGCGCCGCGATGGCGTCGCCGACTTCGACCGTCGTGGCCGTGCCGCCCAGGTCGCCCGTGCGCGGGCCGCTCTTCAGCACTTCTTCGATCGCGGCCACGATGGCGTCGTGCGCCTCGCCGCAGCGTGGGTCGGGGTCAGTGCCGGCGGCGAGGAACGCGAGCATCATCGCGCCCGACCAGATCATCGCGATGGGATTGGCGATGCCGCGGCCGGCGATATCCGGCGCGGAGCCGTGCACGGGTTCGAACAGCGACGGGAACGTGCCCTCCGGGTTCAGGTTGCCGGACGGCGCCAGGCCGATCGTGCCGGTGCAGGCCGGGCCGAGGTCGGACAGGATGTCGCCGAACAGGTTCGACGCCACGACGACGTCGAAGCGGTCGGGTTGCAGCACGAAACGGGCCGTCAGGATGTCGATGTGCTGCTTGTCGACCGTCACCTGCGGATAGTCGGCGTGGACGGCGTCCGCGCGGCCATCCCACCACGGCATGCTGATGGCGATGCCGTTCGATTTGGTCGCGACGGTCAGGTGACGGCGGCGACGCGCGTTGGCCAGTTCGAAGGCGTAGCGCAGCACGCGGTCGGTCCCGTGGCGCGTGAACACGGATTCCTGGATCACCATCTCGCGCTCGGTGCCCGCGAACATCACGCCGCCGAGGTTCGTGTATTCGCCTTCCGTGTTTTCGCGCACGACGAAGAAGTCGATGTCGCCCGGCTTGCGGCCGGCCAGCGGACACGGCACGCCTTCGAACAGGCGCACCGGACGCAGGTTGATGTACTGGTCGAATTCGCGGCGGAACTTGAGCAGCGAACCCCACAGCGAGATGTGGTCCGGCACGAGCGCCGGCCAGCCGACGGCGCCGAAATAGATGGCGTCCATTCCGGACAATTGTTCCTTCCAGTCGGGCGGCATCATCTCGCCATGCTGGATGTACCAGTCACAACTGGCCCACGGAAAATGCGTGAACTCCAGGTGCAGGTTGAAGCGCTCGGCCGCGGCCGCCAGTACCTTCAAGCCCTCCGGCAGGACTTCCTTGCCGATGCCGTCGCCGGCGATCGCCGCGATCTTGAAACGTCGTGTCATTGCTTGTCTTTCTGTAGATGATGCGGCTCACACGGCCGGCGCCGCGACGACGAGGCGCGAAAAGCTTGCCACGCTGGCCGCGAACGAAAACGCGGCGGCGATCCCGAGCGCGAGCCACGGTCCGCGCACGTGGGAGATGGTAAGGCAGAACGCGACGAGCGCGGCGCCCGTTGCCTGCCCCGTCAGGCGCGCGGTCGCGACCATGCCGCTCGCGCTGCCGCTGCGCGACGCCGGCGCGCTGCCCATGATCGCCTTCACGTTGGGCGCCTGGAAGAAGCCGAAGCCGATGCCGCACACGGCCATGCGCCAGCCGATGTCGAGGGCGGACGGCGCCGCCGGTAAACCCATCATCGTGACCAGGCCGGCCGCGAGGATCATCAGGCCGATGCCACCCAATAATCCCGGCGAATAGTGGTCGGAGAGCCGTCCGGCCACCGGCGCCATCACGCCGACGAGCACGGGCCACGGCGTCATCAGGAAGCCCGTCTCGACGGGCGAGCGGCCCAGCGTCGTCTCGAAGAAGAACGGCAGCGCGACGAACGCCAGCGCCTGCGCGGCGAAGGTGCAGACGGCGGTGATGGTCGACAGCGCGAACAATGGCCGGCGGAACAGGTCGACCGGCAGCAACGGCGCCGGATGCCCGCGCTCGCGGCGCAGCAGCAGGCCGAAGAACACGAGCGCGACCAGCGCCTCGGGCAGCAGCGTCTTGAGGCCCACGCGGTGCGCGGCATCGCCCAGCGCCAGCACGGCCATCGAGAATGCGACGACGTTGTAGATGCCCGCGACGCGATCGACGCGATGGCTGGCGCGGCCCGTTTCCGGCAGCACTTTGCGGGCCATGAAAAAGGCGACGATACCCGGCAACACGTTAATGCCAAACAGCCATTGCCAAGACGACGCAGCGAGAATGATGGACGCCAGGCTCGGCCCGAGCGCGAAGCCGATCGCGACGACGAGCGCGTTGTTGCCGAAGCCGCGCCCGTGCAGCCGGGCCGGATACGTGGCGCGCAGCAGCGCCGTGTTGACGCCCATGATGGCGCTGGCGCCGAGGCCCTGGAACAGGCGCGCGACGATCAGCGCGGGCAGCGACCACGCGAGCGCGCACGCGAGCGAGGCGAGTGTGAACAACGCCATCCCGGCGACGTAGACGCGGCGGTAGCCGATGGTCTCGCCCAGCGCCGCGATCGGCAGCAAGGTGGCGACCATCGCCAGCTGGTAGGCGTTCACGATCCACACGGAATCGGCTGGCGTGGCGTGCAATTGCTCCGCCATCGCGGGCAGCGCCGTGTTGGCGATGGCGGTATCGAGGGACGACATGCCCACGCCGAGCGCGAGGGCGAAGATGGCCCAGATACGGGGCCCCGACGGCAATCCGTCCTGTTCGAGATTTGTTGTATTGACTGTTGCTTGCATGCTCGATCCTGACGGCAAAGGATCGATTGTAGGCCGGCTGGAAGAAACGTGCAGGGGAGCCCTGGCCGTTTTCCCCTGTCGTTACGGGAGCGCCTCCGGATGGGCAATCCGCCTGGTGCGGATCTGGCGCGGGCCCTGCGCGGTGACTCTCGTTGCCACCGCTTCCGGGACACGTTCCTGCTGCAGCAGCGCCAGCGCGTAGGCCGTACCGAAGCGTCGTTCGATCTTGAGCGCCGCCTCGACGATGGCGTCGTGCACGAGATTCTTGCGCCGGCAGCGGAATACCGGTGGCTGCGCCTGGGCGGATTGGCGCCGTTTGCTGTCGGTCAGGAGGACGCGCTCGGCAATGTGGCCGGGCACCCCTTCACGCTCCAGATATCCCATGGCCTCGTCGAGACCCAGCATGTCCTTGTAGACGAGCGCGACTTCAACATGTTGTGAAATAACGTTTTTACTGCGCACGTTAAAAATCATGAACGTCCTCGAGCAGATTGGCCGAGGATGCATGATACTGCACTGCAGGACAGATGCACACCCGCTGCGAACATTTTCAGCAGGCGCCTGGCTTCACCGCTCGACCTCGAGCCCGAACAGCGGCCGCAGCCGCGTGCCGGCGACGTTGGGGGCGAACGCGGCGACGACCAAAACAAAAAGCCGCGTACTCATGACAAGTACGCGGCTTTCGCATTCTGGCTCCCCGACCTGGACTCGAACCAGGGACCTGCGGATTAACAGTCCGTCGCTCTACCAACTGAGCTATCAGGGAAAGGAGGCCGCATTATAGCGGCTCAGCCCTGCGGCATCAAGAGCGCATGTTGCGACGCCGTGTGAAAATCGCGCCAGACGCGGTTGATCCCGCTGTCCGCGCGCGCCGCCACGAGGCCGCAGTACGGATACAGCGTGTCGACCGCATGGCGCGACGCCGCCACCCATTCCTGCGCCAGCGCCTGCATCTGCGCGGCCTGCCCGTCCGCCACGTCGGCACCGGCGGCGACGTCCGCCCAGCATGCGTCGAGCAGCGCATAGAAACGGCTGCGCACATCGTCCAGGCGGCCCCGCGCGCCGTCCAGCGCGGCGCGCACGGCGGGCACCTCGATCAGCGGCTCGTTCTGTCCGCCGAAGCGGTTGCGGCGGCGCGCGATGCAGTCGGCGGCGAGGTCGACGAAGTGCGACGCCATGCCGGCCACGTTGGCCGCCAGCGTGACGAAGGCGAACGGCAGGAACGGGAAGCGGTACAGCGGGCCCTGCCCGCGCGCCGCCGCCGGATCGATGATGAAACCGTGGTCGGCATGGACCCACGCGCCGCGGATGCGATAGGCGTGCGACGCGGTCGCACGGAGGCCGATGCTGCGCCAGCGCGGCACGATCTCGACGATGTCCCGGGAGACGACGAAGGCCAGCATGCGCGGCTGTCCGGCGGCATCGAGCAGCGGACTGCCATTCTCGCGCAGGTAGGCGTTGAACGTGAAGTGGGTCGCCATCGGGGCGCCGCTCGCGTAGTCCCACTCGCCCTCGATGCGCCAGCCGGCGCCTTCTCGGTCCGCGTGGCCGGTCGGGGCGCCGCTGCCGGCGAGGCAGGCGCGCGGCGTGGACAGAATGGCCCGGGCCAGGTGCGGCGGCAGGAAGCCCGTGAACCAGCCGGCGCCGGCGCACAGGGTGACGGTCCAGCCGACGCTGCCGTCGATCCGCGCGATGGCTTCTTCGAGCCGCACGACGTCCGGCAGCGGACGCTCTTCCCCGCCGACGGCGCGCGGCGCCAGCATGCGCAGCCAGCCACGGCGGTGGATGAGGGCCTGGTGGACCGGATGCAGCCAGCCGTCCGTATCGGCGGCGGCGGCATGACGGGCGATGCGGGCGGCGTCGCGCGCCGCGAGTGGGGAGGTGGTCGGCATCGTGAAGTGGAAATAAAAAAGGCCGCGTTCGTCACGCGGCCTTCCGAAATTCTGGCTCCCCGACCTGGACTCGAACCAGGGACCTGCGGATTAACAGTCCGTCGCTCTACCG
>Ga0209148_1000574_pt1 | contig 34124 bp, 39 predicted proteins | sample AraplaCol_mMF_r2_2_FD_184288 | JGI IMG/M metagenome (GOLD analysis project Ga0209148, IMG submission 184288) | Arabidopsis root microbial communities from North Carolina, USA - plate scrape CL_Col_mMF_r2 (SPAdes) (version 2) | ecosystem: Host-associated > Plants > Roots > Endosphere | place... | reverse complement strand
GCGATCGCGCGCTTTTCGGCGTCGCGATAGGTGGGGACGCCGATCAGGCCGAGGAACGTAAAGCCCGATGCGCGCATCAAGGCGTTGTGCTGCGCCACCATCAGGTTCTCGAGCGCCGTCATGCCGGGAAACAGGCGGATGTTCTGGAAGGTTCGGGCGACCTTGGCCTGCTTGGCGATGCGGAAATCGTTCAGCCGCTCCAGCGCGGTCTGCCTGCCGTCGTCATGGTTGAGACGAATGGCGCCGCCGCTCGGCTTGTAGAAGCCGGTGATGCAGTTGAAGACCGTGGTCTTGCCGGCGCCGTTCGGTCCGATCAGGGCGGTGATCTTCTTCCGCTCGGCCGCAAACGACAGCTCCTGCACGGCGACGATGCCGCCGAAACGCATGGTGAGCCGGTCGACGCTGAGAATGGGTTCGCTGCTCATCCGTGGCCCTCCTTGACGAGGTCGGAGGAGATCGCCTGGGCCTTGGTCAAGAACACGGTCGGCGCGCGATGGCCGATGATGCCGCGGGGCCGCCAGATCATGATCAGCACCATCGCCATGCCGAAAGCGAGCATGCGGTAGGCTTCGAGGCTGCGGAACAGCTCGAAGCCGCCGATCATGGTGAGCGCGGCGAGCGCGACGCCGAGCTGCGAGCCCATGCCGCCGAGCACGACGATGGCGAGCACCAGCGCCGATTCCTGGAAGGTGAAGGATTCCGGGCTGATGAAGCCCTGGCGTGTTGCGAAGAACGCCCCTGCAAAGCCGCCGAACATGGCGCCGGTCGCGAACGCCGTGAGCTTGGTGGTCGTGGTGTTGATGCCGAGCGCGCGGCAGGCGACCTCGTCCTCGCGCAGCGCTTCCCAGGCGCGGCCGATCGGCAGGCGGCGCAGGCGGATCGTGACCCAGTTGGTCAGCAGCGCCAGCGCCAGGATCAGATAGAACAGGAAGACGATGCGATGGGTCGGCGAATATTCGATACCGAGTTTTGCCGCCAGGCCGTCGTCGCTGTTGTCGAGCGGAATGCCGAAGAAAGAGGGGCGGGGAATGCCGGAGACGCCGTTGGGGCCGCCGGTCAGTGACTGCCAGTTGATGATGACGAGGCGGATGATCTCGCCGAAGGCGAGCGTCACGATGGCAAGATAGTCGCCGCGCAGCCGCAGCACGGGGAAGCCGAGCAGCACGCCCCAGAACGCGGCGAGGATGCCGGCGAGCGGCAGGCAGACCCAGAACGACCAGCCGAAGCTGGTGGCGAGCAGTCCGTAGGAATAGGCGCCGACGGCATAAAACGCGACGTAGCCGAGATCGAGCAGGCCGGCGAGCCCGACCACCACGTTGAGGCCCCAGCCCAGCATGACATAGGTGAGCACGAGGATCGCGAGATCGAGAATGTAGCGCTGGTTATAGAAGATGACAGGGACCAGCAGCGTGAAGATCAGCAGCACTGGCGCGAGGTAGCGGCCGATGAAGGAGATCCCGCTCTGCACGGCCGGCGGCACCAGCTTCTCGGCGCCGGTCGGGCCGATCCATTGCCTGAGCAGCTCGATGACGATCGAGCCGCCGAACACTGCGGCGACGAGTGAGGCGAGGTCGCCGAAGCGCGTCCAGTAGGTGAGCTGGCCGTCGGAGCCCGCCTCGGTGCGGACGCCGACCATCAGCGAGAACAGCACCAGCGCGATCAGGGCGTTGATGAGGGCTGTCTTCAGAAGGAAGGGGATGCCGGCGGTGCGACTTGCGGTAGTGGTCTTTTGCGGAATGGCTGTCACGCGGGGCGGTCCGTCAGACTTTTTCGACTTCGGGACGGCCGAGCAGGCCGGTCGGCATGAAGATCAGCACGACGATCAGGATCGAGAACGCGGCAACGTCCTTGTACTCGACCGAGAAATAGGCCGACCAGAACGTCTCGATCAGGCCGATCGCAAGCCCGCCCAGCATGGCACCCGGCAGCGAGCCGATGCCGCCGAGCACCGCCGCGGTAAAGGCCTTGATGCCCGCGACGAAGCCCATGAAGAAATCGACCAGGCCGTAATAGAGCAGGTACATCAGGCCGGCGACGGCGGCGAGCGCGGCCCCGATCACGAAGGTCATGGAGATGGTGCGGTCGACGTCGACGCCGAGCAACGCCGCCATGGTCTGGTCCTGCTCGCAGGCGCGCATGTCGCGTCCGAGCCGCGTGCGCGACACCAGCCAGGTGAAGATCGCCAGCAGCACGATGGTGGTGATGACCACCATGATCTGGATGTTGGAGAGCTGGATCACGAAGCCGTCCGAACTCTCATGCAGCGTGTAGCCGCCGGTGATGAAGGGCGGGATCGGCTTGACGCGCGCGCCCTGGGCAACTTGTGAGTAGTTGGTCAGCACAAAGGACATGCCGATCGCCGACAGCATCGGCGCTAGGCGGAACGAATGGCGCAGCGGCCGGTACGCGATGCGCTCGATGGTCCAGCCGTAAAGCGCAGTGATCGCCATCGAGACCAGCAGTACCACGAGCAGGATCACCGGGATCGCAGTCAAGCCGAGCGAGATCAGGATCAGGAAGGTGATGAGAGCGATGAAGCCGCCGATCATGAAGATGTCGCCATGGGCGAAATTGATCATGCCGACGATGCCGTAGACCATCGTGTAGCCGATCGCGATCAGGCCGTAGATGGAGCCGAGCACGAGGCCGTTGATAAGCTGCTGGGTGAAATAATCCATGCGCTGCCGTTACCCAAACCTGACGCGTCTGAAAGGGAGGTCTTCGAGGAGTGCTTACGTTTCTTCCCGGGCCCCGGCAGCCCCTTCTTCTTCCCGTTTTGTAACAGGAGGGAACTGGCGGCTGCAACTGGTGATGTCTCGGCTAAAAGGTTTGTACAGAGGTCATTTCGGCCATGGATGTCATGCCCAGTTCCCGCAATTGCGAGGAACCGTGTTCGCGGAGCAACCAAAGTCGGTGCCGACGGTTATTCCGCACTGACGTCCAACAATGGAGTTCCCCCATGACGAACCAGCAGAACCAGAAGCCGGGCCAACAGAGCCAGAACCCCGGCCAGCAGGGCGGTGGACAAAAGCCCGGCCAGCAGCAGCAGGATCCGCAGCGCCAGGGCGACAAGCCCGGTCAGCAGCAGGGCGGCCAGCACCGTCAGGATGACAAGTAGATTTGGGAACCAATTCTGGGAGCCCAGGAGTGAAGAAGGTGCCGCCGAAAGGCGGGGCCTTTTTCTTTGGATGAAGCGCCCAGCCGGGCGATTAAGGTAAACAAAGGGTTTAAATTGCCGCCGCGGTCCGGTGCGAGTTAGCTCCCGGCAAAGCCTTCTCTTGAAGGCGTGTAGACGAAGCGGGAAGCGGGAAGCGGCATGTTCAGACATTGGCGGATCGGCTCGGTCAACAGCGCGTTGCTGGCGGCTTATTTCATCCCGGCCTGGACGATGGTCGCCTTCAACATCTTTGTGGCGCCGGTGCACGGTCTCTACGAGCGGCCGAGCGTCGCCGTGGCGTTGTTCCTCAGCGATCAGCTGCAGATGTCCGGCATGGGCACGGTGCGCGCCGCCTGGCTGCTGGCGCTGGGACGGCTGACCGTGGTGGGATTCTTCGCGATCTTCCTCGCGCTCCTGGCCATTCCGCGCACCCGCCGGAGCGGGGCCAGCGACGAAGCGCTCGGCATTGCGCTCGCCATCGGCAGCCTGATCTCGTTCGCAAGCATGGTGATGGCCTCGAAGGTCCACGAGATGGCCGCGCTGCGGCTGCATGCGACCGAGCTGTTGCTGCTGCTTGGCGCCGCGATCGTGCTGCTGATCGAGCGGCCGGCGGCGGCGCCGAAGACGGTTGCCGTTCCGGATACCGCGCCGCTAGCCCTTGATGAGGCCGAGCTCCTGCACAATCGCTGAGGCTTCCTTGACGGCGTGGTTCGCCGCCGGGACGCCGCAATAGATCGCCTGCTGCAGCAGGATTTCCTTGATGTCGTCGGGCGTGAAGCCGCCCTCGGCCAGAGCCGCGCGCACGTGCAGGCGGAATTCATCCCATTGTCCGAGCGCGACCATGGTGCCGATGACAAGCACGCGCCGCGTGCGCTCGTCGAAATGCGGCCGCGTCCAGATCTCGCCCCAGGCATAGCGCGTGATCAGGTCCTGGAAGTCGGTGTTGAAGGCGTTGCGGTTCGCGATCGACTTGTCGACCCAGGCATTGCCCAGCACTTTTCGGCGCACGTTCATGCCGGCATCGCGGCGCTTCTGGTCGTCCATGGTCTTTCCTCCTCTCCGTCATTGCGAGCGTAGCGACTTGTCCGCCGAAGCCTTGGCGAAGGCGGAAGCAATCCAGAAATGGGTCTGCAGAGACAGTCTGGATTGCTTCGTCGCTACGCTCCTCGCAATGACGGTTGTTGCTAGCGCTGCGTCAGGAAGCCCACCACCGCGTCGGTGAACGCGTGCGGCTGCTCGACATTGGAAATATGCGCGGCGTCGATGATGGTCATGCTGGCGCCGGGAATGTTGGAGCGGATCAGTTCGCCCGCCGAGATCGGCGTAGCCTGGTCATGGCGGCCGGCGATCACCAGGGTCGGGCTCTTGATCTTGGGCAGCAGCGCGCGCTGGTCGAGCGTCGACAGCGCCTCGCAGCAGGCGAGATATCCCTCGACCGGGGTCGCGATCAGCATCGCTTTCATCCTGGCGGTGATCTCGGGCTCGCGCTCGCGGAAATCCTGCGTCAGCCATCCCGCGATCACGCCGTCCGCGACCGCCGCGATGCCGCCCTTCTTCACGGCGTCGATGCGCTCCAGCCACCTCGTCGGCTCGGCATAGTAGCAGGAGGTGTTGGCGAGGATGAGCTTGCCGAATCTTTCAGGCGCGTTGGCGCCGAGCCATTGCCCGACCATGCCGCCCATCGACAGGCCGCACCAATGCACCTTCTCGATGTTGAGGTCGTCGAGGATCGCGAGCACGTCGCGGCCGAAGCGCTCCATCGTATAGGGGGCGGGCGCGACGCCGGACTTGCCATGACCGCGGCGATCGTAGCGGATGACGCGGAACACCTGCGTCAGCGCCTTCATCTGCGGCTCCCACATCTGCAGCGTGCAGCCGAGCGAGTTGGAGAGCATCAGGGTCGGCCCGCCGTCGCGGCCCTCGACCGAGACGTTGATCAGGCAACCGTCGGCATCGATCATGGGCATGCTATGTCTCCGAATCTATTCGCGCTCGAGGCTGTCCAGCAGCCGGTCGATGAAGGCTTGGGAAGCTCCCTGATAGGCCATCGGCTCGAACAATGCCGCAATTTTCTCTGGCGTCAGATGCACAGTCACCCGCGAATCGGCGGCGAGAATGTCGCGCAGGTGCTTCTTCTCGGCGACCGCGCGCTTGCTGGCGGCCTCAATCAGGTGATGCGCGTCGCTCTTGCCGATCTTGTCGGCGAGCGCGAAAGTGACGGCTTCCGCCATGATCAGCCCATGCGTCGTGTCGAGATTGCTGCGCATGCGCGTCGCATCGACGTCGAGGCCCTCGGCGATGTCGACGATGGCGGCGAGTGCACCCGAGGTGACCAGCATCAATTGCGGCAGCGTCGGCCATTCCGCATGCCAGGGCCCGGCGCTGCGTTCGTGGTCCTGCACTTGCGCGCTAAAAATCGTCGCGGCCAGCTGTGGAGCCATGGTCGCGCAGGCGAGCGCGCTCGCGGCGGCAACAGGGTTGCGCTTGTGCGGCATGGTCGAGGAGCCACCGCGGCCTTCGCCGGCGGGCTCGAACGCTTCGCCGACATCGGTCTGCATCATCAGCGAGACGTCGCGCGCAATCTTGCCGCAGCTGCCGGCGAGAATCGCGAAGCTCGAGGCCGCTTCCGCGATGCGGTCGCGATGGGTGTGCCAGGGCGCCTCCGGTAGCGGCAGGTTCAGCTCCTGCGCCAATCGCTCGGCAACGACGAGCCCCTTGTCGCCGAGCGCGGCAAGCGTGCCGGCGGCACCGCCGAATTGCAGCGCGAGGCCCTCGCGGCGGAGTCGCCGCAGGCGGCAACGGGCGCGGGCGAGGCTCGATGCATATTCAGCGGCCTTCAGCCCGAACGGCATTGGCAGGGCGTGCTGGAGCCAGGTCCTTGCCACCATCGCGGTGTTGCGATGGGCGCGCGCGAGTGCAGCAAAGCCCTTGATGGCGCGGCCGAGATCGGCATCCAGCGCATCGATGGCGGCGCGCAAGCCGAGCATGGTCGCGGTGTCGATGACGTCCTGGCTGGTCGCGCCCCAATGCACATAGCGTGCGGCTTCCGCGGCGGCCTTGCTGACATCGGCGGTCAGCAGCTTGACCAGGGGGATCGCGAGATTGCCCGACCGGGTCGCGGCCTCGCCCAGCGCGGCCATGTCGAAGGCATCGGCCTTGCAGGCTGCTGCGATCGGGGCCACTGCCGACGCGGGAATCACACCGGTCGCGGCCTCGGCCCGGGCCAGGGCTGCCTCGAAATCGAGCATGTTCTGCAGCGTGGACCGGTCGTCGCAAACGGCGCGCATGGCTGCGCTCGACAGCATCGGCGCAAGCAGGGGGGAGAGGGCTGTGCTCATGATGTGCCGGACCTAATCACCATGCCCGGGCTCTGCCAATCCCCGACGATCGGCACAAGACCTTTTGCAGGTGCGAATATGCATTGCTCGGGACCAAGGGGCGCCCTTTTCTTTGCGGCTTCCCTGCGTTACTTGAGCATCCCACCTTTTGCGATCCCCGGAGGCGCCCCATGGCCATGACAATGAACGGCGAAGTCCAGCTTGCGGCGCCGCGCGAGGCCGTATGGGAAAAGCTCAACGATCCTGCGGTGCTGAAGGCCTGCATCCCCGGCTGCGAGGAGCTGGAGAAGACCGAGGACGGCGGCTTTCGCGCCACCGCGAAAATGAAGGTCGGTCCGGTCTCGGCGCGCTTCAAGGGCAAGGTGATGCTCTCGGATCTCGACCCGCCGAACGGCTACAAGATCTCGGGCGAAGGCGAGGGCGGGGTGGCCGGCTTCGCCAAGGGCGGCGCTGCGGTGAAGCTCGCCGAGAAGGATGGCGGCACGCTGCTCTCCTATGACGTCGAGGCGCAGATCGGCGGCAAGTTGGCGCAGCTCGGACAGCGCCTCATCAACGGCACCGCCAAGAAGCTGGCCGACGAGTTTTTCGCGAATTTCGCCAAGGCGGTACAGGGCTGATCGGCCCTGCTTTTCGTCATGGCACCTTGCGCTTGGGGCAATGTTGCCCCCGGCCATAATGGCCCATATGATGGGTTGGAATAATTATAAAAAAGAACCGCTTCGACGGGACCCGTCGGGGCGCTGATAGAGAGTGCTTATGGCAAAAATCTCCCTCATCGTGAACGGCAATCCTGTTACCGGCAATGTCGACCCGCGGACGCTCCTGGTGCAGTTCCTGCGCGAGAATCTGCGCCTGACCGGCACCCATGTCGGCTGCGACACCTCGCAGTGCGGCGCCTGCGTCGTGCATCTCGACGGCAAGGCCGTGAAGTCCTGCACCACGCTGGCCGTGATGGCTGACGGCCACGAGGTCAAGACCATTGAGGGATTGGCCGCCGATGGCGCGCCGCTGCACCCGATGCAGGAAGCCTTCCGCGAGCATCATGGCCTGCAATGCGGCTTCTGCACGCCCGGCATGATCATGACAGCGATCGACATCGTGCACCGCAAGGGCCACGAGCTCGACGACCATACGATCCGGGAAGAGCTGGAAGGCAACCTCTGCCGCTGCACCGGCTACCAGAACATCGTCGCCTCGATCGCCGCCGGCGCGAAGGCGATGGCGAAATCCGATCTCGCGTAACCGCGCGCCCTCCGCGATCAGGACACCCTCATGTACGAATTCAAATACCACCGCCCCGGGACCGTCCGGCAGGCCGCCAATCTCCTGGTGAAGAACGAAGACGCCAAGGTGATCGCCGGCGGTCACACGCTGATTCCCGTCATGAAGCAGCGGCTTGCAAGCCCGCCGCATCTGGTCGACCTCTCCCATATCGAGGGGCTGAACACGATCGAGATGAAGGGCCGTTCGCTGGTGATCGGCGCCACCGCCAAGCATGCCGAGGTCGCGACCTCCGCCATCGTCGGTGAAGCCATTCCCGCGCTCGCCAATCTTGCCAGCCAGATCGGCGATCCCGCCGTGCGCCACAAGGGCACGATCGGCGGCTCGCTCGCCAACAACGATCCGACCGCGGATTATCCGGCCGCCGTGCTCGCGCTCGGCGCGACAATCGTCACCAACAAGCGCCGCCTCAAGGCCGAGGAGTTTTTCCAGGGCCTGTTCACGACTGCGCTGGAAGCCGACGAGATCATCACCAAGGTGATGTTCCCGCTGCCGAAGAAGGCCGCCTATATCAAGTTCCGCAACCAGGCGTCGCGTTACGCACTGGTCGGCGTGTTCGTGGCGCGGCGTCCGTCGGACGTGCGTGTCGCCGTCACCGGTGCTGGTTCGGACGGCGTGTTCCGCATCGAAGCCTACGAGGAAGCGCTGAAGAAGCGGTTCTCGTCGAAAGTGCTCGACGGCATCGAGGTGCCGGCGGACGGGCTCAACAGCGATATCCATGGCAGCGCCGAATACCGCGCGCATCTGATCGGCGTGCTGACACGGCGCGCCGTCGACGCGGCCAATGCCAAGGAGTGAGTAAATCTCACTCTCTGGCCCAATACTTGCCCGTTAGCGAGGGCGTAGCGAGACTGGCTATTTCATGACTTCAGCGACCTTGCCGGCATCGGTCGATGCGATGCTCGAACTCTTGACCTCGCGCGGCTATCTGGCCGAGCGGTCGCTGGCGACGGTGACGTATCTGTCGCTGCGCATGGGCCGGCCGCTGTTCCTCGAAGGCGAGGCCGGCGTCGGCAAGACCGAGATCGCGAAGGTGCTCTCGGCGGCGCTGGGGCGGAAGCTGATTCGCCTGCAGTGTTACGAGGGGCTCGACGTCTCCTCCGCGGTCTATGAGTGGAATAGCGCCGCGCAGATGATCGCGATCCGGATGGCGGAAGCCGCCGGCGACACCGATCGCGAGCAGCTCTCGAGCGACATCTTCGCCGACCGCTACATGATCAAGCGGCCGCTGCTGCAGGCGCTCGAGCCTGACGTCGCAGGTCCCCCGGTGCTGCTGATCGACGAGCTCGACCGCGCCGACGAGGCATTCGAGGCCTACCTCCTCGAAATCCTCAGTGACTTCCAGGTCACCATCCCCGAATTCGGCACCGTGAAGGCGCCGCATCCGCCGATCGTCATCATCACCTCCAACCGTACCCGCGAGATCCACGACGCGCTGAAGCGGCGCTGTCTCTATCACTGGGTCGACTATCCCGCCGCCGAGCGCGAGCTCGCGATCGTCAAGACACGTGTGCCCGGCATCTCGGCCAAACTCTCGCAACAGGTCGTGCGCTTCGTGCAGGCCCTGCGCAACCAGGATTTCTACAAATCACCTGGCGTCGCCGAGACCATCGATTGGGCCACCGCTTTGTCCGAGCTCGACGCCCGCTCGCTGACCCCGCAGGTGGTCGGCGACACGCTGGGCGCGCTGCTGAAGTATCAGGACGACATCACGCGGATGCAGGGCGACACCCTGCAGAAGGTGCTGAAGGACGCGACGAGCGAGAATTGACGCGCGTGCGTCATGACGAACTCGTCATTCCGGGGCGCGCGTAGCGCGAGCCCGGAATCCATACTCCCGATCGTGGTTATGGATTCCGGGCTCGCGCCAAGGGGCGCGCCCCGGAATGACGGCTGAGAGTGCTGAACCATGGCCATCAACCACCTCGCGCCTGAAAAGACCGAGCAATTCGCCGACAACATCGTCGGCTTTGCCCGCGCGTTGCGCTCCGCCGGCATGCCGGTCGGCCCCGGCGCGGTGATCGATGCCATGAGCGCGCTGCAGGTGATCGACATCGGCAACCGCGCCGACGTCTTCACCACGCTGGAGGCGATCTTCGTCAAGCGCCACGAGCACGCGCTGATCTTCAAGCAGGCTTTCTACCTGTTCTTCCGTGCCTCGGAAGAATGGAAGCACCTGCTGGATTCAGTGCCGCTGCCGGAGCAGGCCAAGAAGAAGCCGCAGGCCGGCTCACGCCGGGTGCAGGAGGCGATGTCGCAGCCGCGGATGACGGAGACGCCGCAGCACCAGGAGCAGGATCTGCGCCTGTCGGTCTCCGACAAAGAGATCCTTCAGAAGAAGGATTTTGCGCAGATGAGCGCCGCCGAGATCGCCGAGGCACTGAGAGCGATCGAGATGATGCAGCTGCCGCAGGCGGAGCTTTTGACGCGCCGGCACCAGCCCGACCGGCGCGGCTTGCGGCTCGACATGCGCCGCACGCTGCGGGCATCCTTGCACACCGGCGGCGATATCATCGACATCCATCGCCTCGGGCGGATTGAGAAGCCGGCCCCGATCGTGGCGCTGCTCGACATCTCCGGCTCGATGAGCGAATACACCCGCCTGTTCCTGCATTTCCTCCATGCCATCGGCGATGCGCGCAAGCGCGTCTCGGTGTTCCTGTTCGGCACCCGGCTGACCAATGTGACGCGCGCGCTGCGCCAGCGCGATCCGGACGAGGCGCTGGCGAGCTGCTCGGCGGCGGTCGAGGACTGGGCCGGCGGCACGAGGATCTCGGCCTCGCTGCACAACTTCAACAAATTATGGGCGCGGCGGGTGCTGAGCCAGGGCGCCATCGTGCTGCTGATTTCCGACGGGCTGGAGCGGGAGGCCGATTCCAAGCTGGCCTTCGAGATGGACCGGCTGCACCGGTCCTGCCGGCGGCTGATCTGGCTGAACCCGCTGCTGCGGTTCGGCGGCTTCGAGGCCAAGGCCCAGGGCATCAAAATGATGCTCCCGCACGTTGACGAATTCCGCCCGGTACATAATTTGAGCTCTATCCAGGAGCTGATCACGACGCTCTCCCGGCCGCTGCCGCCCCATCACCGCAGCCTGATCCGCTCCGCAGCCTGAGAGGCAAAGCCCATGCTCGATCGCGACGAGGATATTCTGAAGGCGGCGGAGGACTGGCAGAAGGCCGGCCGTGGCGTCGCGCTGGCAACCGTGGTCGAGACTTGGGGCTCGGCCCCGCGTCCGGCCGGCTCGAGCCTCGTCATCAACGACGAAGGCACGTTTCTGGGCTCCGTCTCCGGCGGCTGCGTCGAGGGTGCCGTGGTCACCGAGGCCATGGACGTGATCGAGAGCGGCAAGCCCAAGATGCTGGAGTTCGGCGTCGCCGACGAGACCGCCTGGAATGTCGGTCTGTCCTGCGGCGGCACCATCCGCGTCTTCGTCGAGAAGGTCGGCTGACGTGAAGCTCGCAATCCTGCACGAACTCAATGCCGAGCGCGCCGCGCGCCGGCCGGTGATTCTGGTGACCGACACCGAGAGCGGCGAGCAGCGCCTGGTGAAGGCCGCGGATTTCGCCAAGGATCCGCTGCGCGCGGAGCTGGACAAGCAGCTTCGCATGGGCAAGAGCGCCAATGTCGAGGCGGGCGGCAAGAAGCTGTTCTTCAACGTCTACGCACCGACCGCAAAGCTCGTCATCATCGGCGCGGTCCATATCAGCCAGGCCTTGGCGCCGCTGGCGCGCTCGCTCGGCTATGACGTCACCGTCGTCGATCCCCGCACGGCCTTTGCGAGCCCCGAGCGCTTCCCCGATATTCCGCTGATCGCCGAATGGCCCGACACGGCGCTGCCGCCGCTCAATGTCGATGCCTACACGGCCTTTGTCGCGGTGACGCACGATCCCAAGATCGACGATCCCGCGCTGCTGCACGCGTTCGAGCGCAATTGCTTCTATATCGGTGCGCTTGGCTCGCGGAAGACGCACGCCAAGCGCGGCGACCGGCTGCGGGCGCAGGGCGCCAAGGAAAGCGACATCGCGCGCATCCACGCGCCCATTGGGCTCGCGATCGGCGCGGTCTCGCCGTCCGAGATCGCGGTGGCGATCATGGCCGAGATCACCGCGGTGCTGCGCCTGCCGCCCAAAGAAAAAGTAGAAGCGGCATGAAGTTTGGCCCGGCGAGCCCCAGGGAAGCGATCGGCGGGGTGACCGTCCACACCCTGCGGCAGGGTCCGCTGGTGCTGAAGAAGGGCACGACCATCGGGCCTGCCGAGGTCGAGCAGCTCGAGCGCGCCGGCATCAAGGACGTTGTGGTGGTGCGCATGGAGGCGGGCGACGTCTCCGAGGACGTCGCGGCCGCCAGCATCGCGCTTGCGATCGGCGGCGAGGGCATCCATGTCGAGCGCGCCTTCACCGGCCGCGCCAATCTGTTCGCCGCGCAGCCGGGCGTGCTGGTGATCGACCGCGCCGCGGTCGACCGCATCAACAATGTCGATGAAGCCATCACCTTTGCGACGCTCGCCGCCTACAAGCCGGTGGTCGAGGGCGAGATGGTCGGCACGGTGAAGATCATCCCGTTCGGCGTCGAAGGTACCTTGCGCGATGCCGCGGTGAAGGCGGCCGGCAAGGACGTTCTGAAGATCGCGCCTTACGTCATCAAGCGCATCGGCGTGGTCTCGACACTGCTGCCGGGCTTGTCGTCCAAGGTGGTCGACAAGACGCTGCGTGTTACCGCCGAGCGCCTCGCACCGGCGGGAGCTGCCATTATCGCCGAGCGGCGCGTGCAGCATGACGAGCGCGCGCTGTCGGTGGCGATCAAGGAATTGCTCACGCTTGGCGCCGAGCTCGTCATCGTGTTCGGGGCATCGGCGATCGCCGACCGCCGCGACGTGATCCCGGCTGCAGTCACCGGCATCGGCGGCGAGATCGAGCATTTCGGCATGCCTGTCGATCCCGGCAATCTGCTTCTGATCGCGCGCGCCGGCAGCGTGCCGGTGCTGGGCGCGCCCGGCTGCGCCCGTTCGCCGGTCGAGAACGGCTTTGACTGGGTCTTGATGCGGCTGCTCGCCGGCATCAAGGTGACGCGCTCCGAGCTGATGGGCATGGGCGTCGGCGGCCTCCTGATGGAGATCGTGACGCGCCCGCAGCCGCGTGCAAAGCCCGAGATCGAGGGCAACAGTCAGGTCGCGGCCATCGTGCTCGCGGCCGGCCGCTCCACCCGTATGGGCGGGCCGAACAAGCTGCTGGCCGAGCTCGACGGCAAAAAGCTGGTGCGGATCGCGACCGAGCAGGCGTTGGCGTCGAAAGCATCCGAGGTGATCGTCGTCACCGGCCATCAGACCGAGCTGGTCGAGCAGGCGCTGCGAGGCCTGAAGGTGAAGTTCGTCAAGAACCCTGATTTCGCCGGCGGCATAGCAAGCTCGGTCAAGTCAGGCATCGCGGCTGTGTCCGATGCGAGCGATGGCGCCGTGGTTTGCCTCGGCGACATGCCGTTGATCGATGCCGGCCTGATCGATCGCCTCATCGACGGCTTTGCGCCTGACCGCGGCAATCTCATTGTCGTGCCAGTCAGCGAGGGCCGCCGCGGCAATCCCGTGCTGTGGTCGCGCCGCTTCTTCAAGGAGTTGATGGCGCTCGACGGCGACGTCGGCGCGCGGCATCTGATCGCCAAGCACACCGAGGCGGTCGCCGAAGTGCCCGTCGACGGCGAGGGCGCCTTCCTCGACATCGACACGCCGCAGGCGTTGGAAGCTGCTAGAGGCGGATAGCACCTCGCAATCGTCCGATTTCAACGCCCCGTTCACCATCTGGAAACGGTCCCCCGCTTAGAGTCCTCCCCACCTGCCTTGGGGGGAGGGGTTTTTTCCATGGTTTCGAACCTCGTCGCGCGCCGTTGCGCGATGTTTTTCTTTGCGCTGTCGCTTTGTGTCGCCGGCGCCCGTCATATGACAGAGGCCCATGCGGCCGGCGCCTTTGCCGTTGGCAAATGCGGCGCCTATGGCCAGGCCTATGATTACGGCGCCGAGCACGAGGCCCGTGCCGCCGCGCAAAAGCAGTGCAAGGGTGAATGCACGACGGTGACGATGAAGCGCGCCTGTGCGGCGATGTCGGTCGACATGACCAACCCCTGTGGCGCCTATGGCTATGCCGTGAAGCCGAAGATTTCGGCCTCGCTCAATGCCGCCACCCGCGAATGCTACAAATATGGCGGCAAGGAATGCGTGATCCGCGCCTGGGCGTGCGACGCCAAAGGTTGATTAAAGGGCTGATCGAGCGCTAGCGCAGCCAGCCCGCGTCGGTCGTCACCAGTTTCGCCGGTTGCTCCGGCGCATCGATCGACCAGGGCACCTTGGCCGCGGTGAATTCCGACCAGGCCACGAGCAGGCGTGCTTCGATGCCGACCATGGCATGGGCCTGCCAGCCGGCGATCGCCGCCGCGGCCATGCCGTTGCCGCTCGAGCCTGCGCCGACATCGGCGAGCAACGACGTCGTCACCGCCATGTCGTTGTAGATGCCGAGCTCCTGCTGGAGATCCGCGAGCCGGCGCGAGAAGCGCTTTGCGGATTTGCTCTGCCCGCAGAGCGGCAGCAGGAAGTCGGCAACGTAGCGCAGCTTCTTCGCGGCGAGGCGGACACGATGCCGCTCCTCTATCGGCAGCGATTTGAATTTGCGGCCGCGCTTCAGCACCTTGGCATGCTGTGTCGACAGGATGTTGCGTGCGAAATTGATCGCCGGCTCCGCCAGTTGCGCCAGGCCTTCGGGCGCGACTTCGCTGCGCCAGCCGCGCGCTTCGATCCAGGCGCCGAGCCCAATCACGAGATACTGGCAGCGCCGGTCGGCGAGGGCGAGGCGGGCCTGATCGTAACAGCTCGCGCAGCGTTGGTCGGCGAGCGCGCCGAGCGTGTCGAAGCCTGCGACCGACGGGCAGCCTTGCGCGACGGTGCGCAACGTCTCCTGCCGGAACACGTCCCAGTCGCGCGCGCCCGAGAGACTTCCTGCGAGCCATTTTGCTTCGGCGCGCATCAGGTCGAGCTTGGCCAGCGACACCACCGAGCGCATCAGGTCGAGCGCGGAGCGCAGGCGGCGCAGCGCGACGCGAAGCTGATGCATCCCCTCGGGATCGCGGCCGTCCTCGGCGGCGGGCAACGACTGGAGCAAATGCAACAGGCAGGATCGCAGGATCTCGGAGAAGGCCTCGTCGAGCGAGATTGACGGATCGAGACGAAGTTTTGGCGGCTTCGGTGCGCGCGGCGCCGTATCGGCCGCGAGGTCAAATCCACGCGCCGATTTGGTGCGGATCGACGGCTTCACCTGACCATGCTCGGCGAGCCGCAGCGCGAGCTCCCAGATCGCCGACGGGCTGCCGCTCTTAAGCTCCAGCTCGATCTCGCTGACCGGCAAGGACCGATCGCCAGCCGTCAGATGGCCGTGATCAAAGGCGAGCTCGACCGTACCGGACGGCAAATCGACGAGGCGCTGATGCCGGTGGATGTCGCTGCTGAAGACGGCTTCGACCGGGTGACGCTCCAGCTCGGCGCGCAGCTTGTCGGAAACCAGCGGCATGGCCAGCGCGATATCAGGCGCCATCGACGGCACGGCTGCCTCCCACTCGCCACGGCGCAGCGGATCGTTGCTGGATTCCGTTTTCACGGTCTGCGTGAATCGCGCGCCGCTCTGGCGAACCCTGAAGCTGAATCCGTCGCGGCGAAGCGCGCGCTTGGGCGTGTCGTAGTAGATAGCCTTGAGGTGCTTGCGCGTCCCCTTGTTGCGCGCATACGCGGCGATGATCGGCGCATCGTTGAAGTCAGCGAGACGTTCGGAAGCGACCAGCAGCTTGAGTTCGATTTCGCTTGCGTGAGGCGCAACATGGCGGGGCGAAGAGAGGTCCGGCGTCGTCGCCTCGGCGCTGATGCCGTCAGAGGGCAGGTTGGCAGGTGAGGGGCTGCGCGGGAACTCGTTGTCGGAGATTTCGGAACCGGGCTTTTGTTCGGCACCGGAAGCGGTCTTGATCGCAACGTGTTGATTGTTTGCCCCGGCGAGACGCCGCACCGGTTCGAGGGCTCGCTTGATGGCGTCGATTTCGGACATTCGCAGCTTTATGACAGTTCAGTGACAGAGCATCGACCTATATCCGACTTGACCTGCGGAGAGAAGCACAGCCGATCGCATCCCGCATTGAAATTTCTTCGCTGTGATCATTTGGACAATTCCCGTTACATTTACACAAGACGTCACAGCGCTTGGAATTTTCTATTGCTTTCCAGACGCTTGGACGCGCGCGGGAGAGTTCATGCTGTTCGACACCAAGATTGCAATTGTCATTCGCAACGACCTTCAGGCCTGGCAGAAGCTCAATGTTGCGTCATTTCTGACAAGCGGCGTCGCCGCTGCCTTTCCCGAGTGCATCGGCGATGGCTATGAGGACGCATCGTCCACGAAGTATCTTGCGCTGATCGGCCAGCCGATCCTGATCTATGGTGCCGATGGTCCGGCGCTGTCACGCGCACTCGATCGTGCACTCACACGCGGCGTCACGCCGGCGGTCTATACCGAGGACATGTTCAAGACCACGCATGATGCCGCCAATCGCGCTGCGGTGAAAGCGGTCGCGCGCGGCGACCTCAATCTCGTCGGCATCGCGATGCGCGCCGAGCGGAAGGTGATCGACAAGATCGTCGACGGATTGAAGTTCCATAGCTGACGCCAGGCGCGCCCTGCGCTGCCAGGCGCGCTCTGCGCTGCCCCGCGCGACCAATAAACTTGCGTTGTTTGACTCCAATCAAGTGAGAGCCGCGCGGCATCGCTAGTCTGCTTGCGTAATGCAATGGAGCAGACCGATGCCGACCATGAAAGCCGCTGTTGTCAAACAATTCGGCAAGCCCCTGGTGATTGAGGATGTACCGGTACCGCAGCCCGGTCCCGGCGAAGTCCTGGTCAAGGTGAAAGCGTGCGGCGTCTGCCACACCGATCTGCACGCCGCCTCCGGTGACTGGCCGGTGAAGCCGGTGCCGCCGTTCATTCCCGGCCATGAAGCCGCCGGCATCGTCGCGGCGCTCGGGCCCGGCGTCAAAAATCTGAAGGTCGGCGATGCCGTCGGCGTCGCCTGGCTGCACGATGCCTGCATGTCATGCGAATATTGCGAGACCGGCTGGGAGACATTGTGCGAGCACCAGCACAACACCGGCTATAGCGTGAACGGCGGCTTTGCCGAATATGTCATCGCCTCGGCGGCCTTCGCGGCAAAGCTGCCGGCAACGATCGATTTCGCGGCGGTCGCGCCGATCCTCTGCGCCGGTGTCACCACCTACAAGGGACTGAAGGAGACCGAGGCACGGCCCGGCGAGTGGGTCGCGATCTCGGGCGTCGGCGGGCTCGGCCATGTCGCGATCCAGTACGCCAAGGCGATGGGGTTCAAGGTCGCGGCGGTCGACATCGCCGCGGACAAGCTGAAGCTCGCGCGCGAGACCGGTGCCGATCTCGCGGTCAACGCGCTCGCGAATGACGCCGTGGACAAGGTGTTGGCCGCAACCGGCGGCGGGGCTCACGGCGTGCTGGTCACGGCGGTGTCGACCGCGGCGTTTGCCCAGGCGCTGAAAATGGTGCGCCGGAAGGGCACCGTCAGCCTCGTCGGTCTGCCGCCGGGTGAATTCCCGACACCGATATTCGATGTCGTGCTCAAGCGCATCACCGTGCGCGGCTCCATCGTCGGGACCCGCAGGGATCTCGACGAGGCCATTGCGTTCGCTGCGGACGGCAAGGTGAAAGCCGACGTGACGAAAGTGCCGCTCGCGCAGATCAACGAGGTGTTCGAGCGGATGAAGGCCGGCAAGATCGACGGCCGCATGGTGCTCGACTTTGGCTAAACTCTCAGCCGTGCGGCATCCTCTCGAACTTCGTCAGGCCGGGATCGAGAGGATCCCAGTCATAGGCACGCACGGCGTAGGTGATCGCTTGCGGCTTGTAGCGGGCGGGCTCATCGAGGCTTGCGGCGCGGATGGTGAAGATGTCAGGCATGGCCTTGAAAGTCATGTAGACTGCGACGCCGCATTCGGGGCAGAAGGCGCGCGTCTTCACGTTGCCGCTGTCGCCGGTCATGTCCCATGTCTTGGCTTTGCCCGTCACGGTGACGCCGGCGCGCGGGAACGTGGCGTAGGAGCCATGGCCGGTGCCGCTTTCGCGCTGGCAGTCCCGGCATTGGCAATGATTGGAGAACAGGGGCTCGCCGGCAATCGAATAGCGGATCGCGCCGCAGGCGCAGCCGCCGGTAAAGGGCTTGTCCATCGTGATATCTCCTCAACTGTCTCGTTACTTGTCTTCGCCGCTGATCTCGTAGAGCTGCCGGATGACCTTCTTCCAGCCGCCGCTCATGACGGTGTAGGCGCTCTCGTTTCTGGGCAGCGCGAAGCCCGCATGAACCAGCTGAATCCGCGTGCCGGCTTCGACGGGAGTGAGGGACCAGGTCACAACCGTGTCGAGTGGCGCGCCGTAGCCGGTGTTGCGTTCATCGCCGCCCTTCCAAGCGTAGACGAGCCGCCTGTTCGGGACGACCTCCAGGACGCGGCAATGGATGACGCCATCCCAGTGGCCGCCCGGCTTGGTCTGGTAGGTGAAGACATTGCCTTCGACAGCCTCGAAGCCGGTCGCCGGCATCAGCCAGCGCGCGATCAATTGGGCGGATGTCAGCACCTTCCAGACCGTCTCCGGCGCGTGAGGGAGCACCTCGTCCATCACAATATCCTTGGTCTCGGCTTTCAACGCGGCTGCACTCACGGGTCGATCTCCTTCAAGAGGTCACGCAGGTTCTGGAAGCGCTCGCGCCAGAAGACACCGTAATGATCCATCCAGGTCACCAGCGGTTCGAGTCCCTGCGGCGCGGCGCGGTAATAAACGTTGCGGCCCTCGGCGCGCTCGGCGACGAGGCCCGCCTGCTTCAACGATTTCAGATGTTGCGAGATCGCGCCCTGCGTCACGCCGCTGCCGCGCGTCAGCTCGGCGACGCTGATCTCCTTGCTGGCGAACACGCGCTCGAACACAGCACGCCGGGTCGGATCGGCGAGCGCGCGCATGACGGCGGTGACGGGGTTGGGGGCGGCTTCGATCATGTTTATCAATTAGCAAGCGCTAATTCATTAGTCAATGCTAATTTGTTCGCCTGGCGTCAGATTGAATACAATTGACAATGACTGACTAGTCAGTCATAAATTGAAAATGACAAAGAAGCCCATCAAAATGGCTGCCGCCACAGCAGCGACGCCCAATCCGGAAGCCGGCGATGACGCCGCGCCGGTGTCGAACCGCGCCACGCGCGCGGCGGAGCGGCGCGATGCGATCGTCGCGGCGGCGATGGAGGAGTTCATCACGCGCGGCTTTGCCGCGACGCGGCTCGACGACATTGCCAAGCGCGCCGGCGTCGCGAAGGGCACGATCTACCTGCACTTTAGGGATAAGGAATCGATGTTCGAGGAGCTGGTGCGCACCGTGATCGTGCCAGTGGTGGCCAAGTTGAATGCGTTGCCGCCGCCGACGGGCTCGGTGCGCGATCTCATCGAAGCCTTCGCCGGCAATTTCCTCAAAGAGGTGATCGGCACGAGGCGCGGCGATCTTGTCCGCCTGATCGTGGCGGAAGGGCCGCGCTTTCCGGCGGTCGCCGACTTTTATTACCGCGAGGTGGTCTCGCGCGGGATGGCCGGCATGCGCGCGCTGATCGAGCTCGGCATTGCCCGCGGCGAGATCCGCCAGGCAAACCTCGCACGCTATCCGCAGATCCTGATCGCGCCGGCGATGATCGCGGTGATCTGGCAAAGCCTGTTTGCGCGGCATGCGCCGCTCGATGCGCAGGACATGCTGCGCGTCCATCTCGATTTGATTTTTGGCGAACGGAGGACGACATGACGTCGTCGCAAAGGATATTCGCAATCGCATTGCTGACAGCGCTTGCAGCCGGGCTCGCCGGCTGCAAGGAGAAGCGCGATCCCGGTTTCCAGGGCTGGGTCGAGGCCGACATGATCTACGTCAGCCCGGACGAAGCAGGCCGGGTGACCAAGCTCGATATCCGCGAAGGCGAGGTCGTGAAGGTGGGGGACGCCCTGTACTCGGTCGATGACGATCTCCAGCTTGCCGATCTCAACCAGAACAAGGCGACGCTGGCCAATGCTCAGCAGGTGTTCGATCGCGCCGATTCCCTGCGCAAGACCGGCTCCGGCACGCAAGCCACGCTGGATTCCGCCGTCTCGGATTTGCGGGTCGCGCAGGCGCGGGTGGTGACCTCGGAGACGCGGCTGGCGCGGCGCAAGGGCTTTGCGCCTGTTGCGGGCACCATCCAGCAGATCTATTTCCGAGAAGGCGAGATGGTGGCCGCGCAGCGGCCGGTGCTCTCGATCATGCCGCCCGGCAACATGAAGCTGCGCTTCTTCGTGCCGGAAACGGAGTTGCCGAAGCTGTCGATCGGCGATGAGGTGCGGGTCGCCTGTGATAATTGCGCGGCCGATCTCACGGCCAAGATCTACTTCATCGCGACCTCTGCCGAGTATACTCCGCCCGTGATCTACAGCCTTGAGGAGCGCAACAAGCTCGTCTACCTGATCCAGGCGCGGCCGTCGCGGCCCGATGCCTTGCGGGTCGGCCAGCCGATCGATGTCTATCTCAATCCAAAGACCCCGGTGGCGGACAAGCGATGAACGCGGGAAACGAGATCGCGATCGACGTCAAGGGCCTGACCAAATCGTTCAAAGGTCGCGAGGTCGTGCACGATCTGTCGATGCAGGTGAAGCGCGGCTCGATCTACGGCTTCCTTGGGCCGAACGGCTCGGGCAAGACCACGACCATCCGCATCCTCTGCGGCCTGCTGACGCCCGACAGCGGCGCGGGCACCTGCCTCGGCTATGACATCTTAAAGGACGCCGAGAAGATCAAGCGCCAGGTCGGCTACATGACCCAGCGCTTCAGCCTGTATCAGGACCTGTCGGTGCGCGAGAATCTCGAATTCGTGGCGCGGCTCTATGGCCTCACCGACCCACGGGGTGCGGCGCGCGACATGATCAAGCGGCTCGGGCTCTCGGGCCGTGAGGAGCAGCTCGCAGGCGAGCTTTCCGGCGGCTGGAAGCAGCGGCTCGCCCTTGGGGCCTGCACGCTGCCAAGTCCGAAGCTGTTGCTCCTGGACGAGCCCACGGCCGGCGTCGATCCCAAGGCGCGGCGCGATTTCTGGAACGAAATCCATGCGCTCGCTGCTGAAGGGCTCACCGTACTGGTTTCGACCCATTACATGGACGAGGCCGAGCGCTGTCACGAGATCGCCTACATCGCGTACGGGCATCTCCTGACTCACGGCACGGTCGACGAGGTGATCGCGAAGTCCGCGCTGACGACCTACACCGTCACCGGCGAGTTGAATGGCCTCGCAGCCCAGCTCGCCGGCAAGCCCGGGATCGACATGGTGGCGCCGTTCGGCACCTCTCTGCACGTCTCGGGCCGCGACGTCGCCGCGCTCGAAGCCAGCATCGCGCCGTGGCACGAGAGGAGTGATCTGCACTGGCAGAAATCGGCGCCGTCGCTTGAGGACGTCTTCATCGAGCTGATGGGCCGCTCCAAGGACAATTTCCAATGAGCACCGTCAGGACAACCGGCCCCGTACAGGAGCTCCGCGACCGCTTCGGCTTCTGGCGCCGCTCCTATGCCATGATGGCCAAGGAGTTCATTCAGCTTCGGCGGGACCGCGTCTCGTTCGCGATGATCGTGGCGATCCCGGTGATGCAGCTTCTGCTGTTCGGTTATGCCATCAACACCACGCCGCACCATCTGCCGAGCGCGGTGCTGCTGCAGGAGGACTCGGACCTCGCCCGCTCGGTCCTGAAGGCGTTGGAGAATACCGCCTATTTCCGTTTCGTCTACGAGGTGCACGACGTCGACGAGTTCGACAATTTGCTGAAGTCCGGCAAGGTGCTGTTCGGCGTCGAGATCCCGCGCGGCTTCGAACGCGCGGTGCGGCGCGGCGACAAGCCGGCGCTGCTGGTTGCAGCCGACGCGACCGATCCTGTCGCCGCGAGCTCCGCACTCGGCTCGCTCGGCATGATCGTGCAGACCGCACTCGCGCACGATCTCTACATCGGCGATCCCCCCGCGATGCCGTTCGAGATCCGCGCGCATGCGCGCTACAATCCCGCGGCGGAATCGCGCCTCAACATCGTGCCAGGGCTGGTCGGCACCATTCTCACCATGACGATGCTGATTTTCACGGCGCTGTCGGTGACGCGCGAGATTGAACGCGGCACCATGGAGAGCCTCCTGTCGATGCCGATCAATCCGGTCGAGGTGATGATCGGCAAGATCGTTCCCTACATCCTGGTCGGCTTCATCCAGGCTTTCCTGATCGTCAATATCGGAGTGTTCCTGTTCGGCGTGCCGGTGCTCGGCAATCTGTTCCTTCTGGCGGCACTTTCGACCCTTTTCATCGCCGCAAATCTCGCGATCGGCTACACGTTCTCCACAATCGCGCAGAACCAACTGCAGGCGATTCAGATGTCGTTCATGTTCTTCCTGCCGAGCATCCTGCTGTCCGGCTTCATGTTCCCGTTCGCCGGCATGCCGGCCTGGGCGCAATATGTCGGCGAATGCCTGCCGCTGACGCACTACATTCGCATTGTCCGCGCCATCATGCTGAAGGGCGCCTCCATGCCGAACCTGCGGTTCGATGCGCTGGCGCTGGCCGCGCTGATGCTGGTCGCCATGACCATCGCGGTGACGCGCTTCCGCCGCACGCTGGATTGAGGCAGACTGCCCCGGAATCGGGGGATGGAATGGTCAGCTTTTTGAAAGCCCGGCAAAGAGCCGTCTTGTCGGAGGAGTTCGAGCGAGAGCTGACGCGCGAGGTGCTGCGCACCGAATTGCTGCGGGTGAAGGCGTTGATCACCACCGGCTGCATCATGCTCGTCTTGCTCACGGTAACCTTCGTGATCGATCCTGCCATCTCGAACCGGATCTGGCACGGGACCGACGGCATGGTCCGCGAATACTCGCTTCTGATCGGCTTCCTGCTCTTCGAGGTCTGGGTCCACAGCCAGATCAGGCGAAACCTCGAGCTCGATCGCGACCTGCCGGTGGTCAGGCGCTATATCGGAGCCTTCATCGAAACGTCGCTGCCGACCGTCATCCTGATCCTGCAGATCCGCAGCATGGGGGCGAGCCAGGCGCTCGGCTTCGTGTTGCCAATGGTCTATTTCATCTTCGTCATTCTGTCGACGCTGCGGCTCGATTTCTGGCTGTCCACTTTCACGGGATTTGTCGCCGCAAGCGAACTCCTCGTGGTCGCGCTGTATTTCAATGCGGCAAACGCCGAGGGCGAACCCTTGATCTACTTCCACACCGTGCGCAGCGCCGTCATCCTGGTCTGCGGCGTGCTGGCGGGCTCCGTCGGCGCGCAGTTGCGGCGGCAATTTGGTGCGAGCATCGCGGCCGCGACCGCGCGCGACCGGGTGACCAATTTGTTCGGCCAGCACGTTTCGCCGCAGGTGGTCGAGCGTCTGATGGCTGAGGGGACGAGCGTCGCCGGCGACATCAGGCGCGTCGCCGTGATGTTTGTCGATTTCCGCGGCTTCACCGCGGGCGCGCAGTCGCGCACGCCGCAGGAGGTCGTCGACCGTCTCGACGGAGCTTTCGCGGTGCTGGTCGATATTCTCGATCGCCATGGCGGCATCGTGAACAAGTTTCTGGGCGACGGTTTTCTCGCGCTGTTCGGCGCGCCGCTGGAGGCTTCCGACGCGGCGCATCGCGCAGTCGCCGCCGGCCGCGACATGCTGACCGCGATGGATCACATCAATGCGCAGACGAGCTGGCCGCTGCGGATCGGCATCGGCATCCATTTCGGCGAGGTCGTCGCGGGCAATATCGGCTCACCCCGGCGCAAGGAATATACCGTGATCGGCGACACCGTGAACTTCGCCTCGCGGCTCGAGGCGCTCAACAAGGAATTCGGCTCGCAGCTCCTGATCTCCGCCTCCGTGCGCGAGGCCCTGGGCGATGACGGCAAGGATGCGGTCGCGCTCGGCGAGGTCACCGTGCGCGGTTATGAGCACCCGGTCGCGGTGTTTCAATTGGGGTGAGACGCGCCGCTCGCGTTTGTTTGAACGCGCGGCCGAAATATCTCGCGGGGCATTCCGCTCTTGCACTCAGGATGTCGAAAAAACTTCGCCGTCCGTTTGTTACGCGGAGAAAATCCATGACCCGACTGACCTTCGTCTCGGCCGCCCTAATCGCTGCTTCCGTCTATCAAATCCAGACGGCAGCCGCGCGCGACGCCGCGCCTGCGCGCCGCACCACAACCCCACAGGCGGCGGATTGCGTGAGGGCGCCTGCTGTCGGCGCGTATGCGACTGCGCCCTACAAGGAGCCGCCCTGCATGCCCAAGACGATGAGCTGGACCACGAACTGACGATCAAGGAGGCGAGGCCGGGTCGGCGAAATCTGCGACCCGGCCTTGCGCTTTCCAGAGATCGCCAAACGTGCGGTATTCCAGTAGTTCTTGACTCTCGTCTCATCTAGTCATCTATATGACTATATGAATTCCGCCTCGCGCGACGACCGCCTGCCACGCTACCAGCGCCTGCGCGACGACCTCGCCGCGCGCATCAACCGCAATGAATGGCGGCCGGGCGAACCCATCCCATCGGAGGCCGAGCTCGGTGCGCATTACGGCGTCGCCATCGGCACCGTGCGCAAGGCGATCGACCAGCTGGTCGCGGATGCCGTGCTGGAGCGCCAGCAGGGCCGTGGCACTTTCGTGCGCCGCGCGCGCTTCAACTCCTCGCTGTTCCGCTTCTTCCGCTTCCAGTCCGAAAGCGGCGAGCGGCGCGTGCCGCAGAGCCGCATCATCAGGCGCAGAAGCGTGCCCGCGACTTCAGCGGTGGCCTCAGCTCTTCGCATTCCGGTTGGTGAGCCCGTGATCAGCCTGTCGCGCCTGCGCCTGATCGACGATGTGCCGCTGCTCGCCGAGGAGATCTGGCTTCAGCAATCGCGCTTTGCGAAAATTCTCGAGATCGACACCGCCGAGTTCGGCGACTTGCTGTATCCGCTCTATGAGGAGCGCTGCGGCGAAGTGGTGGTCTCCGCCGAGGAAATCCTGACGGTCGAGACAGCAAATGAGATGCAGGCGCGGCTGTTGCGCCTCGAGGCGCATGCACCGCTGATCGTGATCGAGCGCCTTGCGCTCGATCTGGAGCGGCGGCCGATCGAATGGCGCCGCTCGCGCGGGCCGGCGGACCGCTTCCGCTACCACGCCGAGATCCGGTGACAGCGGCTTTCAACGACATCAAGCAATAAACGCATACAGGGGTAAGGGAACATGTCGAACTGGTACAGTGAAAGCTCGCCGCTGGAGCGGCGCACCTTCTGGGCAAGCTTCGGCGGCTGGGCGCTCGATGCGCTAGACGTCCAGATGTTCGGCCTCGCGATCCCTGCGCTGATCGCGGCCTTCCACATCAGCAAGGCCGATGCTGGCCTGCTCGGCTCGGTCACGCTGTTCTTCGGTGCCTTCGGCGGCTGGCTTGGTGGCGCGCTCGGCGATCGCTTCGGCCGCGTCAAGGCGCTGCAGATCACGGTCGCGACCTTTGCGCTCGCAACCTTCGCGTCGGCATTCGCGATGAGCTACACCCAGCTGCTGGTGCTCAAGGCGGTCCAGGGCCTCGGATTCGGCGCCGAATGGGCGTGCGGCGCGGTGCTGATGGCCGAGATCATCCGCCCCGAGCATCGCGGCAGGGCGCTGGGCACGGTGCAGAGCGCATGGGCGGTCGGCTGGGGCGCGGCGGTTCTGCTGTCGGCGCTGGTCTTCACCTATGCGCCGCCTGATATCGCCTGGCGCATCCTGTTTGCGATTGGATTGTTGCCTGCGCTCCTGATCATCTTCATCCGCCGCGGGCTGAAGGAGCCGCCGCGCGCCGTGGCCAAGGACGAAGAGACGCCGTTCTTCGCCACGCTGGCAGGCATCTTCCATCGCGACGTGCTGCGCTCAACCCTGGTCGGCGGTCTGTTTGGCATCGGCGCCCATGGCGGCTATGCCGCGTTGACGACGTTCCTGCCGACATACCTGCGCGAGGTGCGGCATTTGTCGGTGCTCGGCTCAAGCTTCTATCTCGCCGTGATCATCGTCGCCTTCTTCTGCGGCTGTGTCGCGAGCGGGATCATCAGCGACCGTATCGGCCGCCGCGCCAATGTCGCATTCTTTGCCAGCGCCTGCATCGCGACCGTGCTGGTCTATATCTTTGCACCGCTGACCGATGGCCAGATGCTTGTGCTCGGCTTTCCGCTCGGCTTCTTCTCGGCTGGTATCCCCGCCAGCATGGCCGCGCTGTTCAGCGAGCTCTATCCGGCCGGCGTGCGCGGCACCGGCGTCGGCTTCTGCTACAATTTCGGCCGCGTCGTCTCCGCGGCGTTTCCCTTCCTGGTCGGCTTTCTCAGCGATCACATCGGCCTCGGGCCCGCGATCGGCATCGACGCGGCGTTCGCCTATTCGCTGGTGCTGATCGCGGTGCTGCTGCTGCCCGAGACCCGCGGCAAGGTGTTCGAGCAGGCCGTAATCGCGCGCGTTTGACGGGAATGAGGAGCAACAATCATGACATCGTTCAAGCGCGGCCTGACACGCCGCCAATTCGGCGCGGGCGCTGCAGCCCTGGTGGCAAGCGCGGCTGCGGGCAAAGCGGCAGGTGAGGCGACGATGCCTGACATCGACACCCACGCCCATGTCTTTCACCGCGGCCTCAAGCTCGCGCCGGGTCGCCGTTATGCGCCCGACTACGACGCGCCACTGTCGCTCTATCTGGAACAGCTCGACCATAATGGCATCACCAACGGCGTGCTGGTGCAGCCGAGCTTTCTCGGCACCGACAACTCGTATCTCGTCGATTGCCTCAAGCAGACGGCTGGTCGCCTGCGCGGCATCGCCGTGGTCGACCCCGCTGTCGCCGCGGACGAGCTGCGTACGCTCGACAAAGCCGGCATCGTCGGCATCCGCCTCAATCTCGTCGGTCAGCCCTTGCCGGATCTGGCGGCGAGCGAATGGAAGGGGCTGCTCGCCAACGTGAAGGCGATGGGCTGGCAGGTCGAGATCCAGCGCAACGCATCCGATCTCGCCGTGCTCACCCCGCTTCTGCTCGATCTCGGCGTCACCGTCGTGCTCGATCACTTTGCGCTGCCGGATCCCAAGCTCGGCGTCGCCGACCCAGGCTTTCAATCGGTGTTGAAGCTCGGCGCGACGCGGAACGTGTGGGTCAAAATCTCCGCGCCGTATCGCAACGGCCTAGATGGCGAGAGTTTTGCGATGGAGGCTTATCCGTTGCTGCGCAATGCCTATGGTCTCGATCGCCTGCTGTGGGGCAGCGACTGGCCGCATACGCAGTTCGAGGCGACGCAGACTTACGCGAAGAACCGGCAATTCCTCGACACGCTCGTCGCCGACAAGAGCGAACGCGCGCTGGTGCTGGCCTCGCCGCGTCCACTCTTCCGCTTCTGACACGCGTGCGCGATTGCTCCGATTGCACTCAATTTTGGGGCATGACGGATGATGTCGCGCGCTTGTAGAGTGTTGCGCAAGGCGGCCGGCGTGCGGCCGCCATTTGCGTGAGGAAGCACGATGCAGCGCCGCTACATCACCGTCGACGTGTTCACTGACCGCGCCTTCGGCGGCAACCAGCTCGCCGTGGTGCTCGATGCCGCAGGGCTCTCGACGCAGCAGATGCAGGCGATCGCGACCGAGTTCAACTATTCCGAGACGACCTTCGTGCTGCCGCCGCGCGACAAGGCGAACGACGCCGAGGTGCGCATCTTCACGCCGGTGCAGGAGATTGCCTTCGCCGGTCATCCCAATGTCGGCACCGCCTTCGTGCTGGCTTCGATGGCGAAAGAGCCGAAGCCGCGCCTGCTGTTCGAGGAGAAGGCCGGCCTCGTGCCGGTCGAGATCGTGCGCGAGCAGGGCCTGATAGTCAGGACCGAGCTCACCGCGCCGCAGCCGCTCCAGCGCTATGCGCCGTTGTCACCCGCTGAAGCCGCGAGCTGCATTTCGCTCAGTGCCGACGACATCAAGACCGACAGTCACGCACCGCACGTCGTCACCGTCGGAAACGCGTTTCTGGTGATGGAGCTGCATTCGCGCGAGGCGCTGAAGCGGGCCCGGCCGGATGCGGCAGCTTACGCCAAGGTCTTGCCGCGCGACGGTGCCCGCTCGGTGTGGTTCTACACGCGCGACGTTCCCACGACCGAGGCGCCATGCGAACGCCAGGCGCGCATGTTCATGCGCGGCGCCAGCGGCCTCACCGAGGATCCCGCCACCGGCAGCGCGACGGTCGCAGCCGCCGCGCTGTTCGCCGATCTCGATCCCGTCAGGGACGGCGAGCTGCAGCTCACGGTCGGCCAGGGATTTGACATGGGCCGGCCGAGCATTCTCAACACCCGCGTCGTCAAGCGAGACGGCAAGATCGTGTCAGCGCATGTCGGCGGTGCCTGCGTGCAGATGATGGACGGGACGTTCAAACTGACGTCCCTCTAGTAGAGGCGCTCCGTTTCGCTCTGATCAATGCGGGCCTGTATGACCTCCACGGTGTCGACTGAGCGTGCATGGTCCCTCAGAGCTTGCGCGTATGTCGGGAGACCATCGATCGGGCCCCAACGCTCTGGCTCCCACAGGCCCGATCGGATCATGGCCTTTCCACAATGGAAGAAGACTTCCTGGACGTGCACGATCAATGCTAGATCGGGCGTCTTTCCGTTGACAGCCATTTGATTGAGGATATCCGGGTCTCTAGCGAGAGTGGCGAGGCCGTTCACGCGAACAACCTCGCGACGCTTCGGAATGATGAATACGATGCCGACGCTCGGATTTTCGAGGATGTTGAAGAACGTATCTCCCCGGTGATTCCCGCTTCGATCGGGTATCGCAATCGTATTCGGATCGAGAACCCTTACAAAGCCGGGCGGGTCACCCTTGGGTGAGACGTCCATTGCTCCGTGAGCGCTGATACTGGAGATAACGATGAAGGGAGTTCGTGCGATCCAGGCTGCGCAGTGCTCGTCGATGTGATCGATGATCTTGTTGAGCTGGTTTTGAAACGGAGTTCCAAGGACGGCGCGGACTTCGTCTGCACTCGTAATTGGCATTCGGGGTTGGTACATCGCGATCTCCCGGGGGCTCGGCACGATCATTTTCGATACGAAGGTATCCGGCCCCGGGAGCCGGTGCTTGACATCTAGCTGACTTTTTCCTCACCAAACCCTATTGTTCGAGGCCAACGGCCGCGCCGGGGCTTGGCGCATTGCGGGAGAGCTTTCCGCTTGCGGTACCTGTTTGCAAACTGCGAGCTTGACACTGAGCAACGCGAATTGCGCTGCGACCGTGAGACTGCCGCCGTTGCGCCGCAGGTCTTCGACCTGCTGAACTATCTGATCCGGAATAGGGATCGGGTCGTCAGCAAGGACGATCTCATCAAGGCGATCTGGAAGGGGCGAAGCATCAGCGACGCTGCGCTGACGACCCGGCTCAATATTGCTCGAAAAGCGATCGGCGACTCAGGCGACGAGCAGCGCTTGATAAAGACGTTGCCGCGCCGGGGATTTCGGTTCGTTGGAGCGGTGGAGGAATTCAGCTCGGCGAGAGCTGAAGCCGAAGAAAAAGCCATTGAAGGACTCACGCTTCCCGACAAGCCTTCGATTGCAGTCTTGCCATTCAAGTATCTCAGCGGAGCGCCGGACGAGGACTACTTTGCGGATGGCATGACAGAGGAGATCACGACGTCGCTGTCGCAGACCCGCGACTTCCTCGTTATCGCCAGAGGATCGACGCTCGCGTACAAGACGAAACCATTCGATATGGTAGAGATCGGGCGAGAACTGGGCGTTCGCTACGTTCTCGAGGGAAGCGTTCGTCGGGCGGGAAATAAGATACGCGTGACGGCCCAGCTTATCGAAACGGGGACAGCGATCAGGGTTTGGGGAGCTCACTTCGATAGAGAGCTGACGGACTTGTTCGCTGTTCAGGACGAGGTGACGAGTGGGATCGTCGGCGCCCTGCATCCGCAACTCCTCTCGGCCGAAGCGCAATCGTACCGGCGTCAGCCACCGAACAGCCTGGACGCCTGGGGTCTGGTCGTCCGCGGCATGATGGTGCTCACCACTCTTACAAAGGAAAACCTGAACGCTGCCGCCGATTTTGCCAGCCGGGCCATCGCGATTGCGCCCGAGTTTGGCTTGCCTCACGGACTCCGGGCATTCGCTCTCGGTTACAGGGCCTACACGCAATGGGGCCAGGATTGGTATGGGGACGCAAAGCAGGCGTCTGCCGACATGAGTCGCGCGCTCGATTTGCAGGGGGGCGATCCGACGGCACTGTTCCTGGTCGGTGGGGCGTCGCACTTCATGGCGCGGCATCGGGCGAGCGTGGGCCTGCTCGAACGAGCCATCGAGCTCAATCCCAATCTGGCGATGGCGCATGGCCTGCTCGCCATCAGCTACGCGAGTCTCGACCGTCCCGTCGAAGGGTTAGCCCATGTAGAGACCGCGCTCCGATTAAGTCCGCGCGACCCGCTCACTTACCTGTTTCTGGCGGGACAGGCACTTTGCAAGTTTGTCTCCGGAGATTTTCAGGGCGCAATGTCATCCGCCGAAAGAGGCCTCGGCATCAATCCGAGTTCATCCGACAATCACCTCTATATGGCGGCGGCCCTGGCTGAGCTCGGCCAACTGGAAAGAGCGCGAGACCAAATTAAACGGGGACTCCGTTTCGTGCCAAAAATGACCCTTCAGGTGATCGGCCGCGCGATCGAGACTGGCAACACCGGTTGGGCAAGATATCACGCGGCGCTCCGCAAGGCTGGGCTGCCAGATTGAAGATGGCGTCGGGTTATGCGCGCGCGTCTTTGCTAGACCTGCCGTCCCGCAAGATTCTTCACCGCCACCCCATCGCGCTCCTCGATGATCTCGGCGATCATCTGGCGGTGGCAATGGGTGTGGTCGCGCTCGTAGCAGAGCAGGCAGACCGGGCCGGCCTTCTTCACGAGTGCGGAGAGCTCGTCCATCTGTTCTCCGGCTTCCGGCGTTTTCAGGTGCTTTGAGAAAATCTTCTCCAGCACATCGTATTGACCGCTTCGCGCGGCGAGGCGGCCCTCTTTCGGCGTGCCGAGCGCCGCGAGATGGACATAGGCGATGCCGCGCTCGTTCAGGCCCGCGGCCAGCTGCTTCTTGGAAAAGCCCGGCCGCCGCGACGACGTCACCGCGCGCACATCGACCACGAGCTTGACGCCGGCCTGCTCCAGTTCGTCCAGCACGGCCTTGGGCGGCGTCTGCTCATAGCCGATGGTGAAGAGCTTCTTCGCCTTGGCCATTCAATCTCCTCAACTCACGCGCGCGATCAGTTCCATGGCGCCGTGCGGTGCGCGTACCTTGCCCTCGTGAATGACATAGGCGAACACGTCGCGCGGTTCCTTCTTCGGCTTGGTCTTGTCAACCTTCGGCAGATCGTCGGGTTCACTTCCCTCCGCCCAGGCCTGAAAGCGCCCCGCCCAGGCATCGAGCTGCTTCGGCGGATAGCAGGTCTTGATCTCGTCATTGCCCTTCTGCAGGCGCGCATAGACGAAATCGCCGGCGACGTCCGCAATCGCCGGATATTTGCCGTGCTCGGCAAACACGACCGGCGTCTCGAACTCGCGGATCAGCGCGACGAAATCAGGCGTGCAGAAACTGTCATGCCGCACCTCGACGACATGGCGCAGCGCGCGTCCGTCGAGCTTGCGCGGCAGCAGCTCCAGAAACTTGCCGAAATCGGCGCCGTCGAATTTCTTGGTCGGCGCGAACTGCCAGAGCGCCGGGCCGAGATGGTCGCCGAGTTCCAGCACGCCGGAATCGTAGAAGCGCTTGATGGAATCACCGGCCTCGGCGAGCACGCGGCGGTTGGTGGCAAAGCGCGGTCCCTTCACCGAGAACACAAAACCATCGGGCACTTCGCTGGCCCATTTGCGGAAGCTCTCCGGCTTTTGCGAACCGTAATAGGTGCCGTTGATCTCGATCGAGGTCAGCTTCGAGGCGGCGTAGGACAGCTCCTTCGCCTGTGTCAGCTTCTCCGGATAGAACACGCCGCGCCAGGGCTCGAAGGTCCAGCCGCCGACGCCGATGAAGATGTTGCCGGATTTTTTGGTCGCGGTTTTTGCTTTGGCCACGGGGGATCTCGCATCGACGGGAAGGGGAGGGCTGCATCCTATTCAAACCAGAAGTGATTGGCCAGTTGTCGCATCCCGTCTAAGCTTGCCTAGGGATCTGCGCAAAAAAGGAGAACAAGATGCGGATGCTGATGCTGGGAGCGGCGCTCGTCATGATGACATCTGCTGCCATGACGTCTGTTGCGAGGGCGGATGACGACGATGCGAAGGGCGCGCAGAAGCTCGCCATGCAGGGTCGCGATGATTACTGGCATTGCCTGGCGCGGGAATATTCGCGCGATAGCAATCAAGGCCTGTCGGAGCAGGAGTTCGGCCGCTCGGTCGCCAGGGCCTGCCCGTCGGAGCGGCAGTACTACCGGGTCGCGCTGCTCGACTATCTCACCGCGCAATACCCGAACATCGATTCCGGCGCCCATCTCGCGACCGCGAACAGGGCAGTGCAGTCGGCGCAGAAGGACATCGTGACCGCCTACGTCAAGCACCGGCCGCCAACGAAGTAGGGCCACGACCTGTTGCCGACCGGCAGCCCTTCCGACCGCGCCTTCATCCGTGATATGACAGGGACGGTCTGGAACAGGGACGGGTGGGTATGTCGTCTGAGTCGGTAGGTGGCATTTTTGGCGCGATCGTCGCCGCGGTCGTGCTGGCGGTCGCCGTCGTCTTCGGGCCGATCGGCCAGTACGGCAAGCCCCCCAGGCCGGCCAAGGTTGATCCGGCCCCCGCCGCCATGGTGCCCGCGGCTCCTGCGGCGCCGGCGCCGCGAGGCCCGGTGATCCGGGAAGTCCCGAACCAGTAATGCCCCCGAAAAGGTGGCTTTAGCCCCTTGCAAAGCGACTTTGTCGTCCCCATCTAGCTTCTAACGGCAACGTTGAGTCACGATCTCCGTTGTTGGGACGACCTTGGAATAGCTTGGGCTGCGCCGGATGTACGCGCGGTCTGCCGTTCCGGGGTCGTTGGCATTTTAGGCCCCTTTTGGGCCGTTCCCCAGAGAAAACCCCGGCTTGGCAGCGCAGGACGCGGCGGATATACGCTGCCGTCATGAATGAAGCGATCAGACCGGACGCCCATAGCCAGGCCCAGGAAGGGCCGGAGCTGTCGGTCATCGTCCCGACCTTCAACGAGCGCGACAACGTCACCGTGCTGTATCGGCGCCTGGAGGCGACGCTTCAGAGCGTCGCCTGGGAGGTCGTGTTCGTCGACGACAATTCGCCCGACGGCACCTGGGACGTCGTGCGCGAGCTGGCGCAGAAGGACAGCCGGGTGCGCTGCATTCGCCGCATCGGCCGCCGTGGCCTGTCGGGCGCCTGCATCGAGGGCATCCTGGCCTCGAGCGCGCCCTATGCAGCCGTGATCGACGCCGACCTCCAGCACGACGAAACGCAGTTGCCGAAGATGCTGCTGCTGCTCGCGAGCGACAAGGCCGACCTCGTCGTCGGCAGCCGCTACATCGAGGGCTACAAGAGCGAAGGCTTCAACAAGCAGCGCGCCGGCGCCAGCGCGCTGGCAACCGAGGTCGCCAGGAAGATGCTCCGGGTCGAGATCGCCGACCCCATGAGCGGCTTCTTCATGGTGCGCCGCGACCGGTTCGAGCAATTGGCGCCGAAACTCTCGGTGCACGGTTTCAAGATCCTGCTCGACCTCGTCGCGACCGCACACGGCAATTTGCGCGCGGTCGAAATTCCCTACACGTTCGGCGCCCGCCAGCACGGCGAGAGCAAGCTCGATTCCATGGTCGCGCTCGACTTCCTTGGTCTCGTGCTGGCGAAGCTGACCAACGATATCGTCTCGCTCCGCTTCATCCTGTTCGCGATGGTGGGCGGCATCGGCCTCGTGGTGCATCTCACCACGCTGTTCATCGCGCTTCAGCTGATCAAGGTGCCGTTCGCGGAGGCGCAGGCCGCCGGCGCGATCGTCGCCATGACCACCAATTTCGTCATGAACAACTTCCTCACCTATCGCGACCAGCGGCTGAAGGGCTTTGCGATCCTGCGCGGCCTGATCATGTTCTACGTGGTCTGCAGCGTCGGCCTGCTCGCCAATGTCGGCGTCGCCTTCTCGGTCTACGACCAGGAGCCGATCTGGTGGCTGGCCGGCATGGCCGGCGCGCTGATGGGCGTGGTGTGGAATTACGCTATGTCCGGACTGTTCGTCTGGCGCAAGAAATAGTGCGCCAAGGATT
>Ga0209148_1000572_pt1 | contig 34315 bp, 31 predicted proteins | sample AraplaCol_mMF_r2_2_FD_184288 | JGI IMG/M metagenome (GOLD analysis project Ga0209148, IMG submission 184288) | Arabidopsis root microbial communities from North Carolina, USA - plate scrape CL_Col_mMF_r2 (SPAdes) (version 2) | ecosystem: Host-associated > Plants > Roots > Endosphere | place... | reverse complement strand
GCCGCGGGTCGCGACCGTGACGCTGCGCGCCTTGAACGGCGTCAGCCAGTTGGTGTTGATGTGGGCAAGCACGCCATTGGCGGTGCGGAACTGCAAGAGCGCGATGTCCTCGCGCTCGGCGACCGCGCTCGACAGCTGCGGCTGCACCTCGACGATGTCGGATTCGGTGAACCAGCGGATCAGATCGATGTCGTGCACGGCAAGGTCAATGACGACGCCGACATTGGACATGCGCGGCGGGAACGGGCCGACGCGCGTGATCGCGATGGAGAGAATGTCCTCGCCCGCGATCGCCTGCTTGACGGCGGCGACGGCCGGATTGAAGCGCTCGACATGGCCGACCATCAGCGTGACGCCGGCTTTTTGCGCGGCGTCGACGATCTCGCGCCCCTCTTCCACCGTGGAGGCGATCGGCTTCTCGACCAGCACGTGGATGTTCCTGGCGATGCAGGCGAGCGCGACCTCGTGATGCAGATGGGTTGGCGCGGCGATGGTGACGGCATCGACGCCCTCGGCGAGGAGCTGGTCGAGCGTCTCGAAGCTGTTGCATCCGGCAAGCTCGGTCGCGCGCGTCCGATGCGCCGGTGCAGGATCGACCACGCCGACGAGGCTCACGCCGGGCAGTCCGGCGAGCACCCGCGCATGGTTGCTGCCCATCACGCCGGCGCCGATGACACCGACGCGCAGGCCGGCCTTTGCCGGTTGTGATCCCATGGAACTCATTTGAGCAAACCCCGATTCAACGCAAATCCCCGGGCCGCTTCTAGCACGGGTGCCACAGATGTGGCGAATGCCGGCCTGATCGACCGGACACGATTTGATTCAAAAAGTTACACGTTCTCCGGGCCTTAGCCGTAGAAAGCGGGCTTTTCAGGCCCGGATCGCGTGATTCGGAATTGGCTGGTTACGACCTTTGATAGTCGTCTTCAATCCGGATGATGTCGTCTTCCCCGAGATAGGAGCCGGTCTGGACCTCGATCAGTTCCAGCATGATTTTACCGGGGTTCTCCATGCGGTGGACGGCGCCCATCGGGATGTAGATGGACTCGTTCTCATGCACCGTCTTCACCGTCTCGTTGACGGTGACGCGGGCCGCACCGCGGACGACGATCCAGTGCTCGGCGCGATGGTGATGCTTCTGCAGCGACAGCCGCCCGCCCGGCTTCACCACGATGCGCTTGACCTGGTGACGCTCGCCATTGTCGACCGACTGATAGCTGCCCCAGGGCCGATGCACCTTGAGATGCTCCTCGGTGACCTTGGGCGCGACCGCCTTGAGCTTGGTGATCAGGCGCTTCAGCCCGTTGGCATCCTGCTGGCGCGAGACCAGCACCGCATCCGCAGTTGCGACCACGACGAGATCGTCGACCCCTTCAAGCGCAACCAGCGCATGATCGGTGGTGACGTTGCAGTTGCGCGAATCCTCGAACACGGCGGTGCCGTGCGCCGCATTGCCTTGCGCATCCTTGTCGGACAATTCCCACACCGCGCGCCAGGAGCCGACGTCGGACCAGCCGCAAGACACCGGCACCACAGCTGCGCGCGAGGTCTTTTCCATCACCGCGTAGTCGATCGAGATCGCCTTCGCCGCGCCAAACGCTTGCGGCTCAAGCGTCACGAAGCCGAGATCGCGGCCGGCGTTGGTGACCGCTGATGACACCGCCTCTACGCTCGCCGCATCGACCTTGCGATACTCGTCGAGCAGCAGCGCCGCCGGGAACATGAAGTTGCCGCTGTTCCAGAGATAGCCCGAATTGACGTAATCCGAGGCCTTCACCGCATCCGGCTTCTCGACGAAGCGCGCGACCGCATGGACCTCGCCGGAGATCACCTCACCCGGGCTGATATAGCCGTATTCGGTCGCGGGCCGCTCCGGCTTGACGCCGAAGGTGACGATGCGTCCCGTGCTCGCAGCCGCAAGGCCCTCGCGGCACGCCGCGACGAAGGCAGCATTATTCTGCACGACATGATCGGCGGCGAGCGCCAGCACGATCGCTTCGCTGGTGCGGTTCTGCGCGAACGCCGCGCCTGCGGCGATCGCAGGACCGGAGTCGCGGCGCATCGGCTCGAGGATCACGTCGGCCTCGATGCCGATCTCGGCGAGCTGCTCCAGCACCATGAAGCGGTAGGCCGCATTGGTGATAACGATCGGCCGGTCGAACAGCGAGGCATCCGAAACACGCAGCAGCGTGTCCTGGAAGGTCGAGCGCGCGCCGAACAGCGGCAGGAACTGCTTCGGGCGCACCTCGCGCGAAGCCGGCCACAGCCGCGTGCCGGCACCACCGCACATGATCAGGGGGATAATGCGTTTGTCCATCGTCATTTCAAACCTTGTAGTGGTCGCGATACCAGGTGACAAAATTGTGGACCCCGCGCTCGATCGGCGTTGACGGTGCAAAGCCGGTGTCGCGCATCAAATCCTCGACATCCGCGAACGTTTCCACCACATCTCCCGGCTGTATCGGCAGCAATTCTTTGATCGCCGTCCGACCCAGCTCCCGCTCCAGAAGTTCGACGACATGCATCAGCTCTTCGGGGCGGTGATTTCCGACATTGTAGATCTTAGACGGCGCATTTGCGGCAGCCGGATTGTCCGCGGGCACAAGATCGACCAGTTTGGATACGACGCGGGTCACGTCGTCAATATAGGTGAAGTCGCGGCGCATCCGGCCATGGTTGAAGAGCCGGATCGGCTGGCCGGCCATAATGGCGTTTACGAACAGAAACAAGGCCATATCAGGCCGACCCCACGGGCCGTAGATGGTAAAAAAGCGCAAGGCCGTGACCGGCAGTCGGTACAGATGGCTGTAACACTGCGCCATCACCTCGTTCGCCTTCTTGGTCGCGGCGTAGAAACTCACGGGATGATCGGTCCGGTCCTGCACGGAAAACGGCAGTTTCGTGTTCGCGCCGTAAACGGAGGATGACGAAGCGTAGACGAGATGACGACAGGAGTTGTTCCGACAGCCCTCCAGCACGTTGAGAAAACCCTGGAGATTGGAATCGACGTAGCTGTGGGGCGCATCGATCGAGTAGCGGACGCCCGCCTGGGCCGCCAGATGCACGACTTTGGCAAATCGATGTCGCGCAAACAGCGCCGCCATCGCCTCGCGATCGGCAAGATCGGCCTGCACGAAGGTGAAGCCGGGTTCGCCTCGTATCAGCGCCAGCCGCGCCTGCTTCAGCGCCGGATCATAATAGGTGTTGAGATTATCGAGCCCGACGACGGGCCTGCCCTCGGCCAGGAGCTGCCGGGCGACGTGAAAGCCGATGAAGCCAGCGGCTCCCGTGACCAAAATCGCCTGATCCGTCATCCTTTTCCCAAGGTAAATTCCAAAGGCGAACGCGAGGACATGTTTCGCCACATTGGCACTGTCAGTCTCTTTAGACGTCGCCCCGAGGGGCCCGCAATAGCCGGCAACTTTAACGGTAAAGAGCCGCCACCGGGGCTCAAGCGCCACTGCGAGAGAGCTTAACAGGGCATAACAGGGCTATTGCAAGATCGGCGCCAAAACCATACCAAAGCGGCCGAATTCGGCGCCTGGCGTCGGGTGACCTCAACCTTCGCCAACCCTGTTCATGCGGGCGAGATGCGCCGAATCCTGCTGTCGACGGCCAAAATCCTGATCTCCGCGGCGCTGCTCTATCTGGCATTGCGCAAGGTCGACCTGACCGAGCTGTTCTCACGCTTCACCCTGTCCAGCCTGTTCTGGATCGGCATGGCGATCGCGGTGACATTCCTGCAGATCTTCGTCGGCGTGCTGCGCTGGCGCGACGTCAGCGCCGAATGCGGCGCGCCGCTCGAGCTCGGCCGTGCCATGCGCTACAACGTGATCGGCTCGTTCTTCAACCAGACCCTGCCATCCGCGATCGGCGGCGACGCGGTACGGCTGTGGCTGGTCGCGCGCGCCGGCGCCGGATGGCGTGCGGCGACCTATTCGATCTTCGTCGATCGCGCGATCGGCCTGATCGCGCTGGCGATCCTCATCGTCGCGAGCCTGCCCTGGAGCTATCAGCTGATCACCGACCCGCACGGCCGCTCGGCGCTGTTGCTGGTCGACCTCGCCGCGCTCGCCGGCGGCATCGGCTTCCTGATCTTCGGCGCGCTGAAATGGTCGTGGCTGAAGACCTGGTGGGCGACCCATCACCTCCACGCTTGTGCCGTGATCGCCAACCGCGTTGCCTTCAGCCCGACGCGCGGACCGCGGGTGGCGCTCCTGTCGCTGCTCGTCCACGTGCTCACCGCAATCATCGCCTGGTGCGTGGTGCAGTCGATCACAGCCCCCGTCAGCTTCAACCAGGTCTTCCTGCTGGTGCCGCCGGTGATGCTGATCACCCTGATGCCGATTTCGATCGCGGGCTGGGGCGTGCGCGAGGCCACCATGGGGCTGGCCTTCGGCTTCGCCGGACTTGCCGCCAACGAAGGCGTCAACGTCTCGCTGCTGTTCGGCGCCGTCTACTTCATCGTCGGCGCCGTCGGTGGCCTGGTCTGGATCCTCAGCGCGGAGAAAGCCGCGCAGGGCTCGGCGCAGCTCGGGGTTCCGGAGTGAGCGCGCCCACCATCGTGCCGTCGCTGCTCGCCATTGCAATCGCCGCGCTGATCTCGGCGCTGATCACCTGGACCAGCCGCCCCCTGCTCCAGCGCTACGCGCTCGCTCGGCCGAACGCGCGCTCCTCGCACCGCATCCCGACCCCGCAGGGCGCCGGCATCGCGGTGATCGCGGCGACGATCATCGTCGCTTGCGGGTGGGCAGCGTGGGCAAACGTTGCGATCCCGCCGGTGCTGGTGATTGCGACAATCGTGATCGCGCTGGTCGGGCTCGCCGACGACATCGTCTCGCTTCCGGTGCTGGTGCGGCTCGTGCTGCAAGCCGCCTGCGTCGGCGCCGTCGTCTTCACCGCGCCTGACGATGCGCGCATCGTGCAAGCTTTGCCGCTGGCGCTGGAGCGCGGCCTGATCGTGCTCGCCGGGGTCTGGTTCGTGAACCTCGTCAATTTCATGGACGGGCTCGACCTGATGACGGTGGCGGAGGTGGTGCCAGTCACAGCCGCGTTGCTGCTGCTCGGACTGTTCGGCGAAATACCGCGGCCGGCGGGATCGATCGCAATGGCCCTGTGCGGCGCGATGCTCGGCTTTGCGCCGTTCAACAAGCCAGTCGCAAAGGTGTTCCTGGGCGATGTCGGCAGCCTGCCGATCGGCCTTCTGCTCGGCTGGTGCCTGCTCGAGCTCGCCTGGCGCGGGCAACCCGCAGCAGCGCTGCTCCTGCCTGCCTATTACCTTGCGGACTCCACCATCACACTGTTCCGACGGATCGCGAGGCGCGAGCAATTCTGGTCGGCGCATCGCTCGCATTTCTACCAGCGCGCCACCGACAACGGTTTTACGGTGCCCCGCGTGATCAGCGAAGTGTTTGCGCTCAACCTCGTGCTGGCGGCACTTGCCATCCTCACCGTTCGCGCCGGCTCGATGCCGATCACATTGCTCGCGCTGGTCACGGGCGCCATCGCGGTCGCCTTCCTGCTGCGGCGGTTTTCCAGCCCTCAGGTGTCCTGAGCCGCCAGCGCCAGCCGCAGCCCCTCGTCCAACGAGACCTGAGGCCGCCAGCCGGTCCCGGTCGCCTTCGAGATGTCGAGCTCGAGCGAGCCGAGCAGACTGTCACTGGTTTCCTGTCGACCGATGATGCGGAGAAAGGAGCTCAGCAGACTGGGCGACATGCCAAAGAGCTTGGGACGCGTGCCGGATGCCTTGGCAAGACGCGAGATGAATTCCGGGGTCGATATCTGCTCCTTGTCCGCAACCAGGAACGTCTCGAAATTGCTGTTGGGATCCGGGTGTGCAAGTCGATAGGCAATGAACGACGACAGATTCTGTACAGCCACAAACGCGCGTTGATTGTGGATTTCGGCCAGGGGAAGCGGAAGGCCCAGGCTGACCGCACGTGTCAGCAAGGCAAAATTGCCTTTCGCCCCGGCGCCGTAGACCAGTGGCGGTCTGATCGTCGAGATTTTCATGTCGGTCTCGGACGCCAGCGCCTTCAGGCCCGCCTCCGCCTCGGCCTTCGAGATCCCGTAGACGCCATGGGGCGTCAGCGTATCCTCCTCGCTGAACGGCGCGCGACCTGCGTTGCTGCGGCCATGGACAAGAACCGTGCTGATGAAGATAAACTGGCGGACGCCAGCCTGCGCTGCACTGCGCGCCAGTTGCAGCGTGCCGGCGCTGTTGATCATCCGGTAAAGGTCGGCCGCGTGCTCTTCGCGCTTGTGATGCACGCGTGCGGCAAGGTGGACGACGGCATCGACATCGGCAAGCGCCGTGTCCCAGACCGTGTCAGGCCCGATCGATGGAATGACAACCTCTCCATCGAGACCTTCCGCCATGCGAACCGCGCGGCGGACCGACCATCCATCACGCGCCAACATCGGAACGACATGGCGGCCGACGAAGCCGCTCGCTCCCGTCACCAGCACAACCGGCTTCCGCTCGATCATCTTCGCTCCGAAAGGTTAGGTTGGTGCAGCAATTCGTCAATCAGCGCGGCATAGAGGTTCATCGCACGCGCGCGGTCGAAGCTTGCAGCCACCTTTACCGCACGCGCCACCATGTCGCCATCGTCGGAACGGGACGCCGCACGGATCGCCGCGGCGAGCCGATCGGCGCGGCCCGGCGGCACCACCCAGCCGAGCCCGTTCTCCACCACCGTTAGCGCCGCCTCCGCCTCTGCCTCCGAGACCAGCGCGACCGGCCGGCCGACCGCCAGCAGGTTATAGAAACGGCTCGGCACCGATACCCCGGCGACGTCTTTCCGGTACGGGATGATCCAGAGGTCGGCCGCGACCAGGAACGTCTCGAGCTCGGCATCCTCGACCCGCGCCACGAACGAGACGTTGGGCAGGTTGGCTTCGGCCTGCAACTGCTTCAGCCGCTCGAAGCCGATGCCCCAGCCGGAGAGCAGGAAGCCAATGTCCGGCTCGTCCTTCAGCAGGCGCGCCGCCTCGAACACGATATCAGGATCGTGGGTGAAGCCGAGATTGCCGGAGAGGCCGACGACGAAGCGGGCCGAAAGGTCTTTGCGGAACGGATTGTCCGGTGTCACCGGCCTTAATCCCGGCGCCAGCGTCGCCCAGTTCGGAATGAAACGGATCTTGTTGCGCGTCATGCCGGAATAGCTGAGCAGCGGCGCCTCCGCATCGCGCCCAATGGTCACGACGGCATTGAGGGCGCGAAACATCAGGCTGTTGGCGGTGCGCATCGCACCCGCCACGATCGAGCGCGGCTTCAGAAGACCGGCCATCACCAGCACGTCGGGAAAGAGATCGTGCATGATCAGCGCCGAGCGCGCGCCCTTGAGCCAGGCCGCGGCCACCACCGCGTAGGGCAGCATGAACGGCGCGGTGACCGTGAGCACGACGTCACCTCGCTGCAAGCGCCGCAGCAGCGCGACGAAGATGCGCAGCACGAACAGCAGCTCGGAGATGCCGCGCCGGATCAGCGCCGCCTTTCCCGCCATCCGGTTCTTGACGGCGATGACGCGCGGCTTGTCCGGGCCGATCTGCGAGGCCGGCAGCGCGCCTGATGAGCCCGACAGCACCACGACCTCATGGTCAGCTGCGAGGCGGCAGGCGATCTCGGCCATGATCGCTGCGGTCGTGCTCGGATCCGGCGGATAATGCTGGCTCGCGACAACGATCTGGCCTGGCGAGTTCATGCTCAGGCCGCGGTCGACCCGAATTCGGGGACCGCATCTTTGAGGATGGTGCTGATGGTCGCCCGATCGTCGCGCGCGATGGCCTGATCGAGCGCCGTGATCCATTTGCGCAGGGTCTGCATCGGCGGCTCGTTCGGCTGCGCCGCCATGATGCCGGCGACACCGATCTCGCGGGTCGGCTCTTCCGACGCAAAGAGGATTTCATGCAGCCGCTCGCCCGGTCGCGTCCCCGTGAACACGATCTCGATGTCGTAACCGGGTTGCAGGCCGGAGAGACGGATCATGCGTTCGGCGAGATCGACGATCTTCACCGGCTGGCCCATGTTGAGCACGTAGACCGAGACATCGGGACGTTGCGTGCCGAGCGCATGCGTCGCCGCCGTGATGACGAGGTCGCAGGCCTCGCGGATGGTCATGAAATAGCGGACCATGTCAGGATGCGTCACCGTCACCGGGCCGCCGGCCTCGATCTGGGCCTTGAACTTCGGCACCACCGAGCCGTTCGAGGCCAGCACGTTGCCGAACCGGACGGAGATCAGCCGCATCGGCGGCTTGGCGCCGGCGCTACCTGCCGCAAGATCATGATCGAGCGCCTGGCAGTACATCTCGGCGAAACGCTTGGTGAGGCCCAGCATCGACACCGGCTCGATGGCCTTGTCGGTCGAGATCATGACCATGGCTTCGGCGCCGGCGGCGAGCGCCGCATCGGCAACGTTGATCGACCCGAAGATATTGGTCTTGACGCCCTCGCTCCAGTCGCGCTCGAGGATCGGGACATGCTTGAGGGCTGCCGCGTGGAACACGATATCAGGCTTGAACTCGGCCATCAGGCGCATCACGCGCTCGCGGTCGCGAATGTCGGCGATCCGCCCCTCGATCGCTGCGCCCACGTCGTGCGCGGCAAGCGCTTCGGTGATCGCATAGAGCGCCGGTTCGGAATTCTCCAGGATCAGGAGGCGCGCGGCGCCGAAGGCGACGACGCGCTCGCAGATCTCCGATCCGATCGAGCCGCCGCCGCCGGTGACGATCACTGCCTTGTCTCTGATCAAGGCTTCGAGGCGCGCATAGTCGATCTTTTCGCTCGGCCGCAGCAGCAGGTCCTCGACCGCAACGGCGGTCAGCCGCGGCGTGTCTCCGCTCTCGAGCGAGGGCATGCGGTTGACGATCACGCCGAGTTTGCGCGCCCGCATCAGGATCGATTCCGGATGCGCCTCCGGCTCGAACGCCGACGGCGTCATCACCAGGCGGGCGATCGCCTTGCTGCCCTTGGCGAAGTCGGCGACGACGTCCTCGATGTCATCGATCCCCCCCAGCACCGGCACGCTGCGAATGAACTGCCCGCGATCGGCGCTCGACGGCGACAGCACTCCGACCGGCCAGATCCGCTTGATGGCGCCGCTCTCGATGCCGCGCAGAAGGACCTCGGCATCCGCGGCGCGTCCGATCAGCAGCGTCGGGGCGGCATCTTCGGTACGGGCATGGCGCCGCACCCGCGTGTAGCGGAAGTAGCGGTAGGTCATGCGCAAGGCGCTGAGCGCGAAAATCTCGAGGAACCAGTAGAGGACGATCGTCGCCTTGCCGAGGAAAAAGGCGCCGCGGACATTGGGTGCGACGAAGATGTAGTCAAGCGCCAACAGCGCCACCGTCAGCACGGACGCGACGCGGACGATGTTTATCGCATCGGGTAGCGAGATGAAGCGCCACTTCGTCGTGGTCAGGTTGAGGACGAAGAACACGACCACGCTGAAGGCGAGAAAGTACGGCAGGATCTGGAACAGCAGCGGCAGGCGGTCGTAGAAATTCTCGCCGCCCTCGAAGCGCAGATAGAAGGCCGCAAACAGCGCCGCCGCGGTCGCCAGCAGGTCGTGAAGCGCGATCAGGAAATTGCGCAAAGTGAGATGCGAAAGACGCGTCATCCGTCGGCCGATGAATATCCCAATAGCTGCAACCTGATCGCGCTGATACCGCATCCCGGCAGGACTTGCTAGCAACAAGACTTGCTAGCAACAAGGCTCGCCAGTCAGAGGGGTGCCGGCAACGGGGTCGCTCAGGAACCGCCTGCCCCCGCCCTCGCCGCCTCCCGTTGTGCCCGCATCACCATGCCGCCGGCGACACCGACGCCGATGACGTACATCCAGCCTTCGTGGAAATCGAACAGATGGGAGTTGAACAGCGACGTAAAGACGTTCTGCACGACGACCAGGAGGCCGACCCAATGGGCCAACCCGTCGCCGCGAAACAGGAGCAGATGCAGGATCCAGATCGCGTAGAGAACGGTGATGCCGATGGCGCCCCATTGCACCGCGACGTTCAGCGTCTGGTTATGGGGATTGCCGATCACCTCGGCCGAAGCCTGGTATCCGCTTCCCGTTTTCGCCTGCTCGAACAGGCCCCGGGTCGAGCCGGTGCCGTGCCCCATGATCGGCGCCTCCGCGAAGAAGCCGAGCGATTTCCGCCAGAATTCGAGCCGCAGGCCGAGCGAGGTCGGCTCGCCCTTTTCGACATAGCGCGTGTAATCGCTGGCAAAGCTGTCGGCGGTCTTGCGCAGATACGGCGAGGCTTGCCAGGCAATTGCGGCGCCGGCGATCAAGGCGACTGCGATGAGCGCGATGCTGCGCCGTCTCAGATGCAGCAGCGCGAACACGCCGAACATGATCGGAACGGTGACGAGTGCGGTACGCGACACCACCACAAAGACCATGTTGACGAAGAAGCTCAGCGCCAGGGCCGTCAGCAACCCGGCCAGCCAGTAGTGTTTCTCTCGCAGCAGCAGCACGATCGGATAAGCGAGGGCGACCGCACAGAGCGCGAATTCCTGGCTCTGATCGATGTAGTTCTTGACGAAGATGCCGCGCTCGACCTGGTCCGGCTTGAGCGTCAGATGGGGATAGAAGGCGACCAGCCAGGACATCACAGACAGCAGCGCGCAGGACACCAGGAAGGCGACGAAGATCCAGTTTCCGCGCGGCGAGCGCTCGAAATGATAGAGCAGCACCGGCAGCACGAGCAGCTTGACGGTGGGACTGAGCGCATAGAGGCGCGCGCCCCAGGCCGCGTCCGACCACAATGTCCCCACCAGCGCGAGCACGAACAGCGCGATCGGCGCAGCACAGATCGGGCGCGTCAGCGATTGCAGGAATGCCCTGATGTCGAGGAACGGCACCATGCAGACCAGGAACGCGGCGTTGAAGATTGCCGCGAGCGAGGTCGACCACGGCAGCGAAGCAACCGTGAGGATCGCGAACAGGTCGACCGTCTCGCTCCAGGCGACCGGACTGCGGAAACGCCGCCACAGCATCTGGGCGGTCGTCTCGCCTGCAAGTGCCGTCACTTGGTGCCTCCGCGCGCACGATGGACCAGCGCGGTCGTGCTGAATCCCTTGAGGATGTCGACCAGAACGACCGTTCCCCCGGTGGCCTCGACGACCTCGTGACCGACCACCTGCTCGCGGGTGTAGTCGCCGCCCTTGACCAGCACGCTCGGCGTAATCCGCCTGATCAGGTCGATCGGCGTGTCGTCCTCGAAGATGACGACGAGATCGACCGCCTCCAGCGCAGCCAGCACCTCCGCGCGCGCCCGCTCGTCCTGGACCGGGCGATCGGCCCCTTTCAACCGCCGCACCGAAGCGTCGCTGTTCAGCCCGACAATGAGGCGGTCGCAGGCGGCGCGCGCCGCGGTCAACACCTTGACGTGGCCGGGATGCAGGATGTCGAAGCAGCCATTGGTGAAGCCGACACGCAGTCCCTCTTGCTTCCATTCGGCGAGCTGGGCCTCGAGCGCGCCAGGCGCGCCCACGACCTTCTCCTCGGCCGCGAGCGTGGCATGCGGCAGGATCTTTCGCCGCAGCTCAGCGGCGCTGACGCTGGCGGTGCCCTGCTTGCCGACGGCGACCGCGGCTGCGGCGCTCGCCATGCGCAGCGCCGTGTCCCAATCCGCCCCCGCCGCGATCGAGACCGCGAGTGCGGCGGCGACGGTGTCGCCGGCACCGGAGACATCGCGCACCTTCACCGGGAAGGCCGGAACATGGACGGCCTCGCCTTGGCGCGGCACCAGCGTCATGCCGTGCTCGCCTTGCGTGACCAGGATCGCCTCGCAATCGGCGAGCCGCATCACGTCCTCCGAGGCATCGACGATATCTTTCGGCGTATCGGCGCGGCTGCGGGTGGCTTCCGCAAATTCCTTGCGGTTGGGCGTGAGCAGCGTCGCGCCGCGATAGATCGCCCAGTTCAGGCTCTTGGGATCGACGATCACGGGCTTGCCGGCCGCGCGCGTGGCATCAATGGTGTGGCGGATCACGCGCGCGGTCAGCACACCCTTGGCATAGTCGGACAGCAGCACGATATCGGCGCGCGCGATCTGCGGCAGGATCGCCTCGATCAGCCGGGTCTCGACCTCCTCGGAGGCAGCTGACGCCTGCTCCCAATCGGCGCGCAGCATATGCGTGGAGAAATGCTCGGAGACGAAGCGGACTTTTCGCGTGGTTGGCCGCGACGGGTCGCACACCAGCGCACTCTCGATCCCGGCATGGTTTGCCAGCGCGGAGGCGAGCTGCCTGCCGGCATCGTCCTCGCCGACGAGGCCGACGAAGACGCAGCGCGCACCGAGAGATGCGATGTTGCGCGCGACGTTGCCGGCACCGCCGATATGGATCTCGCTGCGCTGGGCCGCGATGACGGGTGTCGGCGCCTCGGGTGAGATCCGCGACACCTCGCCATAGACGAACTCGTCCAGCATGATGTCGCCGATGCAGAGCACGGTGCGGCCGGAGATGGCTTGCGCGAGGGCATCGAAATCGAGAATCGGCGTCGGCATGGTCAAATGGCCTTAACGGAAGCGGTCGGGCCGGTCGAGATAATCCCCGACATAGGCTTTCACCGCATCCTCGAGCGTTGTGAAGCCGCCGTTATAGCCGGCGCGGTGGAGACGATCGACCTTGCTCTCGGTGAAATATTGATAAGCGCCGCGGATCTGCTCAGGCATGTCGACATAGTCGATGTTGGGCCTGGTGCCGAGCGCGGCATAGGCAGCCAGCATCAGCTCCCTGAAGCTGCGCGCCTTGCCGGTGCCGACATTGAAGAGGCCGGAGACAGCAGGCGTCGCCAGCAGCCACAGGATGACGCGCACGACGTCGTCCACATAGATGAAATCGCGGCGCTGGTCGCCGTCGGCGATGCCGTCGCGATGCGACTTGAACAGCTGCACCACGCGGCCCGCCTTGACGTCGTCGAAGCGGCGCGCCAGCACGCTCATCATCGTGCCCTTGTGATATTCGTTCGGGCCGAACACATTGAAGAATTTCAGGCCCACGCATTGCGGCGGCAGCGGCTCGCCATTCGCTACGCGCCCGGCGACCGCGAGATCGAACAGCTGCTTGCTCCAGCCATAGAGGTTCATCGGCCGCAGCTTCTTCAACGCAGCCAGCGAGGCATCGTCGTCAAAGCCTTCCGCACCGTCGCCATAGGTCGCAGCCGATGACGCGTAGATCAGCGGCACGCCACCCGCCGTGCACCAGTCGAGCAGGCGCATCGAGAAGCGGAAATTGGTCTCGATCACGAGATCGCCGTCGGTTGCGGTGGTCTCGGAAATGGCCCCGAGATGGATCACGGCATCCAGCTTGCGGCCCTTCAGCCAGTCGGCGAGTTCGGCCGGGGGAACGATATCCACAAGCTGCCGCTTGGCGAGATTGCGCCACTTGCCGTCGCTGCCGAGCAGATCGCAGACCACGACGTCGCTGCGGCCGGAATCGTTCAGCGCAGCCACGACATTCGATCCGATAAAACCGGCCCCGCCGGTCACCAGCAACATTCCAACCACCCTGCCCGATCTTGTACGGCCCGATACCTGCCGTAGCGCATCATCCGCCAAAGTGTAAGCATTTTGGCCGGGCGCTTTGCGACTCGCCCTCTCCCGGCTTTACCTGCCGGCCCGGAGCCGCTACCGAAACCGCCACATCAAGAGCAGTTGCGGTCCATTTAACGAATGAATATCGATTCGCAGTTTGGCGGGAGTAAGGAACGGGACGACACACGCCCGATTCTGATCATCCCCTATATGTGGATCGGCGATTTCGTCCGGAATCACACCGTGGTTCGGGTCCTGAAGGAGCGGTGGCCGAACCGGCCGGTCGATCTCCTCGCCACGCCCCTCTGCGCCCCCTTGGTGGACTACATGCCCGGCGTGCGCGCCGGGATCGTCTGGGACCTGCCCCGCAGCCGCCTGGCGCTGCGCCGCCAGTTTGGCCTGGCCAAGCTCCTGCGCGAGCGGAACTACGGCACGGCCCTGGTGCTGCCCCGCACCTGGAAGGCCGCCATTGCGCCGACGCTGGCCGGCATCCCCGAACGGGTCGGCTGGGTCGGCGAATTCAGGTTCGGACTGATCAACCGCTGGCGCTGGGGCGAGCGGAAGCTCCCCCGCTTCATCGACGAGAATGCCGCCCTGGCCCAGCCGGACGGCGCGCCGCTGCCTCCGGAATGGCCGGTGCCGCAATTGCGGGTCCCGCCTGACGAGATCGTCCGCTGGCGCCAGGCCAACGGCCTGAGCGCCGGCGCCGCCGTGGCGCTCGCCCCGGGCTCGGTCGGCGTCTCAAAGCGCTGGACGTCCTATCCTGAAGCCGCCCGCCTGCTGGTCGAGCGCGGGCTTGAGGTCTGGGTGGTCGGCGGCCCCGCCGAAAAAGGTCTGGCCCAGGAGATCGTCGCCGCTGGCGGTCCTGGGACCGCGGGCGGCCCTGGGGTGCGCGACCTCACCGGCAATGACTTGCGCAACGGCGTGCTGGCGATGGCCGCGGCCGGCGCCGCGATCTCGAACGATTCAGGCCTGATGCATATCGCGGCGGCACTGGGCACGCCCACCATGGGCATCTTCGGCCCCACCAGCCCCTATCTCTGGGCACCATTGAACGGCCTTGCCGCGACCGTCGTGCAAAACAAGAGCGTGCTGTCGTGCCAGCCCTGCCAGAGCACGGTCTGCAAGATGAACGACCACCGCTGCATGCGGGATATCGCAGCGAGCGAGGTGGTGGGGATTGCGCAGCAGGTGCTGAGGGAGGCTGGAGCTCGCGTGACCAGCGGGAACATCGAACGCGGAGAGTCCTAGTCCAAGGCTCGCCGGATAAGTGGTTCACTGGAATCGTCGCGCCTCAGTTCTTGTCCAAGGATGATTTCCGTCACCGGCGGCCGGAAACATCGGGGCCGGCTCTCACTCCCCTTCGCGATGGTCGCGACACCTTGATTTCGCCAATGACCCACCCGGCCCGACGACCGGGTGGGCTTCCGGTTGGGCCTCAGTGATGAGTCTTTCCGCGCGCCGGAGGCAAAAGCACGGTGTCGATGACGTGGATCACGCCGTTCGACGCCTCGATATCAGGCTGAATCACATGCGCATCATTGACCGTGACGCCGAAGCTGCCATCGACGCTCACCGTCTGGCCCTCGACGGACGCGACCTTGAGCGATTTGCCCGCCACGTCAGCCGCTTTCACGCGGCCCGGAATGACGTGATACTTAAGGATAGAAGCGAGCTTAGCCTTGTTCTTGAGCAGCGACTCGACCGTTCCAGGTGGCAGCTTGGCGAAGGCCGCATCGTTCGGCGCAAACACAGTGAACGGACCCTTGCCCTTCAGCGTGTGAACGAGGCCCGCGGCCTTGACGGCGGTGACGAGCGTGGTGAACGACCCCGCGGAGACTGCGGTGTCCACGATGTCGGCGGCGCGTGCCATCGATGGACCAAGCAAGCCAGCGACCAAAGCGGCTCCTGCAACGAACGAACGAATAGCGGGCGTCATGATTTTCTCCGAATTGCTGTGATTGAGTCCAAACCGATGTCACGGATGCGCGCGAGATCGGGCATGCACCGTGCGACCAGATGCGATCGACATCGACGAAACGCAGCCTCGCGGCGGCTGGATCACCTGCGTGCTCGAGAATCCTGCGGCGCAGTGCCGCGCTCAATCGTCGACCATGCCGATGAACTCCTGACGGGAGATCGGATTGTCCCGGAAGCAACCGAGCATGCAGCTTGTCACCATATCCGAGCCGATTTTCTGGACCCCGCGGGTCGACATGCAGTGGTGATTGGCCTTGAGGATTACCCCCACGCCCTTCGGCTTGAGAGTCTTCTGAACGGCCGACGCAATTTCCGACGTCATGCGCTCCTGTATCTGGAATCGCTTTGCATAGACCTGGACGACACGGGCAAGCTTGGAGATGCCGACGACGCGACCATCCGGAACGTAGGCGACCCAGGCGCGGCCAATGATGGGCGCGATATGATGCTCACAATGGCTTTCGAACGAGATGCCGCGCAGGATGACCATCTCCTCGTAACTACCGGTCTCGTCGAAGGTCTCGTCGAGGATCTCAATCGGATCCTGCTTGTAGCCTGCGAAGTACTCTTCGAACGCGCGCGCGGCCCGAGCCGGGGTTTCCCGCAGTCCGGGCCGGTCCGGATCGTCGCCCGCCCAGCGGATGATGGTCCGAAATGCGGCCTCGGCTTCTTCACGGCTCGGCCGCCATAGCCGATTGGGAGCAATTTCGGTATCCACAGTCACTCCATTCAACCTTTCGTAATCCGCCGGCGCGAAACAACCGCTTCCATGGCGAATGACGCCAGATAACGAGCGGCGCGCGCACTTGGATCACCGCGCGCCCGGAGAAGCGTCAGTTCAGGGTCTTGATCACGAAGTCCTTGAGGCGCTGCGCGGGCCTGGGGAGACGATCGCGTTCCAGTATCGCGATCTCGGTATCCTTCAGGTCAGGCATCGGCTTTCCGTCCACGACATGCAGATCGGGAGGGACCATGTCCTTCGGAAGCACCGTCACACCAAGCCGGGCGCGCACGGCCGCAAGCGTCCCCGCCAGCGAACCGCAGGTGTAGGCGACGCGCCAGGACCTTTTGGCGCGATCGAGCGCCTCGGTGGCCCGCTTCCTGTAGACGCAGGGCTTCGGCGATACGGCCAGGGGCAAGACGCCCTGCCTGAGATCGATCCCGCCCGTCACCCAGACCAGCGGCTCACGCCAGACGCGGATGCCTGGGATCTCGATGGATCGCTCACGCTTGATCAGGGCGAGGTCGAACGCGCCCTTCCTGAACCGCTCGATGAGATTCATCGTCAGATCGCAGGTGACCTCGAGGTCGACCTGTGGATAGGCCTGGGCGAAACGCGCAAGGACGTCGGGAAGATGGCGGGTCGCGAAGTCCTCGGGAGCCCCGAGGCGAACCAGTCCTCGCATGGCCGGCTCCTGGATACGTGAGACCATCTCGTCGTTCAGGTCGAGCATGCGCCGCGCATAATCGAAGAACGTCTCGCCCTCCGCGGTCAACGCGACCGACTGCGGCGATCGTTCCAGCAGCTTGCCGCCGATCAGCTCTTCCAGCCGACGAATCTGCAGCGAGATCGTGGACTGCTGGACGCCGAGCGCCTGCGCAGCCCGGGTGAAATTTCCCAGCGATACGATCGTGACGAAAGACCGGACCAGGTCGATGTCGAGGTTGACGCGCGAGCGGGGCATCATCATTGCCTTTCTCAATGATGACACTCAATACAATCAATTTTGATAAATACCAGCCGAAAGCTATCCACACCGCCATGCGTCGAAACACCCGTGGAGGTCCCGTGCTCGTATTGGCTGCTCAAAATCTCGTCTCTCCTCCAGTGCTCTTCTTCGGGATGGGCCTGGGGGCTTCGCTTGGCCGGTCGGACCTGTCGGTGCCCGAGGCGATCGCGCGATTTCTCTCGCTCTATCTTCTGATCTCGATCGGCTTCAGGGGCGGCGCCGAGGTCGCCCACCAGGGCTTGACGCTGACGCTCGCGGCAACGATCGCGGCCGGCGTGACCCTGTCCGGCGGCTTGCCGTTCGTCGCCTACGCCTTCCTGCGCTACGTCGGAGGCCTTGACCACGTCAACGCCGCAGCGGTGGCCGGACACTACGGGTCGATCTCGGCCGTGACCTTCGTCGCGGTCACGGGCGCCCTGACCCAGCTCGGGCTGCCCTTTGACGGCTACATGATCGCCGTTGCGGCCGCGATGGAAACGCCGGCGATCTTCTCCGCGCTCTTCATCGCGCGGACCGGGCAAGGGCGGACCAAAGTCGGGATGTCAAACGACTTTCTGCGGGAGATCGCGCTCAACGGCTCGATCGTCGCCCTGCTCGGCGCATTTGCGGTCGGCGGCATCACGGGCGAACGCGGCATGACCTCGCTCAAGCCTTTCCTGCTCGACGCGTTCGCAGGCTTCCTGTGCATCTTCCTGCTCGACATGGGCCTGATCGCCGGCCGGGGGCTCCGGGAAGGCTGGAAAACGCTGTCCGCTGCCGTCGCCGCCTTTGCCTGGGTCATGCCGCTCGTCGGTGCCGCGCTGGCCGCAGCCTTGGCATGGCTCATCGGATTGCGGGCCGGCAGCACGGCGGTGCTGATGACACTCGGCGCATCCGCCTCCTACATCGCCGTGCCGGCCGCGATGCGGCTGGCGTTGCCCGCGGCCAATCCCGCGATTGCACTCACGCTCTCGCTCGGTCTGACGTTTCCGTTCAACCTCACGGTCGGCATCCCCCTGTACATCGCCGCCGCACAGATGATCGCAGAATGAGGGACAGCATGCAGATGTTTGCCAAGAAACGGGTCGAAATCCTGATCGAACGGGCACTCCTGAAGCGACTGACGGAGGAACTGGTGCGCACCGGCGTCAGCGGATTTTCAGTGGTGCCCCTCGCCGCGGGACGCGGCCAGGCCGGACCATGGGATTCGGACGGCCAGATCGGAGACGCCGCCGGTATGTTCGCGCTGTGGTGCATCGTCGATCCGGCCCGTCTGGAGGGCCTGCTGCAGGTCGTCTTTGCCATCGTCTCGCGGCAGGTGGGACTGGTGTCGGTCAGCGATGTGGAGGTTGTGCGGCCGGAGCGTTTCTGAGCGAGACGCGGGGTATCATGCCGCCGCCTGCGCGCCGCGCCTGTGGATCTGGAGGTAGTTGGTGTTGCAAGAGCTTGTCGTATGCCAGCGCATGGTGATCGGAGCGAGCTCCAGACCGCAGGTCTCGACGACGGAGAAGCCGAGCGGAGCAAGCCTGCTTGCGATCTCGTCCGGCCGCACGAAGCGCCGCCAGTCGTGCGTGCCGCGGGGCAGCCAGCCCAGAACATATTCCGCCCCGACGATCGCCTTGACGAACGACACCAGCGTGCGGTTCAGCGTGCCGATAACCAGCAGCCCGCCGGGCGCAACCAGGCCGCCGCTCGTGGCGAGGAAGCGATCGGTATCGGCGACGTGCTCGATGACTTCGAGCGACAGGACGATGTCGAACTGCCGCCGTTCGGCAACCAACTCCTCGGGCACGGCCTGCCGGTAGCTGATAGGCAAACCAGCCTGGTCAGCGTGGATGGTCGCCACGCGGACGTTGCGCTCGGCGGCGTCGATGCCGAGCGCAAGCGCGCCGAGACGCGCCATCGGCTCCGTTACCAGACCGGCGCCGCACCCGACATCGAGCAGGGTCAATTCGTCGAGGGGCCGCTCCAGCCTGGCGTCACGCACCATCAGTGCGGGAAGCCGGTTGCGAAGGTGCGCGACACGCGCCGCATTGAAGCTATGAACCAGCTTCATGCGGCCGTCGGGATTCCACCAATCCTCGGCGAGGGCCTCGAACCGCGCGATCTCGTCGGGATCCACGGTCGATGCGAGGCCGGTCTTGATGTCCTTGCGCAGCATGTTCAACCTTCCTGGCGAGCCGCCCTTCGCCCGTCGCCTCGACACCGTTCAGAACAGAATTTCACGTCCGGCCAATCCCGCGTCCATTTTCGCCGCCAAGCGAACGACCGCCTGCAAACGGCGCATATCTTGGTCGGAAGGTCCGATTTGCGTCGCATCTTCGGCATGGGAGACTTGCCCGGAGAGGAAAGAAGCCCGCCGACGCGGCTGGTGCTCGCAGCCAGCGTATTGTCCGCACGGGTCAAGATTTTCTATCGCGAAACGACCCCGTCCGGCTTTTGGATCATTCAGCAAGGCCCTTCACCGCGCGGCTTGTGATCCGAAGCGGGTTTGTGATCGTTTCCTCCCGGCCTGCTCTGCTCGACGCCGCTGGCGTCGCGAGAGGTATTGAGATCGTGACGCTGGGATCCCCGACGCGAGGCAGCATGTCGACATCTCCGACTGACGATCATGATGGCAGTCCGCGGCGCGCACGGGTTCCGGCCGCTGCAGCATGGCTCGGCGGATTGGGGCTCGTGCCATTCGTCGGGCTCTCGATCGCCTCCCAGGCAATCGAGGGTGACATGAAGACGGCCGCGTTGCGCGGGCTGCTGACCTACGGCGCCGTGATCCTGTCGTTCCTCGGCGGCATCCATTGGGGCGCCGCGATGACCCGATCGATCTCGCAGACGGATCACCGTATCGATGCCGGCAGGCTCGGAATCAGTGTCGTTCCCTCGCTCGTCGGCTGGGCGTCGCTGCTGCTCGATGCCCGATATGGCCTCGCACTATTGGCGGTCGGCTTCGCCGCCAACCTGCTGCTGGATATCCGCTCCACGCGCCAAGGCCTGGTCCCGCCGTGGTATCGCGGGCTTCGCCAGCCGCTCACGATGGTCGTCGTCGTCGCTCTGATCGTGGCGGAGTTCGGCCAGTGAGACGATTTGTTTCGCCGTAGCCGAGATTTGCGATGATGAGAGCTTACAGCTGTTTTGCCCGACGGGGCAACCAATTTTCACATAATCCGAAAAATATTGGTCCGGCCCGCAAGTCATCGAAGCCGCCACGACCGGCCTACTGTGCATGGGGTTGTTTTCGCATTTTGTTTTCGGCGCTTGAAAGCGCGGCTCAGAGCAGCGGCCGATAGACCTCGCCGATCCGGGCCGCCTCGGCATCGAGGCTGAACTTCTCGAGCACCCGCGCCCGCCCCCGCTCGCCCATCGCCGTCGCCGTCGCGACGTCGCGCATCAGCGGCTCCAGCGCCGCCGCTAGCGCCTGCGCATCCCCGGTCGGGATCAGCACGCCGCTCACGCCGTCCTCGACCACCAGCGTCGCGGCTCCTGCGCGCGCGGCGACCAGCGCGCTGCCTGCCGCCATCGCCTCGATCAGCGTCAGGCCAAAGCCTTCGTTGCGCGAGGTGAAGGCGTAGATCGTCAGCCGCTGATACCAGCGCTGCACTTCCTCGATGGGAAGCTCGCCGGTGATGACGATGCGCGATTGCAGGCCGGCTGCCTCGATGCGCTTCCTCAGATCGTTGGCAAAAGGCGTCTGCTCGGCCGTGACCTGGCCGACGATCACCGCCGTGAAGTCGGGATAGCGCGGCAACGTCAGGCACATCGCATCGACAAAGACGTCGGTGCCCTTCTGCGCCCGGACGCGGCCGAAGCAGCCGATGGCGTAACGACCCGGCAAGCCGCTTTCCGCGAACGCGGCGGCGCGATCGACCGGAGGTGTGTAGACGTCGGTGTCGACGCCGTGCGGGATCACCGTCGATTGCACTTTCAGGAACGAGGCGGAGATATCAGATGTCGCGATGATCGCGTCCATCCGACGGATCAGCCAGCGCGTGATCCAGGTGTGATGACGCTGCCCCGCCGAGGTGAAGACCAGCTTGAGCGGCCAGCCCAGCGCGCGCAGCAAGACGCCTGCGATCATCTCGTTGTTGCGCCGCGCATGCCAGATCACGGGGCTCTTGCGGCGCCATAGTTTCCGGACATCCGCGCTGCTCAGCCGCGCGATCCCCTCCGGCGCGTCCGAGCCGAACCAGCCTGCGCGATAGAGCTTTGCCAGCCGCGGCGCCACCATCCGGTTGGTCGCGGTGACCCCGGAATAGCGCCTGTGCAGATTTGGCACGATCACTTGCAGATCGTCCGGGAAATTCGCCACGTCATGCTCCGTTTGGTACGTCCCCTATACGCAACATTAAGCATAGTGACCAGTTCAGGGCTGCCGATACCCCCTCTTCACCACGCGGACGTTAGCTTGGTGCGTTGATCGAAGACGGGTGAGATCATGACTGTGCTAGTCACCGGCGGCGCCGGCTATATCGGAAGTCACACGGTCCTGGCGCTGGCGGAAGCCGGCGAGGACGTCGTCGTGATCGACGATCTCTCCACCGGATTCTCGGCCTATCTGCCCGAGGGCGTGCCGCTGTTCATCGGTGACGCCGGCGACGAGAACCTGCTCGAGGGCGTGATCGCCCAGCACAACATCGAGAGCATCATCCATTTCGCGGGCTCGGTGGTCGTGCCGGATTCGATGCGCGATCCGCTTGGCTACTACCGCAACAACTTCACCACCGCGCGCAATTTGCTCAACGTCGCGGTCAAGCGAGGAATCAACCGTTTCATCTTCTCCTCGACCGCCGCCGTCTACGGCAATCCGGACCAGGTGCCCGTGCCCGAGCACGCGCCGACGCGGCCGCTGTCGCCTTATGGCTCCTCGAAGCTGATGACCGAGATCATGCTGCACGACGTCGCCGCCGCCTATGGCATGCAGTACGTCACCTTGCGCTATTTCAACGTCGCCGGCGCCGATCCGCGGGCGCGCATCGGGCTTGCCACCGTCGGCGCCACGCATCTGCTCAAGATCGCGGTCGAGGCCGCGACCGGCCAACGTGCCAAGATCGACGTGTTCGGCACCGACTATCCGACCCCCGACGGCAGCTGCATCCGCGACTTCATCCACGTCACGGACCTGTCGCAGGCGCACCGCTCGGCGCTGGCCTATTTGCGCAATGGCGGCGCCTCGACGACGCTCAATTGCGGCTATGGCCGCGGCTATTCGGTGCTGGAAACCATCGACGCCGTGCGCCGGGTGTCCGGCCGCAGCTTCGCCGTGCAATACGCCCCACGCCGGCCCGGCGACATCATGACCATGGTCGCCGACACCAGCCGCATCCGCGGCCTGCTCGACTGGAGGCCGCAATACGACGACCTCGAGACCATTGCGGCGCATGCGCTGGCCTGGGAGGACAAGCTGTTCCGGGAGCGTCACGGCGAGCTCCGCCACGCCGTCTCGGCCTAAAATCGCGTCCTGTGCAAGCCCTTAATTGGGCTTGAAAAGCGGAGCTTTAGCGGGCACAGAGGCCATTCGATCCCTGACGCGCGGGCAGGCTTTTGACCTGAGCCGTCAATGGACTACGGATGGCTCAGTTTCCAAAGAAAATCACCGACGATCCCTATGCGGCGATGGTCCTCATTCGCCGCCTGGTCATGGAACAGGGCGTCGTCTACTGGCGGCGCTACCTCGTTGCCTTCACGCTGATGGCGGCTGCCGCGGGTGCGACCGCAGGCGCGACCTACGTGCTCGGCCAGGTCATCAACCAGGCCTATGTCGACAAGAACATCCCGGGCATCGCGATGTTCTCGGGCATCACGGTGATCCTGCTCTTCATCAAGGGCGTGGCGACCTACGGCCACATGGTGATTCTGACCAAGATCAGCAACGCCATCCTCGCCACCAACCAGCGCCAGCTGTTCGCCAAGCTGATGCGCGAGAGCGTCGGCTTCTTCTCCGAGCGGCATTCGTCGGAGTTTCTGGCGCGGCTCACGGCCGGCGCCAAGTCGATCACCGACGTGCTCAACATGCTGGTCAACGCCATCGGGCGCGATCTCCTGATGCTGCTCGCCATGATCGGCGTGATGGTGTGGCAGGACCCGCTGATGTCGTTGATCGGCCTCGTCGCGGTGCCACCGGCGATGCTGGTGCTGCGCAAGCTGGTCAAGCGCATCAAGGGTCTCGCCTTCAACCAGTTTACCGGCACCGCCGACATCATGGAGACGATGCAGGAATCGCTGCAAGGCATCCGCACCGTGAAGGCCTTCACGCTCGAAGCGACGATGCAGGAGCGCATCGACGAGAATATCGCGATCGTCGAGCGCAACGCCAACAAGATGGCTCGCGTCGCTAACCGCTCCAACCCGCTGATGGAGATGCTCGGCGGCTTCGCGGTCGCCGGCTGCCTGCTCTACGGCGGCTACAGCGTGGTCGCACTCAACGCCACGCCCGGCGCCTTCTTCTCGTTCATGACCGCGTTCCTGATGGCGACGGAGCCGGCCAAGCGGCTGGCGCGACTCAACATCGACCTCAACAGCCAGCTCGTCGGCGCGCGCATGCTGCTCGAAGTCGTCGATAGCCCGGCAAGCGAACACTCCGACGACGACAAGCCGGCGCTCAAGCTCACCGACGCCCGCATTGAGCTGCGCGACGTCAGCTTCGCCTACCGCGATGGCGAGACGGTGCTCAATCGCATGAGCTTCGTGGCAGAGCCCGGCAAGGTCACCGCTTTGGTCGGCCCGTCCGGCGGCGGCAAGTCGACCGTGCTGGCGCTACTGTTGCGCTTCTACGAGGTCACGCAAGGCGACATCGTGATTGACGACCAGTCGATCGGCGCGGTCTCGCGCAAATCGCTGCGGGCGCAAACCGCCTATGTCGGCCAGGACGTCTACCTGTTCCGCGACACCATCCGCAACAACATCGCTTTCGGCAAGACGGGCGCGAGCGAGGACGAGATCATCGAAGCCGCGAAGGCCGCCTGCGCGCATGACTTCATCATGGGCTTCCCGCTCGGCTATGACACGCCTGTCGGCGAGCATGGCACGCAGCTCTCCGGCGGCCAGCGCCAGCGCATCGCGGTGGCGCGCGCGCTGATCAAGAACGCGCCGATCATCCTGCTCGATGAAGCCACCGCCGCGCTCGATTCCGAGTCCGAGCGGCAGGTTCAGGAGGCGATCGAGCATCTCTGCCAGAACCGCACCACCATCGTGATCGCGCATCGCCTGCACACCATCATGCACGCCGACAGCATCCTCGTGGTCGAGGGCGGCGAGATCGTCGAGCAGGGCCGGCATGACGAGCTGCTCCGCCGCTCCGGCCGCTACGCCTCGTTCTTCCGCCTGCAACATCACGACGCCGGCGCTCTGGCGCCGATCAGCGCAACCGCATAGAGTTCCCTCCACCTCAAGAGCAGTGAGACCGCTCCATGAACGCCGCCTCCTACGTGATCCCGCTTCCGCCCCAGGCTTCGCTTCCCGTCGTCGGCGAGAGCGGCCGCTATCCGGTACGTCGCATCTGGTGTGTCGGTCGCAACTATCTCGAGCACATCCGCGAGATGGGCAATGACGAGCGTGCGCCGCCGTTCTTCTTCGCCAAGCATGCTGACATGCTGGTGGCCGATGGCGCCACCATTCCCTATCCGCCGCTGACCAAGGATCTGCATCACGAGGTCGAGCTCGTCGTTGCGATGAAGAGCGGCGGGCTGAACATCCCCGCCGACAAGGCGCTCGATCATGTCTATGGCTACGCCGTCGGCATCGACCTCACCCGCCGCGACCTCCAGATCGCCTCGCGCAAGAAGGAGCGTCCGTGGGAGATCGGCAAGTCGTTCGACGGTTCGGCGCCCTGCTCCGCGGTGCAGCCGGCATCGAAGATCGGCCATCCCTCCAAGGGCAAGATCTGGCTCACGGTCAATGGCAAGGAAGCTCAGAAGGGCGACCTCACCGAGCTGATCTGGAACGTACCTGAAATCATCTGGCAGCTCTCGCAGCAGGTGAAGCTTGCCGCCGGCGACATCATCATGACCGGCACGCCGGCCGGCGTGTCGCAGCTCCAGCCTGGCGACAAGCTCGAATGCGGCGTCGACGGCGTCGGCACGCTGAAGGTCTCGATCGGTCAGCCGGAGTAAGCCTCCAGCATCCCGGCATCAAAAAGGCCTCGGACCCGTCCGGGGCCTTTTCTGTTTCGACATCTACCAGGCCTTCACCGGCCGGCTGGCATGGCTCGTCTGCGGCACACCGCGATTGAGTGACATGTGCGAATGCACGCACAGCCAGCCATCACCATTCCTCGAAAAGATCATGGTCGCACGGCCAGGGCGTGAAAACACGCTGCTATCGGGATGATAGCCCGTGCTCGTCCACGGCGCGATCACCGTCGCCATCGTGCCATCGGCAGACGCGAGGATCGAGATCTGGTCGAGCACGAAGCGGAAGTCCGTCGTCTTCGGCCAGACATTGTCCCATTGCGTGGCGACCCACTGGTCCAGGCCCGGGATGACGTCGTTGTGTGTGCCGAAGGCCAGCACATCAGGATGAAAGAGCGGGCGTGCCGAGGCGTAGTCGACGTCGCGGACATAGCCCGAGAAGGTGTCCAGCCACTCGCGGAAGAACTGGACGAGCTCGGTGTTTGCAAGTGGCAATTGGGCCATTGCCTGCTCCATGTTTGGTCGCTAAATCGCGGCAACCTTGTTGCCATGGACCGATGCATGCAGCAAGATTCGCGGGTCAGGACCGGAGAGTCCGCCGCGCAGACCGCATCAGAAAACGAGAGGACGTCTCGGATGTCGAACACGATCACCGAGCTCGAGGGGCTCTTGATGCAGCGCTCGCTCACCGACCCACAGCTTGTCGCAGCGGCGGAGAAGGCTTCGGACTTCCGCATCCTGCCGGATGCCACCGTCGTCAAGATTGGCGGCCAGAGCATGATTGATCGCGGCCGGGCCGCAGTCTATCCTCTGGTCGAGGAGATCGTCGCGGCCCGCAAGGCCCACAAGCTCCTGATCGGGACCGGCGCCGGCACGCGCGCGCGCCATCTATATTCGATCGCGGCCGGACTGCGCCTGCCCGCCGGCGTCCTGTCGCAGCTCGGCGCCTCCGTGGCCGACCAGAACGCTGCGATGCTGGGTCAGTTGCTTGCCAAGCACGGCATCTCCGCTGTCAGCAGCGCCGGGCTGTCGTCTGTGCCGCTGTTTCTCGCCGAGGTGAATGCAGTGATCTTCAGCGGCATGCCGCCCTATAGCCTGTGGATGCGTCCCGCGGCTGAAGGCGTGATCCCGCCCTATCGCACCGACGCCGGTTGCTTCCTTGTCGCCGAGCAGTTCGGCTGCAAGGCGATGATCTATGTGAAGGACGAGAACGGCCTCTACACCGCCAACCCGAAGACGTCGAAGAACGCGACCTTCATTCCGAAAATCTCGGTGGCTGAGATGAAGGCGAAAGGCCTGCAAGATTCGATCCTGGAATTCCCGGTGCTCGATCTTCTTACCTCTGCGCGCCACGTGCGCGAGGTGCAAGTCGTCAACGGCCTCGTCCCCGGCAACCTCACCCGCGCGCTCGCGGGCGAGCATGTCGGCACCATCATCACCGCGAGCTGAAGGGGCGCACCGTCATGACTGACACCAACCAGATCAAGCACGTCGCCTCGCCGCTCGCGCGCCAGACTCTTCTGGACAGCGATCTCACCCGTCCCGTCGCCGGCAACCGCCCGATCAAGCTGCTGCCCTGGCTGCAGGTGATCAAGATCGGCGGCCGCATCATGGACCGCGGTCACGAAGCGATTCTGCCGCTCGTGGAAGAGCTGCGCGCGCTGCTGCCCGAGCACCGTCTTCTGATCCTGACCGGTGCCGGCATCCGTGCCCGCCATCTCTATAGCGTTGGTCTCGACCTCGGCCTGCCGGTCGGTTCGCTCGCGCCGCTTGCCGCCAGCGAAGCCGGACAGAACGGCCACATCCTCGCCAGCCTGCTGGCGCCGGAGGGCGTTTCCTATATCGAGCACGGCACCATCGCGAGCCAGCTCGCAATTCACCTGCAGGCGGCTCGCGCGGTTGTCGGCAGCGCCTTCCCGCCCTACCACCACCACGAGTTCCCGACCGCGCGCATCCCGCTGCATCGCGCCGACACCGGCGCCTTCCTGCTTGCCGACGCGCTCGGGGCCGCAGGCCTCACGATCGTGGAGGACGTCGATGGCGTCTACAGCACCGATCCCAATGGCACCGATGGCAAGAAGGCGGAGCTCTTGAAGGAGACCAGCTTTGCCGAGCTTGCGAAGCTGAAGGGGACGCTGCCGTTCGATCCCGCTCTGCTCGAAGTGATGGCGAATGCGCGGCACATCGCGCGCGTGCAGGTGGTCAACGGTCTGGTGCCGGGCCGGATCAGCGCAGCGCTGCGCGGGCAGCATGTGGGATCGATCATCAAAACCGGCGCCAAGCCGGCGTGAGGCAAAAGCAGAGCCCCGGAGATCGCTCCGGGGCTTTTTGATCCAAGCAACGTCGGTGCGCCGCGATTACTTCAACGCCGAAAACACGATGAGGCCGAGCACCAGCGCCGTCAGCGAGTACTTCAGCGTGTAATACACGTTGCGGTTCCACTCCTTGACCTTGCGGCTGCCGAGGTGGATCTCGTAGAGCTTGCCGAATACCTTGTTGAGCGCGCCGACATGCTCGCCATCGACGTTCTGGGTTGCCGAGGCCTTGACGATGTGATGGCTGACCCAGCGGTTGATCGCGGTCACGAAGCCGTACTTCATCGGGCGCTCGACGTCGCAGAACAGGATGATGCGGTTGACATCAGTCTGGTTCTCGGCGCTGTGGATGAAGGTCTCGTCGAACATGAAGGCCTCGCCATCGCGCCAGACGCATTCGACGCCGTCGACCAGGATGCGACACTTGTTCGAGTTCGGTGTGACGAGACCAAGATGGTAGCGAAGCGAGCCTGCGAAAGGATCGCGATGCGCGCCGAGCTTGCCGCCTGGCGGCAGCATCGCGAACATCGCACCGTGCACGCTCGGAATCGACTTGAGCAGCTCCACCGTTTTCGGGCACAACGCATTCGCCGAAGGCAGGAAGTCGTCGTACCATTTCAGGTAAAACCGCTTCCAGCCGCTCTTGAAGAACGAGTAGAAGCCCCAGTCGTTGTTCTTCGCGGCTGCACGGATAAAACCTTCGTCGAACAGGCGCACGGCCTCGTCGCGGATGGTCTCCCAGTTCTCGCTCAGCGGCTTCAGCTCCGGAAACTGCTCGACCGAGATCACCGGCTTGTTCGGCACCGCCGAGCCCGCATACATCAGCACATTGTAGGGCGCGAGATAGGTCGAGTGATCGCCGAGCTGGCGCGCGAAGCGCAGCCGCTGCTTGCCGCGGAAGTGAACGTAAATCGTCGATGCCGCAAGCACATACAGAATGACAAGTTGCGGCGCAAAAAGCTGTTTCAGCATTTCCCCAATCCCGAGTGACCCAGCCGGGGACGTGATCTAACGCGACCCGGCCCCAGCGGCAAGATATCACGGCCGGGTTGCGGTCACGCTCGGGAGAGTTGGGGGGATGGAACCGGGGCGAAAACGGGCCGAATCGAGCCGAATTACGCCCGGGACAGCGCCTGGAGACCTTTGAAAGTCAGGCGCTTGGGATCGGTGACGCCGGCGAGATAGAGCCGGCGGATGAATGCAATGACGGCGTCACGGTCGCAATCGGTCAGCGCGACAACGGCGTCAACCGCGATCTTCTGGGCTTCCATTGGGCTCACCTCGGCCTTGCGAGTAACCCCGGCCGAGACAGGCTAGGACTCATCCGTTAAATCGGCGTTAACCGTCCGGGAACCATCGCCGATCCAGCCCGGCGGCCGTATACGCAAAACAACGCATTGGCGGGCGCGGGGCGGCCGCAATGTCTAGCGCGCACCTAGGCTCTTCTTGAGCAGCGCGAACTGCTTCTTGAGCCGGGGGACCGCGAAGTCAGTGAATGCACGCACCTTCGGCACCGAGAGCCGACCCTGAGGACAGATCAGGTGAACCGGCATCTCAGGATCCTCGTCGCCGGCAAGCACGATCTCGAGCTCGCCGCGCGCCACCTGTTCTGCGACCTGATACGAATACATCCGCGCCACGCCGCGCCCGGCGACGGCAGAAGCCACGGCGGCATAGGTGCTGCTGACCGTGAGACGCGGGGTGAACTGGACCGTACGAGGTGCCGACGCGTTTTTCGGCGGTTTGAACGTCCATGAATTGGGAAGGTGGGCCATCGCCACGACCTGATGCTTGGCGAGGTCGCCGGGTTCTTCGATCCGCGGGTGTTGCTTGAGATAGCGGGGAGCCGCCACCACGACGCGGCGGACCTCGCCGATCCGCGTTGCCACCATCGCCGAGTCCGCGAGCGGACCGATGCGAAGCGCGACGTCGACGCCTTCATCGATCAGATTGACCGCGCGGTCGAACAGCAGGAGCTTCGCCGACACCGTCGGGTAGGCGTCGAGAAAAGCATCCAGGATCGGCCGCAGCACCATCTCGCCCGACACCACCGGAGCAGTGATCGTGAGCAGGCCGCGCGGCGCGGTGCGCGGGCCAGCCGCGATGTCGTCGGCTTCTTCCAGCTCGATCAGCACGCGGCGGCAGACCGCGACATAGCGCTCGCCCTCCTCGCTCAGCTTGATTGACCGCGTGGTCCGATGCAGCAGCTCGGCGCCAACGCGCTCTTCCAAAAAGGCGATGGCGCGGCTGACGGCCGCAGGCGAACGGCCGAGCTTGCGCCCCGCTGCGGCAAGGCTGCCCTCGTCCACCGCAAGGACGAATACCTTCATCGCGTCCAGACGATCCATGCCTTGCCGACGCCCCTCAATTTCCACGGCCAAATTAGGCATTTGGCCCAGCGGCGACAACTCCCGCGAGGGGCCGGGCCGGCATTCGTACGCGCCGCGAAAGAGTGTCTGCCGGACAGCGCGTATTCGCAGCCGGGCCGCCGTGGCCTACGTCACAGGCCAAGCCGGCGAGTGCTGGCACGGATCAACAACAGGAGCCCGTCATGGGTATCGAGCAGAAGGTTGCCATCATCACCGGTGCTTCGCAGGGCATCGGCGCCGCCCTCGTCCAGGGCTTTCGCGATCGCAATTATCGCGTGGTCGCCACAGCGAGGTCGATCAAGCCGTCAGACGACGACGATGTCCTCGCCGTTCCCGGCGACATTGCCGACCGCAAGACCGCTGAGCGCGTGGTTGCGCAGGCCGTCGCACGGTTCGGCCGCGTCGACACGCTGGTCAACAACGCCGGCATCTTTGTCGCAAAGCCGTTCACGCAATATACCGCCGAGGATTACGTGGCTGTGATGGGCACGAACGTCGCGGGTTTCTTCAACATCACCCAGCTCGCGATCGCCGAGATGGAGAAGCAGGGCTCTGGCCACGTCGTCCAGATCACGACCACCCTGGTCGACCAGGCCAATTCGAACGTGCCCTCGGTGCTGGCCTCGCTGAGCAAGGGTGGCCTCAACGCAGCGACGAGGTCGCTCGCGATCGAATACGCCAGGCGCGGCATTCGCGTGAACGCGGTGGCGCCAGGGATCATCAAGTCGCCGATGCACCCGGTGTCGACGCACGCTCAGTACGGCGCGATGCACCCGGTCGGCCATATGGGCGAGATGTCCGACATCGTCGATGCCGTGCTCTACCTCGAGGGTGCGTCCTTCGTCACCGGCGAAATCCTGCATGTCGATGGCGGCCAGAGCGCAGGCCATTGAGCCCGCTCGCGAGGATGACATGACCGAACTCAATGCAAATACGAGGCAGCACGCCCGGCGGCATCAGCGGCCGGGCGCAGCGTCAGAGCCGACTTGGCGATATGCGGTCGCAGGTCTCTCGGCTTCCCTGGTCGGGCTTGGCCTCGCCCGCTTTTCCTACACCCCGCTGATCCCGGCGCTGATCGCGGCAAAGTGGTTCAGTGCTTCGGACGTGGTCTATCTCGGTGCCGCGAACCTCGCCGGTTATCTCGCCGGCGCGCTCGCGGCGCGAGCTGTCGCCGCGCGCATCGGGGCGGTCCAAGCGCTGCGAGCAATGATGCTGCTCGCCACCTTGTCCTTCCTTGCCAGCTCTGCCCCGGTGTCTTTCATCTGGTTCTTCGCCTGGCGCTTCCTCTCAGGTCTCACCGGCGGAATCATCATGGTACTGGCAGCCTCGGTCGTGTTGCCACATACCTCGCCCAGCCGGCGCGGCATCGTCGGCGGCGTGATCTTTGCGGGCGTCGGGCTTGGCGTGGCTGCATCGGGCACACTGGTGCCGCTGTTGCTGCAACAGGGCTTGCAGCAGAGCTGGTATGGGCTCGGCGTGCTCTCGGCCGTACTCACCCTCGCGAGCTGGTGGAATTGGCCCAACGAGGTCAGGGCTCATGCTGCGCCCTCGCACCAAGCCAAGCACCATCAAGCCTCAGCCGCCCCCCGTGCGCTGCTGATTCAATACGGGCTCAACGCGGTCGCGCTGGTGCCGCACATGGTCTTCATCGTCGATTTCGTGGCGCGTGGTCTGAGCCAAGGCATTGCGGCGGGATCACGCTATTGGGTGCTGTACGGCCTCGGTGCGATCGTCGGCCCGCTCGTCACCGGCCATCTCGGCGACCGCTCCGGATTCGGCCCGGCCTTGCGCGCAGCATTCCTGATCGAAGCGGCGGCTGTACTGCTCCCAACCGTCAGCACCGCACCGGTTTCTTTGATCGTGTCGAGCGTGGTGGTTGGCGGCTTCACGCCGGGCATCGTGCCCCTGGTGCTCGGCCGCATCCATGAGCTTGTCCCGCACGCCAGCGAGCAACAGCGCGCGACATGGAGCCACGCCACCACCAGCTTTGCGCTGTTCCAGGCGGCCGCGGCCTACGGCTTCTCCTGGATCTATGCGAACACGGGCGGCGACTATCTGGTCCTGTTCGCTCTCGGCGGCAGCGCCGTGGTGCTAGCGCTCGCGATCGACCTTGGCCTCGCGCTCGCCACGCGCAAGGCTTAGAAGTGGGGGGTGGCGGCGTGATCAGGAGTACCGCATCACGCCGTCGTCGATCTTGCCGAAGCGCAAGGAAACGATGTCGAACGCATAGTTCTGGTATAGCCGCCACGGCCGCTTGGAGCCTTGCTTGGGCATCTTGGCGACCGAGCGCTGCACGTAGCCCGAGGTAAAATCGAGCGACGGCTGCGCGGTGATGTCAGGATCGTCATTGTGCGGCACGGCTTGCCGGAAATTGTGCCGGTCCATGTAGTTGATGAGCCGGCAGACATATTCACAAGTGAGATCGCATTTCAGCGTCCAGGACGCATTGGTATAGCCGAAGGCGGATGCCATGTTCGGCACGTCCGCATACATCATGCCCTTGTAGGTGAGCGTCTTGGCGAAATCGACGGTCCGGCCGTCGACGCTGACCTCGAGGCCGCCGACCACCTGGAGAACCAGGCCGGTCGCGGTCACGATGATGTCCGCGGCAAGCTCGCTGCCGTCCTTGAGACGGATACCGTCGTGCGTAAAGGTGTCGATCTCGCTCGTGACCACGGCAGCGCGCTTTTCGCGGATCGCCTTGAAGAGATCCCCGTCCGGCACGAGGCAGAGCCGCTGGTCCCAGGGATTGTAGCGCGGCGTGAAATGGGTCGCGATGTCGTAGTCCGGCCCAAGCGCGGCTCTCACGCCGGTCAGGATCAGGTTCTTCACCTTCGCCGGCTTGCGGCGGCTGAGCTGGAAGAAGAACATCCCCCACATCACGTTGCGCCAGCGGATCAAATGATAGGCCAGCCGCGCCGGCAAATTGCGGCGCAGCTTGTTGGCGACAGGATCCTGCGCCGGGCGCGACACCACATAAGTCGGCGAGCGTTGCAGCATGGTGACCTGCGCCGCCTTCTTCGCGAGCTCCGGCACCAGCGTCACCGCGGTCGCGCCCGAGCCGATCACGACGACGCGCTTGCCGGCGTAGTCGATATCCTCGGTCCATTTCTGCGGATGCACGATGCGGCCGGCGAAGTCAGCGGCGCCCGCGAACTCAGGCGTGTAGCCCGCTTCGTATTTGTAGTAGCCCGCGCACATGAACAGGAAATTGCAGGTGAAGCGCACAAGCTCCGTGGCGCCCTCACCCGCCATGCGCTCGGCCTCGATGGTCCACCGCGCATCGCTGGTCGACCACGCCGCGCGCTTGACGCGATGGCCATAACAGATGTGCTTGTCGATGCCGTTCTCGGCCGCGGTCTCGCGCACATAGTTCAGGATCTGCGGCCCGTCGGCGATCGCCTTCGGATCAGTCCACGGCTTGAAGGAATAGCCGAGTGTGAACATGTCGCTGTCCGAGCGGATGCCCGGGTAGCGAAACAGGTCCCAGGTGCCCCCGATGCAGTCGCGCCCCTCCAGAATGACGTAGCTCTTGCCCGGGCACTTGGTCTGGAGATGATAGCCCGCGCCGATGCCTGATAGCCCAGCACCGACGATCAGCACGTCGAAATGTTCTTGTTGCATGGTTTCCTCCGCCGAACGCGGATTGTCCGCCCGGCGCTGCTGGGCGTCAATCGGCAATCAGCGAAGCGGAAGCCACGAAACGGGTTGAATTCCATGGGCCGAAACAACAAAGCCCCGGATCGCTCCGGGGCTTTGCGTCGATCACAGATCGGGCCAAGGGCTCAGTAGCGGTAGTGGTCCGACTTGTACGGACCTTCCTGCTTCACGCCGATGTAGTCGGCCTGGTCCTTGCGCAGCTCGGTGAGCTTGACGCCGATCTTGGCGAGGTGGAGGCGCGCGACCTTCTCGTCGAGCGACTTCGGCAGCACGTAGACTTCCTTCTTGTACTTGCCGTCCTTGTTGTTGGCGAACAGCTCGATCTGCGCCAGCGTCTGGTTGGTGAAGGACGCCGACATCACGAAGGACGGGTGGCCCATCGCGTTGCCGAGGTTCACGAGGCGACCTTCCGACAGCAGGATGATGCGGTGCTTGTCGGGGAACTCGATCTCGTCGACCTGCGGCTTGACGTTGGTCCACTTCAGATTGCGCAGACCCGCGATCTGGATCTCGTTGTCGAAGTGGCCGATGTTGCAGACGATGGCGCGATCCTTCATCGCGCGCATGTGCTCGATGGTGATGATGTCCTTGTTGCCGGTGGCGGTGACGAAGATG
>Ga0209148_1000571_pt1 | contig 34390 bp, 35 predicted proteins | sample AraplaCol_mMF_r2_2_FD_184288 | JGI IMG/M metagenome (GOLD analysis project Ga0209148, IMG submission 184288) | Arabidopsis root microbial communities from North Carolina, USA - plate scrape CL_Col_mMF_r2 (SPAdes) (version 2) | ecosystem: Host-associated > Plants > Roots > Endosphere | place... | reverse complement strand
CGGTGCAGCACTGCAGCTTGCCGCAACCGCGATGCACAGCGACACGCAATTGAAGCAGGAGCATCCCGGCACCAATGATTACATGATCGACAAGCTGCTGACACGCTCCTGGCTGTGGAAGGGCTTTTACGACAATGCCTTGATGAAAGCCGGGGACGCGCTGAAGGACGTCGCCGCGACAACCTTTCCCGGCGAGGCGGAAAAAGACCAGGCGATGGCTGGCATCTATATGCTGACGAGCGATGCCTATATCAAGCTTGGGCAATATCCGGCCGCGATCGCCGCGGCGCAGGCGGCGGTGGCGCTCGGCGGCCGCAACGAGGGGGACCATAACGCCTGCTTCGGCTATGACAAGCTGCTGGCTTATGATGCGGCGCTCGAGGCCTGCAATCAGGCGCTCGCACGGGATCCCGACAACATGCCGGCTTATTTCTGGCGTGCCCGGGCCTATGAGGGGCTCCGTCGCAAGGACGAAGCGCTGCAGGATTATGCGCTCGTCGCCGGATCGCATCACAGCTTCCGCACCAGTGCGGCGATCAGCATGTCGATGATCTATTTCGGCCGCAATGACAACCAGGGCGCGCTCGACCTGCTCAACAGCTATCCTTATCTCTACGACACCGAGCTCAGCTCCGAGGATGACGTGGCCGTTGCCTATAACAACCGCTGCTATGCCTATATGGAATTGGGCAAGCTGCAGGAAGCGCTGGCCGATTGCCGCCAGTCGCTGAAGCATGGCAGCATCCCGGACGCCTTCCGCAAGGAGCAGGAACTCGTCAAGCGGCTCGGCGTCCCCGCATCGCAGGATGATGGCGGGCAGGGGGGAGCGCCGAAGAGCAACCTCTGAGCGATCGCACTCTATTCTATTGAGGGGAGACGGTTTCATTTCTTAGATAAAATCGCGAAGCGATTCCGTCTAGTCTCCTGTATTCAACTTGCGGTGAAGACATCCTTCGGCTGTCGCATGGTAATCTGGTCAGCGACGGCCCGGATATGCGCTTCTCTCGTCCCACAGCAGCCACCTAACAGCCTGACGCCCCTGCTGCGAAGATCGGCCATCAAGCCTCCGAAAACGTCAGGCGCGCTCCCATCGGCATGATCAAGATGTTCGAGTTCGTCCCTGTGCAGGTCCGATGCGTTGGCTTGCAAGCCCAGGATGCGGCCAGGCGCGGGCCAAGCGTCGGTCTTCATCGCCCGGGCGAAGTGTGTGGGATGTACGCAGCAAACTGCATAGTGCACCGGAGCATCTGTTCCCGTATCGATTTGCGAGACGGCGTCACGCAGTGAAGTGCCATCCGGGAGCCGGCCTGCGCCGTCGATCACAGGAGCAAGGATGAACGGCAACGTCGTTGCGGCGCAAGCTCGGGAGACACCGAGCAACTCAGGCACCGCGGCGAAGGTTCCCGCGTAGAGAAGATCGGCGCCTGCCTTCGCCAGTGCTTCGATCTGCGGCCGGTGGTAGGCTTCGGAGGTCACAGCATCCGGCGCGCCGTGCGGATCGTAACCATCGACGCGGGGGCCTATTACCCCGCCAATATAAGCCAGATCCTCGGCTCCCATCTCCCGCCGGATCTGCCGCAGAAACTCTACTGCATCAGAATTGACCCGCTCCACATCCCCAGGCGCACTGAACCCTAGCCGCGCTAATGCTTCGGGATGGGACCGCCACGTTGGCCCGCCGACTTGCATGGGGAGCCCAAACTCGACCGCAATTGCCAGGTAGCTTCGATAGATCGCCGACAGAGCCGCCCGCCCTGCGTCAGAGTAAAGATGGGCGAAGGCAGCGCTTTCAGGCGTTGGTAGCCCGAACTCATGAACCAAGCGAGTTACGACGGCCCCTTCAGTGAGAAAAGCCGACGAAGACGACAAACGTTCTGAAAAATTGATGACCATTGGCGCCCTCACGCGATTTAAACTTTAGAGCGCAGTGATAAATTTGCGGAGCTACGCCTCGGTTACACGGGTCCTTTCTTTGGTTACACCTGAAACAGGTTGTATCCATTCTGATAGTGATCCATTGCTCAGGTGCATGTTGGAGCACTAGGGTCCGGACCCAATTGATCCACCAGATGAGTGCTGCAGCTAAGAGAACGGCGGAGAGGAAGACATCGGCGCGCTTATCGTAGCGGGTAGCGATGCGCCGGAAGTCCTTGAGCCGACAGAACATCCGTTCGATGACGTTGCGGCCCTTATGGGCGGCTTTATCATAGCGGTGGGGGTGCTTGCGGGCCGGATTTGGAGGAATGACCGCTTTGATCCGCCGCAGCGCGAGGTCTTCGCGTAAACTTCTGGCGTCATATGCCCGGTCAGCCAGCACCCGCTTGGGCTTGTGCCCCATCGCCAACAGGTTGCGTGCGCCCTCGAGATCGTGGATGTTTCCGGCCGTGACCATCAAGACATGTGGACGGCCGATCTCGTCGGTCGGTGCGTGGATTTTGGTCGTTTGTCCGCCGCGCGAGTGACCGATCGCGTTATTGAAGGCCTCCGTTTTGCCCCGGCGGCCGAGAGATGGGCCTTGATGTAGGTGGAATCGATCGATGCCGATCCATACATGCCGGTTGAGCCCGTCAGGGCATAAAAGATCTCGGGCCAGATCCCCTAACGGCTCCAGCGGTTGAGGCGATTATAGATTGTCGTATACGGCCCATAGACTTCCGGGCAATCACGCCAGCGTGCTCTATACCGCAGCATGTGAACGATGCCGCTGACCACCCGCCGATCATCAGCACGGTGCGCCCCGCCTCGGCTGTGCGGAAAAGGTGGCTCAATCCGTTGCCATCGGCTCCAGTCTCAGCCCGATTGTGCCTCAGATCTTGTGGCCGGGCTCCAGGCGCCAGCGCTGCAATTTGAGATCGGGATATTGCTGGAGCCATTGCGCGAGATAGCCCTGGGCCTCGACGAAGGCCATGCTGGGGCTGGGCGAGAGCTGGTCCAGCATCTGTTCATGGACCTCGCATTTGTCGGGCGCATTGATCGCGCAGAGCGTGATGATCAGCGAATAAAGCATGACGGCTTTCCCCCTCATATGTCGTCAGCCGGCATCGCGTGCCAGGCGGAACCGGACCCCATCCGTACCGCCCATTCGACCGCTATTACCTGGTCGATCCATCAGCGCCGCACACCAGCATCCCCTGCCAGCCTTTCATGCCAACAGGGATCAACGACGTCATTATCCCCGCTGCAATCCAGGCCGGCAGAAGCCGGCGGGCCTAGCCCCATCATTAATTTTTTGCTTATGCGCTCAGATTAAAACGAGGCCTTGTTGCGGACAACATCTAATTGGAGGAGCCGGCCATGAAAGCGACACTTCTCGGCAGATCTGTGTTGTTCCGGTCAAGCTTGTGTCGACTGTCGGTGCGGCGGCTAGGAAGAAAAAGCGGGTGGTGTCCGATCCTGATCGCCGCTCCCGATCGCCGATCCGGCGTCATGGGCTTTGTCTGATCATAGGACTGTCTTCGACCCCCGCATTGTCTGCGACGTCAGGGGACAGTCAGTGGGAGATGGGCAGCAGGGGGGGCAGCAGAACGCCGGCAACCACAGGGTCGCCGGCGTCAGTGCGTCTCGGTGTTGCCGCCGTCTTGCGCGACGCTGCCATCAGCTCGGACCAGCCCTTAGGCTGTCGCGCTGCCGGCGGTTTCCTCATCCGCCGCCGCATCATCCGCAGTCTGTCGCTGGCGCCGGCGCTTGGCCAGTCGCTGGAACAGACCGAGGCCAAGCAGCGCCGCGGCGAAGAGCGGCAAGGCGGCGGGCACGGGCACGGCGGCGATGGCGGCGCCGATCGGCCCGCGGATCACGAAGGACGAGCGACCGCCGAAGCCGAGGCCCTGGATGAAGAGATCATATTCGTTGTCGACGGTGCTGGTCGCGGTAGCGAGATCGGCCAGCAGGCGCAGCTCGTCGGGATGACCGGGGACCAGCACGGTGGAGATATTGCTGAGCCCGGCATCGCGTCCGCCGCCGCCGATCGTGCCGGAAGGCGGGTGGCCCGGCGGTGTCGCATTGGAGGTGATGCCGAAATCCGCCGGCGTCAGACTGTTGCCGAGGGAGTTCCGCAGGGTCAGGTCGAGATGCGCGGTGCTGCCGCTGAAACCCGGCCCGAGATGGAAGCCGAACAGCCAGGAGCCGACGCTCTGGTCGGGTGTGCCGCTGCTCTCGCTGTCGCTGATCATGCTGCCACCCGTCACCTGATAGCCATATGAGATGGTGTTGGCGGAATTGGCGTCGTTGAAGTTGATGGCGGTGAAACTGCCAGGGCCGGGCAGGGCGCCGATCGTGTAAGAGAGATCCGCCGCTTGTGCCGCGCGGCTTTCCGCCGTCGTCGCGATACCGGCGATGATCATCGCCGCGCAGGCCGTGGCCCCGAAGAGCGCAGCGCTGCGCCACAAGGGATCCCGGCGCAGGGTGCGCCGCTGCGGGATACGCTGCTGGAAAAAATTGCCGGTTGTCATCACGCATCTCCGTCGCAGGGCCGCGTAGTCTCGGCAGCCCAAGTTGAGTGACTCGAGTTGAGTATTTCGTGGTGACCGTCTGGGATGGATACGCGTCAGCCTGTACCGGATAACCGCCGCTGGAATTGCTCCACTCAGCACGACCCGATGGGAGAAGAAACGCAACCGACAGGAAAAAGTCCCGCGCTAGGCGAAAAATTTGTTTACCAACCTCATAAACGGATGTGAGAGACGCTGCTGTCATCGAGATGTCACGGCGCACAAATGCCGCGATCGCAGATCCACGTGTGAAGGCGCGTCATCACAGGGACTTCGGGCGCGGTTTCCAACGGTCAGGCGCGCTCAACCACAGGACCAGTGTGGTTGCGATCACGCTGATGCGGAGGGGCCACGCTGATACGGGAAGACATGGAGGCGGAGCGCGATTGCCCTCAGCTGCGACATTATCGCGCATGACGCAGCGGCTGACGGATGCCGGGCGCGATATGAGGGGCGGAACGTTGTGGCCGGTGACGGAGCGATGCCGGCCGGCGATGCATCACCGCCGGCCGGCTTGCATGGAGCGGTGCGTTATGCGCCGGAGGGCGGCTGATAGCCAGACTTGGTGCCCTGGGCTTTTTTCATCGCCTTCTTCGCTTCCGCCGGTGTCATCAGCACGGTGGTCATCAGCTTCGACACCGCGCCGCCGCCGCCGATGGTGAGCAGGAAAGCGGTGGCGCTTTCATTGTCGGGGAATTCCATGATGCCGACGCCGTCAAAATCGCCGAAGGCGAAGAAGAAGGAATGCAGCTTGCCGCCGAAGGATTCGACCGCCTTCGCCACCAGTTTCTCGCGGTCCTGCGGCTTGTCGACCATGGCCTGGTATTGCTTGTCCTTGTAACTCCATTGCAGCATGTAATAACCCATCTCTTCCTCCCGAGAAGTGGTCATGACGCATCTCGCACGGAAGTGCGAAACGATATGCCGATAAATTCCGGATCCCCAGCTTCGGGCGCCCGTCGCCCGAGCGATGCTTCTTGTTCTTGCTTGGCTGTTACAGCGGCATCAAGGTTACGCTTGCTGCCGGGGTGAGACCAGTCCTTTCGCGGCCCTGCATCAGCGTGTGGCAGCATTTACCAAGATGAATGCCTTCGCCCGATAGCTCTTCCCACATGACTCTTCCCCTCGCTCTTCCCCTCGCTCTTCCCTGGGCGGTTCCATGCTATGCTGGGACGCGCCACGGGTCGCCAGGGAAGGCAGCAAGACCGCGCGCGCGTTGGGGATTGCAAGGATAACAGGGGAGGCACGAATGGGACTGGCACATGAAACCGGGCCGCGTCACGCGGCCTGCGGCTGCAGCCTGTGCGCTGCAGATGATGCGGCGGCGGATCGGCCTTACCAGGCGACGCATCTCTCGCGCCGCAGCCTGCTGGCGACCGGGACGGCTGCCGCGATCGGCGCAGCTTTCGGTATCGGCCGCCTGCGTCCGGCGATGGCGCAGACGACGCTTTCGCCCGATGCAGCGCTCGCGCAGATGATGGACGGCAACAAGCGTTTCGTCGCCAAGCAATTGACCTCGTTCAACGAGGATCTCGACATCCTGAAGCAGAACACAGTGGCGAAGCAGGAGCCTTTCGCTGCGGTGTTGTCCTGCGCCGACAGCCGCGTGCCGGTGGAACTGGTCTTCGACCAGAGCATCGGCCATCTGTTCGTCACCCGCGTGGCCGGCAATGTCGCCTCGACCGAGATGATCGCCAGCCTGGAATATGGCGCCGCCGTGCTGGGCACGCGGGCGATCCTGGTGCTCGGCCACAGCAATTGCGGTGCCGTCAAGGCGACCATCGAGGGGAAGGCCGTGCCGGGCCAGATCAGCGCCCTCTATGCGCCGCTGCGGGCCGCCGTCGATGCGGCGGGCAGCGATCTTGCGAGCGCCATCAAAGCCAATGCGCAGGTCCAGGCGCGGCTGCTCGCCCATGCCTCGCCGGTGCTGGGCGGCCTCATCAAGGAAGGCAAGCTGAAGATCGCCGCCGGCTATTACGATCTCGCCAGCGGCGGCGTCTCACTGCTGGACTGAGCGCCCAGGCTTTGCCTGGCGGTTTTACGCGCGGGCAAGTGCGGCGTCGCGCTCAGCGCCCGACCTCAGCGCCCGAGTTCGGCGGGGGCGGCGATGCCGCCGTAATAAGCGTGATCGCCATCGGGGCGCACCCGGCAATGCACTTGCCCGCCGCTCATCAGATGCTGGCATTCGGCCAGCACCGTCTGTTCGTAGCTGGGTGACCCATAGAGCGCCACCGACAGGTCGCGCGCATTGAGGCCGGGGCGGTGGTGGATGACAAAATCCAGGGCATCGGCAAGTGTCGGCATGACAAACCTCCCGTGGCTGACCTCCCGTTCGACGGCCCGATGATGGCATAAGTGCCGGGCGCTGGCGACCGGCTTGGCGGCGGTGCCGGCACAGGGGCGAGTACTGGGGCGAGTACTGGGGCGAGTACTGGGGCGGGTACAGGGGCGGGTACTGGGACGGCTAAGGGGCGGGTACAATTTTCCAGCGTAGTTCCTGCCCGGCACGATGACCGATGGCGACTGGCAAGCGGGGCCTTTTCGCGGCGGGGCGGCTGGCGTAGACTGCGGCGAAATAAATGCATCAGGCCGGCCCGCAAGGGTGTCTGGCGGATCGGCAGTTGGTGGCGTGGGGAGGTTGAGGGAATGGCAGGTGAAAAATCGGGGCCACAGCCCTATCACCGCACCACCTCACTGGAATTCCTGGACCGCTGTTCGCCGAAAATCGCTTCCTTCTACCGGTTCTGGGAATCGAAGCTGGGCGGCCGGCGGATGCCGGCGCGTGGCGATTTCGATCCCCTGGAAATGAAGGAATGGCTGCCCGGCATCGTCCTTGTCGATGTCGAGCACGATCCCCTGCGTCTCACCTATCGCCTGGTCGGTACCCGCTCGGTCTCGCTGAAGCAGCGTGATGTCACCGGCCAGCGGGTCGAGGAAGGCTATCATGGCTCGTCGCTGGATGAGATCCTGGAGAATTACCGCCAGGTCATCGCCGGCCGCTGCGCCGTCTATGACTGGGAGGTTGAGGTCTCGCAGGACCGCCATCTCGAGGATAGCGAAACGCTGCTGCTGCCGCTCTCCAATGACGGCGAGACGGTCAACATGGTCATGGTCTATTTCGAGCTCAACCCGCATATCGATGACGGCAGTGATCGCCTGCGCTGAACCTGCCAATCGATGCAGAGCTTCGGCGTGGATGGTGGCCGCGTAGGATGAGGCGGGGCGAGCGCGGTACGCGGTGAACGACGCGCTCTGAAGGACATGGACAAGTCGAAATCCAACCCGAGCCAGGCATCGACGCTTCGCACCGCCCATTGGCAGGGCGTCTATGGCAGCAAGGCCGAGACCCAGGTGAGCTGGTTCGAGGCGAACCCGGCGCTGTCGCTGGAGCTGCTGGCAGAGGCCGGCTTCGCGATCGATATCCCGGTTGCCGCCGACGGCCCGCGGACGCGCAGTACCGCCATCATCGATATCGGCGGCGGCGCTTCGCGTCTGGTGGATGCCCTGTTGCAGCGCGGCTATCGCGACCTCAGCGTGCTCGATATCTCGGCCGCGGCACTGGCGACGGCGCGCCAGCGCCTGGTGCAGGACCTGACTTTGCGCGAGGCTGCCAGCCGTGTCCGCTGGATCGCCGCCGATGTGACGCGCTGGCAGCCGGACCGCTCCTATGACCTCTGGCATGATCGCGCCGCCTTGCATTTCCTCACCGAGCCCGCCGACCAGCAAGCCTATCGCGCGGCACTCGCCGCCGCCTTGCGTCCCTGCGGCATCGCCATCATCGGCACCTTCGCGCCGGACGGACCGGAACGCTGCAGCAATCTGCCGGTCCAGCGTCATGATGCCGAGAGCCTGGCCGACCTGCTCGGTCCCGGCTTCGAATTACTGGCGACACGCCGGCACGATCATGCGACGCCCTGGGGCGCCCTCCAGCATTTCCAGTTCAGCACCTTCCGGCGCTGCTGCTAGCGACGCGGCTGTCATGGCACGCCTGAGATCCGCGCTGCATACCCAATGATGCGGATTGTCGCGCCTCCAGCGAGTGGCTAGGGTGGCATTTCACCGGCGCGGGAGAGTCGGTATGGGATCAACAGTGCGGTCCCGGGGGGATGCAGGGTGGCAGAGTTCGGGGGAAGCGGCAGCGTTGATGCAGCGTTGCCTGAGCAAGACGGAGCGATTGTTTCCGCGAACCGTCGCGTCGCAGGGGCCTGCATCAGTACGCGTGATATCAGAGCGACCGGTATTAGAGTGACTGGCGGTCAGCTATCTGACGAAGAATCTCGGTTAGGCTTCTCGCGCCTAGCATCTGTGCGGCCGCGTTGGCTGATGCTTGCTTGCGGCATGATGCTCTTGGCCGCCTGCAGCAAGACCGGCAGCCTTGCAGACCCGCAGCAGCGCGCGGATGTCGCGCCGCTACCAGCCGCCGCGTTGCGGGCGGCGGAAGCCGCGCCTGAGATGCAACAGGCGGCTGCGCTCGATGGCACTGTCTCTAACTACAAGATGATGGGCGATCTGCTGCAGAAGGCCGCCGACCAGGACAATCCGATCGCCTTGGTGCAGCTTGGCGATCGCTACCGCCGCCATGGCGATGCAACGCAGGCCGATCTCGCCCGTGCCACAGAGCTTTATCGCCGTGCCGCCGTGCAAGGCTATGCCGTCGGCGAGGTGGCGCTCGGCAAGGCCTATCGGCTCGGCGAAGGTGTCGTTCAGGACAAGGCCGAAGCCGCCTATTGGTACCGCCAGGCGGCCAAGCAGCGCGACGATGCCGGCATGCTGCTCTATGGCATCGCTCTATTGGGCGGCGAAGGGGTGGCTCCGGACCGGCAGCAGGCAATGGAGCTAATCACCGCCGACGAGCTGCCCGATAAGCCGATTGGCGGAGATGTTCCGCCCGGGGGGACTGTCGCGACACCGGATGTGGTCACCAAGTTCAATCGTATCGCCGAACTCACCCGCCAGATCACCTATGGCGGCATCAAGTTGGAAATCCTCAGCGTCATCGATGCCGGCCGCACATTCACGCCGGCGGAGATCGATAAAATAGCCCAGCTTGCCGCCAAGGCATGAGCGAGGGCCTATATGCGCGGCAATGGTACTTACATGACGACCAAGAAAATCACGGGGATACGATGATGGGGGTCAAGACTGGCTTCAAGATGCGATCGCTGGGCGCCGCTGCAGCCGTGTTGATGCTGGCGGGTTGCGCGGCGAACGGGGGCATGAACGGGCAGGCGAGCGCCTTGCCGCCGCCACCCGCAGAGATTAAGCCTTTCGATGGCGCGGCGCATCAGGCGGCGCTACGTGACCCGGCTTTGCTGAAAGCGGAAGAGCTGGACAGCAAGCACGACGACCAGGCTGCCGCGGCCGCCTATCGTGCGGCGGCGGAGGCCGGCAACCCGATCGCACGCTACATGCTGGCGCTCATGTATGTGGACGGTGATGGTGTGACCCATGACGCCGCCGAAGCGGCCCGGCAATTCCACGAGGCGGCGATGGCGGGATATGCGCCGGCGCAGGCGCGGCTTGGCGACAACTATGAAAAGGGGAACGGTGTCGCCAAGGATCAGGCGATGGCCAATCGCTGGTATGTTTTCGCCGCCGCCCAAGGCGAAGATATCAGCTGCGGGCGCCTGGGCATGTCGATGCTGCAGGGCGAGAACATGCCGCGCGATGTCGACGGGGCGATGAAGCTGGTGCGGCATTGCGCCGATCCGAAGGCCGATGGTGCGACTTACTACCCGAGCGGTGAGGAAGGCGGGCCAGGTTCGCAGACCCTGCTGGCGATGCTCTATCTCGAAGGCGCGTTCGGCGTACCGGTCGATGTCGATCAGGGCGTCAAGTGGCTGGACCGCGCCGCCCATCAGCATCTGGGGGTCGCCGAGAAGCACCTGGCGATCCTTTACGAGCAGGGAAAAGGCGTGCCGAAGGACGCGGCCAAGGCACAGTATTGGCGCGACCAGGCCGCGCAGGATGCCGATAAGGGCCCTGGCTATTGGATGGCGCTGTAAGAGAAGCCGCGATGAAGGGAAGGTGCATGGCTGGCGCTCCCGCCCTCGGCCGGAGCACCTGTCCGCTATCTTTGCCTTTTATCCGTGCGTACTATCCGCGCTGCAAGGATTTGCGGGAAAGGGAGCGGCTGGATGTCTTCTGAAGCCGGCATCGTCGCGCGCGGTACCGCCGTGGCCCGCCCGCCGCGACTGGCGCGCTGGCTGGCCTGGTGTATCCGCATGCTGGTCCTCTGGCCGCTCATCGCCTTGTGGTTCTTCATGGTGGATTTCGTGCAGGTGAAGGTCCAGCCGGAATATTTCGACCGATTTCTGTTGAGCTATGTGCCGTTCGTTCTGGCCTGGCTTTGCCTGACGGCCGCCGGTTTGGCACTGCGTTACTGGCGGCGCGCGATGGGGTTGCAGCTTGCCTGCCTGCTGATCTGGCTGGCGCCATTGATATCGATCTGCGATTCGCTCATCAAGCAGCCGCCATCGCATGGCCTCGCCATCAGTTCGATGCGCCTGGCGCTGCTGGTGCTACAATCCGGCACGCTCCATGCTGTCGGCTTCACCGCCTTCCTGCTCGGCAATCCACGTCTGCGCGATGCCTATGGATTGCACCTGACGGGTTTCGAGCCGCAGGCCGCAGCTGGCGGTATCGAGGAAGGTGAGGGCGGACAATTCAGGCCACCGGCCTGGCTGATCGCCTTCTGCTGTTTCCTGCTCTCGCCGTTGCTCCTGCTGGTGCCCATGCTGTCACAGCATCACATTCTCTATGATCTCTATTGGCAGGCGCATCCATTCGGCTGGCAGCTCGCCTGCCTCGCCTTCGTGGCGCCGCCCGTCTTCCTGGCGATCGGCCTCGTCAAATACCGGTATGCTTATTGGCTGAACGCCGCCATGTTGCTGCTGGTCAGCTACAGCCTGCTGGCAGTCTTGCCGGACCTGGCGAGCCTGCCGGGCTGGCACGTGCCGGCTTTCGACGCGATCGGCAAGCTGCCGCATCTCTTCGGCTTCGAACCGCTGGCGGCCTTCGCCTGGGCCGCCTATTTCCGCACGGCGCCGGACATCCGGGCGCGCTATTATGGCGAGCCGGTAGCGGGCGTGGATATCGATGTCTTCTGAGCAACAGCCCTCGCGGGTCCCCGATCCGTCGCGCAAGGCGGAGACGACGCGCCCCGGGCTTGGTTGGATCGGCGGAAATATGGTGATCCTGCTGGCAGTGTCGCCGCCTGCGATGGTGGCTTCGCTGATCGTCGGACCGGGCCGGCATGGCCATTGGACGGTGGATATCGATCCGCTGACGGAAGCCGTGCTCTCGGGCAATTTTATGGCGACCCTCGCGATCGCCTCTCTCGCCGGCCTTGCGAGCTGGTGTTGTGCCTGGTTCCTGTCGCGCGGCAGCAGCCGGCGCGATCTTTGGCGTGCGGTCTTCTGCCTCTGGCTGGCCTATCCGCTGCAGGCACTGGCCTTCAGCCTGCTGCACTGGTTCATGCTGTGGCAGGCCAATATCGGCATCTACGATGTCTGGCTGCGCCTGCAGGGGATCGGTGCGGCAGCTGTGTTGGCAGCAGTTATCTCTGCCTATCTGCTGCTGTCGCGGCGCATGAAGCAGCGCTTCTCGCCGGTGGCAGATCTGGCGGCAGTATTCTGATGCGGCGACTCTGTGATCACCAGTGCTGCCGAGATGCACCGAAGCGACCCGACCGCACCGTGGGAGCCACTCGGGTTGCGGTGGGGCGGGTCGCTTCGGGCGGGGCTGCCCAACTAACGCCGGCAGCCCCAAAGGTAGCGGTCAGAGGCGTATGCTCTCAGCCCCGGCAACGAAGGACGGGGTTGGCGGCCGCCCGCAAGCTACAGCCTGCTGGTGCCGGTATGCTGCGGCATCCGCAGCCGCTACAGATCAGTCTTCATCGAGTGCGGGCTTCGACCGGCGCCTGCGTCCTCCCGCCTCCGGGCTCCCGCGTCACAGGCCGGCATTCGGATAGGGCACCAGCGTCACCTGGACTTTCGCCGGACCGCTCGGCTGGTTCATCGCCGTGCGGAAGGTCATGCGGTCGCCGGGCGCCAGCGTCTTGACGCTGGGCTGCAGCACGCGGCGGCCGATCTCCTGGCCGGATGGGTCATGCAGGGTCACCTGCAGCATCGGCATCATCTTGGTCTGCTCGGTGGTGTTGGTGACGACGCCCTGCACGACCAAGCCGTCAGGACCACGCGTGGGATCGACCAGGGTCACGGTCAGGCCCTGAACTGCCATCGTCTGTTGCATGCCGGTCAGGCCGCTGCAGGTGCGATAGGTGTTCTGGTTGAGATAGCGATCGACACAGTTATGGGCCGAATATTCGCGCTGCTCGACCGAGGGCCAGAGAATGCCGAGCCTGGCATCATGGGCGGTGCTGCCGCCATCGAGATGCAGGTTGTAGAGACCAGGCGACAGCTGCATGCTCGGCGTCAGCATGACAGCAGGATCCTTCGGTGCCCGCATGACGCTCAAGGGCACAGCAAAGGGCGCGATGGTTGCCACGGCCCAGGGGCTGCCCTTGATCGGCATGGCGAGGTTCTCGTCGCCGATCTCGCTGCGCACCCAGGCAACGCGCCATAACTGGAAGCGATCCGCCGAGCTGGTGGGATCCATGCCGATCGCCGGATCGAGGATGACGAAGCGGGTGTCGGGCGAGAGATTGGCGCGTTCCGACCAGTGCTTCACTTCCCAATCCTGGTCGCCATCGAGGCGTTGCAGCTTGTCATGGCTGTCGAGAGCATAGAGGCCGGGCTCATCCGGTATGGGGAAGGGCGGCCGTGTACCGGCACAGCCCGATAAAGCCGCCATGACGGCGGCAGCGGCGATCGCGCAGGCAACCTTGCTGATGTTCATGATGGTGGGCTCCCTGAAATGCAGTCACAGCAACTGCGGTCGTTTCCTCCGGTGATCGAACGGGACTGGCGATGTCGCTGGCGAAAGGATCCGGCCAATCTACCGGGACCTCTCCCGCAACATCGAACTGCCACCACAGACTGTTTCGCCGCGCTTGCCCATCCATCAACTCTTCGTCATGCCACGTTGCCGACGCTGCGCGGGCGCAAGTATGGAGTGGCGGTCGCGGGGGACACAGGCAAAAAAAAAGACCCGGCAGCTGGGCTGCCGGGCCAGTTGGTCGAGATGATCTTGTTGGGCAAGGTGATCTTACTGGTGATCACCGGGTCATTCGGCCACGCAGGCAGGCACTTCATTGCTCAGGTTACCGCCTGCCTGCGCGGGGCGCGTCACTGTTGCTCTACACTCTGTACGCCGTGACGCGCCGTGATTACTGGATGCCGGCGCTATTGAACGTCGGCGCTGGTATCGGCACCGGTCGAGACATCGGCGCCGGTATCAGGGCTCCAGCTGGCCGAGGCCGTACCGTTGGACGTGGCCTGCGCCTCGCCCAGCGTGTTGCTCCGGGTCTTCACCATGGTATCGGCGGAGGTGTTACCCGGGGTGTCGAGTACCTTGGCCTTGCTGAAGGCATTCGAGGTTGCCACGTCACCGCCAGTATCGGCCGCGAAGCTCTTCGAATGCGTGATGCTCATGTCCATATGCGGCGTATCGACCACCTTGGTGAAGCTGTCGGTACGGGCCTGGACACCAGGATTGGGCTTGCCGGCCTCGTCCAGCCCATCGGCGCTGGCTTCTCCGGTCGAGCCGTTGCTCATGGCACCATTCACGTTGGTCTGTGAATTGGTGTTCACCTTGCCGAGGCCCTGGACCTGGCCGTCGGCCCCGGCACCGGCCATCGCGTCGCTTTCATTGCCGGTCTGGCTGGCGCTGCCGAAAGCATGCGAATTGAGGCCGATGGACCCGGAATTATTCAGCATACCCTGGCTTGAGCTGCTGCCGCCGGCGGTATTGCCGCCGAAGCTTGCAGTCGCCGTGCTGCCGGTCTGGCCATCAATCGAGCCATTGCCGTTGAGATTGCCGGAGACGCCGCCATTGGACGCCGCCCAGCCACCCTTTGTTGCCGGCTGGCTGCCATTGACATTGGCCGATGCCGCATCGGCATCATTGGACTGATCATCACCCGATTGGCCGGCCGCCGCATTGGCTGCCGCACCGGTGGCGATCGACCCCGGCCCGTTCAGCTTGCCGTCGATGCTCGCTGTGGTACCGGCATTCTGGTCGCCGACTGCGGCATTGGCAGTGGCATCGTTATGCGTCGTCACCGAGCCGTTGCCGGTCAGGTTGCCGGCCGCGCCGGCACCGGCACTGGTGGAGACGCCGTCGCTGCCGACCGAGGAACTGACCCCGGCATTGGAACCGACGCCGACCGCGCCGCTGCCATTCAGCGTGCCGTTGCTGCTGCCATTGGCACTGGCACCAGTGGAGCCGATCTGGCCGTTAGTGGCTTCGGATGTCGCGTTCGCATAACCGCTGCCATTGCCGCTGAGGCTTGCAGCACCCGCACCAGAGGTCTGGCCGGTAGCGCTGGTACCGTCATTGGCGAGGCCGGCGGACGCACCCGCCGCCGAAGCAGCGGAACCCGGGCCGCTCACCGAACCGCCGGCACCGGCTGTGGTCCCTGCGGTCGTGCCGCCGCCAGAAACACTGGCCGAGGCATCGGACTTGGTGGTGGCGTTAGTGCCGTTGGCGACGGCGTCAGAACCGGACATCGCATGGGCTGTACCATCGCTGCCGATACCTGCTGACGAGCCGGCCGAAGACGACGCGCCAGCGCTGCCACCCGGGGACGAGCTGGCCGAGGCGCCGCTCGATGACGAGGCCGAGACACCGCCGCCGCTACCGGCATTGGCATTGGCCGAGCCCTTGGCGCTGGTGCCGCCGGTCGCGCCGCCATCTGCGGTCGCACCCGTGCCACCCGCTGCACCAGTCCCGCCGGTCGCACCCGTGCCACCCGTGGCACCGCCCGTCGCGCCACCCGCTGCACCGCCGACGCCGGCCGCGTAGCTGCTGGCACCAAGACTGGCGGCACCAAGCATCAGCACCGCAGCGCTGGCGGCGCTCAACAGAATCTTTCGTGTTCGCATCATATTCATCTTACGTCCTCCGTTACGAGTGGCGTACCCCTTGCTGACAATGCGATCCGCACAGCCTGCAACGGGGCTCCCTTGCCGGTAATTGGGGCTCCCGTGCTGGAGCGCGATGCGTAACCATCACGCTCGGGAGGCCGCGGACAACGCGGATATGAAGTGGTGTATCCGGCGATGCCTATGCAGCGACCCCGCACCGACACAGACTGCCTGAGGGGGCAGATATTCCATCCGCCAGAGAGCGCTGCGATCACAAACTTTCTATTGATCGCAGGTATTTGCGAGGGAACTAAGCGGCGAACTCATGGGCGCGCCATTGCGGCCTGCGGCGGGCGCGATTGGCTTCGCCGTTTTGCTGCCGTCATCGCGGCCGAGCTGCGCCTTTACTGCGTTGCGGCCGCGATTGAGCCGCGACATCACCGTGCCGAGCGGTATATCGAGGATCTCCGTCGCTTCCTGATAGCTGAGGCCTTCAAGGCCGATCAGCAACAGCACCTCACGCTGATCCTCCGGCAAGGCGGCGATCGCCGCCGCCGCTTCATTGCATTCCAGCTTGTCGAGTTGCGACGGCGGCACTGCCAGTTGCGGATGCTCATCGATCGGCAAGAGGTCGCCCTGGAGGCGATCGGCCTTGATATGGTCGACGCGGACATTGTGCAGGATGGTCAGCAAATAGGAGCGCAGATTGCGCACCTCACGCCCTTCGCGCAGGTAGTAGAGAGCGCGGGCCAAGGTCTCCTGGACGAGATCATCGGCGATGGGCGAGCCGCCCACCAGGGCAAAAGCATAGCGGCGCAAGGCGCGGATATGCTCATTGAGCAGCTGGCTGTCCTGCAGTTCGCCGGCGGTGGCGTCCTCGGCTTCGCGGGGCGCACCGGAACGGCTGGCGGTGGGACGGCTGGCAATGGAACCGCTGGATCGTGCCGGTTCGATGTTGCGTTTGGGATGATGACCGCCGGTACGGCTGCGCGCGGGCTGGCGCATGGCGGTGGCTTGCATCGGGCTCATGCCGGTTTTCCTCCATCCTCATGAAGCATCGGCTGCGTGCCGCCTTGCCCAGGGGCGGACACGCACGTGCCAATGCGGGTTCATGACTCAGGATGCCCGTTGAATCGCCCTGCTTCATGCATCAAGGCTGTGAAAAAGCCGTAACCTCACGCGAAGCGGACAGCGAAGCAAGAAGCTCAACGCCTTCAATTCGTTTGTTTGTGCATATCATCCGCTCACACGCACGTGAGTTCCGATCACATGATCACGGATTGCTGTCAGACGGATCTGCAGGTGGCTGCGGTGCGCTCGGGTTGTTGGGGCCGGGACTGCGCGCCGTTGCACGCGCCGTGGCGCTGCAGCTGCCATCGCTGTTTTTGACGACCTTGTCGACATGATCGCTCTTGCGTTGGCCATCAGATTCCGCAACGGCCTCCGCATGCAGGGTGCAATCGCCGTTCTGGCCATCAACCGAGCGTGTGGTCGCCGAAGAAGATGACGACGAAGAAGATGCCGAGGATGATGCATTGACAGACGGGCCGCTGTTGTTGTCATCGGCCATGAAGATCACTCCTTGTTGATGGGTTGATTGCCGCAGATCACGCTGTTGCGCGCTTGCCGGCAGGACGAAGCCAAGCGCGGCTGCAGCGGCGCCGACGAGGGCGCCCAGCATGAGGGCGCGGTGACGGTAGTGGGCTTTCGCCCAGTGATGGGGTGTGAAGCGATGTTGCATGATGCGATCTGGACTCCTGCAACTTGTCTCCAGGATGCCGGCATGTGACATCAGTGCCGCCGGCGTATGTCCAACGCAGACGATTGATTGCCGGGATTATTCCCCGGGGCGCCGATCATATTTGTGTGGAATATTTTCATGCCTCTGCAGTCCTTTTACGGGGCTGCTTGATAGGTGCCGGCGCCAGCAGCGACGGCCGGGAGGGATGATCTCGGGAGGGATGACGATGACCGACGCGTCGGTGGAGCTATCCGCCCTGACAGAAGAGAGCACAAGTCACACCGGGCCGGTTGCCGTTGACGCCGCGGTCGATCGGGGTGCCGCCGGTTTGGCGGAAGTCAGCCGTGCAGCGGCAAGGTCATTGCCGCAGACCGGCGCGTTCGCGCAGTTCCCGCCAGCCGTTGAGGACTGCTCTTTCCCCGAGCCTTGGCTGCAGGATGCGCTCATGGCGCTGCAGCGCAGACGGCTTTCGGAACCATTGCCGGCACGTTTCCACGCGCCGCTGCATGAGCTGCAGCGCCTGCTGGGGCGGGCACCGCAAACGGAACGCTGAAGCAGCTGATGGAAAAGGGTTGGGGCCAGTTTGTCGCCAGCCTGGGCCGCTGTGGCAAGGGTCCCGCCGGTTCGACCGATCCCCGGTTCTTAGCCTGCCAGCTTCCGGTAAGCCGCCGGTCCATGCCGTCACGCCGCGATTGAATCTCTTTCCTATTTACTCGCCTGTGTCATAGTCGGAACCGGGGTGATTCTGGCCGACACGGATGAGATAGATAGGACGGGATCCATGAGTACCGACATCAAGGAACAACAGCAAGCCGCCGCGAAGCCGAAGAACGGCAACCACCATTTGCGCTTCCACCTGCCGCATGCGCATCTGCATTCCACCTTCGGCAATGACTGGTTCGCCCTGAAGGCGGAAGCCTTTGCCCGCTTCTTCGGCACGCCGGTCTTCCTGGTGGTGCAGACCGGGATCGTGCTCTGCTGGGTGCTGCTGAATGTCTCCGGCCTCACCAGCTTCGACGTCTATCCCTTCATTCTTCTCAATCTCGCCTTCAGCCTGCAATCGGCCTATGCGGCGCCGCTGATCCTGCTCGCCCAGACGCGGCAGGCCGATCGCGACAAGGCCCATGCCGAGGCCGATGCACAGCATCGCGAGGCGCTGGCCCAGGCCGCCGAGCAGCGCCAGATCCTGGCCCATCAGCAGAGCGAGGCCATGTTCGAGCTGCTGCGGCAGAACACCAAGCTGACGGAGATGACGCAACAGCTCACCGAACGCATCGAGATCCTGACCCGCGAACTGCATGAAAAGCTCGGCTGTTCGACGGCGTGAGGTGAGCCGATCACATAGGAGGAAAGGATCGGGAAGGAGGCTCAGTAGCAGGCGATCAGCGCGGGACCACTTGATCGATCAGCCGCGCGAGATCGGCAAAATCTTCGGCCACTGCCTTCGCCCCGGCGGCCAGCAGCTTCTCCGCTGGCTGGTGGCCCCAGCTGACGCCGATCGGTGTCACCCCGGCAGAGAGCGCCATCTGCATGTCGAAAGGTGAATCGCCGATCATCGCGCTGGCGGCGGCCGGCACGCCGGCAATCTCCAGCGCCTTGCGCAGCATGGTGGGATCGGGCTTCGAGGGATTCTCGTCGCCGGTATGCGAGCTTCTGAAGATGCCGTGCCAGCCTTGCTGCTCGATGAGAAGGTCGGTGCCGCGGCGGCCCTTGCCGGTGGCGATAGCGAGGCAGGTCTCGGGCTCGGCGGCGAGGGCCGCGATCAGCTCGGCGGCGCCGGGGAAGAGCGGCTCGGGATGCTGCCCATCGGTACGAAAGCCCCAGACCGCCTCCTGATAGCCGGCGATCAACTCCTTGACCGGGCCGTCCGCGCCGGCAAGAGCGACAAAAATCTCCGGCAGCGACAGGCCGACCAGGGCCATGATCTCCGCCTCGGCGGGGACCGGCAGGCCGAGCTTGCCGAAGGTATGGGCATGGCCGGCGAGAATGATCGCCTTGCTGTCGATCAGCGTGCCATCGACATCGAAAATGATGAGGCGCATTCCGGTATTCGCTCCCGTATGTTCACGCACGCATACTCAATCCCGTCGTTGTCTGGATCGAGGACGCAGGATCTCGTGCAGGACGCCCGTCGCTTACCATCAAATGCCGCCGAGGGCGATGTGAAAATGAAAGCCCGGCATGAATAGGCCTTCGGCCGATCGGGATCGGTTGACGACCACCGGATGGGGACGATCAGTCGTCATGAGGATCGTCTCGGTTCAAATCGAAATCGATCTGCCACTGCACCTGTTGCGCGCGAGCATTTTCACCCAACAAGCGGTAGCAGGCTTCAAGCCGCAAGCGGCAACGGCCAAGCTCAATGCGGTGACGACGGCGAGAGCCGGCATTCTTGCAACATGCGACCGATGCAGATGTTTCTGGTGAGCGATCTTGGTTCTCCTGCTTCAGGCTGGCGAAATTGCGGGCAGGAAGGGCCGTCGCCGTTTCGCCTGTCGTTGATCGGCCCTGGTGAAACTGGATGAAATCGGTGCCCCGTGCAGGGCTAGGGGGTGACACCCGCCGGGGCGAAAAGCTCGACCGGGTCGGAAAAGCCCTTGAGGGAGAAGCACCCGGCGGCCCGGCAGGCGTCGCTGCCGAGAAATCCGGCGAAGGCGCCAGACATGAGGACCGGATATCCATGCGATCCAGTGATCCCTTGAATCCGGCTGAGCAGGTTCACGTCGCGGCCGATGACGGTGAAGTCCAGGCGGCGGCCCGAGCCGATGTTCCCGTAGCTGATCTGTCCATGGTGCAGGCCGGTACCGGCCCGCAGCGGCGGCATCGCGGCGCTCTGTGCGCCGAGGCGATCCTGGATCCCGCAAGCGGCACGGAAGGCCGCGTCGCAGGCGGCGCGTGGCCCCGCATCGCTGTGAAAGAAGGCCAGGATGGCATCGCCGATGAATTTCACGACCTCGCCGCCGTTCCGCACAATCTCCGGCACCACCTGATCGAAATAGTTGTTGAGGAATGCGAGCACCTCCGCCGGCGCCAGACGGTTCGATATGCGCGTGAAGTCGCGGAGATCACACAGCAGCAATGCCGCTTCGAGACTCTCGACGTCACCTTGCCTGATGCGCCCGGCGAGAATGCGTTGTCCGGTCAACGGGCCGACATAGGTCTCCAGCAGCGAGGTTTCGACGCGCCGCAGCTGGCGCAACTCGAACGCCGTGCAAAGAGCCGGTAATATCTGCTCAAGCACCTGCCGTTCGCCGGTGCTGAAACCTTCCACCCGACGGGTGGCGAAAACGATGGCGCTGGCCAGTCCCTTATGGGCCGTCAGCGGCGCGGTGAGGAGGCTGCATATGCCGCGCGCGCGGAACATCGCGAGCCCCTCGGACATCTCACCGCCAGGCGCAACAGCGGCAAGCGCAACCGAGGCGGCCTGCCAGGACTGGGTTTCCATGGCGAGCCGGATCGGGCTGCCGGGAAAATCGATGATGTGGCGCATGCGATGCGTCCGGTCGAGCAGCACCGGGGCGACTCCCACCGACCAAAGGACGATGCGCGCGCGAATCTCGGGATGCAGGTCGCGCAGATAAATGGCGATGCAATCGACGGCAAGCGGCAAGCGGCCGAGCTTTTCACCGAGGCGAGGAATGAGATCGATTTCGTCAAGATCGCGCGCTTCGTCGCTGGCCAGCCAGGCGATGAGCTCAAGCACCTGAACAGCCCGGACCCGAGCGGGTGCATTGTCGCATGGCGCCGCCGTAGCGGATGATGCCGGGGCGTGCACACGCTTTTCACAGGGATCGTGCAAAGAGGGATCGGGTAAGCAGGGATCGGGCAACATGACGTGATTCCTCGTCGGCGCTATGCAGGCTGCCCCCGTTCTTGTTTTCCCGGACCTGTTTTCCGGGACCTTGTTTTCATCGACGCCGGGCGGCCTGACATAGTCCAATTTGGCGGTGGCCCACCGATCTTTCCAATTGATCGCTTCGAACGAACCAATCTTGCCTGGCGATCGATTGGTGCCGCCTATACCTTCGATGCCTATATGGTCGGCCTGCAATATGCCTATACCAGCGGCGATATCACACCGAGCATATCAACCGGCACATCAACCACATTGCCCTCAACGGCAACTACTTCATGGGCCCCGGCATCAGCTTGGACGCGACGCTGCAATATGCCTGGGCCAATGGCGATAACGGCGATGGCGGCTACCACTCCTATTCATTCGGCCTCGGTACGGCGTTCAATTTCTGAGAATTGGTGTAGCCAGTACAGCAGGAGCGGTCGGCAATAGCGCCGGCCGCTCTTTTCGATTTTTTCAGTCAGCTAGTCTGCCGAAACCTTCAACATCCATGAAGTGGCACGGCATTAGGTGACAGAGTCCGTTTTCTGATAGCGATGCCAGCTTTAGCTGCTGTCAAAGCCAATTGTCTGTAAATGCCATCGCGGCGACGAACGCCGCAAAAGCAGCATAGGATGACGTAAAAATAGCCAATGCTGAGGCTGGCCCTCTAGTCCCTTTCAGTCGCCAAACGAAGTAGCCGGCGGCGATAACTTGGAGCAACAAGAAAGAGTTGAGGATGAACGAGGTCACTCCGCCACTAACTGAGCCACGCATGAAGCCGGCGATGACGACTAGAGCCTGACTCACGACGATCAGCGGGCAAAAAATGAGCAAGCCCGGCTTACGTTTCAAGATTCCCCATAAGGTGCCGATGATAAAACATAGAGCGCCCAGTGCAGGAACCGCACTTAAAAAGCCGGCACCCGAAGGTTTTAGAAGGGCGGAGAAATACCAGGCAGGCACTGAACAGAAGAGCCAAGCTGCGTTTCCCATGCTGCCATCTATCTCCATTCCGTGAAAGCTATAGTGTTGAGTGGTGAGCCCACAGCCGACCGCAGACAGCTGATGCTGCATCCTTCACATCTTGTCGTCGCCGATGGTGCTGATGCCGGCTTGCGCCATCACGGTGGGGCGGCCTTTCACGGGGATCTCATCCGGCTTCCCGCTTGCGGTCACGGCCGGCGTGGCGCCAGCCAGCTTCAGCGCCGCGACGGTGTCGATGATCTCGGCATATTCGCCCTGCAGGTTGGCGAGTGACATGGCATGCACCTCGGCGGCGCTGCGCTTGACGCCGGCATAATCGGTCTTCTCGAAGCAGAAGCAGGCATCGGCGACGACGCGGGCCTGGAAGCCGAGATTGCCGGCGCTGCGCGCCGTGGCCTCGACCGAATTGTTGGTGCTGACACCGGTGATCACCAGCGCCGCGATGCCGCGCTGCCGCAGCCAGCGTTCGAGGCCGCTATTGGCGAAGGCGTCCGGCACGTTCTTTTCCGTCACATGCTCGGTCGCGAGCGGCGCCAAAGCCGGCTGGAACTCGGCCCCATCCTGGCCCGGCCGGAACGGCGAAGCGGGATCGCGCGAGATATGGCGGACATGGACGACGCTTGCCCCGGCCGCGCGCCAGGCGGTGAGCAGGCGGGCGATGTTCGCTTCCGCCTGGGGGTTGTTGCGGGCACCGGCTTCCGGGCGCGCCATGCCCTTCTGCATGTCGATGATAATCAGTGCCGGGATCGGCAGCGGGGATGTCTGTGTCATCAGCGGATGTTACGGGCTGAACGCCTGTCCTTCAAGGGGCGGCCCTTTCAAGAGGGGGCACCTTAAGAAGGGGCTGCGGGCTTAAGAGGAACAGGCGCTTAAGAGGGTCAGGGGCTCGTATGGGCGCGTTGGTCAGAAAGCGAGCTGCCGGCGCCACAGGCGCTTGAGGGCCTCCAGCAGGACGAAGATGGCGATACCCGCCGCGAGGGTGACACCGAGGTCATCGGGATGCAGCGGTCCGAAGTGGAAAAGATCGCGCAAGGCCTGCCAGCCGAGGCTGAGCCCCAGCACGGCGGTGACGATCAGCAGCACGATGCCGAAGGCCGGGTTGGGGCGGCGCAGGGCCGCCCAGGGCGCTGCGCTGAAGGAACGGTTGACGAGGATCAGGCTGACGATCACCAGGACCAGGCTGAAGAAGGTGAGGGCGCGCACCTCCGCCTCAGCCATGCCGCGCTCCAGCGCCAGGAGATAGATGGCGGCGACAACGAGGAAGGCGATGAAGCCCTGCAACAGGCTCCAGGCGGCGAGGGCGCGGGTGAAGAGCGGCTGCGATGGCGGGCGCGGTGGACGGCGCATGATGTTGCGCTCTTCCACCTCGGCCTCGAAGACCAGGGTGCAGACGGGATCGATCACCATTTCCAGGAAGGCGATATGGATCGGGCTGAAGATGATCGGCAGGCCGAAGATGAGCGGCAGCAAGGCCAGGCCCGCGATCGGCACATGCACGGCGAGGATGAAGCCGATCGCCTTCCGGAGATTGTCATAGATGCGCCGGCCGAGCCGCACGGCGGCGACAATCGAGCCGAAATCATCGTCGAGCAGCACGATCGACGCGGCCTCGCGCGCCACATCGGTGCCGCGCCCGCCCATGGCGATGCCGATATGGGCCGCCTTGAGCGAGGGGGCGTCGTTGACGCCGTCGCCGGTCATCGCCACCACCTCGCCCTTGGCCTTCAGGGCTTCGACCAGGCGCAGCTTCTGTTCCGGCATGATGCGGGCGAAGATGCGCGTGTGCTGCAGCCGCGTCGCCAGGCCTGGCGCATCGAGCTGTGCCAGTTCCACGCCGCTCATCACCGCATCGTTGTCCAGCCCCGCCGCTGCAAGCCCGGCTTCCGTGGCGATGGCGCGGGCGGTGGCGGGATAGTCGCCGGTGATCATGACCACCTTGATGCCGGCGGAATGGCAATCGGCGACGGCCGGTTTCACGCTGGCGCGCAGGGGATCGGTGAGCCCGACGAGGCCGAGGAAGCGATAGTCGAAGCCGTGCTGCGTTTCCGGAAATGCGCTGCCCCGGAAACTGGCGCGGGCGACTCCCAGCACGCGCATGCCGGCGGCGGCCATGTCATTGGCGGCGCGCGTCATCGCCGCCAGTTCGTCCGGCGGCAGATGGCAGAGCCCGGCAATGGCCTCGGATGCGCCCTTGGCGGCGACCACCAAAGTGCAATCAGCGTCGACCTCGCTGCCATCGCGTGGCGGCTGCCAGAGATGCGACATCGCGAGGAGGCCCGGCTGCAGGCCATAGGCATGCCGCAGCTGCCAGTCGGCGCCATGCAGATGCTCAGTCTCGGCGAGATAGGCGTTACCGAGATCGAGGAAAGCCTTCTCCATCGGGTCGAAAGGATCGCGCGGGCTGGCGAGGATGCCGTATTCCACCAGTTCGTGGCAGTCCTCCGGCAGGCCGGCCGCGGCAGTATCCGCTGTGCGGCGAAAGATTGCGCCGGCGACCGGGCGCAATTCGGCGATCGTCATGCGGTTCTCGGTCAGGGTGCCGGTCTTGTCGGTGCACAGCACGGTGGCCGAGCCCAGGGTCTCGATGGCGGCGGCGCGGCGCGTCAGCACGCGGGCGCGGGAGATGCGCCAGGCACCCATCGCCATGAAGACGGTGAGGACAACGGGGAATTCCTCCGGCAGCATCGACATGCCGATGGTGATGCCGGCCAGCAAGGCGTCGAGCCAGCCGCCGCGCAGCAAGCCGAACAGCAGCACCGCGAGCAGGCTGACCACGGCGCCAAAAATGCCGAACAGCCGCACCATGCGATTGGTCTGCAGCCTGAGGCGCGGCGGCTCGGTCTGCAATTCCTGCAGGCTCCGGCCGATCTTGCCGATCTCGCTCTTCGCACCCGTCGCGGTCACCGCGGCGATGCCGGCGCCGCGCACGATCAGGCTGCCGGAGAAGACCTGCGGCAGGTCATCGCCGCCCGGCCGTGCCGCTTCCGCGGCCTGCTCTTCAGATGCCGCCCAGGCGCGCTTACGCACTGGCACGGATTCGCCGGTCAGCAGGGATTCATCGGCCTGCAGATCGCGTGCCTCGATGAGACGAGCATCGGCCGGCACGCGGTCGCCCTCGGCCAGCACGATGAGATCGCCGTTGACCACCTCGCGCCCAGCAATGCGCTTGCGGCCGCCGTCGCGGATCACCAAGGCACGCGGGCTGGTGAGATCGCGCAGGGCTTCGAGGACACTTTCGGTCCGCGTCTCCTGCACCACCGTGACGACGACGGAGAAGCTGGCGAAGAACAGCAGGATCAGCGCTTCCTGCAGGCTGCCGAGCAACAGATAAATGCCGCCGCCGGTCAGGAGCAGGGCCAACATCGGCTCGGTCAGCACCTCGCGCAGGATGCGCCAGATGCCGCGCCGGTCGGGCCGCGGCAATTCGTTATAGCCGTCGCGCTTCAGGCGCGCGGCTGCCTCGGCAGTGCTCAGGCCGTGATGGAGCGGCTGATCGATCGACACTTCCGGCATGACGGTCTCTTATCCGGCCACCTTCTCGCTAACCATTTGGGGGGCGGCCCGGCCAGTCTAGCGGATTAACCCGGCGAGGCCAGGGCGTCTGTGTCGCAGGCAGCTTCCCGCGCGCATAACGCCGTGCCGCGTCGGATCTGCGAAGGCGAGGTTAGGCGATGGGAAACGGCCCGACATTAGGCGAGGAGGCCTACCAAAGATTCGGCGGGAGATTGAGTTCGGGATCCAGCCTGTGATTCAGCGCAGGCCGCGCCAGCGTGCGACGGTGTCCTGGACGAAATCCTCAGCCACGAGATCCTGGCTCCAGGCGGCGGCGAAGGGGGCCGTCTGGCTGCGCGGGCGCAGTTCCTGCGGCAGGCGGTTGAAGCGGATGCGGGCCGGCACCGGCACGCCTTCACCCACGGCGATCGCCTCACCGGCCCGCAAGGCCGGCAGTTCCGCCATCAGGCCGATGCTGGATTCCGGCAAGGCCGCGGCGAGGAAGTCCTGGTCCTTCTGGCTGGTCATGCGCAACGCGAAGATGGTGTTGCATTGGGAGAGGACCGTGGTCGCCAGTTCCGATGGGCGCTGGCTGACCATGCAGAGCGAGACGCCGTATTTGCGGCCTTCCTTGGCGATGCGCATGAGGCCGCGCTTGGTCGGCTCGAAGACGCTCTCGCTGTCATTGGGGGCGTAACGATGCGCTTCCTCGCAGACCAGCAGCATCGGCATCGGCTTTTCCGCCCAGAGCGCGAAGTCGAAGGTCATGCGGAACAGCAGCGAGGCGACGACATTCAGCACTTCCGAGGGGATGCTGGAAATGTCGAGGATGCTCATCGGCTTGTCCTCGATCGGGACGCGGAATACGCGGGCGAGGATCTTCTCCATGTTGTCGCGCACGATGAAGCGCGGGAACATGAAGGCATAGCGGCGATCGGCCTGCAGCTGGTGCAGGCGGTCGCGGATGCGCAGATAGGCGGTCATGTCGGCCGGCTTATCCAGCTTGCCGAGCGTCTCGTCGATGAATCGCAGCACGTCCGAGAGGCGATAGGGGACGGGCGTGTCGACGGTGATCTGGTCGCGCAACGGCGCATTCTGCGGCCATTCGGCGCGGGCATGGGCGACGAGGTGATTGAGGATCGCCCGGTCGGACAGGGCATCCCTGGCATCGGAGCCGATGATCAGCTCCGCCAGTTCCTCCGAATTGAGCAGCCAGTAAGGGAGTTCCAGCGTGTCCGGCCGGATCACCTCGGCGATATCGCTGAAGGCGGCACCGTATTCGTTATGCGGATCGATGACGATGATATGCGCCTTGCGGTGCTGCTCCAGGAGTGCGCGCAGGATCACGGCAACGGCGCAGGACTTGCCCGAGCCGGTGGTGCCGAGAATGGCGAAATGCTTGCCGAGGAGCTCATTGGGGGTGACATAGGCCGGCAGGGTATCGTCCTGCTGCAGGCTGCCGATGCGGGCACCCGGCAGTTCCGGCCGCATATAGATGCGGCGCATATCCGCCGAGCTGGCGCGGTAGATCGCCTCATGAAGCGACGGATAGGCGGAGACGCCGCGCTGGAACGTGCCGGTCATGGTGTCGTTACGCTCGATCTCGCCGAACAGTTCGAGCTTCACCAGGCATTGTTCGTGGGCCCGATCGGTGCGATCGGTCCGCTCGGGATGCGCAATCTCCAGCCCGGTCACCAGGGCAAAGACGATCGCCTTCGGCATCATCACCTTCATGACGTCGCCAAGCTGCGGCATCGGCCGGGTACCGCCGCTGGCCGCGCCGACCCGCTCATCCAACAGGCCGACCAGCTGGGTCCCGGTGACGGAGACGATACGGGCGATGCGGATCTCCTCCGCCGCGTGGCCAGCCGCGTGCCCCGGCGTATGACCGGTGGCGGCGGGGCGCTGCTGCGCGGGGGCGATCTCGTCGGCGATATTCTGGTCCATGATTCCCCAACACACTGCAGTTCAGCCCGGTTGCCATATCCCGCCCGGCGCGCATGGCGCAAACGGAATAACGGCCCGGGAGGAAAGCGATTGAACGGCAAGCTTATTCCGGCAGGAGACTAATTGCCCAGGCATTTTAGCCAAATATCGTGTTTTCCTGACACTCGGATGTGCGATCAGGGACGCTGACGGGTCGGCTGTCGCGAGCCGACATTCGCCCAGGAGCCCGGGTCAGGAGCCGGCGGCCCCAACAGGGGCGGCCGCGCAGGTGGTCCGGCGGGATGCGGTGCCGGGCCTGCGCGGCCAAGAGCGAGACGGGGATCTCGCTCGCTGTGGAACTGAATACCCCCCAGCCTGCAGCGAAAGACGCTGCAGCTGACGATGCTGCGGCCAGCGATGTCGCTGTCTCAGCCGGTGACGATGTCGATCGCCGCCTTGCGCGCTCTTACATGGTCGGCCGGCAAGAGGCCGGTTGCGACCAGGCATGAGATCAGGGCGCGCAAGGCATGCGCCATCGCCGTCAGCTGCTGCGGTGTCGCCGCTGCCGTCAGGTCCTGTCGGATCCGCCCTCCATCAATCCGTGTCGTCGATGCGCCGGATGTCGTCATCGATTCTGCGGCTGATGGATCCGCGACTGCCCAAGTTGAGGCCGTCCCAGATGAGGTTGACCAAAGGGCAGGCTCCGGCCGGGCAGGAAGGGCATGTCCTCGACGGCATATCCTTCCTCCAGCAGCATGATTTCCCGCCGGCTAAGACCGATATCCTTCAGGAGCCGGTCGTCCAGATGACGCAAAGCGGTGATCTGGCGGCGACGCGAGCGTGCCGACAAAGTGACATCGAGCAGGAATTGCGCCAGCAGGGCGAGGGGATTGGTTCTCCAGAAAATGCTCATGATGCTTCCGCCTTGGCGACGCCCCAACTGTGACGACCGGGTCGGGCCATGACGCCGCAGGGCCGCAATCCGGCCATCTGCTGAGACTCATGGGCAGGCCATGTCAGGCATGGCCACTCCCGCGGGAACCGCAGTCATCGATCCCAGATAAGATCATGCCGATCTCTGCAGATCATATCGATCTATGCAGCTGGATCCGTGTTGCGGGCGGGAGCAGGAACGACGGGATTGTCGTTACCGGTTCGATTGGCACAGCACCTGTCATTCGATGCCACCGCATACCGGGTGCCCATCGCGCGACAGTGCCTTGTTGAGATCGCCGCTCTTCCACCTGGAACCGATCAGCCGGTTCCATGACCAGAATATGCCGTTTTAATTGCTATCAGGGAAGATTTGTCTTTTGATGCGATGTATAAGAAAAACTTTGATATGACATCGAGACGGATTCCGGACCCATGCGCGGATTCAATCTGGACCAGTTGGCCTCCTTCACCCAGGTGATCGAGCTCGGCAGTTTCTCCGCCGCCGCCAGCCGGCTCAACCTCACCCAGCCCGCGGTCAGCCAGCAGATCCGCCAGCTGGAGGAGAAGTTCGGCGTGCGCCTGCTGGAACGGGTGGGACGGCGGGCGACGCCGACCGAGGCCGGCACCGCCTTGCTGGCCCATGCCCGCAACATCGACACGGCAGTGCAGGCGGCGCTCGATGCCATGGCGCAGCAGGCCAGCGGCGCCATCGGCCGGGTGCGGCTCGGCACCGGCAGCACGGCGCTGCTCTATATGCTGCCGCCGATCCTGCGCGACCTGAAGCAGCGCTTCCCGACCCTGGAGATCAGCGTCAATACCGGCAACACGGTCGACACGATGAAGGCGCTGGCGGAGAACAGCCTCGATCTCGGCCTGGTGGTGGTACCGGTAACAGGACGCAGCTTCTCGGTGACCCCGGTGGCGGATGACGAATTCGTCGCCATCGAGGCGGCGGATGCTGATCTGTTGCCGGCCAAGGTGACGCCGGCGGCGCTCGCGAAATTGCCGATGCTGCTGGATGAGCCGAACAGCCAGTCGCACCGGGTCATCGCCGACTGGTTCCGCCGCCATGGCCAGACGCCGAAGCCGGTGATGCAGCTGGGCAGCGTCGAAACCATCAAGGAACTGGTGGGGGCCGGATTGGGTTGTGCCGTGGTGCCGCGCATCTGCGTCGCGGGGAAGGGCGGCGAGAGCCGTGGCCTTGGAAGCGGGGGTGGCCGGGCGACATTGATGGGCAGCGATGGCAAGCCGCTGTTGCGCTGGCAGTCGTTGACCCCGCGGCTCTATCGCCGCATCGCCCTGGTCATGCGCCGGGACAAGGTCATGCATCGCGGCCTGCGCGAGGTCTACAATGCCCTGCTGCAGCTCCGTCGGCGCCGCAGTGGGTGATGGGAACTGGCCGATGGGTCGCATCGATAAAGGCCGGGTGTGGGGCTCCGCGTGCGCGCTGAAGCCTGATTTCATCCTTCCTTGCAACGCAGCGACCACGGGCGACGTTAAGCTCCGCCTGTAGTGCCTGATACGCGGAAGGCCCCGGCGAAGGCGCATGACATGACGCGAGAACGGCGATGAATGGTGGCGGCACAGAACTTGATCCGAGGCAGCAGGCCGCGACGGCAGCTGGGCCGCTTGCCCAGGCCCCCGGCTTGCGGCATCGCCTGCTGGCGCTGATCTATGGGCCGGCCAATTATGTCCGCAATACCTTGCGTCATCTCCTCGGCCAGCAATCGATCGGCGTCTGCGCCCTGATCCTGCGCCGGAAGCCGGCCGATGATGGCCGCGAGGTGCTGCTGGTGCGGCACAGCTATCGCCCCGGCTGGTGCCTGCCGGGGGGCGGGTTGAAGCGCGGCGAGACCCCGATTGCCGGCCTCGCCCGGGAGCTGCGTGAGGAGGTCGGCCTGACGCTGACCCAGCCGCCGCGTCTGCATCACATCTATCTGCAGCCCTGGTACGGGATGATCGACTATCCGATCCTGTTCGAGGTCGATGGCGATCGCGGGCTTGCCGGTGCGGCGCAGCTGACGGGCGGGCTGGAGATCCTGGAGGTCGGCTGGTTTGCCCTTGATGCCTTGCCGGCGGAAACCCATCCCGCGGTCCTGCGGCGGCTCGCCGAATGGCGCGGCGAGCGGCCGATGAGCGCGCATTGGTAGCTGGCTCGCCCGGGTGGCTTGCGCGCGTGGCCCGGGAAACGGCGGCTTGTGCAGGTCGCTTGCCAGGGTGGCTTGCTTGAGCGCCGGGCCTCCCCTATCCTCGAATACCGTCTCCGGAGGGGGCGAGGGATGGCTGTATTCGACGCTGAGGCTTTTGCCGCACAGATCCGCCACCCGCATCTGCAGCGGTTTTTCGCCTACTGGCGCGACAAGGCGGCCGGACGGGAGATGCCGACCCGCAACGATCTCGATCCCGTCGATTTCCGCTATGTCCTCGGCAATGTGATCCTGGTCGATGTCGAGCGCGAGCCGCTGCGCTTTCGCTTCCGCCTCTATGGCGCACGGCTGATCAACTTCTTCCGCGACGGCGACTATACCGGCAAATATGCCGACCAGCTGCTGCCGGCCGATTACGCGCCCTTCGTCGTCAAGGCCTATACGGTGGCGGTGGAGGGCCGCGTGCCGCGTTATGCCGAGCGGGACCTCGTCATGAACCAGCAGCGCATCGTCTATGACGTGCTCACTTTGCCGCTCGCCGATCCCGTCGAGACCGATAAGGTCGCCATGCTGGCGGTTGCCATGCTGCCGATCGAGCGCAAGCTGCTGAGCTGAGGTCGCGGGGCGGCTCTCGGCGCCTACTGACGCTGTGCGTGTCAGGCTGTCTCAGCTATAGGCACGCATGATCTCGCCGGTCCGCCGTCCCTCGATGCATCTCAGATAAGCGGCGATGAGGCGATCCATCGCCACCGGTTCCATGCCGCGAAAGAGATGCGCATAGGCTTCGGTGGAGGCGGCGACCATGGTCGGGCTGACGGCATTGATCCGCAAACCGCGTTTGAGCTCGATCGCCGCCGACAGGACGAAGCTGTGCAAGCCGCCGCTGATGACAGCGCCGCCGGTGACGCCGACCCAGGCCTCATCCGCGAAGATCCCCGTGGTCAGCGTGAAGGAGCCATGATCGGCGAGGAAATGCTGGCCGATGAGAACGAGGTTGATCTGCCCGAAGAGCTTGCCGCGCATATTGTCCACGAGTTCGGCTTCGGTCAGCGTCTGGAAGTCATCCAGCGCGCCGGAAGCGGCGACGCAGACACAGGCATCCACCGGCCCGACGGTCTCGTACATCTGCCGAATGCTGTCTGCGGAGCGGATATCAACGCTGATATCCTGGCCGGCATCCCGGCCGGAGCGGCCGGCGGCGATGATCTCATGGCGTGATCCAAGTTCGGCACAAAGCGGCCGGCCGATCGTTCCTGAGGCGCCGACGACAAGGATGCGCATGGCTTCTTTCTCCTGACATGAACGGTGAGGCTCGGCCAACCGGGGGAGCGGGGTGGGGGGAATGGAGTGGGATGATAGGCGGGATGGCCGGCATATTGCGGTCGCGACCGGCCGGTAAGGCAGATTGCAGTCCGGGCACCAGTCTGAGAATGACCGCTTATGCGAAGAGGCTGTTAAGGCCACGCGCTATAATCATAATCCGGGGCGGCGATGGCCCGCGCCACTTGCGCCGATTCGGCCGCCGGCGCTACTGTTTCCGGGATATCTGACCAGGGAATGCTGACCGGCGAGCGCCGGTTCGGGGAGGGACAGTCGTGCAGTCCAAGATCTGCAAGGGATGCTGGCAGCAGATGCATATGCCCGTACCATTGCGCGGTCTTGCCTCGCTGCCCTTCCGCGCCTTCGGCATCCGCCCCAGCCGGATGAATCCCAATACCTGCACGATCTGCGAGCTGATGTTCTCCAAGGTCATGCGCGCGAGCAAGATCAGCATCGACGCCACCATCCTGTTCACCGATATCCGCGGCTATACCAGCCTTTCGCAAGCCCATTCCGCCGAGCAGGTCTCGGCGCTTCTAGATGATTTCTACGATGCCTGCGGGGCGGCGATCTGGGAACATGACGGTCTTCTCAACAAGACCATGGGCGATGCGGTGATGGCGGTCTTCAACTTTCCGATCCGCCAGGGCGATCACACCGCCCAGGCCCTGCGCGCGGCCCGCGACATCCAGCAAAGTTGGAACACCAAGCGGGCCTCCCTGGCCGAGAGCTTCGGCCTCGCCGCCAAGGATCTCGAAGTCGGCATCGGCATCGATTGCGGCAAGGTCAGCTTCGGCGAGTTCGGCCGCGCGCGGCTCGACCTGACGGCGGTCGGCACCGTGGTCAACACGGCATCGCGCGCGCAAAGCGTCGCCCAAGGCGGCGAGATCCTGGTGACGGAAGCGGTCCATGACCGTCTCGAAGAACTGGGTGGCAGCCGCGGACAGGCGTTCCAGCTGAAGGGTTTTGATGCACCGGTCACGCTTTACGCGGCGTGAGAGGGCGGATGCGCTGTTCGGTCTAGCCCGTCAGTACTGTTCAGCGGGAAGGATGTCGATGATGTTCCTTTATGAATCAGAGAAACATAAGGCCGTAGATGCTTCGACAGGCGCTACTCTGAGTGAATACGGGAACCGAGAGTTCTGTCATGAAATTGGACAGTGCTATGCTAATTATGAGGAAGGGGATCTGCGCTTCGGTTTTTTCTACTACGTCGACGGCGAGCGCATCCAATTTGAAAACGATCAAGGCCGGCTACTCGAGCCTTACGCTTATAATAAGGCAACAATACCCGCCTGTAACATGATTGCGGCGTATATTCGTGCTTACGAACAGTTGCATCATCAAAGACCAACCGACTCTCAAATCGATGAATTGTGCGAGCGCCTCAAGTCAGGAGTGATTGCACTCATGCAAATGAACCGCAGCTGGAACAAGTATGTCACTGAGTGGACCGTAACATTCGATACGTCCCATGTTGACCTGTTTAGTAGTCGCGTAGCTGCATGGGAACAAAGAACCGGGCAGAAGCTCTATATTTCAATACGTCATCGTTGATCGCGGGCGTTTTAACTGCGCAACCTCCAGCAGCACTTTTGAAGATAGCCCCGTTATGGCAATCCGTTGGCTTAAGAAATAGACGCCGATCCGTCCTCCTACCGCGCCGTCCCCAGCAACCAGTCCGGATCGTGCAGCGTCAGGCGGCCGCGGGTTTGGTCGAGCAAGCGGTTATGCCGCATCTCGCCGAGGATGCGGCCGACATGGACGGGCGTGAGGCCGGTCGCATCGGCGATGTGGAGCTGGGTCAGCGGCAACGGATAGACCGGGCCGCTGAAGCCGCGCCGCTGCAGGCGCTGGACGATGCCGGCCAGCAGGCGCCGCACCCGGTCGAAGGCCGAGCGGCGACCGAGGTCGAGCAGGCGGTCATCGGCCTCGGCGCCGGCATCGATGCAGAAATGCGCCGCGCGCTCGGCGGCTGGCGGATTGGCCTGGATGAAATCGAGCAGATCAGGGGCATTGAAGACGCAGAGGCTGATCGGCGTCAGCGTCTTCACCGAATAGCCGGCGCGCTCGCGATAGAGGCTCGGCATGTTGAGGGAATCGCCCGGCAGCAGGAAGGAGAGGATCTGGCGCCGGCCATCCTTCAGCACCTTGTAGCGGCAGGCCCAGCCGTCGAACAGCTGATAGACCTGGCGCAGCCGGTCGCCCTCATGAAACACCACGCGCCGCGCCGGCAGCTGGCGATAAGGCTGGCGCAGGGCATCGATACGGTCGGCGATCAGGTCTGAGTCATCACCGCAAAAGGCGATCGGGCGCAGGGGGCAGCCGGCGCAGGCGCCCGGCAGCCGGCAAAGTTTGTCGCCGCAGATGGCACCCTGCAACGGACTGATGGTTGAACTCGCTACTGCCGACAGCACGATGGAAACTCCCCCAACCCCGCTCGATGCGACGAGGCGGCATGATCCCTGCGAGGTCCCAAGCCGCTCACCCAGCGAGCGCATACCTACAATGAAAACGCCTTGAGGAAAATC
>Ga0209148_1000570_pt1 | contig 34441 bp, 32 predicted proteins | sample AraplaCol_mMF_r2_2_FD_184288 | JGI IMG/M metagenome (GOLD analysis project Ga0209148, IMG submission 184288) | Arabidopsis root microbial communities from North Carolina, USA - plate scrape CL_Col_mMF_r2 (SPAdes) (version 2) | ecosystem: Host-associated > Plants > Roots > Endosphere | place... | reverse complement strand
GCAGCCCCGATGAAGAAGACCGACAAGGGCGAGGCACCCGCCTACAAGCTGTCGGTCAACGACATGGTGATCAAGGCCATGGCCATGGCGCTGAAGGCTGTGCCGGATGCCAATGCCTCATGGACCGAAAGCGCCATGGTCAAGCACAAGCATGCCGATGTCGGCGTCGCCGTGTCGATCCCCGGCGGCCTGATCACGCCGATCATCCGGCATGCGGATGAAAAGACGCTGTCGACCATTTCCAACGAGATGAAGGACCTGGCAAGCCGCGCGCGCAGCCGCAAGCTGAAGCCGGAAGAGTATCAGGGCGGAACGACAGCCGTCTCCAACCTCGGCATGTTCGGCATCAAGGACTTTGCCGCCGTCATCAACCCGCCGCATGCGACGATCCTGGCGGTCGGCGCCGGTGAGGAGCGGGCTGTGGTCAAGAATGGCGAGATCAAAATCGCCACAGTGATGTCGGTGACTCTGTCGACAGACCATCGCGCGGTTGATGGAGCCCTTGGCGCGGAACTGCTGGTCGCCTTCAAGCGGCTGATCGAGAACCCGATGGGCATGCTGGTCTAGGAAGGGAAAAGGCTCGTGCGGAAATTCTTCACCAGCCTTTTCGCCTTTTTCATTTCCTGGTTTGCCGGCGGTCTGGTCGCGCTGGGACTGGCCATCGCAACGCATGCGCAGGAAGAATACGTTCTGGTGTTCATGGCTTCCGCGCTTGTCACCATTGTCGTGACGATCGTGTTTTTCGTTGCGCAGTTCTTTTCGAATGCACCGACGATCATCAACTGGCTGGCCCTTTGCGCCATTGTCCTGTTCGTGCTGGTCGGGCTCGGCCTAATAGGCTGGACATTCTCGCAGCCGATCGACAAGCGCCAGTGGGGGAGTGATCTTCCAATCGTCGCCGGCCTGGTCTTGCCGAGCCTGGCCACGGTGCTGGTTCACTGGCTGTTCGTACGCTGGCGGATGGGACACGGTTTGATGAATGCACAGGTGAACGCATGAAGACGGTGCTTTGCTACGGCGACTCGCTGACCTGGGGCTACGATGCCGAAGGCGGGCGTCATGCGTTGCAGGACCGCTGGCCAAGCGTGCTGCAGGCCGGGCTTGGTGGTGGCGTCCAGGTCATCGCCGATGGCCTCAATGGCCGCACCACGGCCTTCGACGATCATCTGGCCGGCGCCGATCGCAACGGCGCGAGGCTGTTGCCGACTGTGCTGACGACACACGCGCCCATCGACCTGATCGTCATCATGCTCGGCGCCAACGACATGAAGCCGTGGATCCACGGCAATCCGGTCGCGGCCAAGCAAGGCATCCAGCGGCTGATCGACATCGTGCGCGGCCATGACTATCCGTTCGACTGGCCGGCGCCACAGATACTCATTGTGTCGCCGCCCGTTGTAAGCCGCACCGAAAATGCCGATTTCAGGGAAATGTTTGCCGGCGGCGATGAGGCATCGAAGCAGCTCGCTCCGCAATATGCCGCACTCGCCGACGAAGTCGGCTGTGGCTTCTTCGATGCCGGCACGGTGGCGCAAACCACACCGCTCGACGGCGTCCATCTCGATGCCGAAAACACGCGAAACATCGGCAAGGCGCTGACATCGGTCGTGCGCGTCATGCTGGAATTGTGATTGAAGGAGAAAATCCGTGGCTGAGAACTACGACGTCATCATCATCGGCTCCGGCCCCGGCGGCTATGTCACGGCGGTGCGTTCTGCCCAGCTCGGCTTCAAGACGGCGATCGTCGAGCGCGAGCATCTCGGCGGCATCTGCCTCAACTGGGGCTGCATCCCGACCAAGGCGCTGCTGCGCTCGGCCGAGATCATGCACTATTCCGACCATCTGAAGGACTATGGACTGAAGCTCGACGGCAAGGTCAGCGTCGACACATCGGCCGTCGTCGACCGCTCGCGCAAAGTTTCGCTGCGGCTCAATGGCGGCGTGGCCTTCCTGATGAAAAAGAACAAGGTCGACGTCATCTGGGGCGAAGCCAAGCTGTCGAAGCCCGGTGAGGTCGTCGTCTCCAAGACGGCCAAGAAGCCGATGGAGCCGCAGCCGCCGGTGCCGAAGGGCGTCAAGGGCGAGGGCACCTACACCGCCAAGCACATCATCCTGGCGACCGGCGCGCGGCCGCGCGCTCTGCCCGGCATCGAGCCGGACGGCAAGCTGATCTGGACCTATTTCGAGGCCATGGTGCCGAAGGAGATGCCGAAGTCGCTGCTGGTGATGGGCTCGGGCGCCATCGGCATCGAGTTCGCCTCGTTCTACCGCACCATGGGCGCCGAGGTGACCGTTGTTGAACTGTTGCCGGCGGTGATGCCGGTCGAGGATGTCGAGGTCTCGAAATTCGCGCAAAAGCAGTTCGAGAAGCAAGGCATGAAGATCATACTCGAAGCCAAGGTGACCAAGGTCGAGAAGGGTGCGAACTCGGTCACCGCGCATGTCGAGATGAAGGACGGCAAGGTCGAGAAGATCACCGCCGACCGTATGATCTCGGCCGTCGGCGTGCAGGGCAACATCGAGGGCCTCGGCCTTGAAGCGCTTGGCGTGAGGACTGATCGCGGCTGCGTCGTCGTCGACGGTTACGGCAAGACCAACGTGCCCGGCATCTACGCCATCGGCGATGTCGCCGGCCCGCCAATGCTTGCCCACAAGGCCGAGCATGAGGGCGTGGTGTGCATCGAGAAGATCGCGAATTTCCCCGGCGTGCACGCCATCGATAAGCTCAAGATCCCCGGCTGCACCTACTGCAATCCGCAGGTCGCCTCCGTCGGCCTGACGGAAGCCAAGGCCAAGGCCGAAGGCAAGGATATCCGTGTAGGCCGCTTCCAGTTCGCCGCCAACGGCAAGGCGATCGCGCTTGGCGAGGACCAGGGCTTCATCAAGACCATCTTCGACAAGAAGACCGGTCAGCTACTCGGCGCCCATATGGTCGGCGCCGAGGTGACCGAACTGATCCAGGGCTTTGTCGTGGCGATGAATCTCGAAACCACCGAGGAAGAGCTGATGCACACCATCTTCCCGCACCCGACGCTGTCGGAGATGATGAAGGAGAGCGTGCTCGACGCCTATGGCCGCGCCTTGAACGCATGATAGATTCGCAGCAGGAGACTCAGCCGCGAAAGCCTTGGGAACTCGGCGGCAAGGCAGTTCGTTTCCGCATGCATTTTTACGCGCGCAAGGAGAAGGCATATGCACTTGAACGGCGTGGGCTGGATCGCAGCCATCATCATCGGCGGCTTGGCAGGCTGGTTCGCCGAAATGGTCATGAAGAGCAACACCGGCATTTTCATGAACATTATCATGGGCATCGTTGGCGCGATCGTGTTGAACGCCATCCTGCAGGCGCTCAATTTCGGCCCGTTCGGCGTCGGTTGGACCGCCTATCTGATCACCGGCTTCATCGGCGCCTGCCTGCTGATCTGGGTCGGTCGCCTGGTGCGCCGCTAGCCGGTATCGGTCCCGGCTATGCGAAAACGGTTGTGGCGGCATGCGCCGCCGCAGCCTTTTTCTTTGTGCTGAAAAGTCCTAGATGACGATAAAGTGACGATCGCCGACGGGTGGTCGCGAGAAAAGCCAGGGTTCAGATGGTTACTGTCCTCGACACGATCGCCAACGCGCCACGGCTGCGGCACCCGGAGAAGGCGCATAAGCCCGACCAGGAGGTGTTGCGCAAGCCCGACTGGATACGCGTCAAGGCGCCGGTCTCCAAGGGCTATGCCGAGACACGTGAGATCGTCAAATCGCACAAGCTGGTGACCGTCTGCGAAGAAGCTGGTTGCCCGAACATCGGTGAGTGCTGGGAAAAGAAGCACGCCACCTTCATGATCATGGGCGAGATCTGCACGCGCGCCTGCGCCTTCTGCAATGTCGCCACCGGCATTCCGACCGCGCTCGACCCCGATGAGCCGGCGCGCGTCGCGCATGCCGTCAAGCAGATGGGGCTCAGCCACGTCGTCATCACCTCCGTCGACCGCGACGATCTCGCCGATGGCGGTGCACAGCACTTTGCCGATGTCATCCGGGCGATCCGGGCGGCAACGCCGTCGACGACGATCGAAATCCTGACGCCCGATTTCCTGCGCAAGGACGGTGCGCTGGAGATCGTCGTGGCGGCCAAGCCAGACGTCTTCAACCACAATCTCGAAACCGTGCCGTCGAACTATCTGAAGGTCCGGCCGGGCGCCCGCTATTTCCACTCGATCCGGCTGTTGCAGCGGGTCAAGGAACTCGATCCGTCGATCTTCACCAAGTCCGGCATCATGGTCGGCCTGGGCGAGGAGCGGAACGAGATCCTGCAACTGATGGACGATCTGCGCACGGCCAATGTCGACTTCATGACCATCGGCCAGTATCTGCAGCCGTCGAAGAAGCACCATCCGGTAATCCGCTTCGTCACCCCCGAAGAGTTCAAGTCCTTCGAAACGATCGGCCGGACCAAGGGTTTCCTGCTGGTGGCATCGAGCCCGCTGACGCGCTCATCGCACCATGCCGGCGACGATTTCGCCCGGCTGCGCGCGGCGCGGGAAGCGCAGCTCCAGAAGTCGGTCTAGCGCTGGTTGCATGCCGAAATTCGAAGCCACCCGCCGCGTTGCCCATACGCCGCAGCAGATGTTTGCCCTGGTTGCCGATGTCGAGGCCTATCCGCAATTCCTGCCGCTTTGCGAAGCGCTGACGGTGCGCTCGCGCAAGCAGCGTGACGGACGCACCGTTCTCCTGGCCGATATGAGCATCGGCTACAAGGCGATCCGCGAGACCTTCACGACGCAGGTGCTTTTGAAGCCCGACGAGAACGCCATCGACGTGAAATATATCGATGGCCCGTTCAAATATCTCAGCAATGTCTGGCGTTTCGAGCCCGATGGCGCCGGCTGCGCCGTCCGCTTCTTCATCGACTACGAGTTCAAGAGCCGCATCCTGGGCGCGCTGATGGGCACCATGTTCGACCGCGCCTTCCGCATGTTCGCCGAAGCTTTCGAAAAGCGCGCCGACGTCATCTATGGCGTTGCGCCGGCATGACGCTATCGTGGTGAATCCGCGCCTTATCCAAGCGCGCGCAGGCCGAGTTGCAGCGCGTGTCCCACCGTCTCGTGGCGGATGAATTCGCGGCCCTTGTGGCCAAACAGCTGGCGCTCGGCGACAACCGGCTGGCCGGCTAGGGCAAGGCCGAACCAGACGAGACCGACCGGCTTGTCAGCCGAACCTCCGCTTGGGCCGGCAATGCCGGTAACGGCAAGAGAAAGGCTCGCGCGCGAATGCGCCAGCGCGCCAGCTGCCATTTCCAGGACCGTTTCGCGCGAAACGGCTCCGTGCGCGTCGAGCGTTTCGGCGGAAACGCCGAGCATCTCCATCTTGGCTTCGTTGGAATAGGTGATGAAGCCGCGGTCGACCACCGTCGAGGAGCCTGCAATGTCGGTGAGCGCGGCGATGATCAGGCCGCCAGTGCAGCTTTCGGCCGTCGCCAGCATGATGCCACGTTGCTGGCAGGCCAGCAGTAGGGAGTTTGCGAGTTCGGCGTTGCTCATTCCGGCACCTCGCCGGGGAACACCACGCTGGCGGTGGCGATCGCGGCGATGCCTTCTTCGCGACCGACAAAGCCGAGTTTTTCATTGGTGGTCGCCTTGATCGAGATGCGGTCGGCGGAGATGCCAAGCATCTGCGACAGGGCCGCCGTCATCGCCTCGCGATGCGGGCCGACGCGCGGCGCTTCGCAGATCAGCGTGATGTCGGCATTGGCGATGCGTCCGCCGCGCTCACGCACCACTTTTGCCGCGTGTTCGACGAAGATCCGCGACGCCGCACCTTTCCACTGCTGATCGGACGGTGGAAAATGCGTGCCGATGTCGCCGGCGCCACAGGTCGCCAGCAGCGCGTCGGTCAAGGCGTGCAGGCCGACATCGGCATCGGAATGGCCGGACAGTTTCTTCTCATGCGGAATGGCGACGCCGCACAGCGTAACGTGGTCGCCGGGTTCGAAGGCGTGGACATCGTAGCCGTTGCCGGTGCGGATATCGGGGAAATGTGTTCGTCCGCTGGAAAGCCGCTGGTGCGCCATGGCGATATCCCGTGCCCAGGTGAGTTTGACATTGTCCGGCGAGCCGGGAACGAGCTTGACCGGAATATGCGCCCATTCGGCGATGGCCGCGTCGTCGGTGAAGTCCAGCCTGCCCAGTTGATAGGCCTTGTCGTGTGCGGCAAGGATCGGTCCGTAGGGAAAACCTTGCGGCGTTTGCGCAGCGTGCAGCCCGCTGCGGGAAACGGTTTCCGCAACCACACCGGCGGCCGACTCGCGCTTCAGCGTGTCGGCCACGGGCAGGGCGGGCAATGCCCCCTCGTTCTCGCCGATGGCGGCGATGGTGCGGTCGATCAACTCCGCGTCGACGAACGGGCGGACGGCGTCGTGGATCAGAACCTGGTCCGGCGCATGGTCCTTCAGCGCCAGCAGCCCGAGCCGGACGGATTCCTGCCGGGTCGGCCCGCCAATGATGGCGGTGACACGCTCGGCCTGGCTGCCCGCCGCCTGCCGGAACAATTCGTGGTCATCGGCGTGGATGGCGACGACGATCCGGCCCGTTCGCGGATGGGCCAGAAACATCTCCAGCGTGTGCGCAATGACGGCGCGGCCGCCTATGGTCTGGTACTGCTTGGGTCCGTTGGCCTGCCCGGCACGAGCGCCGCGGCCGGCGGCGACGATCACCACCGCAACCCCACCTGTCGCGCTCGCGTTTTCACTTCCGTCGGTCATGGCGATTGGCTTAGCGCACGATCCCCAAAAGTGTAATTGGTTTTCCAAAAAGATCGTGCGTCAAATATGAATTCCAAAGCGTCCTTCACACGCCCTGAACGACGCGCGGCGCCCTGGTCACGGCAAATGCCTAAGGTCCGGAATTTTCCCAATTGCGCCTCATTGTGACGTCATTCCGCGTTGCACATTGTGGCCGATATGGCTAGAGAATGTGCAACGAATGGACATGCTTGGTTTTTGTGCATGGTTAACTTAGCCAGATTGGCGGCGCCTTTGAACGTCGGCGGCGTGGAAATCCGCAACCGCGTATTCCTCGCGCCGATGTCGGGAATCACCGACGAGCCTTTCCGGCGCCGCGCCCATGCGCATGGCGCGGGCCTGGTCGTGTCCGAAATGGTGGCAAGCGGCGAACTCGCCAAGGGCAGGGCCGGCTTCGACCTGCGCATACGGCATTCCGGGCTGCCCGTCCATATGGTGCAGCTGGCCGGCCGCGAAGCGATCCACATGGCCGAGGGCGCGCGGATCGCGGCAGGCGAGGGCGCCGACATCATCGACATCAACATGGGCTGCCCGGCCAAGAAGGTCACCGGTGGTTACGCCGGCTCGGCATTGATGCTGGATCTCGACCATGCGCTGTCGTTGATCGAGGCCGTGGTCGGCGCGGTCAAGGTGCCGGTGACGGTCAAGATGCGGCTCGGCTGGGACGAAGGCGCGCTGAATGCACCCATCCTGGCGCGCCGCGCCGAGCAGGCGGGCGTCAAGATGGTGACGGTGCATGGGCGCACGCGCTGCCAGTTCTACCAGGGCAAGGCCGACTGGCGCGCCATCGCCCGCGTCAAGGAAGCCGTGTCCATTCCGGTCGTTGCCAATGGCGATGTCTGTTCGCCTGCCGAGGCAGCCGCCATTCTCGACCAATCGGGCGCCGATGCGGTGATGGTCGGCCGCGCGCATTACGGCGCGCCCTGGATCGCCGGTGGCATCGCGGCGGCGGCGGCAGGCGAAACGGCGGCAAACGTGCCGCAGACTCGCGCTGATCTGGCCGACTATGTCGTTGGCCATTACCAGGACATGCTGGCGCTTTATGGCGTAGAGAGCGGTTTGCGTCAGGCACGCAAGCATCTGGGCTGGTATCTCGATCGCCACGCGGTTGGCGTCGCCGACGACGACCGAAAAGCCATCCTGACCACGTTCGATCCGGCCCGCGTCATTGCCTTGCTGCGCAATGTGTTTTCGCGCGATCCGCAACCCTTGAGCCTGCGGAGCGCCGCATGAACGCCAACGTTGGCCAGGGAACTGAAATGGTGGATGCCGCCCAGATAGTCCTCAACACCATCCGCCGCCCGGTGATCATGATCAGCGAGGAAGGCTTCATCACCTTCGCCAATGCCGATGCCGAGGACTTCTTTCGCTCCAGCGCGACCATGCTGGCGCGCAACACGCTGTCCAAGCTCGTCCCTTTCGGCAGTCCGCTGCTGACCCTGGTCGATCAGGTGCGCGAGCGCCGGGCGCCGGTCAACGAGTATCGGGTCGATGTGTCGTCGCCACGCCTCGGCATCGAGAAAGTCGTCGATCTCTATGTTGCGCCGGTGCCGGAATTCCCGGGCTCCGTCGTGGTCATGTTCCAGGAACGGTCAATGGCCGACAAGATCGACCGGCAGATGACGCATCGCGGTGCCGCGCGCTCGGTGACCGGCCTGGCGGCGATGCTCGCCCACGAAATCAAGAACCCGCTCTCCGGCATTCGCGGCGCCGCGCAACTGCTCGAACTGTCCGCCTCCGACGAAGACCGCGCACTGACCCGGCTGATCACCGACGAGACGGACCGCATCGTCTCGCTGGTCGATCGCATGGAGGTGTTTTCCGACGAGCGGCCGATCGATCGCTACCCCGTCAACATCCATGTCGTACTCGACCATGTGAAGGCGATCGCAAAGAACGGTTTTGCAAAGAAAATCAGGATATTGGAGGATTATGATCCATCATTGCCTCCAGTATTCGCCAACCGCGACCAGCTGATCCAGGTGTTTTTAAACCTGGTCAAGAACGCGGCCGAGGCGATCGGCAGCGACCCGCATGGCGAGATCGTGCTGTCGACCGCCTTCCGGCCCGGCATTCGCGTTTCGGTTCCAGGCACGCAGGACCGCGTGTCGCTGCCGCTGGAATTCTGCGTGCGCGACAATGGCTCCGGTGTCTCCGAGGATATCCTGCCGATCCTGTTTGATCCCTTCATTACCACCAAGCCGAACGGCTCGGGGCTGGGGCTGGCGCTGGTCGCCAAGATCGTGGGCGAGCATGGCGGCATCATCGAATGCGAATCGACCCCGCGCGGGACCACCTTCCGCATCCTGATGCCGGCCTGGAAGGAAACGCCGTTCGGCGCTGAAGAAGACGGTGAAGGAGACCGCAAATGACCGCTCGCGGCAATATTCTCGTCGCCGATGACGATGCGGCGATCCGCACCGTGCTCAACCAGGCGCTTTCGCGCGTCGGCCACGAGGTGCGCGTCACCTCCAACGCCTCGACCTTATGGCGCTGGGTGGCGGCGGGCGAAGGCGACCTTGTCATCACCGACGTGGTGATGCCGGACGAGAACGCCTTCGACATGTTGCCGCGCATCAAGAAGGCGCGGCCGGAGCTGCCGGTTATCGTCATGAGCGCCCAGAATACGTTCATGACGGCGATCCGTGCATCCGAGACCGGCGCCTATGAATATCTGCCGAAACCGTTCGATCTGACCGAGCTGCTCAACATCGTCAACCGGGCGCTGTCGGAGCCGAGGCGGCCGAAGATCGATGCGCGGCCGGATGAGCAGCCCGAGACGATGCCGCTGGTCGGCCGTTCGGCGGCGATGCAGGACATCTACCGCATGCTGGCGCGCATGATGCAGACCGACCTGACGGTGATGATCTCGGGCGAATCCGGCACCGGCAAGGAACTGGTGGCGCGCGCCCTGCACGAATATGGCCGCCGTCGCGGCGGGCCGTTCGTCGCCATCAACATGGCGGCGATCCCGCGCGACCTGATCGAATCGGAACTGTTCGGCCACGAGAAGGGCGCTTTCACCGGTGCCCAGAACCGCTCGACCGGCCGCTTCGAGCAGGCCGAGGGCGGCACGCTGTTCCTCGACGAGATCGGCGACATGCCGATGGAAGCGCAGACGCGCCTGCTGCGTGTCCTGCAGCAGGGCGAATACACGACGGTTGGCGGCCGCACGCCGATCAAGACCGATGTGCGCATCGTCGCCGCCACCAACAAGGATCTGCGCACCCTGATCAACCAGGGGCTGTTCCGCGAGGATCTGTTCTATCGTCTCAACGTCGTGCCGCTGAGGCTGCCGGCGCTGCGCGAGCGCTCCGAGGACGTGCCGGATCTCGTGCGCCATTTCTTCAAGCTCGGCGAGATGGAAGGGCTGCAGACCAAGCGAATCTCGTCCGGCGGTATCGAGCTGATGAAGCGCTACCCATGGCCGGGCAATGTGCGCGAGCTGGAAAACCTGGTTCGCCGGCTGGCCGCGCTCTATTCTCAGGACGAAATTTCCGCCGAGATCATCGAGGCGGAGCTGAAGACCGGTGAGCGCCCCGTGGTGCCCGGCGGCGGCAACCTCATTCCCGACGACCTCTCCATCGGCCAGGCGGTCGAGCATTTCCTGCAGCGCTATTTCGCCTCGTTTGCCGGCGAATTGCCGCCGGCAGGGCTCTACCAGCGTATCCTGTCCGAAGTCGAATATCCGCTGGTCCTGGCCTCGATGACGGCAACCCGGGGCAACCAGATCAAGGCCGCGGAGCTGCTGGGGCTGAACCGCAACACGTTGCGCAAGAAGATTCGCGAACTGGGCGTCAACGTCTATAAATCGTCGCGGCCGGGCTGAGCGCTGATCTGACGCATTCTTTTCAGGGGACTGAGCGGCGAAACATTTCCGCCATTGTCACACTTGTTGCATAATCGCCACAATGCGTTGCATAGATCGGACGCATTCATTGGCTCCCAGACGGCGACATGGCTCCGCAGGCACCTGTACTCAACCAACCGCTATTCAGCGAACCCGGCGCGCGCGACGGGCGCCGCTTGCTGGCGCTGCCCGGCGTCGTGGCGGTCGTCGGCGCGCTGGTCATGGCGGCCATTTCGTTCACCATCCTGGTCGGCGCGACGCCGATCGCGCCTGACGCCAGGACGACCTGGGCGCTGATCGCGCTCAACGCCGCTTTCGTGCTGTTCCTCATGGCGCTGGTCGGGCGCGAGGTGCACCGCATCGTCATGGCGCGCCGGCACGGCAAGGCGGCCTCGCGCCTGCATGTGCGCATCGTTGCCATGTTCGCGCTGGTCGCTGCCATTCCCGCCATCATGGTGGCCATCATCGCCTCGATCACGCTCGACATCGGCCTCGACCGCTGGTTCGAGATTCGCACCAAGACGATCGTCAATTCCTCGCTGTCGATCGCCGATGCCTATGTCCAGGAAAATGCCCGCAATTTGCAGGGCACGACGCTGTCGATGGCCTATGATCTCGACGCGTCGCGCACACTTTACGGCCTTGATCGCACAGGCTTTCTCGATCTCCTGAACAAGGAAGCGGTGGGCCGGTCGCTGGCCCATGCGGCGCTGATCAAGCCCGACGGTTCGTTCGTCATGAGCGCGCAGACCGATGCGGATTTCGCCATGCCGGAACCGCCGGAAGGCGCGGTCAGCAGCGCCACCGACGGCAAGCCGGTGCTGATAGAGCCGCGCACCCGCAACATCATGGGCGCCATCGTCAAGCTGCGCGAAATCGAGGGCCTCTACCTCTACACCATCCGCCTTGTCGATCCCGAGGTGATAAAGGCGCGGCAGATCGTCAGGTCCAACACCGACGAGTACCGCAATCTCGAAGACAACAGGCGCACCTCGCAAGTGGCCTTCGCGCTGCCCTATCTGTCGCTGACGCTGATCATCATCCTGTCGGCAATCTGGACGGGCATCGCGGTCGCCGACCGTCTCGTGCGGCCGATTCGCCAGCTCATCGGCGCCGCCGACGAGGTGGCGACAGGCAATCTCGACGTCGCGGTTCCAGTCAGGCCTTCCGACGGCGACGTCGCCTCGCTCGGCGACACATTCAACAAGATGCTGCTGGAGCTCAAATCGCAACGCAACGAGATCCTGTCGGCAAAGGACCTGATCGACGAACGGCGGCGCTTTTCCGAAGCCGTGCTTGCCGGTGTCACCGCCGGCGTCATCGGCGTCGATCCCTACGGCATCGTCACCATCGTCAACCGATCGGCCGAATCGATGCTGGCCATCTCCGCCAGTGCCGCACTCGGGCAGAACCTTTCCGCCATTCTGCCGCATGTCGGCCGTGTCTTCGAGATCGGCCGCCAGTCGGGCAAGCCCGTCTACCGCGAGCAGGTGACGTTTTTCCGCGCCGGCACCGAGCGTACCTTCAACGTGCAGATAACCGTCGAGGCGGGCGACGACGGCTCGGAGGAGAAATCCTACGTCGTGACCGTCGACGACATCACCGATCTGGTTCAGGCGCAGCGCTCTTCCGCCTGGGCCGATGTGGCGCGTCGTATCGCCCACGAGATCAAGAACCCGCTGACGCCGATCCAGCTTTCGGCCGAACGCATCAAGCGCCGATACGGCAAGGTCATCACCGAAGACCGTGAGGTTTTCGACCAATGCACCGACACCATCATCCGGCAGGTCGAGGACATCGGCCGCATGGTCGACGAATTCTCCGCCTTCGCGCGCATGCCCAAGCCCGAGATGAAGGCCATAGATCTGCGCGAATCGCTGCGCGAGGCCTCCTTCCTGGTCGAGGTCAGCCGCGCCGACATCACCTTCGAGCGGGTCTTCGGCAACGAACCGCTCAAGGGCACGTTCGACAGCCGCCTTCTGGCGCAGGCTTTCGGCAATGTGATCAAGAACGCCGCCGAGGCGATCGACGGACTGGAACAAAAGGACGGTTCGCACGGCATAATCCGGATTCAAGCCGGCCGTCAGAATGGCGCGATTCGAATCGACGTCATCGACAATGGCAAAGGCCTGCCGCGCGAGAATCGCCAACGGCTGCTCGAGCCCTATATGACTACGCGCGAGAAGGGCACCGGGCTTGGTCTCGCTATCGTCAAGAAGATCGTGGAGGACCATGGCGGCAGGCTGGAACTTCATGATGCACCTGCGGACTTCCATGGCGGTCGCGGGGCGATGATCAGCATCATCCTGCCGCCCGCGGCCGTCACGCCGTTGCGCGGCGAAGGCAAGACGGAACACGAAAGAGAAACTGAAAAGGTCGGTAATGGCGTCTGATATTCTCATCGTCGATGACGAGGAAGACATCCGTGAGCTCGTCGCAGGCATATTGAGCGACGAAGGTCACGAAACCCGTACGGCATTTGACGCCGACAGCGCGTTGGCCGCGATCGCTGACCGGGCGCCGAGGTTGATCTTCCTCGACATCTGGCTGCAGGGCTCGCGCCTGGACGGCCTGGCGCTGCTCGACGAGATCAAGACCATGCACCCCACTCTGCCGGTGGTGATGATCTCCGGTCACGGAAACATCGAAACGGCGGTTTCCGCCATCCGCCGTGGCGCCTATGATTTCATCGAGAAGCCGTTCAAGGCCGACAGGCTGATTCTCATTGCCGAGCGTGCTTTGGAGACCTCGAAATTGCGGCGCGAGGTTTCCGACCTCAAGCAGCGCAGCGGCGAGACCTTCGACCTGATCGGCATGTCGTCGGCAATGAGCCAGCTGCGCCAGACCATCGAGCGCGTCGCGCCGACCAACAGCCGTGTCATGATCATCGGCCCGTCCGGATCAGGCAAGGAGCTGGCGGCGCGTGCAATCCACACGCTGTCGGCCCGCAAGGGCGCGCCGTTCGTGACGCTGAGCGCCGCCAACATCACGCCCGAGCGCATGGAGATCGAACTGTTCGGCACCGAATCGAACGGTGTCGAGCGCAAGGTCGGCGCGCTGGAGGAGGCCCATCGCGGCATCCTCTACATCGACGAAGTGGCCGATATGCCGCGCGAGACGCAAAACAAGATCCTGCGCGTCCTGGTCGAGCAGCAGTTCGAGCGGGTAGGGGGCACCAAGCGGGTCAAGGTCGATGTCCGCATCATCTCCTCGACCTCGCAGAACCTCGAGGCCATGATCGCCGACGGACGTTTCCGCGAGGATCTCTACCATCGGCTGGCTGTGGTTCCGGTGATGGTGCCGGGGCTGGCCGAGCGGCGCGAGGACATTCCCTACCTCGTCGACAACTTCATGAAGCAGATCGCCCGCCAGGCCGGCATCAAGCCGCGTCGTATCGGCGACGACGCGCTTGCGGTGCTGCAGGCTCACAATTGGCCGGGCAACGTGCGTCAGCTGCGCAACAATGTCGAGCGCCTGATGATCCTGGCGCGCGGCGACGACGTCGATGCGCCGATCACGGCGGACCTTCTGCCGTCCGAGATCGGCGATGTCATGCCGCGCACGCCGAATCAGTCCGACCAGCACATCATGGCGCTGCCCTTGCGCGAGGCACGAGAACAGTTCGAGAAGGACTATCTGATCGCCCAGATCAACCGCTTTGGCGGCAACATCTCGAAGACCGCCGAGTTCATCGGGATGGAGCGCTCGGCGCTGCACCGCAAACTGAAGTCGCTGGGCGTCTGATGCGCGGGACCTGAACCGCGCGTGGTCCAAGCATTTGCCGGTTACGGCGGCGACGGAATCGCTTAAGACAACCCGAGAATTTTCCAGGGGTCGCCAATGCCGCGCATTGCCTATGTCAACGGGCGCTACGTCGCTCACGCGGACGCTTCCGTGCATATCGAGGATCGCGGCTATCAGTTCGCCGATGGCGTTTACGAGGTCTGCGAGGTGGCGCGCGGCTTCATCGTCGACATGCCGCGCCATCTTGCCCGGCTCAACCGCTCGCTGAACGAACTGTCGATCGCATGGCCGGTCGCGCGCAACGTGCTGCCGCTCATCCTGCGCGAAGTGGTCAACCGCAACCATGTCGTCAACGGCCTGGTCTATGTGCAGGTGACGCGCGGCGTCGCCAGCCGCGAGTTTGTTTTCCCGTCGGCGGATACCAAACCGTCTTTGGTGGTCACCGCCAGAAAGGCCGATCCGGCGGCTGGAGCAAAGCGAGCCGAGACCGGGATCGCGGTCATTACCGTGCCAGAGAACCGCTGGGACCGGGTCGATATCAAGACCGTCGGACTGCTGCCCAATGTATTGGCCAAGCAAAAAGCCAAGGAGGCCGGTGCGCAGGAGGCATGGTTCGTCGATACCGACGGCAACGTCAAGGAAGGCGGCTCGTCGAACGCCTGGATCGTTACCAGGGACGGCGTCCTGGTCACCAGGCCAGCCGATCACGGGATCCTGCGCGGCATCACCCGCACGACCATGTTCGAAGTTGCGGCAAAGCTCGGCCTGAAGATCGAGGAGCGCGGTTTTTCCGTCGCCGAGGCCAAGGCGGCGCGCGAGGCGTTCATCAGTTCCGCCACGACGATTGCCATGCCGGTCGTGGCCATTGACGGCGATCCGGTGGCCAACGGGCACCCCGGCTCAGTGACACTTTCGTTACGGCAGGCCTTTTTTGACATTGCGGAAAAAAGTCCAGCCTGATAACCGCACAGGTGGAATGAACATCAATATATCTCGTTCTGCTTGTCGTTACTGACGACAAGACGGTGTTTGCGCGCTTGACATGTGCCCGACAATTTGGCGCATTGGCTTGCAAACCGAAGGGGATCGGCGAAAGACAAGAACAATGGCGGAACGATCGCAAAACCTTCAGGACCTGTTCCTGAATTCAGTTCGCAAGAGCAAGAACCCGCTCACCATCTTCCTCATCAACGGCGTGAAGCTGACCGGCGTGGTCACTTCGTTCGACAATTTCTGTGTGCTGCTTCGCCGCGACGGTCACTCGCAGCTCGTCTACAAGCACGCCATTTCCACGATCATGCCGAGCCAGCCGGTTCAGATGTTCGATGGCGAGGAAAGCCAGGGCGCCTGATTGGCACGTGAAAAGGACGCGGACGGCACGGTTCGCGGAAAACCAGCGCATCATCCCGGGACGGAAGCCAAGGGCCCGACCCGGGCGGTCGTCATTGTGCCCGTGCTTACCCGCCAGCCGCGCGGCGACGACGAGACCAACCGTCCGCGACTAACGCGTTCGGCCGATGCTCGCCACGACGAAGCGGTCGGCCTTGCCCGAGCCATCAATCTCGACCCTGTCCATACGGCCGTCGTGACCGTCAACGATCCGCGTCCGGCGACCTTGCTCGGCAGCGGCAAGGTCGAGGAGTTCGCCGAGATCGTCAAGGCGAACGATGCGGAACTGGTCATCGTCGACCATCCGCTGACCCCGGTGCAGCAGCGCAATCTGGAGAAGGAACTGCATGCCAAGGTGCTGGACCGCACCGGGCTGATCCTGGAAATCTTCGGCGAGCGCGCCCGCACCAAGGAAGGCACGCTGCAGGTCGAACTTGCCCATCTCAACTACCAGAAGGGCCGCCTGGTCCGCAGCTGGACCCATCTTGAACGCCAGCGCGGCGGCGCCGGCTTCCTCGGTGGTCCCGGCGAAACCCAGATCGAATCCGACCGGCGGCAGTTGCAGGAAAAGATCATCAAGCTGAAGCACGAGCTTGAAACGGTTCGTCGCACCCGCGATCTGCACCGCGCCAAGCGCAAGAAGGTGCCATTCCCGGTGGTGGCGATCGTCGGCTACACCAATGCCGGCAAGTCGACGCTGTTCAACCGGCTGACTGGCGCAGACGTGCTGGCGCAGGACATGCTGTTCGCCACGCTCGACCCGACGCTGCGCCGCGTGCGCCTGCCGCATGGCACGCCAATCATCCTGTCGGACACGGTCGGTTTCATCTCCGATCTGCCGACGCATCTGATCGCGGCTTTTCGCGCCACGCTGGAAGAGGTGGTCGAAGCCGATCTCGTCATCCATCTGCGCGACATTTCCGATCCCGACACGGCGGCACAGGCCGAGGATGTCGAGCGCATCCTGGCCGACCTTGGTGTCGACGCCAGTGACACCAAGCGCGTGATCGAAGTCTGGAACAAGATCGACCTGCTGGACGAAGGCAACAGGAGCCGGCTGCTTGCCGATGCCACAAACGGCAGCAAAGGCCCGCCGATCGCCATATCGGCGGTGACCGGCGAGGGCATCGATGCGCTGAAGGCGCTCATCGAGACACGCATGGCGGGCGAGCTCGAAGACCTGACGGTGACGATCGGGCCGGCACAGTTCGGTCTAGTCGACTGGCTGTATCGCAATGGCGATATCGTTTCGCGCACCGACAATGAAGACGGCAGCGCCACCATCTCGCTCAAGGCCACGCAAAGCGCCCGCGAAGAGATCGAAAGCAGATTGCGTCGTAAAAACAACGGCTAGGCCGGAGCAATTACAGGCTTACTTCGCGCTCTTCGCTTCCTGCCAGAGCGCTTCCATCTCGTCCAGGGTGGCCTGTTCCAGCGTGTTGCCGGACTTCTCCAGGGCCCGCTCGACATAGTGGAAGCGCGATCGGAATTTTTCGTTGGTGCCGCTCAACGCGGCTTCCGAATCGACCTTGAGGTGGCGGCCGAGATTGACGACGGCAAACAGCATGTCGCCGAACTCGTCCTTGATCGAGGCCGTCTCGCCCTTCGCCAGAGCCTCGCGCAATTCGCCGATCTCTTCCTCGATCTTGTCGAGGATGGGGGCTGCCTCGCTCCAGTCGAAGCCGACACGGGCAGCTTTCTCCTGGAGTTTCAGCGCCCGTGTCAAAGCGGGCAGGGCGACCGGAACGCTGTCGAGGAACCCCTTGCCATTGTCTTCGGGGTCGAGGCCGCGCGCGAGACGGGCTTGACGTTTCTCCGCCTTCTCCTCGGCCTTGATCTTCTCCCACATGCCCTTGGCCATGCCGGCGCTGCGAGCTTCCTCGTCGCCGAAGACATGCGGGTGGCGCCGGATCATCTTGGTGGTGATGGCCTGGACGACATCCGGGAAGGCGAATTCACCCGCTTCCTCGGCCATTTGCGCGTGGTAGACGACCTGCAGCAGAAGGTCGCCGAGTTCGTCGCGCAGGTCACCGAGGTCGCCGCGTGCGATGGCATCCGCCACCTCATAGGCTTCCTCGATCGTGTAGGGCGCGATGGTCGAGAAATCCTGCTCGATGTCCCAGGGGCAGCCGGTCTTCGGTGCGCGCAGCGCCGCCATGATCTCGATCAGGCGCGAAATGTCTTTCGATGGCGTCATGCGGCGGATGCTATCCTGCGGCCCGACGCGCGGCCAACGCTGCCAGCCGGCGAGGGAGCCTTGTCCACAGCTGAGCCGCTTCAGTCGAGCACGGAGACGATCGCCTTGGCGAGGTCGTCCATGCCGTCCTCCGGCAGTCCAGCAACGTTGATGCGGCTGTCGCCGACCATGTAGACGCCGTGCTCGTCACGCAACCGCTCGACCTGCGCTTCCGTCAGGCCCAGCCGCGAGAACATGCCGCGATGGCTGGCGACGAAATCGAAGCGATCGGAGTTGGATTGCCGGCGCAGCGCTTCGGCAAAAGCCACGCGAAGCCTCAGCATGCGCAGGCGCATCTCTTCCAGTTCGGCTTCCCAGTCGGCACGCAGGCTGGCGTCCTCCAGCACGATGCGCACCGCGGCGGCGCCATGGTCCGGCGGCATCGAATACATGGCGCGCGCCGCCGACAGCATCTGGCTCATCGCCACATCCGCCTGCGCGCTATCCCCGGCCAGGATCATCGCGGCGCCGACACGGTCGCGGTAGACGGCGAAATTCTTCGAGCAACTCGACGCAACGACCATTTCCGGCACTTTCGCGGCCAGCAGGCGCAGGCCGAGGGCATCGGCCTCGAGGCCGTCACCAAAGCCCTGATAGGCGATGTCGACGAATGGCAGCAGCTCACGCTCGACGACCAGGTCGGTGACGGCCTGCCACTGCGCCGCGTCGAGGTTGGCGCCGGTCGGGTTGTGGCAGCAGCCATGCAACAACAGCACGTCGCCGCTCTTTGCGGTGCGCAACGCCGCCAGCATGTCGTCGAAGCGAACAGCGCCGGAGGTCGCGTCGAAATAGGGATATTCGCGGATCTGCAGGCCGGCGGCGCGCATCACCGGCATGTGGTTCGGCCAGGTCGGGTCCGACAGCCAGACGGTCGCGTCGGATCGCGTCCGCTTGAGCAGTTCGGCCACCAGGCGCAGCGCGCCCGAGCCGCCAGGCGCCTGTGCCGCCCGGATGCGCGTCATGTCCGCGCCCGGGCCGAAGGCGAGCTTGGCCATCACCGCGTTGAAGGCGGTGTCGCCGGCAAGCCCGAGATAGGTCTTGGTGTCCTGGCTGTTCAGCAGCCGCTTTTCGGCCTCACGGACCGCTCGCATCACCGGCGTCTTGCCGTCGCGATCCTTGTAGACGCCGACGCCGAGGTCGACCTTGTTGGGGCGCGGATCGGCGCGATAGAGGCCGATCAGGGCCAGGATCTTGTCGGCGGGAGCTGGCTGCAGGTCTTCGAACATCGCAATGGTTCCGTTGGCGCGGCGGAGTGATACGCAAATCGAACGCGCTTCGCCAGCGGTTTTCCTGTGTGTGGCTTGGCGCCATGGACTTGCCCAGATACATGGCGATCAAGCAAGGGGCCTTGCTGTACCGGTGCTCGTCGGGCCGTGCAGCCCAGGATCTGTCCCGGGGAGGGCAAATTGATAGTCACACGCAGGGCCACATTCGCGGACATGTTCGCTGTCATAGACTGCGTTGAGGCTTCGCTGGAATCTACCTATGGCGGGCTCTGGACTTCCGAGCCGCTAAAGGCTGGCGATGATGATTGGACGAACGCGTGGGTAGCCTGCGATCCTCAGCGCATCATCGGAGTCGGGCTGTCCCAGGCTGATGTCGTCAGCGATTTGTGGATTCATCCATCCGCGCACGGGCTCGGCGCGGGAACAGCCCTGTTGGCGGTTCTGGAAAGCGAAATAGCCTCCCGCGGCTTCGCCACAGACCGTTTGCGCTGCCTCGAACCAAATGTGAGATCATGGAGCTTCTATGCCTCGCGAGGCTGGGTGGAGGTGCGAATCTATCCGCACGAAACAATACCCTTGAACACCATCGACATGACGAAGTTGATCGGCTCAAAGGAAAAATGAGGCCGCTCCGCGCAACGCGGTGGCGAGGCCATTCAGCCGGCATTATTGCTGTCGACGAGGTCGCACAGGGTGGCTTCAACGGACGGCTCAAGGGACTGCTTCATGCTCGTACGGCTGACGATGATCTGCAACGGCGCCACGGCCGCGACCCGGCGGGGGTCGTTTCCGCTCGATGAGCCGCTGGAGCCGCGATCGCTGACGGTGGCGAAGGCGATGCGCGGGACAATGCGCCGTGCCGACCGCGTGTGGACAGCGCCAGCGCTTCGCGCCCGCCAGGCCGCCGAGGCGCTATCGCTGGACGCGTCGGTCGAGCCGCTCCTGGCGGACCAGGACCATGGAAGCTGGGCCGGCAAGAGTTTTGAGGACGTGCAGGCACGGCAGCCCGGCGACATCGCCGCCTGGCGCTCAGACCCCAATGCAGCGCCGCATGGCGGCGAGTCGCTTGCCGATGTTGCTCGCCGGGCTTCCGAATTGATGGACCGGTTGATGGTTGAGCCTGGCCACACCATCGCGCTGACCCATGCCAGCGTGATCCGCAGCGCGATCGTGCATGTTCTGGGGGCTCCGCTTGCTGCCTGCTGGAAAATCGATATCGAGCCGCTGAGCATCACCGATTTTCGCAGTGACGGCCGCAGATGGGTGCTGCGTGCCTGCGGTGTGACTTCGTCCAAACCGACAAAACCGCTTCGCCCCTGAGCGCCAGGCGGGCTAGGGGAGCGCAAAATGCGATCCTCCGGCGGAGCCCTGCAAGAAAAACGGCACAGGCCGGGATTAAAATCCCCACATGGTCCGTAAACAGGGCATGAAACGGTCGATGCCACGCTTTGACATCATAGGACAGCTCGGATCGCTGCGGCGCTACGCGCAGTCGCTGACGCGCGACAGCGCGGATGCCGAGGATCTCGTGCATGACGCGCTGGTGCGCGCCTATGAGCGGCGCGGCACCTTCCGCTCCGGTGGAAACCTGCGGGCATGGCTACTGTCCATCGTCCACAACGCGTTTATTGACCGCATGCGCTCGCGCCGCTCGGAAGCCGTGCGCATCGAACAGGCCGGATACCTCGCCGATGCCGCCACGCCGGCGCCGCAGGAGCATTCGGTGCGCCTGGCGCAGGTGCGGGACGCCTTTTTCAACCTGCCGGAAGAGCAGCGCTCGGCGCTGCATCTGGTCGCCATCGAAGGGCTTTCCTATCAGCAGGCGGCCAATGCCACCGGCGTGCCGCTGGGCACGCTGATGTCGCGCATCGGCAGGGCACGCACCGCCTTGCGCCAGATGGAAGACGCCGCCCCGGTGCGCGGCAAAAATCATCTCAGGATCGTGGGAGGTGAGCCATGAACGCTCTTGTCGACCCTGTGACGGACACTGACCTCGACTCCTATATCGACGACCAGCTGGATGTCACCCGCCGCATCGAGGTCGAAGCCTTCCTGTCGGCACGCCCGGAGGCTGCCGCGCGCGTCATGTCGGATCTGCGGACCCGCGATGAACTGCGCGTGGCGCTTGCCGGCTCCAAGGGTATGGCGCGGCCGGCGACCGCCGACGCGGCGCGGCGGCTGGAGAGGGGACTTGTCCGTGGCCGCATCTTCGGCGTGTTGCAGCGCGCCGCTGCCGTAGCCGCCTTCGTTGCCGCCGGCTGGCTGGCAAATGGTATCATCGGGCCGATGTCGGTGACCAAGGTCGTCGCGTCGCCGCAGCCGCCCGCCTATGTCGACGAGGCGGTGCGGGCACACAGGACGACGCTGGTGCGCGAAACCATGCCCTCGCAGCCGGAAGCGCCCAACTACAATGCCGGCGAGATCCGTGCGGCGACCGCGATCGTCATGCCGTCGCTGCCCAAGGACTGGAAGGTGCGCGACGTGCAGATCTATCCGTCGCGCTTCGGCCCGAGCGTCGAGATGGCTGTCGACACCAAGGACATGGGCCTGGTGTCGCTGTTTGCGATCCGGCCGGGAACCTTCGACGTGGTCAAGCCGACCGTTGCGCCCTCGGGCGACATTTCCTCGGCCTATTTCCAGATCGGCGAGGTCGCCTATGCGGTGGTCGCCAAGACCGGGGTTCACGACCTCGACCGCGCCGCCGAGACGCTCGCCAAAACGCTTTACTGAGCGACCCACGCTTTACCGACCGATCCACACAAAGGAGACTGCAAATGAACACGCCCAATCTGGGATATCGCGTCGGCACTGGCGCCCGGGCCGGAGCCGTCTTTGACGAAGGCCTGCGCCAGCACATGCTGCGCGTCTACAACTATATGGGCCTTGGCCTCGTGGTCACCGGTCTTGTCGCCTTCCTGGTGTCGTCGACGCCGGCGCTCTACGTGCCGATCTTCTCCAGCCCGCTGAAATATGTGGTGATGCTGGCGCCTCTCGCTTTCGTGTTGCTGTTTTCGTTCAAGATGCAGACCATGTCGGCGGCCAGCGCCCAGGCGATGTTCTGGGCCTTTTGCGCGGTGATGGGCCTGTCGCTCGCCTCCGTGTTCCTGGTGTTCACCGGAACCAGCATCGCGCGCACCTTCTTCATCGCCGCCACCATGTTCGGTGCCACCAGCCTCTACGGCTATACGACCAGGCGCGATCTGACGCAGTTCTCGTCCTTCCTGATCATGGGCCTGATCGGCGTGGTGATCGCCAGCATCGTCAACATCTTCCTCGGCTCGACCGCGCTGCAGTTCGCCATTTCGGTGATAGGCATCGCCGTCTTCATCGGCCTGACCGCCTGGGACACGCAGACGATCAAGGAACAGTATGCCGAGAATTTCGACGCGGAATCGCGCCAGAAGCTGGCTGTCTTCGGTGCTTTCTCCCTCTACCTGAACTTCATCAACATCTTCCAGCTGCTGCTGAACTTCACGGGCGAGCGCGAGTAGCGACTGTCCGACTCAAGCGAGGGCGGGATGCCGCCCTCGATGCGGAAATGTGGCCGGGGGCGATCCTCCGGCCACAGTTCGTTCCGGCAACGCCCATCTATGTCTTGAGTCCCCAAGAGCTTTTGCTAGTCTGCCGCCAACTTCAACACCGGCCCGCGAGGACATGTGGCACAGGACAGCCAAACGCTTCATGGCGACGGCATCTCGGCTGTTGTGGTCGGGCAGGGCGCCGAACTGGTTTCGCTGCAGGGTGCGCAGGGTTTTGAGTTTCTGTGGCAGGCCGGGCCAGAGTGGCGGCGCCATTCGCCGGTGTTGTTCCCGATCGTCGGCCGGCTGAAGGGCGACCAACTGCGCCATCGCGGCCAGACCTATCCGATGACGCAGCACGGCTTCGCCCGCGACAAGCCGTTCACCTGGGAGGAGAGGGGACCCCGCTCCTGCACCCTTGTCCTCACCGACGACGCCGACACCCGTGCGCACTACCCCTTCGCCTTTCGCCTTGCCGTGACCTATACGCTCGAACGCCAGCAGCTTGGCGTCACCTTGCAAGTCACTAACACCGGGGACGAGATGTTGCCGGCCTCGATCGGTGCACATCCTGCATTCAACTGGCCGTTGCTGCCAGAGTTGCCCAAGGAGGCCTATAGGCTGACCTTTGCCGAGAACGAGCCGGCGCCGGTTCGTCGCCTGAAGGACGGCCTTCTGCTCTCGGAACCCAGGCCGACGCCCATCGATGGCAGAACGCTTGCACTGTCCGAACGGCTGTTCGACGATGACGCCGTCATCCTGGATCGGCCCGCCAGCACCAGCGTGCACTACGCCGCCGACCGTGGTCCGGCGATCGAAATGTCATGGCAGGGAGTCGAGGAGCTGGGCGTCTGGTCCAAGCCCGGCGGCGCGCCCTTTCTGTGCATCGAACCCTGGCATGGCATTGCAAGCCCGGCCGATTTCGACGGCGAATTCAGCGACAAACCTGGCGTGATGCTGATCGAACCGGGGGCGAAGCGTTCGCTGAGCTACCGGATCGGCCTGGAGCTGGGGCGCCGGTGACCCACCGAGCCGGAGAACCAACGCCGTGGAGTACCCAATGAAACTCGGCTTCATCGGCACAGGCGCGCTGACTTCAGCCATTGTCACCGGGCTCAAATCCCTCGAGGGCGATCCGGTGGCGGTCGTGCTGTCGCCGCGCAACGAAGAGATCGCGGCGAACCTCGCTTCCCGCTATGCGAATGTACATATTGCCGCCGACAATCAGGCGGTGCTCGACGAATGCGATATCGTCATGCTGGCGGTCCGGCCGCAAGATGCCCACCAGGTGCTGCCTGAATTGAAATTTCGGCGCGACCATCACCTCATCAGCCTGATCGCCACGCTGTCGCGCGAGGAAATAATCGGCCTTACCGCACCCGCGAGCCGCGTGACGAAAGCGCTGCCCATGCCGATGATCGCCCAGCGGCTGGGGGCGACAATCATCTATCCGCCCGATCCGGACGTGACCGCGTTGTTCGGCGGACTGGGAAAGGTGATCGAGGTCGAGAGCTCCAGCGAGTTCGACGCGTTGAGCGTCGTGACGGCGACCTACGCCACCTATTTCAGGTACCTCGATACGATTCATCGCTGGCTGAAAGCGCATGATGTGCCGGACACCAAGGGGCGTGACTATATCGCCGCGCTCTTCACGGCGCTCGGGCACGCTCCGGAGACGGCGCCCGATGCGGACTTCACGCATCTGGCGCAGGATTATGCGACCCGGGGCGGCATCAACGAGCAGGTCCTGAACGAACTCACGGCCCGCAACGTCTTCGATGCGCTGGCTGAAAGCCTGGACGGCGTGCATCGGCGCATTTCAGCGGCTGGCGCAACGTAGCCGGGTTCAAACCAGCCGGACGCGAAGCCTTCGCCAAACCCACCGGATCATACGGGAGCAGGGGGACTCGGCGGAGTTTCCTCCGGAGAAAAAGAACGTGCCCGGCGTTAAGCCGGGCAGTTCACAATCCGATCAGCCGCCCTTCTAGCCGCCGAACTTGTAGCTCAACCTGGCCATCACCGCGTCCACCCTGGCCTTGGTCTTGTAGGTTTCCGGGTTGCTCCCAAGCGAGCCGTCGTCGAACACATTGGGTCCTGTGCTCGTCTTGGAGCCGAGATCGACATGCGTATACTCGACACCAAGGCTCAGCCTGTCGGTAAGGGCATAGTCGATGCCAAGGCCCAACGCGTAGCCATTGTGCCACTCATTCTGCTCATAGGTGACCAGGGCATCATTGTCGCGTGCTTTGAACCCGACCTTGCCGCCGGCATAGCCGCCCTTCGCGTAGATCAGGACGCGGTCGAACGCATAGCCGATCTTGCCGACCACCGTCGCATAGTGCTGGATCTTGCCCGTCTCGGTGTCGGTGTCGGGGAAGTATGGGCTGACGATCTCCTTGCGGATTCCGGTGGCAGTCCAGGTCGCTTCGCCGCCCAGGACGAATTGCTGCCACTGATACTGGGCACCGACATGCACGCCGCCCGCTATGTTCGCATCACGGAAATCGAACCCTTCCGTTCCGGCCGGAACCAGGTCGGTGAAAAACCCGCCGTTCGGCTGTGTGACGTCCGTCGCGGTGATGTTGCCATTGGCGACGCCGATATGCGCGCCAGCATAAAAACCGCTCCAGTCATAGGCGGAGCCCGTGACCGGCGCGGTCATGTCCGCGGCCGATGCGGTGGTGGCGCCGAGCCCGGCCAGCGCGATGATTGCAAGAAGTCTTTTCACTGAAACTCTCCCGTCCCATTCATCAGTGAAGACAAATATACACGAATACAATAAACGAGCTGTGATTATTAGGTCGCACTGTCTAAAAATCAGCAACTCGGGTGATTGTGCCGATCACATTGACGAGAAGACGCGCTGCGGTCAGGGCCGACAGGCCGTCAATGTCGGCGGGCGGATAGAGCTCGACAAGGTCGAAACCCGCGATTCTGGCCCGCTTGCCGAGGCCTGCGATCAGGTCGATCGCCTGCGTGTAGGTAAGGCCGCCTGGGGTACGCGCCGCCACCCCCGGCATGATGCCGGGATCGAGGCTGTCGCAGTCGAAGGTGACGACGACCCGTGCGCCTTCCGGAATATGCCGGAGTGCGGCTTCCACGCCTTGAGCATGAACCTCGCGCGCGGTCACGAAACGGCTGCCATAGCGCTGCGCCGCTTCGATTTCAGCAAGGCGTGCGCTGCCGACGCTGCGCAGGCCAACCTGCACCATGCCGGCGATATGCGGCATCTCGCTCGCCCTTCGCATCGGGCTCGAATAGCCGTGGCGTTCGCCATGCACCTCGTCGCGCCAGTCGATATGGGCGTCGATCTGCAGGATCCAGATCGGCCCATGATCGGCAAAGCCGGCAAGGAACGGAATGACGACGGAATCGTCACCGCCGAGCAGGATCGGCACGGCCGGCAAGGCCAGGACCTCACGCGTCCTGGCTTCGATGCGAAGCCTGTTTTCGGCATTGTCGTGCAGGATGGTCGAGATGTCGCCGGCGTCGACGCAGCAAACCGGCTTGCCATCGAACAACGGGCCGCCGAGATCGAAATCCCAATGCCCGACAAGCGGGGCGTCGGCCTGGCTGGCTGCGCGGATGGCATCGGCCGCCAATGCATAGTCGCTGCTGTCCTTGCCGGGATAGGTGCTGCCGTGGCCGGCGCCGAAGATCACCGCGCGGGGCGTGCGGCCATCGGCGAGGCGATCGGGAAGGCAGAGAAAGGAGGGCGAGGTGGTCATTCTTGAAGGTCCTGAGTTCCAGCGCGACCGCAGGCTAATTGCTTCGTCGCTTCGATGCCATCACCGAAAATCGCCGGCGGACTAGCGCGCATGGGTCATGGCGGGTGCGTTCGATTCTCATGACCCGAACGCAGTCACATCGACATGCTGGGGTGGGCGGGGTGCGATCCCAAGCGGAAAAAGACGATGGCGGGGCAAACGCCATCGCCAGAGGCGCAAGAGTTGCGCTCAGTCGGCAGGCCCCGCGAACAAGATGAGATTGCCGTCGGGATCAAGGACAATGAAGTTCCTCGCGCCCCAGGGTTCTTTCTTCAATCCTTGATGGAAGCCCACACCGGCGGCTTGGTACTCCAAAAAAAGTTGTTTGATCTCCGCTGCGGCGTCGACGGTAATCGACGCCGACAGAAGGTGCTCGCGCTGGCGTATATTTCCGACAAAGACCGGCTCGCAAACAAGCCTCATGCAAAGTCGAGCATGGTCACGCTTGACCATGCCGTAGAACGGCGGGTCACCATAAACAAAGTCGACCGTGAACCCGAGTTTCGACGTAAAGAAATCGCACGACGCCTTGAGGTCGGTGACATAAAGCTGAGCTTCGGTTCCGCTGAGGACCGGTGGTGTCATCGCGTGCTTGAGTTGAGTGTTCATGGCCTGGGCTCCTGCTTTGAGCGCCTGCCATCCCTCGAAACCCAATTGGCGAGCTACAAGCTCCTGCGCATCGCTGAGCCTGAACGATGCTTTCAGCACCTGATTGTCATCAAGGTGCCGAAACCGCGGCAAAGCGGCTCTGATCTCGGCTGCGACTGGATGATATCGATCACGATGCCAGCGCAGATATTGCTTTGCCTGCTTCTTCAGGTTTTCGAGGTTTGGCATGGGCGCGACTACGGTTTGGATGCGACGCCGCCGGCGAGTTAGAAATGCGACAGTGACGCGGCTGTTGGCACCGACTGCGGCACTCGGGCGTCAGAAGGCGTTCCATTGCAGACCTTGTTGCAAAGGCCGCATTCTGCAAATCTGGCGGCACATAGTTGCGGGCGGGCCCGCGAGAGCAGGGTTCTCGTCCTCGATTGCGAAGACCATGCATCGCCGGTTTGCGCCGGATCAATTGATCCGCCTTCCGACTCGATTCTCCTTGCTCGACACGCAGCCGGGCTCCGCCTTGAGCATACCCGGCCTGACGTTCATGCGGTCCTCGATTGGCAACAACGACCAAGCCGACAATCAAAGCAACAGCCGTGCCGGCACTATCGGTCCAGTTGGAGGGGTATTTGCGTTGGATCAAAGCTCACCCTGTCCACTGCAACTACAAAAATGGTGGAAACGGTGGCCGATCGGCCGTTGCCGCAGGCATCGAAGGTGAATCTGATGAAATTGATCGCATCCCTTTCCTTGGCGACCTATCCGGACGGGAATTCACCAAGTATCGCGTCGAGTGCGGTCGCGCTCGTCAAGCCGATCGACGCAGCGCTTCATGCCGCCGTCATCAATGTCGACATTCCCGACGTTTCGAACGCGCTCTCAAAATATTTGTTGGATCTTCCCTACAAGATACAGGAGGTCGAAGCGAGCAGCCGCAAGCGTGGCAAGGATTTGCTGGAGGCGATTGCACAAGAAGCGATGCGGGCGGGTGTGACCCTCACCACGCAGGAACTGGCCGCGCCGCCAGCCTTTATGGGAGATACCGCGGCCGAGCAGTGCCGATACTTCGACATCTGCCTGGTCGGATGGGCGTCAGACAACGAAACGGCACGAATGACAGCCGAGGCGGTCGTGTTCGGGTCGGGTCGACCGACGCTGATTTTTCCGGATTCCGCGGAGGTTGGGGTGCTGGACCATGTGGTCATCGCCTGGGATGGCAGCCGGGTGGCGGCACGGGCCGTTGCCGATGCGCGACCGTTCCTGGAGCGTGCTTCGACGGTCACGGTCGTGACCGTCACGGACGAAAAGCCGCTTCCCGGGCATGGTATCGGTGAACGCCTTGCGCTGGGTTTAAGGACGCGCGGTCTGGTGGCCGGGGCCACCTCCATCCAGGCAGGGGATCGTTCGATTGGAATTGCCCTCCAGGAGCATGCCCTCGGGCTCGGCGGCAAGCTGCTGGTCATGGGTGGCTACGGCCACTCTCGCGTCAGGGACTTCGTGCTTGGCGGAGCCACCGAAGGCATTCTCACGGATTTGCGCCTGCCTGTCCTGCTCTCGCACTAAGGTGGTGGCGCAATGAAAGGCGAATCGGATCCTGTCCTGCGCTTCCACGGCGCGGCTCATGGCGTCACCGGCTCATGCTATGAGATCGAAACGGCGCACTGGCGGGTGCTCATCGACTGCGGCCTGTTCCAGGGGTCGAAATCCGAGCGGGAATTGAACTATGGTGCGTTGCCGTTTCCACCGGACGCGATTGACGCTGTCATCCTGACTCATGCTCATATCGACCACAGCGGCCTTTTGCCGAAACTGGTCAAGCAAGGTTTTTCCGGTCCAATCCATACGACCCGCGCCACTATCGACCTTTGCTCGGTCATGTTGCCGGATGCGGCGCATATCCAGGAGATGGAGGTGGAGCACCTGAACCGGCGCAACGCACAGCGCGGCCGGCCGCAGGTTGAACCGATCTATAGCCTGCACGATGCGGCCGCATGCATGACTTTGTTTCGCGCCCTGGAATACGGCGCATGGACCACCGTCGCCGATGGCCTTCGCGCCCGCTTCTGGAACGCGGGCCACCTGCTTGGTTCGGCATCGGTGGAGCTCGAGATCGACCAACGCGATGGGCCGCTGCGCATCATGTTCTCGGGCGACATCGGCCCAGGCCACAAGCTGCTTCAGACCGATCCCGAGGGGCCGGCAGGCGTCGACTATCTGATCTGCGAATCGACCTATGGCGACCGCGATCGCCCGGACGTTTCGCCAGAAGAGCGGCGATCCCTGCTCGGCGATATCGTTCGTGGCGCAGCCGAGGCCGGCGGGCCCCTCATCGTTCCGTCCTTCGCTGTCGAAAGGACGCAAGAACTGCTGGTCGATCTGTATTTGCTCATGCAAGCGGGGCAGGTGCCGTCAGCGCCGGTCTTCGTCGACTCGCCGCTGGCAACACGCGCCAGCGCGATTTTCGAGCGGCATGCCAATGAGATCGAACAGGGTGATGTACTGCGCCAGGCGCTGAGCTCGAAGGAACTGCGCTTCACCGAGACGGTAGAGCAGAGCAAGGCGATCAATCGCCTGAGCGGCTTCTTCGTGGTGATCGCCGCCAGCGGCATGTGCGATGCGGGGCGCATCCGCCATCATCTCAAGGCCAATCTCTGGCGCCGGAACGCCACGGTCATGATGGCCGGATATCAGGCCCAGGGGTCGCTGGGCAGAATCCTGCTGGATGGGGCGCGGCGTGTTCGCATCCAGGGCGAGGAAGTCGAGGTCAAGGCACATATCAGCCTGTTCGAGCTCTATTCCGGCCACGCTGATGCGAGCGAGCTGGTCGCCTGGCTCAGGGCCCGAACGCCTGTGAAGCAGCGGGTGTTCCTGACACATGGAGAGGACCCTGGTCTCGGCGGCCTGCGTGGAAGGCTTGCAGGACTTATACCCGACGACAAGATCATTATCCCAAGGCTGGATGATGCCTTCCAACTAACCCCCAGCGGCAGTTTGGTGGTCGAGCTCAACGAACCACGCCGTCTGAGATCGGAGAAGATTGCCCGCCTCGACTGGCACAACGACCTTTCAAGGCTTCTCCTGGACGTAAACGAGGCGGTGAGTGCCGCCGCGGACGAAAGGGGTCGCGCAGCGGTCATCAGGCGCATGCGCAGGGCGCTGGAAGACACGGACGCGTAGGGTCGCGAAGCGATGAACGGAAAGCACGCGAACGCGTTGGTCTCCATTCGCTGCGGATCGACGACCACAAGCCCATGCCGCGCTCCGGCGACAGGGCGCCAACAGGATGGGAGCCAGACATGACCGAGCATACGACGATACCAGCTTCCGGCGGACTTCTGTCGGATCGCGAGCTGCATGATATCGATGCATATTGGCGCGCCGCCAACTATCTGACGATCGGCCAGATCTACCTGCTCGATAACCCGTTGCTGCGCGAAACGTTACGGCTGGAGCACGTCAAGCCGCGTCTCCTCGGCCACTGGGGAACGTCGCCAGGCCTGAGCTTCATCTATGCGCACCTCAATCGCGTCATCCGCCTCAGGGATGCAAATGTCATCTATGTCTGCGGGCCCGGTCATGGCGGCCCGGCAATGGTTGCGAATACCTATCTGGAAGGCACTTACAGCGAGCTCAATCCGGACATTGCTATGGACGAGCAGGGGCTGCGCAAGCTGTTCCGGCAGTTCTCGTTTCCCGGCGGCATACCGAGCCATGCAGCACCGGATGTGCCCGGCTCGATCCATGAGGGTGGCGAGCTGGGCTATTCGCTTTCGCACGCCTATGGCGCGGCCTTCGACAATCCAGATCTCGTGGTCGCTTGTGTCGTCGGTGACGGCGAGGCTGAAACGGGACCACTGGCAGCCGCATGGCATTCCAACAAATTCCTCAATCCAGCGCGTGACGGGGCGGTTCTGCCGATCCTGCATCTGAATGGCTACAAGATCGCCAATCCAACCATTCTGGCCCGCATTCCCGAAGACGAATTGCGCGCGCTGTTTGCCGGCTACGGCTATGAGCCGCTGTTCGTGGAGGGCCACGAACCGGCCTTGATGCATGAGCGGATGGCGAGCGTGCTCGACGATGCATTCGATCGCATCAAGGTTATCCAGCATGCCGCACGCAACGGACTAGCCCCGACCGCGCCAAGACCAAAATGGCCAATGATCGTACTGCGGACCCCCAAGGGGTGGACCGGACCGAAAGAGGTCGATGGTCTGAAGACCGAGGGCTTCTGGCGCTCGCACCAGGTTCCCTTGTCAGGCCTTGCCGAAAATCCCGCCCATCTCAAGCTGCTCGAGGAATGGCTGAAAAGCTATCGGCCGGAGGAACTGTTCGACGCCGCCGGTGCTCCTGTCGCGGCAATCCGCGCCACGGCACCGCGGGCGACGAGACGTATGAGTGCCAACCCGCATGCCAATGGCGGCCTGCTACGCAAGTCTCTCGATCTGCCGGCCTTGGATGACCACGCCGTTTCACTGGAGCGTCCCGGCGCGGTCAAGGCCGAGTCGACGCGGGTCATGGGCAGCTTCCTGCGTGACGTCATGCGGTTGAACGAGGCCGGGAAGAACTTCCGCATTGTCGGCCCGGACGAGACTGCCTCGAACCGTCTTCAGGATGTGTTCGAAGTCACCGAGCGCGGCTGGATGGAAAAGATCCTGCCCGAAGACGTTCATCTTGGGCGCGAGGGCAGGGTTCTCGAAATCCTCTCCGAGCATACCTGCCAGGGCTGGCTGGAAGGCTACCTGCTGACTGGGCGCCATGGCTTGTTTTCCTGCTACGAGGCGTTCATCCACATCGTCGATTCCATGTTCAACCAGCATGCGAAATGGCTGGATGCCTGCCGCGACATCCCTTGGCGGCGGCCGATCGCATCGCTGAATTATCTATTGTCGAGCCATGTTTGGCATCAGGAACACAACGGCTTCAGCCATCAGGATCCCGGCTTCATCGACGTCGCTCTCAACAAGAAGGCCGATATCGTGCGGGTCTACCTGCCACCGGATGCCAACACCTTGCTGTGCGTGACCGACCATGTGCTGCAGACCTGGAATCGCATCAACGTGATCGTCGCCGGCAAGCCGCCGTCTTGGCAGTGGCTGTCGATGGACAAGGCAATCGTCCACTGTAGGGCAGGGATCGGCATCTGGGACTGGGCATCAACAGACGATGGCGCCGAGCCCGACGTGGTGATGGCTTGCGCTGGCGATGTGCCAACCCTCGAGACTCTGGCCGCCGTACAGATCCTCAGGCGACAGGTTCCCGATCTCAGGATCAGGGTGGTCAATATCGTCGACCTGATGACGCTTCAGCCGAAGGAATTTCATCCGCACGGCATTTCGGATCGCGAGTTCGATGCGCTGTTCACCACGGACAAGCCGGTCATCTTCGCCTATCACGGCTATCCATGGACCATCCATCGCCTGACCTATCGGCGCACCAACCACGACAACATCCATGTGCGCGGCTACAACGAGGAGGGGACGACGACGACGCCTTTCGACATGACCGTGATGAACGGCCTCGACCGCTTCCACATTGTCCAGAGCGTCCTGGACTGGGTTCCGCAATTGGGGCGCGTGCGCGTCGGCCTGAAGCAGAAGATGGAAAGCAAGCTGCTTGAGCATCGAGCCTATATTCGCGCCCATGGGCAGGATATGCCGGAGATTCTCGACTGGAAATGGGGGCAGGATCCTAATGCGGCGCCGAAGCGTCCAGACTGAGTTGATGCCCGTCCGCAAGCAGCTAGGGACGGAGACATGTCGGATGGCCTCATGAGCGATGCGGTCCTTGTCTTGAACGGCGGTTCTTCGAGCCTGAAGTTCGCCGTCTTCGAGAGGCGCGAGGAACTCCCCGTGCTGCTGCGCGGCAATGTCTCCTCCCTCGGCCATCGACCACGGCTGCGCGTCGAGGCCGCGGCCGGCAGGCCGAAGATCGATAGGAGCCTGGACGAAGCACCGATCGATATGGACAAGGCGTTCGCCGTCGTTGCCTCTGTGCTCGCCGAAAACGATCTCCTGCGCCGCATCGACAGGGTAGGGCACAGGATCGTTCACGGTGGGCGTGACTTCACCGAAGCAACGCGGCTCGACGAACGCACGCTCAAAGCCCTGCGCCTGCTCGAGCCGATGGCGCCGATCCATCAGCGGATCAATCTCGAGATTGTCGCGCTGGCCACTGAACTCCTGCCGAAGGCCCTCCAGATAGGGTGCTTCGACACGGCGTTTCATTCGACCCGGCCGGAGCTTGCCAAAATCTACGGGCTGCCGCGCGCCATGACCGAGGCGGGCATCGTTTCCTATGGTTTCCACGGTCTGTCCTACAGCCATATCGCTTCGAAGCTGCGTGACCGCTATGGCGCCAGCGCCGGAGGTCGCACCATCGTCGCCCATCTCGGCAGCGGCGCCAGCCTGTGCGCCTTGGACGCGGGGCAGAGTATCGCCACGACGATGGGATTTTCGACCCTGGACGGTCTGGTGATGAGCACGCGTTGCGGCGCGCTCGACCCGGGGATCATCCTCCATTTGCTGCAGGACCGGCGGCTGTCTGGGGACGAACTGGTCACGCTTCTCTATGAGCAGTCCGGCCTGCTCGGCGTGTCCGGAGTATCTGGTGATATGCGGACTCTAATCGGCTCAGACGACCGTGCTGCCGCTCAGGCTGTCGATCTTTTCGTTTACCGGATCGGGCGCGAGATAGGATCGCTGACCGCAGCCATGGGAGGACTGGACACGCTGGTGTTCACGGCCGGCATTGGCGAAAACGCGCCGTTGGTCCGGGAAAGGATCGGCGCCGCCGCGGCCTGGCTTGGAGTCGGCCTCGACGAGGAGCGAAATCGAAGAGGCGAGGAAGTTGTCAGCAATCGCAATTCCAGCGTCGATGTCCTTGTCATTCCAGCGGATGAAGAACGTGCTGTCGCGGCGGAGATGTCGATCTTGCGATCTCTGGGGAACCAGGATGGACCGGGCCTCTAACCGGCTGCGCGCGCCCCTAGTTCCCGCCGAACCAGGACGAGCGTCGCATCGTCGGGGTCAGTCGTGACGGTGAAACCCATGTCGCGCTCGACCTCTATCGCGGCACGGTTTTCACGGCTCTCGATCGACTCGATCGCTTCGAGGCCAAGTTTTTCGGCATATTTCGAGATATGGGCGAGCAGTTCCCAGCCAACCCCCAGATGCTTGCGATCCGCGCGAATGCAGATCGCGACCTCGCCGGTTCGGTCGGCGCGATCGCTTGCCAACGTCGCAACGGCGATCAACATCCCGTCGGTCGAGAAGGCCACGAAATTATGGATATGGGCGTCGTCTGAACGCGTCATCGCCACCAG